>OJQZ01000143.1_pt1 | contig 69668 bp, 66 predicted proteins | sample 1599071 | NCBI WGS metagenome assembly OJQZ01 (sample SAMN03922525, study PRJEB24848) | human gut metagenome | isolation source: stool sample | host: Homo sapiens | place: Germany | collected 2010-05
AGCATTTTATTGATTAGAGGTGTCAGATATTGCTGTTTGACTGGAACACCATCGCCGCACCGGCTGCACTGCTGGACGTGCAGCTTTCCGCGCCCCGCACCCTGACCGGCGAGGGGCTGTGGGTCTGCCTTGTTTCCAGCGGCAGATGCACGGTCTTCCTGCCCGGGGCGTCGGCTGCGCCCGCCGGCTCTGTGCTGGTGCTGCCGCCGCAGTCCGCAGCGGCAGGACATCTGATCTTAAGCCGCGCCCCGCTCACCCTGACCCCGGAGGACAGCTGCCACCTGTTGTGCGTCCAGCTGACCGGGCAGGCCAGCACGCAGTTTTTGAACGGCTTGCGGGAGCTGCCCTACCTTGCCAAAGGCGAGACCTGCCCTGCCGCCGCCGAACTGATGGGACGGCTTGCGGAGGAAAAGCCCACCCACAGCCGTGCCCGCAGCCAGCTGGCCTTTGCCCTGCTGTGTGAACTGGCGGATGCCGACAGCGCCGCGCCCGCCCTGCCGCCGCTGGTGCAGGCCGCCATTGAGGATATCCGCGCCAACTACGCCGGGCTATACGGCGTGGAGGAGCTCAGCGAACGGCTGGGGGTCTCCAAAAGTCATCTGGTGCGCACCTTTACCGCCTCCGTGGGCGTGCCGCCGGGCAAGTACCTGACCACCGTGCGCATCGAGGCCGCACAGCGGCTGCTGCTGCACCGGGAGTACACGCTGGACGTGGTGGCCAGCCTGTGCGGTTTTTCCGGGGCCAACTACCTGTGCCGGGTATTCAAAAAAGAAACCGGCCAGTCCCCTGCACAATGGCGGGCACTGACCGGTCGCGCCGCACAGTCCGGGCTTACGCCCGAAGAGACCATGCGGGAGCAGGAGATGTATATTTAAGCTTTTCCGCTCTCTTTTCTGCGCAGCAAAAACAGGGTCAGCAGCGCGGTGAGCAGCTCCGAGGCTGGGAAGGCTGCCCATACACCCGGCATCCCGAACACCGCGCTGAGCACCAGCGAGCAGGCCACAATGGCCACCATGCCCCGGCAGATGGAGGTGATGGAGGCCTCCACCGGGCGGTTCACTGCGCTCAGATAGCCCGCCGCCATAATGTTGAAGCCTGCAAAGAAGTAGCCCACAAAGTACATCCGCATCCCGGTGTGGGCGTACTGCGCCATCTGCACCGAGTTTTCGCTGTTGAACCAGCTTACAAGGGTATCGGTCAGGCCGAACACCGCAGCGTACAGCACCGCCGCCAGCACCAGCACCGTGCCGCTGCCCAGCAGCAGCAGTTTCCGCGCCCCGGCGTGGTCGTTCTGGCCGTAGCAGCGGCTCACCAGCGGCTGTGCGCCCTGTGCCACGCCGTTGAAGATGGCGGTAGCCACCAGCGCAAAGTTTGCCACCACGCCGTAGGCTGCTACGCCCACGTTGCCTGCCAGACCCAGCAGCAGAAAATTGAACACCGTGGTGGTCACGCCGGAGGAAAGCTCGCCCACAAAGCCGGAGATGCCCAGCTGACAGCTCTGCGCCAGCAGCCTTGCCGAGGGCAGCTGCCGCACGAATTGCAGGGTGTTTTCCTTTTTAAGGAAATGGCGGCTGCAAATGGCGATGCTGATGATGGGCGAAACCGCCGTTGCCAGCGCCGCACCGGCCAAGCCCAGACCCAAGGGGAACATGAAGATATAGTCGAACACCACGTTGAACAGACTGCCGCTCAAGGTCGCCACCATGGCAAGGGAGGGGTCGCCGTCGTTGCGGACAAAGGCCGAAACGATGTAGTTGCACATAAAAAACGGAGTGAACAGCAAAAAGATGCGGGCGTAGGGGATGCCCAGCGTCACGATGCCCGCATCGCCGCCCATGAGCCGCAGCAGCGCCCCGGGCGCAAAGACACCCGCCAGCATCCACGGGATGGACGCCAGCACGGCGCACAGGATGGCGTTGGAGAAATACCGCTGCCCCCGGGCATCGTTCTGTGCCTTGGCAATGGCGTAGCGGGTAGCCGAGCCCAGCGCGATCATGGAGCCAATGGCAAAAATAAAGTTATAAATGGGCAGGCAGAGATTGAGCAGAGTAACGCCGTCTGTACCGGCGGCCTGCGCAATAAAATAGGTATCGGCCAGAATATAGCACGAGGTGCCCAGCAGACCGAAAATGTTCTGCGAGACATATTTAAAGAACTGTTTTGTCAGATCCATACACTTTTTCCTTTTTTCCTGTTTTTGCATACGTCTGGAAATTGTAGCATATCTGCCGCCGCAAGTCAACCGCAAAACCCGCCCATTACCGTATAAAAGAAGCAGTTGCGCACAGCGCCCTGCGGGTGTATACTGAACACTGCCGCACCTTGCGGCACACCTGTATGCAGAAAGGAAGAAGCCCTATGTCCGACAGGATCTTATTTTCCATCGGCGAAGCGCTGATCGATATGATCCCCTCCCGGGTGGGGTGCAGCTTTGACGAAGTACCCGCCTTCAGCCCCCGGGTGGGTGGCGCTCCGGCCAATGTCTGCGCCGCCGTTGCCCGGCTGGGCGGGCGCAGTGCGCTGCTGAGCCAGCTGGGCGACGACCCCTTTGGTCACAAGATCGCCCGGGCGCTGGCTGGATGCGGCGTGGAACTTTCCCATCTGGAATTTACCGGCAAAGCCAGCACCGCGCTGGCCTTCGTCAGCTTAGCGGAAAACGGCGAGCGTACTTTCAGCTTCTGCCGCAAGCCCTCCGCAGACCTGCTGTACGCCCCGGAGCAGATCGACCCGGGCTGGTTCTCGCAGGCCTTTGCCCTGCATTTTTGCAGCGTCTCGCTGGTGGACAGCCCCATGCGCTACGCCCATTTGGCTGCCATCACTGCCGCGCGGGAGGCGGGCGCCATCCTCAGCTTTGACCCCAATCTCCGCTTTCCCCTCTGGCCGGACCGGGAGCAGCTGCGTCAGACCGTGTGGCAGTTTCTCCCCCTGACCCATATCCTGAAGCTTTCGGACGAGGAGTTACCCTTTCTTACCGGCACCGAGGATATTGAAGCCGCGCTGCCCGCGCTCTTTACCGGAGATGTGCAGCTGGTGCTGTACACCTGCGGCAGCAAGGGTGCCCGCGCCTACACCCGCACCGCCAGTGCCCGCGCCCGCAGCCCCAAAGTGACGGCGGTAGACACCACCGGCGCGGGGGACGGCTTTATCGGCTCGTTTCTGTGGCAGCTGCAGCGGGACGGCGTGACCGTCGCCGAGCTGCCAAAGCTTTCCCGCAAGCGCCTGACCGAGTATCTGGCCTTTTCCAACCGCTTCTGTGCCTTCAGCGTGCAGCACCACGGTGCGCTCGACAGCTACCCCACCTTGGCACAGATGGAGCAGCCGGAGGCCGATTTCCCCTTGCTATAAAGGCAAATTCACAGCACATTTTGTATTTTTTAATATTTATATGCTATATTGTATAAAAAGTCCGCTCTCTCACCACCCAAAAGGAGGAACCCATGCCCTTTGAGTTTGCTTTTCTGGACTGGCTGTACCAGTTCCGCAACCCGGTAATGAACACGATCTCCATCTTTTTTGATTACGCCGGTGCTCACGGCGAGATCTGGATCGCGTTCACCCTGCTGCTTCTGCTCTTCCGGCGCACCCGCAAAGCGGGCTTTGCCATGGCAGTGGCGCTGGTGCTGTACATGGCGGCGGGGCACTTCTTCCTCAAGCCGCTGTTCGCCCGCCCCCGCCCCTGCGATCTCAACACCTCCATCACCATGCTGGTGGCGCGTCCGCATGGGCATTCCTTCCCCTCCGGGCACACCGCTTCCGGGGTGGCAGCTGCCTACGCGCTTTGGCTGCAAAACCGGAAGCTGGGCGCGCCCGCGCTGGTGCTGGCAGCCTTTATCGCCTTTACCCGGCTGTACCTCTATGTGCACTTCCCCACCGATGTCCTCGGCGGCGCAGTGCTGGGCATCGCACTGGGCGCTGCGGCCTCCGCATTTGTAAACTATATGGCGAATCGCAAGAAGAAACAACAAATTGTATAAAAAAGGTCGCTGCACAAATGCGTGCAGCGACCTTTTTTCTCTATTATTCTGCCGGGAGCTGCACTTTCCGGTTCTGTGCCGGATCCCAGCACACCAGCTCCAGCCGACTGCCCGCAGGCAGGGCGGCGTCCGGCTTTGCCGCCTGCCAGCAGCGCTTGAGCACCGCAGCGGCATCCTCTGCGCCGGGCAGCTCGGTGCACAGCACCGTGCCCTGCCAGCCGTTTTCCGTATACAGGCTCAGTGCGCCCGCCTTGCCGTCCAGAATGGCGGTGATGTCCTGCTGCAGCTGCGCGTAGCCCTCGGCGGTGGCGGCGTACTCGCCGTGCCACTTTTCAAAAAACACCGAGAACTCTCCGCACAGTTCAATCAGCAGATCCTCCGTGCCGGAGGGGCTTTGCACCACCAGCGCCAGATCCTGCTCTTCCATGTAGTCAAAGTCCGGGTCATCCCATGTGTGCACGGTGACTTGCTGCCGGCTGAGCAGCATCAGCAGTTCTCCCTGCTTTTCAGCGGTATCAAAATCGCCCTGCGGGCTGTTCCAATCTGTGTTCATCGGTGTTCCTCCGTTTATCCGTTGTGCGGGCAGAATTTCAAGCTGTCCGCTCGCTGTCGTCTCCGTGCTTTTCCGCTGCGGCGCGGGCCTTCTGTTCCTTTTTGGCGCAGTAGAGCGCGCGGTCGGCGCGGGCCTTCACTGTGACCACGTCCTCCCCGGAAAAGGCGGCAGAGCCAAGGGAGACCGTCGGCAAAATGGCAAACACCTTGCGCCGCTCTGCCAGCAAAGCTTGCAGCGTTTTTGCGCAGCGGGCTTCGCTTTCCTCGTCCTTCAGCAGCACACAGAATTCATCGCCGCCGATGCGGTAGCAGTAGCCGCAGCGGGCATAGGCTTTTTTGATGCAGTCTGCGATCTCGGCAAGGCAGACATCTCCCTGCAAATGGCCGTAGCGGTCGTTGATCTGCTTGAAGTCATCCACATCAAACACCACCAGCACCCCGCCGCTGCGGCGCATCTCGGCGGTGCGGTTCAGGTAGCTGTTCTGGTTCAAAAGCCCGGTCAGCGCGTCCAGCTGGTTCCACATTTCGCTGCAATAAATATAGTACAGCACCGACAGCAAGGTGACGCACAGCCATGTAACGTGCAGCTCCGGCAGCGCGAGCTGGATCACGGTCTCCGCGCCCAGAAACAGGGTCAACGGATAGATCAGCGTGCGGCTGCGGTTCTGAAAGGCCGCCGCCGTGCGCACCGTAGCCACCATAAGGTACAGCATGGCGGCATAGTACATGGCCACATAAATATAGAAGTACGCGCCCCGGGCGTAGAGGTTTTCCCTGCTCACCGAGAACACCAGCCCATAGGGCAGCGTTGCCGCCAGAAAAAGCAGATACGCACCCTCGCAGCATACCGCCGCCTTGAATACACGCCGGATGATGGATTTTTTATCCAGCACATATACCAGACACAGCGGCACCGCCGGTGTCAGTCCAAAGCCAAGATAGTTGGACAAAATATTCAGCCAGCGGTAGCCCGGCGGTGCGCCGTCCACCACGATGGTGATGACCTCCAGCACCGAGATGCACGCAATGAGCGCAAAGGCCAGAAGGAACCCGCGCTTCTGCTTTTTATTTAAAGATTCGCTCAGCCTTGTAAGAAGACACATAAAGCCGAGCACAAAAAGATCAATGGTCGTTAAAATAAAAAAATATCTATCCATTGCAAGTTATTCCGTTCTGTGAACTGATGCCCCGGACAGGGCACATACAATATTATTGTATCACTCCACAAAGCTTTTCTCAACCGGGAGCTGCGGATTTACCTTCGCAGTCCATTTGCAGGGAAAATTGCAAAACGTTCTTTTCTCTGCATAAAAGTCCTCGGCAGAGAGGACACGCTAAAAATGCTTCAGCGCTTCCCGGACGGCTTTTTGCGGTGGATCTCCAGTTTGGACAATGCACATACCGTCTCGATATGCTCCGTATGCGGGAACATATCCACCGGGGTAAAGCCCTCGGCCTTATAGCCCAGCTTTGTCAGGGTGGCAAGGTCGCGGGCGAGGGTGACGGGGTTGCAGCTGACATAGACCACCCGCTTCGGTGCCATGCGGGCCACGCTGGCAAGAAATTCCGGGGTGGAGCCCTCGCGCGGGGGGTCCATAAAGATCACGTCTGCCTTCTCCCCTGCTGCGGCCGCTTCGCGGATCCAGCGGGTGGCGTCGGCGGCAAAGAAGCGGGCGTTCTTTACGCCGTTGTGCCTTGCGTTGCCAATGGCGTCCTGCACGGCGTCCCGGTTCAGTTCCACGCCCACCACCTGCTTTGCATGGTCGGCGGCGGTCAGGCCGATGGTGCCAATGCCGCAGTAGGCGTCCAACACCACCTCTTTGCCGGTCAACTTCGCGGCCTCCACCGCAAGGCCGTACAGCACTTCGGTCTGGGCGTGGTTGATTTGATAAAAGCTGCGCGGGCTGATGGCATAGGTCTTGCCGCAGAGGGTATCCAGAATGAATCCCTTGCCGTACAGCACCTTTTCCGCTTCGCCCAGCACCACGCTGGTCTTGCGGCTGTTCACGTTCTGCACCACGGTGGTCACAGTCACGCCGCGCTGCGCTGCTTCGGCCAGCAGTGCCTTTACAAAGTTTTTCGCGCCCGGCAGCACTGGCTGCGCTGTCACCAGCACCACCATCACCTGCCCGGTGGCTACGCCCCGCCGCAGCAGGCAGTGGCGCACAAGGCCGGTGCCCTTGTCCTCATCGTAGGGCTGGTAGCGGCAGGCGTTGGCGGCAGCTCGCACCGCCTGCATGGTCTTGTCCAGCACCTCGTCCTGCAGCAGACAGCTTTCCACCGGCAACACCTTGTGGCTGTTTGCCGCGTAGATGCCGGAGGTCAGTTTTCCACCAAAGCCGGGAGCAAAGGTGGAAATCACCTTATTGCGGTAGTGGTAGGGCTGCTCCATGCCCCGGATGGGGTGCACCGGGCCGTATTTGCCCACCAGAGCACGCACTTTTTCTTCCTTCTGTTTCAGCTGCGCGGCATAGTCCAGCCCCAGCAGGGGGCAGCCGCCGCAGTTTTTGGCACGCAGTTTGCAATCCATGGCAGTTTCTTCCTTTATATAACAGATACTCTCTTTTCAGGATATCACAGGGCGGGGTGGATTGCAACCGCAAGCCGGTGCGTTTTTTGCAGTTTTCTTTTTTACCGCCGGGGCTTTACTTTCCCGCGATGATTTGCCATAATAGGGACAGAAAACGACCGTTTACGGGAGGGCTATAAGATGAAGATCATGGTTTTTGATGTAGGCGGCACCGAGATCAAATACTCGGTCATGGATGAGCAGATGCACCGCACGAACAGCGGCGCGGTGCCCACGCCGCAGGATACGCAGGCGCAGTTTCTGGATGCAGTCTACCGGCTGTATGCGCCCCATAAGGACGAGGTGAGCGGCATTGCCATGGCGCTGCCGGGCTTTGTGGATAACCGCACCGGCTATGTTTCCAACGGCGGAGCGCTGCTGTACAACACCGCCACCCCGGTGGGGCAGCTGCTGGCGGAAAAGTGTGGCTGCCCTGTCATACTGGAAAATGACGGCAAAGCCGCCGCCATGGCAGAGCTGGCAAACGGCGCGCTGAAGGACTGCTGCAACGCTGCGGTGTTCATCATCGGCACCGGCGTGGGCGGCGGCATCATTGCCAACGGGCAGCTGGTACGCGGGGTGCACTTTACCGCCGGAGAGTACAGCTTTGTCAACACCAACGCCGAGGCGTGGGACGCCCCGGACCAGAACATGGCCTGCCAGTGCAGCACCAGCAATCTGCTTAAATGGTACCGCGCCCGCAAGGCACTGCCGGAGGATGCCCCGCTGGACGGTCGGAGCTTTTTTGCCGCCGCCAATGCCGGAGAGCCGGAGGCCTTAGAGGTGCTGCGGCGGTTCTGCCACGCGGTGGCGGTGCAGATCTACAACCTGACCGTTCTGCTGGATGTGGAAAAGGTGGCCATCGGCGGCGGCATCAGCAAGCAGCCCCTGCTGCTGGAAAGCTTGCGCAGCGCCTACGATGGACTGTACGCCTCCCGGGCGGGACAAGCTTACATGGAGGGCTTACCCCGCTGCCAGATCGTGCCCTGCGCCTTCAGCAGCGAGGCCAATCAGGTGGGCGTCGCTGCCGCATATTTTGAAGCTATGCAGAAAAAATGTTGATTTCCAGCCGGTTTCATGGTACTATATCTGCCGTGTGCTCTGCACGCAAAACACGAAACAAGGAGATTTTGAACCATGAACACTCTGCATAAATTTGCCGTTCTGACCCTCAGTGCTGTGCTGACCGTCTGCCTGCTGGCAGGCTGCGGCGCTTCCGCTTCCTCTACCGCTTCCAGCGCAGCCTCCTCTGTGGCTTCTTCTGTGACCGCTTCTGAGGCTGCTTCTTCCGCTGCCAGTAAGGCACAGGCCACGGTGGAGTTCACCGTTACCGCTGCGGACGGCAGCGTTTCCAGCGTACTGCTGAACGTAACCGACGGCGAAAAGCTGAGCACCGCACTGGCCGAGGCCGGGATCATCAGTCAGGAAGAAGCCGAAGCCGGCTTTGTGACCACCGTGAACGGCGAGACTGCCGACTATGATAAGGACCAGGCATGGTGGTGCCTGACCGACGCTGCCGGTGAGATGACCACCGTGGGCGTGGCCGACATTGAACTCCACGACGGTGACAGCTATGCCTTTACCTACACCAAGGGGTAAAAAGCCGGTGGCGCTGCACACCCGGGTGCTGCGGCTGGTGCTCAGCGGCCTGATGGGCGCGCTGCTGGTGGTGAGCAAGCAGGCCATGAGCGGTCTGCCCAATCTGGAGCCGGTGAGCCTGCTCATCATCCTGTTTGCACTGGAACTGCCCCGGGAGACCCCCGGCGCCATCACGGTATTCATTCTGCTGCAGGGCGTGCTGTACGGCTTTGGCCTGTGGTGGGTGATGTACCTGTATGTGTGGTATCTGCTGGCGCTGCTTGCATGGCTGCTGCGCCGCATGGACAACGCCTTTTTCTGGGCAGTGTTCAGCGGGCTGTACGGCCTGTGCTTCGGCGGGCTGTGCGCGGCGGTGTATCTATTTGCCAAAACGCCCGCCTTTGCCCTGAGCTGGTGGCTCAGCGGCCTGAGCTACGATGCACTGCACGGCGTTGGCAATTTTGTGCTGATGCTGCTGCTCTACCGCCCGCTGTGCCGTGCGCTGCAAATGGCAAAAAAGCAGCTGCGGGTATAAATAGTATTATATAAGCGATGGGGCTACTGCATTTTGCAGTAACCCCATCGCTTTATGCTTTATTTATTTTGGCAAAGGCCTGCCGGACATCGCCGGAGAAATACAGCGTTCCCAGTGCGCACACCGGGCCTTCGCCGCCCAGTTCTTCCGCACGCGCTACACCGGCCTCAATGCTGTCCGCAGCCTCGGCGGTGCAGCCGTAGGCGCGGATATGCTCCGCCAGCGTCTGCGCCGGCATGGCGCGGGGGTTGTGCGCCGTCACGGTCACGAACCGCTCGGCCAGCGGTGCCAGCAGCGCCAGCATCTCGTCCACGTCCTTGTCGGCCATGATGCTGACCAGAAAGACGAATTTCTGCCCGGGGAAGCGGTCTTTCAGGCTCTGCACTGTGGCGCGCATCCCGTGGGCGTTGTGGCTGCCGTCCAGCACAAAGGCCGGGCTGTGGCGCAGCAGCTCAAAGCGCCCGGGCCAGCTTACCTGCTCCAGCCCGGCGCGGATGGCACTTTCCGGAATGTTCCAGCCCTGCTGCCGCAGCACCCGCAGGGCGGTGATGGCCAGCGCGGCGTTACGGGGCTGATAGCTGCCGATGAGCGGCAGCCGCACCCCGTCCAGCCCGTCAAAGCTGAAGGTAACTGCGTCCAAATCCCCGCCGGTGATTTGCAGCTTTGCAAAGTCCACCTCGGTAAAGGGAGCGTGCTGCTGTGCCGCCACCCGGCGCAGCACGGCGTCTGCCTCCGGTGCGCCGCCGTAGCTCACCACCGGGCAGCCCGGCTTGATGATGCCGGCCTTGGCGGCGGCGATATCCGCCAGCGTGGGGCCAAGCTCCTTGACGTGATCCATGCCCAGTGCCGTGATCACCGCGCAGGCAGGCTTTTCAATAACATTGGTGGAATCCAGCGTGCCGCCAAGCCCCACCTCCAGCACCACGATATCACACTGCTGCTGCGCAAAATAGAGCATTCCCAGTGCGGTGATGATTTCAAACTCGGTGGGCACATCCTCCATGGCATCGGCGGCGGGCTTTACCTGCTCCACCAGCTCCACCAGCGCTTCGTCCGGAATCTGCTGCCCGTTGATCTGGATGCGCTCGTTGAAGCGGTTGATGAAGGGCGAGGTATACAGCCCCACCCGGTAACCGGCGGCTTGCAGGCAGGAAGCCAGCATCGCCGCCGTACTGCCCTTGCCGTTCGTGCCCGCCACATGGACGAACTGCAGCTTTTTGTGCGGGTCGCCCAGTGCAGCCAGCAGGGTGCGGGTACGGGTAAGCCCGGGCTTATGCCCCGCCCACTGCACCGCGTGGATGTATTCCATTGCCTGTTCGTAGTTCATAGATACTGCCTCGATTCAAGGAATAATATTAAAAATTTCGGAACACCGGAGCGTCGGCAGACGCTCCGGTGTTCCATTTTACGAGTCTCTTACTTCTTTGCCAGCTTCATCAGGCTGCGGTTTTCCAGCAGGATGCGCAGCAGCACAACGTTCACGGCGCTCAGGATGAGGGCGTTGGGGATGCGCACCGCCAGCGTTGCCCACGGATAGCCGTAAAACAGGCGCAGCGCCAGCGAGGTGATGACCATGGAGCCCACAAAATGCCCCAGCAGCACGCTGGCTGCAAGCCGCAGGTTGGTGGAGAGGCTGCTCAGCTTCTGCCACGCAAAACCCGCCACTAAGCCGATGGCGCCCGCACCCAGCGTGATGAGCGGGTTGATGGCGTAGCCCGCCAGCACACCGCCGATGATATCGGCCACTGCACCCACCGCAAAGCCTGCGCCGGGGCCGAACACCACCGCCGCCAGCAGCACCGGCAGACTGCCCAGATTGAACCGGACGAAGCCGGTGGAGATGCTCAGCACCCGGCTGAACACGATGCTCATGGCTACCAGCAAAGCCAGCATGGTCAGGGTACGCACCGAAGTTTTTTTGTCGTTCATTGTAGTTATCCTCCTTAAAAAGGAACAGCAGGCAGGACGCAAAAACGCCCTCCCCTGTGACAGACCGCACAAAGGAGGGCGTGAATTCCAACAACATTCACTTCCGGGCAAAAACCGCAGACGGCTCTCGCCTGCACCCAAGTCCATGCAGCAGCGGGATGCAGACCCTGCACCGCGGTCAATACCTTCGTCCGCAGCACAACTCCCCGTTGATGCGGCACTTAACGCGCAGGGTCTTACTCTGTTGATGATGCCATTATAATCCTTTTTTTACCGCTCTGCAAGCGCCCAAACAGACATCTTTGCCAAAGGAGCGTTTTTATTTTTGGCAGTGTTGTATAAACGTAGGACTTTTGCCCGCTTGCCTCCCTCTTTTCTTTTGGCGCAGAACGTGGTAAGATGAACACAAGATACCAAAGGGGAAACTGCCCCGGAAAGGAAATTTTCCATGAAATTCAGCGAAATGACCTATACCCGCCCGGACATCAACGCCCTGCTGGCACGGTGCAAGCAGCTGGCTGCCAAGGCCGCCGATGCGCAGGACGGCGACGCCCTCATTCAGGTGTACTACGAGCAGAGCCGCGCCTTTGCGGACTACACCACCGCCTCCCAGCTGGCCAACATTCACTACACCTGTGACACCCGCGATGCCTACTGGAAGGCTGAGCAGGACTTTTTTGATGCCAACGGCCCCGCCGTGACCAACGCCAGTGTGGAGATCAGCCGGGCATTTCTGGCAAACCCCTATGTGGATGCCCTTACCGAGCACTTCGGCACCACCTGCGTAGCCGGTATGAAGAACGCCGTGCTGGGCATGGACGACCGCACCGTGGAGCTGCAGCAGGAGTTCAACGCGCTGGTCAGCCAGTACCAGCAGATCTACGGCGGTGCACTGGTGGAGCTGGACGGCAAGCAGCTGACCATCCCCCAGCTGGGCCCCTACAAGGAGGATCTGGACCCCGCCGTGCGCCGCGCCGCCTACGAAGCCGAGGCCGGTTACTTTGACGCCCACCGGGACGAGCTGGACACACTGTACACCAAGATCGTCAAGAACCTGAATCAGCAGGCCAAGGTGCTGGGCTACAAGGATTACAGCGAGCTTTCCTATGTGCGCATGAACCGCATCGGCTACGGACAGGCCGAGATTCAGGCCTTCCGGGATCAGGTGGCAAGGGACGTTGTGCCCGAGCTGCAAAAAGTGATGGCCATGCGCGCCAAGCGCACCGGTATCACCCACCCCACCTTTACCGACCTGCCCATCATCTTCAAGGACGGCAACCCCAAGCCCATCCCGGGCTATCAGGCACGCATGGATGCCGCCCGCACCATGTACCACGAGCTGAGCCCCGAAACGGCGGAGTTCATCGACTTTATGCAGGACAACGAGCTGTTTGACGTGGAAAGCCGCCCCGGCAAGATGTCCGGCGGCTACATGACCAGCCTGCCCAGCTACAAGGCGCCCTTCATCTTTGCCAACTGGAACAACACCTCCGGCGATGTGGACGTGCTGACCCACGAGTGCGGCCACGCCTTTGAGGGCTATGTGGCCGAGCGCGACCCCAACGTGCCTGCCGATCTGGAATGCCCCGCCATGGAGAGCGCCGAGATCCACTCCATGGCCATGGAGTTCCTCACCGCGCCGTGGCACCACCTGCTGTTCGGCAAAGATACCGAGAAGTATGCCCTGCTCCACGCCGAGGACAGCTTTGTGTTCCTTGCCTACGGCTGCGCCGTGGACGAGTTCCAGCACATCATGTACCAGAACCCCGACCTGACCCCCGACCAGCGCAACGCCGAGTGGCTCAAGCTGGAAAAGAAGTACCGCCCGTGGATCGATTTTGACAATCTGCCCTTCTATGGCCGCGGCGCCGGTTGGCAGCGCCAGCTGCACATCTACGAGTGCCCCTTCTATTATATCGACTACTGCCTGTCCACCATGGCCGCCTTGCAGTTCTTCCTGCTGAGCCTTGACGACCACAAGGACGCATGGGAGCGCTACCTCAAACTGGTGCGCCGCGCCGGTCTTGCCAGCTACACCGAGCTGCTGCAGACCGCCGGGCTGAAGGTGCCCTTTGCCGAAGGCAGCGTCAAGGGCATTGCCCAGCAGATGACCCGCTGGCTGGAAGAGCATCAGGTGGGCTAAAGTCGTTTCGTATCAGCGGCAGAGCGTTTCGTGACAGTTTTCTTGCTTTTTCTGTCGTGCTGCGATATACTGAAGCCAGAGATCCCCCTTCGAAAATGGAAAGGAGTGCTGACTTATGAGATCTTCCCGTTTGTTCCGGCGCGTCGTTGCCGGTCTGTGCGCTGCCGCCATGCTGTGCGGCGGCATGGCCGCTTCGGCTGCTGCGCCCGCACTGCCCGCCGCCCCTGCTGCAGTGGAGGCTACCAACGCCGCCCCCAGCGATGCCGAACTCAAGGCCGCCTTTTCCAAGTTCACCGTCACCTACGACGAGGAGACCGGCGGCTGGGATCTTTCCTCTCCGCAGGAGCAGGCCAGCATGGATAAAAAGTCCTGCGGGCTGTACCCCTATATGTTCTTGCAGGACGATAGCATTGCCTTTAATATGATCCTGACCTATGTTGGCAGCAAGAAGCTGGACATCAAAACGGTCAACGTATCTGCTGATGACGAGCTGTACACCTTTACCTGTGACGAGGAATACGGCGGCGGCTACGATCAGGATCTGGGCTGCTGGTTCGACATGGAGCTGTTCCAGCTGAGTGACGAGGAGGTCAGCCTGCTGAGCGAGTGGCTGAACGCCAAGAGCGTCACCGCCGTATTCGTTGGCCGGGACGGCACCACCCAGAGCTATGCCCTGACCAAGGAGAACCGTACCGCCATTCAAGAGATGGTCACCGCCTACAACCTGATGCTCTCCTCCACCGTAGAGCAGTGCGAGCCCATCCTGACCAGTCTGGCAAAGTAAACGCATTTCCAGAGTCCCCGGAGCGTCTGCGGATGCTCCGGGGACTTTTTGCACTAATTTTTTATTTTTTGCAAAAAAAGCTTGCAAAGCCGGCAAAGCTGTGCTATACTTATCGAGCTGTGATGTGCTGCTATAGCTCAGTTGGTAGAGCGCATCCTTGGTAAGGATGAGGTCTCCAGTTCGAATCTGGATAGCAGCTCCAGCTTAACCGCCCTGAAGTCTTAGGACTTCGGGGCGGTTTTCGTTTATCCTTTCAGCCATACTACAAAAATACCGCCGCACAGCTGTGCGGCGGTATTTTTTAATCCTCGTCGGGGATATTCTCTGCGTCCAGCAGATACTCGGTCTCGGTCTGCTGATCCATCTGCTGCTCTGTCCAGTCCAGCTGCACAGCGCCGCTCAGGTCCAGCGAATAGTCCTCGGTATACAGCAGACTGCCGGTGTTCAGGCTGCTTTCTGCCGGGCTGCGGGCATCCCATGTAAAGTGCAGCTTTTCCGGCGGCACGGTGCACTGCTTTGCCAGTGCGGTCAGGGTGTAGCAGTCCCGGGCAAAGGCGGCGGCGCTGTCGTAGGGGCCGAACAGCTCCACGGTCAAGGTCAGGCAGGTATCCCCGGCGGGCAGGGCGGCGGCCTGCTGCAAAGTTTCGACCTGCGGGCCGCTCAGGTACAGCCTGCCGCTGATATCCCGGATGGCAATATCCTGCGCGTCCCGCTTACAGGCGGTGTACAGTTCGTCAATGGCCTGTGCGCTCAGACGGTTCATGGTCTGCTGATTTTCGCCGCTCAACTCGTCCCACAGCAGGGGCAGCATCGCCATGCAGAAGCAGCCCGCCATCAGCACCAGACAGACCAGCACGGACACAAAATCGTACTTCCAGCGGCCGGGGCGGGCGGCAAAGAACAGCACCTCGCATCCCAGCAGCACCAGCGCCACCGCCGGGGCAATTTTCAGGGTCAGCTGCACATCAAAGCCCGGCACGAAGAAATACAGCAGGAAGAACACGCCCGCCGCAATGAGACACGCGCCCAAGGTCAGGCTGCCCACCCGGCGCAGGGGCTTTTCAGCGGGTCGTTTTTCTGCCGGTTTCTGCTCCGGCGCGGGCGCACTGCCCGGCTGTGCCGTCAAGGGGGTCTTATTCTGCTCGGTCATCGTCATCCTCCGCAGGGGTTTCGTCCTGCTCTGCACCGGTCACCGGTTTCCCCAGCAGTGCCGAAAGCTCCGGCATGGCAAAATGGGCGTCCGTGTCCGCAGTGCCCTCGGCATCCTCGGCATCCTCGGCATCCTCGGCCTGCGGCGCAGCCGTGTAGGCGTGGAAGTCCTCGGGTTCCTCCTCGGCGGGCTGCTTGCCCTTTTTGTTTTTCGGGCCGCGCACCAGCCACATACCGCACACGATCAGCGCCACGCAGACCACGATCTGCGGCAGGGCATCCAGCATCAGGTAGATGGCGCGGAAAACCGGGTTATCCTGTCCCCAGCGCCACATCACATCGCCCAGCACCCGCATGATGATGTTGTTGTAGAACACGATCGCGCCCAGCGCGATGAGCCCCCAGCCCACCAGCTTGTGGCTTTCGCCCATGAACTGGGTCATGCGGGCATCGTGCCAGTTAAAGTGCACCAGATAATCGTCCTCCGGGGCTTTTTCTGCCGCCAGCTGTGCGCGGAGGTTCAAGGTATCGAAAAAGCTGTACATATACACAACGATGCAGCCGACTACCAGTGCGTCCAGCCCCGTGGTGCTGCCTAGGATAATAAACAGGCAGAACATGGTGATGAGCGAGAGCCCCCGCTTCATATAGCCCTGATACATCTGCCCCGCACCGGGGATGCAGGCAAACAGCAGGGTCAGGATCCCGTTTTTCTTCATAATCAGTTCCCTCATTTCTCAGTGGTGTCTGCACTGTGGTGCAAAAGCGCGTCCAGTGCATCGGATAGTTTTTCAGTCAGCTGCTTTTTGTCCTCTATGGGCTTGCCCAGCGGGGCGGTGGAGGGCTGCGGCGCTTTGTCGTTCACCGGCTTGCCCAGCAGTTCCGGTTCGGTCTGTTGCGTGGTCTGCGGCAGCCATGTGTTCAGCTGCTGCCCGGTGTGCAGGATCTGCTCCAGCGTACCGGCGCGCCACAGCGTCAGCGCCAGCACGGCGGCTACGGTGGCCACAGCGGCGCGTCCCCATGTGTTCTGCATCAGCCGTATCCAGATGGTGCCCATCACCGCGCCCCGGGCGGAGCGCGGCGGCTGCTCCAGCACATCATCGGTCAGCAGGGCGGTGTAGCGGTCCATGCAGCGGTCGCAGTAGGCAAGATGCTCGGCGGCTTCCAGCCGCTGCGTTTCGTCCAATTGCCCGCCGACCAGTGCCTGTAAGCCTTCCTCACTCAGACAGCCTTTTGCGTCAAACAGTTCCATGTACGCTCCTCCTTTCACAGGGTATGCGGTCGTTTTGCAAGATCTGCTGCGCCAGCATCTTTTTGGCGCGGTAGACCTGCGCTTCCACCGTTTTGGGCGGGCGTCCGCACAGTCTTGCAGCTTCGGCCATGGTGTGCTGCTCCAGCAGCACCAGACGGCAGGGCGTGCAGTAGGGCTCGCGCAGATCTAAGATCATCTCCGTAAGCTCTTCTTCGCCCAGCGCCTCCAGCACCTGCTGCTCCGGCTGCATACCGGGCGGCGCGCCCTCCAGCGCCAGCACCTCGTCGCCGGGGGTGTTCATCTTGCGCACCCATGCGCTGCGCAGATAATCCTTGGCTTTGTTGGCGGCGATGCGCGCCAGCCACTGCTTTTCAAAGCCGGGCGGGCAGCGGTCGATGGCCCGCCATGCTGCCAGAAAGGTCTCCTGCGTCAGATCCTGCGCTTCCTGTACATCCGGTACCAGCTGGTGGCAGACCGTGTACACGAGCGCCTGATATTTCTGCACCATCGTGCTGAATTCCTGTGTTGTCAACGCGCTGCACGGCCTCCTTTCCGGTTTTGGATGCGCTGCTCTGCGCCGCCCTTCTGTCTTTAATACGAGGGAGCGGCGGCAGTTCCTGCAAAAAAACTAAAATATTTTCAAACTTTTTCTTCTGCCGCAGATATGGTACAATAGCAGTATAGCACACAGGGAGGATTTTCGCCATGGCTTCTACCACCCGTCAGGCGCTTTTACAGGCGCTGAGCGCCGCCGAGGGCGCATATATTTCCGGCCAGCAGCTGGCGCAGCAGCTGGGGGTCAGCCGCGCTGCCGTGCACAAGGCGGCAGCGGCGCTTACCGCGCAGGGCTATGCGCTGGAAGCCGCCTCCCGCCGGGGGTACCGTCTGCTGGGCGGCGACCCCTTCTGCACCGAGGCGGTCGGCCCCTACCCTGCCCCGGTGCAGCTGTACGACACGTTGGAAAGCACCAACCGCACCGCAAAGCTGCTGGCGCTGGAAGGTGCCGCCCACGGCACGCTGGTGCTGGCTGGCGGGCAGACCGCCGGGCGCGGGCGGCTGGGACGCAGCTTTGCCAGCCCGGCGGGCAAGGGGGTGTACTGCTCGGTGGTGCTGCGCCCGCCGCTGCCTGCCGCCAACGCCCAGACCGCCACCATCGGCGCGGCAGTGGCAGTGTGCCGGGCGGTGCAGATGCTGTGTGGGCTGGAACTTGCCATCAAGTGGGTGAACGACCTGTATTACAGGGGCAAAAAGGTGTGCGGCATCCTGACCGAAGCCGGCACAGACCTTGAAAGTGGCCAGCTGGAATGGCTGGTGGTGGGCATCGGGCTGAACCTGACCGCCACGGCGGAGGACTTTCCCCCGGAGCTTGCCGCCAAAGCGGGCAGCCTATACCCCGGCGGCCCTGCCCCGGTAAGCCGGGCGGCGCTGGCAGGTGCCATCGGGCGGGAGCTGTTAGCGCTGTGCCCGGGCTTTGCCTGTCTGGACGAGTACCGCGCCCGCTGCTTTGTGCCCGGTCATTGGGTGACCGTGTGCACCGGCTCCGAGACCTACGCCGCACAGGCGCTTTCCATTGACGATGCCGGGCGGCTGGTGGTACAGCGGGAGGGCGGGCGCACCGAGGCGCTGCGCTGCGGCGAGGTGACTATTCGTCCCACTAAGACGGAATAAACGGGTACAAAAAAAGCCCGCCGGGCATTGTGCACGGCGGGCTTTGGTTTACAGTTTACTCTGCCTTGGTCTCGGGCTTTGCCTCAGCCTTGGCTTCCGGCTTTGCTGCGGGAGCAGCAGCGGGAGCGGCGGGCTTCACCACGGGCTTCGGGGGATTGGGATCGTCCTTCAGCGGGAACAGGATGATGTGCTTGGGGCACTTCTGGGCGCACATACCGCAGCCCTTGCACTTGTCGTAATCAATGCGTGCCACGCCGTCCACAACATGGATAGCGTCGAACTTACAGGTGCGCTCGCACATGCCGCAGGCGATGCAGGAGGTGGTGCACAGCTTGTTTGCCACAGCACCCTTATCCTTGTTGGAGCACATGACCACCGGCTTGCGGGGGCCGGCAGCGTCGATCATGATGACCTGCTTGGGGCAGATGTTGGCACAGGCACCACAGCCGGTGCACTTGTCCTTGTCCACCTTTGCCACACCGTCTACGATGTGGATGGCGTCGAACTTACACACCTTGGTGCAGTCGCCCAGACCAATGCAGGCGAAGGTGCAGGTCTTGGGGCCGCCGTACAGAGCTGCCGCAGCAGCACAAGTCTGGATGCCCTTGTAGTCGTAGGCGGGCTTGCAGTGCTCGGAGCTGCCCTGACACTGCACCACAGCCTTCTTTTCTACGGCGCTTGCCTCGCCGCCCATGATCTTGGCAATGGCAGCGGCAGCCTTGGGGCCGCCGGGTGCGCACTTGTCGCAGGGCACGCCGTCCAGAACAACAGCCTTGGCGTAGTCGGCACAGCCGGCGTAGCCGCAGCCGCCGCAGTTTGCACCGGCCAGACAGGCAGAAACTTCCTCAATGCGGGGGTCTTCCTCCACCGCCATGAACTTTGCGGCAGCCACCAGAACGATAGCACCCACAGCGCCCACGATGGTGCACAGGATAACAGCAGATACAATATTCATAGTCCTGTTCCTCCCTTACAGCGTAACATTGAACAGGTTTTCGACGATGCCGCCGAAGCCCATGAAGGACAGGCTGGTGATTGCAGCTGCGATCAGGGTGATGGGCAGGCCCTTGAAGGGTGCCGGGGGATCGCAGGCTTCCACGCGCTTACGCACGCCGCTGAACATGACCATGGCCAGCATAAAGCCGCAGCCTGCGCCGATAGCACAGATCAGAGCCTCGATGTAGGCGTAGCCAAAGCCGTGTGCAGCCACATCTGCACCGTAGTCGCCCACGACCAGAATGGTCACAGCCAGCACGCAGCAGTTGGTGGTGATCAGGGGCAGATAAACGCCCAGCGAGTTATACAGTGCAACGATGTACTTCTTGAGGAAGATCTCGATGAACTGCACCAGCACAGCGATGACCAGAATGAACACGATGGTCTGCAGGTAGCCCAGACCAGCCGGGTCCAGAATGAAGATCTGGATGGGGAAGGTAACGGCCGTTGCCATGAACATGACGAAGATGACAGCACCGGACATACCAACAGCGGAATCCAGCTTTTTGGAAACGCCCAGGAACGGGCAGATACCGTAGAACTTCACCAGCACATAGTTGTTGACAAGGATCATGCTGAAGAAGATCGCAGCGAGTTTGACGAGCATCTTATTCCGCCTCCTTCTTCAGATTGTCAAGATCACAGCAGCTCTTGCGCTCGATGCGGGCGTCCAGCTTGCCTTCCAGCCACACACAGCCGGCCATCAGCAGGCCAAAGCAGAAGAATGCACCGGGAGCCTGCGTCATGATGGACACCTTGGCAACGCTTTCCGGAATGATCTGGAAGCCCAGCCAAGTGCCGCTGCCCAGGATCTCACGGATGGAGGCCATCAGAGTAGCGGTGAGGGTGTAGCCGAGGCCCATGCCCACGCCGTCCAGTGCGGAATCCACCACATTGTTCTTGCAGGCGAACATCTCGGCACGGCCCAGAATGATACAGTTGACAACGATCAGGGGCAGGAACACGCCCAGAGCGTTGTACAGGCTTTCCATGTAGGCCTGCATGAACATCTGCACGATGGTCACAAAGCCTGCAATGATAACGATGTAGCAGGGCAGATGCACCTTGCCGGGGATGACTTTCCGCAGCAGGGAGATCATGATATTGGAGCACACCAGCACGAAGGTGAAGGCGGCGCCCATGCCCAGTGCGCTGGAAACTGCCGTGGTAACGGCCAGAATGGAGCAGGTGCCCAGAACCAGACGCAGAACAGGGTTTTCTTTGATGATGCCGTTGGTAAGGATGCTTACCTTGGACTTATTTTCTTGTGCCATTTCTTACCAACCTCCTTTTATGCCAGCTCGTTGAAGCAGTTGATACAATCATTGATGGCAGCAAACAGAGCGGTGGACGAAATGGTTGCGCCACTGTACGCATCGAAATCCTGATTCATCACAATGTTCTTGGTGCCGTCCATGCCGTTGAACTGTGCCAGGAAGTCATCGGTGGACACATTGGAGCCAATGCCCTTGGTCTGGGTAGAAGCGTCTACCCAGATGCCGGTCTCGGCGCCGTTGGCGTCAAAGCCCATGATGACGGTCAGGATGCCGCCGTCAAAGCCCTTTTCCTCGGCCTTGATGGCAATGCCGCCGTCCGGAGCCTTTACCACGCCGGTAACATTGGCGGTGGTGTAGTCGGTCACTTCCTCCAGCGTAGCTGCGTCCGAAACAGAGGGCATCACGCTGACATAAGCAGCCAGCGTGGTGCGGCGGGTGTTCTCCTTGATAACGGGAGCGGTCATGCCGTTCACCAGAGCCAGCAGCAGGCTGACGATCAGAGAGATGACGGTCAGCACAACAATGGGCTTACCGGTGGTTTCCCAGCTGGAATTTGCAGTCTTACTCATTTGCCAGCACCCTCCTTCGCTTTCTTTGCAGGCTTCACATAGCCATACGGGGTCTGACGGGTCAGATCATTGATGTACGGGACCCACAGGTTCATGAACAGCAGTGCGAAGGACACGCCCTCGGTGTAGCTGCCCCAGTAGCGGATAGCAAAGGTAACGATGCCAAGGCACACGCCGTACACCAGCTTACCCTTCAGGGTAAAGGGGCTGGTAACGTAGTCGGTAGCCATGAACACAGCGCCGAACAGCAGGCCACCGCTCAGCACGGCAACCAGTGCGCTGTGCAGATCCTTGGTAGCGATCAGGTAGAACACGAACACGCTGCCAACGTAGGAAGCCGGGATGGCGATGCTGATGGTCTTGGTAGCCACCAGATAGATCAGACCCAGCACGATAGCCAGTGCGCAGGTCTCGCCCAGCACACCGCCGTGGATGCCCATGAACAGATCCAGCAGGCTCAGCTTGGAGGGATCTGCCACAGCCAGCGGGGTAGCCTTGGACAGCTGATCCACCGCTGCATCCGGGAACACCCACTTATTCATGGAACCGGCAAAGCTGATAAACAGCACGATACGGCCCACCAGAGCGGGGTTTGCAAAGTTCATGCCAATGCCGCCAAACAGCTGCTTGACAACAATAATTGCCACCAGATCGCCGATGATCAGCTGACCGATGGGCATACCCACGGGCACGTTCATGGCCAGAATGATGCCGGTGACCACAGCGGACAGGTCGCTGATGGGGTTTGCACGCTTCAGCAGCTTGCAGTACAGCCACTCAAAAACCACACAGGCCACCACAGAAACGGCGGTGACCAGCAGGGCACGCACGCCGAAAATGATCGCAGAGGCAACCACGCAGGGGCACAGTGCAACGATCACGTTAGCCATCAGGCTCTGGGTGGTCTCGTCACTGCGGACGTGCGGGGAAGCCGAAACAATAAGCTTCGTATCCATTACTTATTGCCTCCTTTTTTGATTTCACCAAGGTAGAACGCCTTTGCCAGACTCATCATCTGGGTAACAGGGCGCTTTGCCGGGCAGACGAAGGAGCAGCTGCCGCAGTTGAAGCAGTAGTCAGCGTGCAGCTTGCCCAGCTCCTGCACATCGCGGGCGGCGTAGGCCTGATTGACCTCCACGGGCTCCAGACCCATGGGGCAGTACTCCACGCAGCGGCCGCAGCGGATGCAGGGGTTGACCTGTGCGGGCTGTGCAGCTGCCTTGCTCAGCAGGATCAGACCGGAAGTGGTCTTGGTGGTGGGGTAGGAAAGGTTCTCCACAGCGGGGCCCATCATGGCACCGCCGGCAACCACCTTGCCCAGCTCGCCCTTGACGCCCACATAGTCCAGAATGTCCTGATAAGCGGTGCCCACGGGCACAACAACATTCTGGGGTTTTGCGCAGGCATCGCCGTCCACGGTGATGGTACGCTGGACCACCGGCATACCGGTAGCCAGATACTTGCCCAGCGTGGAAACGCTGGTCACGTTCATCACGATAGCGCCTGCATCGGCGGGCAGACCGCCGTGGGGCACCTCGCGGCCGAGGCACTTCTCGATCAGGATCAGCTCTGCGCCGGTGCCGTAGACACTGGGCAGGGGCTTTACCTCAATAGCGCTGTCGTCCTTGGTCTTTTTGCACAGCAGGTCGATGCACTCGGGCTTGTTGTTCTCAATACCAATGATGCACTTCGGGATGCCGGTATACTGCAGCACAGCCTTGATGCCGCGGATGATATCATCGCTGCACTCCAGCATCTCCTGCGTGTCGCTGGTCAGCCACACCTCGCACTCGGAGGCGTTGATCAGTAAAGTATCCACCGACTGCTTGGGCTGCAGCTTCACATCGGTGGGGAAGCCTGCGCCGCCCAGACCTACCAGACCGCACTCGCGCACGGCGGCAAGGAAGCTGGCCTTATCGGTGACTTCCGGTGCCTTGACAGCCGGGTCTACGGTCTGCTTGCCATCGGTCTTGATGACAACAGAATCGCACATACGGCCATTGGACAGACGGAAAGGTTCCACTGCAGCTACCGTACCGGAAACGCTGGAGTGGATGTTTGCGGAGACAAAGCCGCCCGCCTCACCGATCTTGGTGCCGACGAACACTTCATCGCCTTTTTTGACCAGTGCCTTGGCGGGTGCGCCAATGTGCTGGCTCATAAGGATGCGTACCTGCGCGGGCAGAGGCATCGGGATAGGTTTGCTTGCAGCAGTTGCCTTGTCATGCGGCGTATGCGCGCCAAGCGCCGCACGTTTCAGCTTGTTCAACATGGATTTCAAATCCCCCATTCTGCTTGAATTGCCATCCCCTCGCCCATGCAGGCGCACTGGTACAGGGACAGCAGCTGCTTAACACACTTATTGTATCATTTTGGCGCGGGAAGTCAACGACATCACGGCTCAAATGATGAATTTTCCTGAACTTTCTTATTCGTTTTTGCCGATTAGTTTTAACTAACTACCGTATTTTTCTTTTTGTTCTCCCTCTTCTGCCGTTTGCCTTTACTGTGGGAATATGCTATACTATACCTAACATGACAGGCGGAACGTCCCCCGCTCCGCTCCCGAACTTCACAAGGAGGCACCAAACCATGAAAGTTCTCAAAGCTCTGCTCGCCGTCCTCACCACACTGGCTGTCGCCCTGACCGCCATTCTGCTGCTCTGGCAGGATAAAAGCGCCCCGCGCTATATCAAGATCTACGAAAACGAGCAGTAATATTTTTCTTGCAAAACAGCACCCCGGCCAAGCGGCAAAACCGCCCGGCCGGGGTGTTTTTGCGTTATCCGGCAGACCACACAAAAACGCCGCCGACTTTTTGTCAGCGGCGTTTGCTCGTATCAGTAGGTCATCACGACCACCATAAAGGGAATTTTATCCCTCGTCGAAGGGTCAGCGTTCTGCACAACGCCCACGCCCACAAGAGTGGCTTCCTTCTTGACCAGTGCATTGTTGCGTTCTACGCTCGCTTTCTCTGTCTCGTTTGCCCACTTCTTGACTGCCCACTTTTCGAACTGGTTTGCATCCGGGTAAGCGCGCTGCAGTGCGCCAACACCGATCGATGTTTTTTCACCCACCTTCTTGTTGCGGACTTTTGCACAGGCAGCAGTATAATCCGTGTTGGTACTCGGATTCTTGCCGTACTTGCCATTGACGCCATCCAGCTGCACCTGTGCCATCTCCTTGGCGAACACACAGGCCTGCTCGTTCAGCTCCAGCGGGGTGTTATTGCCGTTGTTCTTGCGCACTGTGTTCAGTGCTTCCACCACTGCGGCCACCTTCTGCGCCTCGGTCTTTTCGTCGGTGGGGTCTTTGCCGGTCTCACTGCTGCCCGGCTTGTCCGGCGCATCCGGCGCGGAAGGGCCGGAGGGCCCGCAGGCTGCTAAAAGCAGCAGCGCCATTGCAGCTGCAAGAGCCGCTGCCGTCCATCGTTTCCAAAGCTTCATCTGTGGTTCCCCGCTTTCTTCTTATGGGAGCGCGTTGCTCCCCGGTTTCATCTTATCCCCTGCTGCGGTGCGCTGTCAATGGACAGATGCGCCAAACTTTGCCGGAAAGTTTCGGCAAAGCGTGCAAAAGCAGGAACATTTTGAATGCGCGCCGCGCCTTCCGGGTTGCGGCACCCAGCATCCGCATCGTGCCTTGGGCGGCACTCGCATCTTGCTGGCCGCTGCCCCAACAACTCCTCCCTGTTTCCGCCACTGGCGGCGGTCGTCGTCGTTGCAGTGGAAAAATTATTTTTTATTCGCAATTCCGGAAAATCTGCCGATTTTCCGGAATTGCTTTTTCACAGGCGCGTCTGCACGCGGGCTTTTCTGCACGCAAAAAAGGCTGCTGCACAGTCTGTGCAGCAGCCTTTCGGGCTTAGTAATCCTTTTCGCAGCCAAGCAGGAATTTCATGTAGGCAAAGGTGCGCTCCCGTCCAAGGTCCCGCACCATGCACAGCAGCTTTTCCAGCAGCGCCCGGGTCTCCGGGTGCATCAGGTAGTGATCCTTGCTGCGCTGGTAGTACTCCCACGCGGAGGCATCGGTGTACTTATCGCCCAGATAGATCTGGCTTGCCGCCACCCGGTCGCACACCATCTCGCAGACGTAGCGCAGGGGGATCTTCATGCCGGTCAGGCCGGTCTTGGTGGTGCTGTAATCGATCCAGTATTCCAGATGATGCTTGTTGCGCCCCTTGTGGTGCAGCCACGCCGAGGTGTAGCCCTTGGCTGCGCGCTCGGCCTCGTTGGGGCTGTGGTCACCCTGATAATAGATGCACCCGGGGATGAATTCGGTGGGGCTGTACTTGCTCAGGTCGTGGGCAAGACCCTGCTCATACAACCCGCATTCAAAGCAGTATTTCATCACCAGCAGCTTGTGCCGGGTGATAGTCTCGAAATGACCTTTGATGTTCATGCTGTTATTCCCTCCACTGCACCGTGATGCGTCCCTCTTTCAGCCCGCGCAGATCATCACTTTCGGAAAAATCCTCCCGGTCCATGGTCAGGTTGGGGTTGTAGTAGGGGTCATGCAGGATGTTCTCCTTGCCGTGCACCTCGTACAGACGCTGCTGCTCGGCGGCAAAGCGCCGTGCCTTTACCGGGTCTTTTTCGTCCCCGCCGCGGCTCTTGCTCTCGTAGTGGGTCAGCTGGGCGTAGGGCGTCCACGCAATGCGGTAGCCCGCATCCCGCACCCGCAGGCAGAAGTCCACATCGTTGAAGGCCACCGCAAAGGCTTCGTCCAGCCCCTTTACCTCGTCCCACACGCTGGTCTTTACCAGCAGGCAGGCACCGGTAACGGCAGAAAAGTCCTGCACCGTGGCGGTGCGGAACAGATACCCGCTGCCACCGGCCTTTTTGTACTTGTGGCTGTGCCCCGCGTAGCCCCCCAGCCCGGTAATGACGCCCGCGTGCTGGATGGTCTCGTCCGGGTACCAGAGCATTGCACCGCACACTGCCGCCCCGCCGGGGTGGGCGCATTGGCGCAGAAGTTCAGTGAGCCATTCGCCGCTGCGCACCTCCACATCGTTGTTCAGCAGCAGCAGATACGCGCCGGTGGCATATTTGCGGCCAAAGTTGTTGATGCCGGAAAAGTTGAAGCCCTTTTTCGGGTAGGTGACCACCCGCAGACCGTCATAGCGCTGCTGCGCCTTTTTATAGTAGGCAAAGGTGGCGGGGTCGGTGGAGTTGTTCTCCACCACGATCACCTCAAAGTGCTCCCATTCAGTCTTTGTCCAGATGCTGTGCAGGCATTTTTCCAGATCCTCGGTGTGGTCCTTGTTGGGGATAAGGATGCTCACCTTGGGTTCGCCCACGATGTCCCACTTCACCCGGTAGGTGCTGGGGAACAGGCCGTCCTCCACCGTGCCGGTGCGCCCGGTGCGGGTCAGGTGGTCTGCCAGCGCCTTTTTGGCCGCTGCCGCCACATAGGGCTTGGCGTCTGCACCGCCGGAGGTAGACCCCGCGTGCACCCGCCAGTAGTAGAGCACCTGCGGCACATGGGCGGCACCGCCGGTCTTTTCCAGCAGCCGCAGGAACAGATCATGATCCTGACTGCCGTCGCATTCCGGGCGTTCGCCGCCCAGCTGCTCCCACAGCGCTTTTTGGAACACCGCCAGATGGCAGATGTAGTTGCAGCACAGCAGGTAATCCGGGGCGTAGTCCGGCTTGAAGTGCGCCACCATGGGGCGGCGGATGCTTTTGGTGAACAGTGCCTCGTCGCTGTACAGAAAACTGTCCGGCTCGCCGCGCTGCCGCAGCTGCAGGATGGCCTTGCCCATGGTGTACAGGGCATGGGGTGCCAGAATGTCGTCGTGATCAGCCAGCGCCAGATACTCCCCTGTCGCCAGCTGCGCGGCGGCGTTGGTGTTGGCCGCAATGCCCTTATTTTCGATCTTTTTGTATACGATCTGTTGATTCTTTTGCTGATATTCCTTTACGATCCGTTCCACGTCCCCGTGGGCGGCGTCCGAAGCATCGGCAAGGCAGAGCTGCCCGTTGGGCGCGGTCTGCCCCACAAAGGAATCCAGAAATTCCCGCAGGTATTTTTCCGGGGTATTATACAGCGGGGTCAGCACCGAGATGGTGGGCAGGCCGCAGTCTACCGCCGTTTTGCCTGCCATCTCTGCGCGCTGGGCCTCCAGCACCTTTTTGGCGGGCAGGTAGCGTGCGCGCTTGCCAAAGCAGCGGCGCTTGACAAAGCCCGCGCCGCGCCTGACCATGGTGGGCAGGCCCTCTTCCTTTGTCAGCTGCACGGCGTAGCCGGCCAGCTCCTTGGCGCGTTTCAACCGTACATTCATATCAGACCTCGCCGCGCTGGGTCGCCTTGTAGGCGGCGCAGACTGTCTGGGTGTCCCCGTTCATTTTCAGGTGACCGTGGCTCAGCCATGCCACCTTGGTGCACATCCGCTCGATCTGCTCGATGGAGTGGGACACCAGAATGACCGTGGTGCCGCCCGCCATCAGCTCCTGCATCCGCTTTTCGCACTTCTGCTGGAACAGGAAATCGCCCACCGAAAGCACCTCGTCCGCAATGAGGATATCGGGCTTGGTGATGGTGGCAATGGCAAAGCCGATGCGCGCCACCATGCCGGAGGAGTAGTTTTTCAGCGGCACATCCAGAAAGTTTTCCAGTTCGCTGAATTCTACGATCTCGTCAAATTTTTCGTCTAGATACTTGGGCGAGAAGCCCAGCACCGTGCCGTTGAGGTAGATGTTCTCGCGGGCGGTCAGGTCCATATCAAAGCCCGCGCCCAGCTCGATGAGCGGGGCGATGGTGCCGTTTACGGTCACCTTGCCCTTGCTGGGCTTGTACACCCCGGCAATGGTCTTGAGCAGGGTGGATTTGCCCGAGCCGTTCAAGCCCACAAGGCCGTAAAAATCGCCGGGCATAATGTCCAGACTGACGTCCTTTAAAGCGTAGAACTCGTCGTATTGCAGCCGTCCCTGCACCATGGCCAGAAAGTACTCCTTCAGGCTCTCATGCTTTTCCTTGGAAAGGTTGAAGCACATGGAAACATTGTCCACTTTGATGATCGGTTCCATTGTTCACCCTCCTTAAATGTGCAGCACAAAGTGGTCCTGCGTTTTGCGGAACACCTGCAGCCCCACTACCATGGACACTACGGCGCAGATGCCGCAGACAAGGAACATATTCCAATCCAGCGGGATGCCCCACATCACCGTGCGGCGGAAGCCCGTGATATACCAGTACATGGGGTTCAGTTTGATGATCTGCTGCATATTGAACCCGCCGATGGAAAAGGTCATCTGAGTGGGGTCGTAGAAGATGGCGGAGAAATACAGCAGCGCGGTGACGAACACGCTCCAGATGTGCATGATATCCCGGAAGAACACGGTAGCCGCCGCTAAGAACATACTGACGCCCAGACTGAAGAAGAACAGAGTCACCAGCGGGTACAGCGCCTCAAAAATGGTCAGGTGGAAAGGTGCGCCGGTAAAGATCATGACCAGCAGCAGCGCCACAAAGCTGAAGATGCAGTTCACCATGGCAAAGCAGCACTTTTCCAGCGGGAAGATATACTTGGGGATATACACCTTTTTCAGCAGCGGGGCGGCGCTGAGCACGCTGCTCATGCTGGTGGAGGTAGCCTCGTTGAAGAAGTTGAACAACAGCTGACCGCACATCAAAAAGACGGCAAAGTTGTCGATGCCGCTGCCCCGCATATCCATCAGGCTGCTGAACACCGCCCAGTACACAAGGCACATCAGCAGCGGGTTCAAAACGCTCCACACCACGCCCAGCACGCTGCGGCGGTATTTCAGCTTGAAATCACGGCTTACAAGGTTCCACAGCAGATAGCGGTAGCGCCAGAAGCCGTTCCACATTGCTTTGAGTTTTGCCACGGGCGATCACCACTTTTCAAAATACTCGAACTTCTGGGCGGCAAAGGGCTCGTGCAACTTGTCCTTTGCGCTGGTCTTGTGCTCGCAGCCGCAGTCCGGCCACTGCACGTTGACGGTGGGGTCGTCGTAGGGGATGCCGCCCTCGCTGGTGGGGTCGTAGACATCGGTGCACTTGTAGCAGAACTCTGCCACATCGCTCAGCACCAGAAAACCGTGGGCAAAGCCCTCCGGGATATAGAACATCTTCTTGTTGTCCTCGGAAAGGGTCACGCCCACCCACTTGCCAAAGGTGGCACTGTGGGGGCGGCAGTCCACGGCCACATCGTACACCTCGCCCTTGGTCACGCGCACCAGCTTGCCCTGGGTGTGGTTCTTCTGGAAGTGCAGCCCGCGCAGCACGCCCCGGGTGGAGCGGCTCTGGTTGTCCTGCACAAATTCCTTGTCGATACCGGCCTCTGCGAACTGGTCCTTCTGGTAGGTCTCCATAAAATAGCCGCGGTCGTCGCCGAACACCTGCGGCTCAATGACCACCACGCCGGGGATCTCGGTCTGCGTAAAAATAAACTTACCCATGATATTGTACCTCTCTTTTTTTCTGAAAGCTTTTTCTTTATCTGGAAAAGTCTGGTTTTGAACAGGCTTTTACGCTTTTTTATGGTGCCTTGCCGTTTTGCGGCGCTTTTTCAGGCGGGAATGTACCCGCAGCACCAGTACGGTAACCACGGCTGCACCTATGGTGCACCCCACCGAGATGCCCGCCAGCAGCCATGCGCTGCTGCCCGGTTCCACGTCCCTGGCGGCTTCCAGCTTTGTGCCGGTGCTCTGCTCCAGCAGCTCCGCCAGACCGGTGATCTCTGCCTTTACCCGCACGCTGGTGCTCTCCTGCTGTGCGCCGCCGTTCAGGGTGTACACCGCATACACGGCGGGCTCTGCGCCAAGCAGATACTGCTCCGGCAGCTCCAGATCCACGGTCACATCCTGCGCGGATAAGCCCTCGGCCAGCAGCAGCTTCACCCCGGGGTCGGCTACGGTAACGGTGCCAAGGCTCTGCCCGCCGCCCGCCACAGCCAGCTGTGCGGTGACCGTGCCGCCGGGCAGCTGGGTGTAGCTTTTATAGGTGGAAAAGGCGTAGTCCAGCAGGGTGCGCATATCGTTATATTTATCGGTGCTCAGCTGGCTTTGCATGGTCGCGCAGATCAGCCGCACCCCGTCCTGCTCCGCCAGACAGACATAGCTGTACCGGGCGGTGTTGGTATAGCCCAGCTTGGAGCCCAGCACACTGTCGATATGGTAGCGGCTGGAGCCGATGCGGATCTTATCCTGCTGGGAGAAGTAGCGGGTCACCGGCTGGATGTTGGTGGGCTGCATGGTGTACATCTCGTTGCGGGTGAACAACTCCTCAAACCCCGGCTGCTGCAGCGCCCAGCGCAAAATCTGTGCCATATCGTAGCAGCTGGTGTAGTGGTCCTCGTCGCTGATGCCGTGGGGGTTTGAAAAGTGGGTGTGGGCAAGGCCAAGCTCCTCCACCTGTGCATTCATGGCCGCCACGCCGTCCGCGATGGTGCCGCCGCCGAAATACTCCGCCAGCAGGTTGGCGCCGTCGTTGGCGCTGGCCATCTGGGTGGCGTACAGCGCATCCACCAGGGGAACTTCTTCCCCTTCCCGCAGGGCGATATGGCTGGAATCCGTGCCCGCCAGCGAGTAGACGTCCTCGTGGGTCACGGTCAGCTTTACATCGTCCCAGTCCCCCTGCGCCTTCTCGCAGGCAAGACCAAGGGTCATTACTTTGGTAATGGAGGCCGGGTGCAGTTCCTCGTCCATATTCTGCTGCGCCAGCACAAGGCCGGTGTCTGCATCCATGATGCAGTATGCCCGGGTATTGGCCAGCGCCGGGCCGGCTGCTGCTGCGCCGGGCACCAGCACAGCGCCTATCAAAAGCAGCACAGTGCACAGTGCTGCGGTAAATTTTTTCATCTGGTATTCTCCGCTTATCCGTTTTATGCCGACAAGACATCATTTGAAGTATACCACATTTTTTCCCCGCTGAAAAGAGATTTACACATTCCTTTGTCCCAGCAGCACCGGCTGCAGCTGCTCGCCCCGCAAAGCGGCGTCCACGGCGGCGGGCAGCAGGGCAAGGTCGGCCTTCAGGCTCTGGGGCTTGGCAAAGGGGTCGTCCTGCCCGTAGGGCACAAAGTAATAGTGCTTGCGCTGGCACAACCGCGCCATATTTTCGCCGGAGGCGCCAAGGCCGTCGTTGGTAGACACTGCCAGCACCACCGGGCTGCCCACCCGCAGCAGGCTTTTGGCGGCAAGGGTCACCGGCGTATCCGAAAGTCCCGCCGCCAGCCGCGCCAGCGTTGCGCCGGTGCAGGGGGCGACCACCAACGCCTGCGCCAGCCGCCGGGGGCCCAGCGGCTCCACCGCCTGCAGGGTGTCCAGCACCGGATGCCCGGTAACGGCCTGTAAGCGCTGCCGCCAGCTTTCCCCGGTGCCGAACCGGGTATCCTGCTGCGCGGCAAAGCTCATGACGGGCAGCAGCGTCCAGCCCTGTACCGTCAGTGCCTGCGCCGCGCCCAAGGCGTCCTCCAACGTACAAAAGCTGCCGCACACCGCAAAGGCAAGACAGCCCTTTTTCTCTGTGATCATATCTTCTCCTCCCGCTCCTGCAAAATGGTCTGCACCGTGCGCGCCAGCGCCTCCCCTGCCGTTTCCGGTGCCCAGACCGTCGGTAGGCTCAGCGCGTGCAGCGCCGTGTGCCCCAGCCGCCGGGCGGCGGCAAAGTCCGTACCGCCGGGCTTTGAGGCCAGATCCACGATCAGGCACCCCTTCGGCAGCGCCGCCAGCACTGCCGCCGTCAGCACCGGCGCGGGGATGGTGTTCACCACCGTATCAAAGGCGGCAGCTGCGGCGGCAAGGTCTGTCAGCGGCACCGCCCGCAGCCCCTGCTCCTCTGCCATGGCCCGCTGCACCGGGCGGCGTGCCGCCACGGTCACCCGCGCACCCAGTGCCGCCAGACGCACCGCAAGCGCCCGCCCCACCGGGCCAAAGCCCAGCACCAGCACCGCCGCGCCCCACAGGGTACGGCTGCGCCGTTCCAGCAGAATGCCGATGCAGCCCTCGGCGGTGGGGATGGCGTTATACACGGTCAGCTCCGGGCGGGCAAAGTAGTCCACCAGTTCCACCCCCGCCGCCCGGGCGACGGTCCTTGCGCTGTCCGTCACCTTACCGCCCAGCGCCAGTGCCCCGGGCTTTGCCATGCCCAGCAGCTGCGCCAGCGGCAGACCGGACTGTTCCAGCGGGAGCGGCAGCAGGATGCAGTCTGCCTGCGGCAGCTGCTGCACGCCGCCCACCGTATACCCCGCCCGCGCCAATGCACGCCCTGCCGCCGCCTGCCGGGCATCGCTGCCCACCACCGCAAACCGCTTTGTCTGCCTCATGTCGTCATCTCCCCTTTTCCGCTGTGCACCATCCTATGCAGGAAGAGGAAACCGCGTGAGCGGGAAGGTGCTGACCGGCAGAAACAAAAAAGCTCCCCCTTTCGGGGGAGCCGTCATCGCGCAGCGATGACTGAGAGGATTCTTATTTCAGCGCTTCTTCCAGTACTTTCAGCAGGTGCGGGATATCCAGCGGCTTTGCGATGTGGCCGTTCATGCCCGCATTCAGGGCGTTCTGCTTGTCCTCCTCAAAGGCGTTGGCGGTCATGGCAAAAATGGGAATGCCCGCCTTGCGGGGGTCGGGCAGGGCGCGGATACGCCGGGTGGCTTCGTAGCCGTCCATCCGGGGCATCTGGATGTCCATCAAAATCAGGTCATACTGCCCGGGCACGGACTGCTCCATCTTCTCCACTGCTTCAACGCCGTCTCCGGCGGTATCCACAAGGAAGCCCGCTTCCTTTAAGATTTCTATGGCGATCTCCCGGTTCAGGGCGTTATCCTCCACCAGCAGCAGGTGCTTACCGCTGAAGTCTGCCTTGGGCGGCAGCACGGACGTCTGTGCCGGCTGCACCCGGAAGGGCTCTGCCAGCACCTTGCGCAGCTCCGAGAGAAACAGCGGCTTTTCGCAGAAGGCGGTCACACCGGCGGCGCGCGCCTCCTCCTCGATATCCGCCCAGTCATAGGCGGTCAGGATGATGATGGGGCAGCTGTCCCCGATGACCTTGCGGATCTGCCGCACGATCTCGATGCCGTTCATATCCGGGATGAGCCAGTCGATGATATACACGCTGAAAGCATCGCCCTGCTCCACGGCGTACTTCGTGCGGATGACCGCTTCCTTGCCGGAGATGGTCCACTCCGGGCGCATGCCGATCTTGGAAAGCATGGTGCTGACGCTCAGACAGGTGTTGGTGTCGTCGTCCGCCACCAGCGCCCGCAGCCCTTCCAACTGGGGCAGCTGCTTGATCTCCGCCTTCTGCCCGCTGAGGGGGAAGCAGAGGTTCACGATGAACTCGCTGCCCTTGCCCGGCTCGCTTTCAAGGGTGATGGTGCCGCCCATCAGGTCTACGATATTCTTGGTGATGGAAAGGCCCAGACCCGTGCCCTGAATGCCGCTGACGGTGGAGCTTTCCTCCCGGGTGAACTCCTCAAAGATGTGCTTCTGGAACTCCTTGTTGATGCCGATGCCGTTATCCTTGATGCGGAACTCGTAATTGCCGCAGCCCTTGGGCGCACCGGGCTTTTGGGCAATGCGGATGCTCACCATGCCGCCGGTGGGGGTGAACTTGATAGCATTGGAAAGGATGTTCAGCAGCACCTGATTCAGCCGCAGCGGGTCGGTGATGATGTCCTCGTCCACCACATCCATGGTGTCGATGAACAGCGACAGCCGTTTGGAGCTGATGTTGGGCTGGATGATGGAGCGTATATCGTGCACGAGATCCGGCAGATGCACCGCTTTTTCCTCGATCTTTACCTTTCCGCTCTCGATACGGCTCATATCCAGCACATCGTTGATGAGGGAGAGCAGGTGCTGGCTGGAAGTGGAGATCTTTTTCAGGTAGTCCAGCACCTGTTCCTTATTATCAACATGGGTCGCCGCCAGCGAGGTGAAGCCGATAATGGCGTTCATCGGGGTGCGGATGTCGTGGCTCATGTTGAACAAGAACTCCCGCTTGGCGCGGTTTGCCGCTGCCTCGTGCCGGACGGCAAGCTCCAGCTTGCGGTTCTGCTCTTCCAGCTGGGCGTGGTACTTCTGCTCCTGCTCCTTTTTTTGCTGCTCCGCAAGCTTCATGGAGCGGCGGCGCAGCGTTTGCAGCACTGCCACGCAGATCAGATAGAAGATCAGCGCAGCCAGCAGTGCGCTGCTGGAATTGCGGAACACCGATTTTTCGTCGATATAGAGATACAGGTCAAAATTCTGTCCGTTGCTGTACATCCCGAAATAGCAGCCGGAATTTGCCCAGTCGCGGGTATGGGTCAAAGTATCAGGCGCACCTGCTTTGCGGATGCCCCGCACCAGCGTGCTGTTCGTGGTGTACAGTCCGATGAGGCTCGGGTCGTTTGCGGCGATCACCTTGTCGTCCTGCACGATAAAGATGGTGCCGCTGATGTTCTTCGGGTAGCCGTCCAGCACGCTCTGGATGGACAGGGCTGCCCCCTCCACAAACTCCGGCGGGTGGCAACATCCACCGCTGTACCATCCTGTAACAGAATGCGCTTGAGGTAGGTCTTTTGCGGGTTTTGCAGCACGTTCAGCGCGGCTTGCTCCCGCAGAGATTCCGCAAACTGCGCATAGCCGATATTACCATCCGTATATTCGCACAGTGATTCTCCATTTTCGTCCAGTACGGCAATGCCGGTAAGCCAGAGGGACTTCGTTTCTGCCCGGAGGCTTTCGGGGTCGTAGAGATCCAAGGCGTCGTTTTCAGCCAGCTGCCGCACCGACACCGCCATCCGGCGCAGCGACTTTGCGGTGATGGTATCGTTATATTTTTCGTAGCTGGTGGACTGCACTTTTACAAAGTTGATGGTGCGGTCAAAGTATTCCTCGGTAGCGCGCATGGACTCCCGCCCGGAGAAGAGGGTCACTGCCAGCAAAAGCAGCACGCCCATCAGCAGATAGAGCACCGCCACCCGCATATTGGGCGTGAACGGTTTCTTGTTACGGTTCAAGGGCGTCCACCTCCAGATATTTTTCCGGGTCCGGCAGATACTTGCCTACGATCTGCTTCATCGTGCCGTCGGCGCGCATGGCGGCAAAGGTCTCGGTCAGCTTTTCATCCAGCCCGCGGGTGTCGTTCAGCGCAAAGGCCACGCCGATGCCGGTGACCAGCAGCGGCTCTTCCAGAATGCGGAAATTGGCATTGCAATCCTGCATATACTGCAAAATGGCGGTCTCGTGGGCGGCAATGGCATCCACATAGCCGCAGTTCAGCATAGCGTACTGCACACTGCGGTCCTCGGCGCTCAGCAGTTCACCAAACTGCGGGATGCGGGGGTCGGTGCCGGCGAGGAAGATTTCCTCCGGCTTGGTGGTGCTTTGCACCATCATGGTCTTGCCCGCAAGGTCGGCAAGCGTTTCAATGCCGCTATCGGCATTGACCGCCACCACCTGACGGCTGACCATATACGGCCCCTACCCAGCGGTACAGCTGCTCCCGCCCATCCATGGAAAAGCAGCCCCAGATGCAGTCGATAGCACCGCTTTCCACAAGGTTTGTTTTCTGCTCCCAGTCAATGATTTCAAACCGCACCGCATACCCCATGCGGGCAAAGGCCTCGGTGGCAATGTCCACATCAATGCCGGTGGGCGTGCTGTCATTGTTCAGGTAGATAAAAGGCGGGTAGTTATCGCTGCCCACCGTAAGCTCGGGCAGTGCTGCCGCCGCCTGCGTTTTGCTGCAGGCGGTCAGCCCGGCTGCCGCTGCCGCCGCGCACACCTTTAAAAAGGTACGGCGGGGTATTTTATGGTTGAATCGCTGTTCTGTCACGCGTAGTTGCCCTCACATTACCATTGTAAAATTTCCTGCTTCAGTTCCCCCTGCACGTCCAGCAGACACTGCAGCAGCAGCGGGTTGAAGGCGCCGCACTCGCCGTTCGTGATCATCTGGACAGCCGTTTCGTGCGGGAAAGCCTTTTTGTAGCATCGCTCGCTGGTCAGCGCGTCATACACATCCGCCATGGAGACCAGCTGTGCGCTGATGGGGATATCGTCCCCCTTCAGCCCATCCGGGTATCCCCTGCCGTCCCAGCGCTCGTGGTGCCAGCGGGCGATCTCGTAGGCGGTCTGCAACAGCGGCTGGTCTGCAAAGCTTTCAGTCTTTTGCAGCATCTCTGCGCCCAGCATACTGTGGGTCTTGATCACCGCAAATTCTTCTGCGGTCAGCTTGCCGGGCTTGTTCAGGATGGCTTCGTCAATGCCGATCTTACCGATATCGTGCAGCGCCGACGCCAGCGGGATGTTATCCTGCTGCTCGGGGGTCAGGTCGTAGCGGCTGGTCAGCTCCATCAGCCGGTGCAGCAGCGTCTCGGTGATGATGCGGATGTGCCGCACATGAGAGCCGGACTCGCCGTTGCGGAACTCCACGATCTGGCTCAGCACGCCCACCAGCACATCGGTGTTCTTTTCCCGCGCACGGATCTGGTCAGACACCATCTGCACCAGCCGCCGCTGCTTGGCGTACAGCTTGATGGTGTTGGACACCCGGCGGTAGACGATCTTTGCGTCAAAGGGGCGGTTGACATAGTCGCTGGCACCCAGCTCGTAGGCCTTGCGGATGGCTTCCTCCGAGTCGTCACTGGAGATCATGATCACCGGCACGTCCTCGATGGTGTGGTTGGTGTTCATGGTGCGCAGCACCTCAAAGCCGTCCATGACCGGCATGTTGATATCCAGCAGCACCAGCGAGATTTGCCCGGCGTTTGCCCGCAGCAGCTCCAGACACTGCTTGCCGTTCTCGGCTTCCAGAATGCGGTAGTCCTCGCCCAGAATGCCGGCAAGCATCATGCGGTTCATCATGGAATCGTCCACCAGCAGGATCACGGGCTTTTCCCCTAAGACATCCTTCTGTGCAGCCAACCGGCTGTCCTGTGTGTCCACCGCCACTGCGTCCTTGTGGTTTTTGGCCTGATACATTATAAAATCTGCCCGGCGCACCACGTTCTCCATAGGGTCGGCAAGGGTCTGCATCGCGCCGCCGATGCTCAGCGACAGCCGGAAGTGGGGGTAGCCCGGCACCACCGTTTGCTGCACGGCGGTGCGGATCTGCTCCAGCTTTACCTTGAAATAATCCGCCGGGATGCCGGGCAGCACCAGCAAAAACTCGTCGCCGCCGTAGCGGATCAGCAGATCTGTTTCCCGGATGCAGCTGCGGATGGCCTTTGCAGCGGTTTCCAGCGCCAGATCTCCGGCGTGGTGGCCGTAGGTATCGTTGCAGATCTTGAAATCGTCGATATCCATCAGGGCGATGCCTGCCGGGCCGATGTTATTGCGCACCACTTCCTCGTAAAAGCGGCGGTTGTAGGTGCCGGTCAGGGCGTCGTGGTTCAGCCGCTGCCGGTAGCGCTTTTCTTTTTCCATGCTCCGGGCAGTAGTCTTGGCAAACTGCGCCTTCTGCTCCTCCATCTGCTGCATCATCCGCAGCAGATTATGGTTGGCGGTTTCCAGCGCCTCCCGCTGGGTACGGTTCTGCTGTTCCAGCTTTTCCCGCAGTTCCATATAGGGGGTGATATCCGTGATCGTGCCCACGATATAGCCTTTGCCGTACCATTCCACCTGATTGGCAGCGTTGGTGACCCAGCGGTAGCCGTTTTTGCCCAGAATCCGGAAGATGCTGTCACCATTCTTGGCGTAAGTCGCGCTGTTTTCCGCATTCCGGTAGCGCAGCCCGGCCGCCAGATCATCCGGGTGCACCAGCGCGGTGTAGCGGTTATCGAACCTTGCCGCAAACTCTGCCCGCCCCCAGCCCAGTATCTCCAGAAAGCGGTCGCTGATATAAATAAAGGGATAGCCTTTTTCCGGGTCATCCGCACAACAGTGGAAGCCGCCCGGTATATTCTGTGCATAGCGTTCCAGCCGCAGAAATCCTTTTTTTATTGTCTCGTCTGTTTCCATTTTACCTTTCCTGCCTTTTTCTCCGCGCATTGCAGCACGCAGTACCCCCTGTTACCGCAATTTCAAACTTTACCTTCCTGTACACCCTGCTTTTGGGCATACTGTAACAGTGTAATTCTATTATCAAAACTGCCTAGATGCAAGCATTTTTTGCCAGTTTTGCCAATGGAAAGGAAACAGTTGTTTCCCTTTACGCCCCTTCCCGTGAAAAGGGTACACCGGAGCGTCCGCAGACGCTCCGGTGTACCGAAAAAACAAATCATTTTTCCGCTGAAAATGCCCAGAGCAAAGCGGAGGGCATTCCCAATCGTTCCGCGCAGCAAAAAAGCCGCCGCACAAAAAGTGCAGCGGCTTTGCGGGGCGTCACCTCACAGCCAGCGCTCTGCGATGATCCACCACATACCGGGCAGGTTGATCCGACCCAGCAGATGCTCCAATACGATCAGCATGGTATTCTCCTTTCAGACCGTCCGTTTCAGCCGAACAGCCCCTTCAGTAAAAACAGAAGCAGCTTTGCAAAGCTGCCGCCGCCCAAAAGGCTGAGCAGCGGCCCAAGGCCTTGAAACATGGAAGGTTTGCTCCTTTCGTTTCATTCCGTCCCGACTGCTGCCGGGTGCCGGTCTGCTTTATATACGAACCAGTCCGCTGCAGGATTGCAAATGCCGTGGTGGTAAATATTGGGAGTATTGCAGTTGCCGTCTGCCTTTACGACCCCTTCCCGTGAAAAAGTTGCTCAGAAACGCCCGCAGGCGTTTCTGAGCAACAAATCAAAAATACTATTTCCGCTGAAAATGCCCATAGCAGCGCGGAGGGCATTCCAAATCGTCTTACTTAAAACGCTTCCATGCCGGGGTAGACGGCGCTTTCGCCCAGTTGCTCCTCAATGCGCAGCAGCTGGTTGTACTTTGCCACACGCTCGGTGCGGCTGGGCGCGCCGGTCTTGATCTGGCAGGTGTTCAGCGCCACAGCCAAGTCCGCAATGGTGGTGTCCTCGGTCTCGCCGGAGCGGTGAGAGCTGATGGCGTTGTAACCGGCCTTGTGTGCCATCTTGATGGCTTCCAAGGTCTCGGAGACAGAGCCGATCTGGTTCAGCTTGATCAGGATAGCGTTGCCCGCACCCAGCTGGATGCCCTTTGCCAGACGCTCGGTGTTGGTCACAAACAGGTCGTCGCCCACCAGCTGTACCTTGCCGCCCAGCTCGCGGGTCATCTGCTGCCAGCCCTCCCAGTCCTCTTCGTCCAGACCGTCCTCGATGGAGATGATGGGGTACTTCTCCACAAGGCTCTTCCAGTGTGCGATCAGCTCGGCAGAGGTGAACTCGGTGCCCGCCTTGGGCAGCTTGTAAAAGCCCTTGCCCTTGGGGCTCTTCCACTCGGAGGCGGCGGCATCCATTGCCAGCATAAAGTCCTTGCCCGGCAGATAGCCCGCCTTTTCGATGGCTGCCAGAATGGTCTCGATGGTCTCCTCATCGCTGGAAAGGTTGGGCGCAAAGCCGCCCTCATCGCCCACGGAGGTAGCCAGCCCCTTGGACTTCAGGATGGCAGCCAGCGCATGGAACACCTCGGCGCACCAGCGCAGCGCTTCCTTAAAAGAGGGTGCGCCCACCGGCATGATCATAAACTCCTGTGTATCCACAGTATTCGTTGCGTGTGCGCCGCCGTTCAGAATGTTCATCATGGGCACAGGCAGGCGGTTGCCGTTTACGCCGCCCAGAAAACGGTACAGCGGCATTTCCAGCGAAGCGGCTGCTGCGCGGCAGGCTGCAATGGACACCGCCAGAATAGCGTTTGCGCCCAGATTGGACTTGTCCTTGGTGCCGTCGGCTTTGAGCATGGCTGCGTCCACGGCGTAAATGTCGGAAGCATCCATGCCCACCACTGCGTCCGCAATGACCGTGTTGATGTTTTCCACCGCCTTGGTCACGCCCTTGCCCAGATAGCGGCTCTTGTCGCCGTCCCGCAGCTCCAGCGCCTCAAACTCGCCGGTGGATGCACCGGAAGGGGCACAGCCGCGCGCCACAGTGCCGTCTGCCAGCGTGATCTCGGCTTCTACGGTGGGGTTGCCGCGGGAGTCTAAAATCTCGCGGCCTACAACAGATTCAATTTCCAGATAATTCATCTTGAAACCCTCCTGAATATCATTTTCTCTCCCGTACTGCCCGGGCGGACAGACGGGGAACTGCTCTATTTAGATAGTTATATATAACTAACCGCCAATATCCTACCACGCTTTGCACCCCGGCGCAAGAGCCGGTGCGTATGTTTGCAGACCTAAATTTTTAACGGGAACGCAAACCGCCGTGGAAAACCCGTTTACAGTCTGCCCTCTTGCGGCAGCGGGGATACGTTATGCTTACCATGTGTTTTTTATATGGCAGATATGCCAAAAATTTTCTTTACTTTTTGGCGATTCGGTTCTATACTGGTTGCGGCGTTTACGCTTTTTTCCCATTTATAGTCGTTATAGAGGAGGATTTTTGCAATGAATAAGGATCTGACGGTGGGCAAGCCGTCACAGGTATTGTGGCAATTCTGTCTGCCAATGTTCGGCAGCATCATTTTCCAGCAGCTGTACAACATCGCCGATAGTCTGGTGGCGGGCAAGTTCATCGGTGAGAACGCACTGGCTGCGGTGGGCAACAGCTACGAGATCACCCTGATCTTCATCGCCTTTGCCTTTGGCTGCAACATCGGCTGCTCGGTCATCGTGTCCCGCTACTTTGGCGCAAAGGAATACCGCGAGATGAAGACCTCGGTCTACACCTCCCTCATCGGCTCTGCCGTGCTGTGCGCCGTGCTGATGGGCATCGGTCTGTTTGGCTGCGACGCCCTGCTGGAGCTCATCAACACCCCGGAGGAGATCCTTGCAGATTCTGCGCTGTATCTGGACATCTACGTTCTGGGCCTGCCCTTCATGTTCTTCTACAACATTGCCACCGGCATCTTCTCTGCCCTTGGCGACAGCAAGACCCCCTTCTACTTCCTTGCAGTCTCTTCTCTGTCCAACATCGGCGTGGACATCCTGTTTGTGGCAGGTTTCAAGATGGGCATTGCCGGTGTAGCATGGGCTACCTTCCTGTGTCAGGGTATCAGCTGCGTGCTGGCCATGGTGGTGGTGTTCCGCCGCATCCGCGCTTTCCACACCGAGGGTCATGTGCAGCTGTTCTCGTGGAATATGCTGGGCAAGGTGGCCGTGGTGGCTGTGCCCAGCATCCTGCAGCAGAGCTTTGTCTCGGTGGGCAACATCATCCTGCAGAGCATCATCAACACCTTTGGTGCCAGCGTCATTGCAGGCTACTCTGCCGCCGTCAAGCTGAACAACATGGTCATCACCTCTTTTACCACCCTGGGCAACGGCATCTCCAACTACACCTCCCAGAACATGGGTGCCGGCAAGATGGACCGCGTGAAGGAGGGCTTTGGCGCAGGCCGCAATCTGGTGTGGCTGCTGTGCGTGCCGCTGGTGGTGCTGTACTTCTTCTTTGGCCGCTTTTTGCTGCTGCTGTTCATGAACGACCCGCAGGGCCCCGCCATTGACACCGGTATGCTGTTTTTGCGCATCCTCTCTCCCTTCTACTTTGTGGTATCGGTCAAGCTGGTGGCAGACGGCATCCTGCGCGGCTGCGGCCTGATGGTGCGGTTTATGATCGCCACCTTCACCGACCTGATTTTGCGCGTGGGCATTGCCGCCGTGCTCAGCGCCACCGCACTGGGCTCCACCGGCATCTGGATGGCATGGCCTGTGGGCTGGTGCATCGGTACGGCGCTTTCCATGGTGTTCTACGTCACCGCCATCCGCAAGGCACTGGCAGAGCCGTTGGCTGTTGCCGAGGCCGAGGGACAGGCCGCCGAAGTCCGCGCCGAGGCCGAATTTGCCGCCGACGCCGAGATGGAGACCCTGTAACCATTTTGCAACTTGTGAATTTGTTTCATGTCACAGATAAACAAAATGAACAATTTGAAATAGTGCACAAAATCACGCTTTAATTTTTGTATAAAGTATCAACAAAGCCGAGAAAATGCGCCCAAAAGTATGGACGGTTTGTGAATTGCGGATTTGAACCCAGATAGCTATAATAACAGACAAGAACAGAAGCAAGGCCGCTTTAGAGGGGAAGGGCCTTGCTTCCGTTTTTATCAATTTACTTTATAGAACACTCCGGAGGAGGAGATTTTTATGAAAAAGATGATCACTCGTCGTCAGTTCATGGCTGCTGCCGGTGTTGTTGCCGCAGCAAGTGCTCTGACTGCCTGCGGCGGTTCTTCCGCAAGCACGGCCGCTTCTTCTGCAGCCGGTTCCGCTGCTGCTTCCGGCAGCACTATCAAGGTGGGTGTGATGGGCCCCCTGACCGGTGACGCTTCCGTTTACGGTCAGGCTGTTGTAAACGGTGCCAACCTGTACATGAAGCAGGTCAATGCCGATGGCGGTGTCAACGGCAAGCAGCTGGAGATCATCGCCATGGACGAGCAGGGCGATGAAACGCAGGCTGTGACCTGCTTTACCAAGATGGTGGATCAGGGCATCACCGCTCTGGTGGGCGATGTAACCACCGCTCCCACGCTGGCTGTTGCCGCCGAGAGCGCCGATTACAATATGCCTATGGTCACCGCTTCCGCTACTGCCGAGGCTGTTACCTACGATGCCGAGACCGACACCGTGAACGGGAATGTGTTCCGTGCCTGCTTCACCGACCCCTTCCAGGGCGTGAAGATGGCAGATTACGCTTACGAGAAGCTGGGCTACACCAAGGCAGCCGTCATCTTCCTGAAGGGCAAGGACTACAACGAGGGTCTGGCCGAGAACTTTGCCAAGGAGTTTGAGGCAAAGGGCGGCACCGTCGTGGATCAGGAGAGCTACTCTGAGGGCGACGTGGACTTCAAGACCCAGCTGACCAGCATCCTTGGCAAGAACCCCGAGATGGTGTTCTGCCCCAACTACTATCAGGAAGTGGGTCAGATCCTGGCTCAGGCTGAGAGCATCGGCTTGACCGTTCCCTTCCTCGGCGGCGACGGCTGGGATGGTCTGGAGGGCTACGCCACCGCCGACCAGCTGAAGGACTCCTACTTCTGCGCCTGCTACGCCAAGGGCTCCAGCACCGCGTTTGAGGATGCCTACAAGGCCGAGTACGGTGAGGCCTACCCCAACGGCTTTGCACCCTTGGGCTACGATGCTGCCATGACCGTCGTGTACGGCATCAAGGCTGCCGAGGAGCAGGGCCTCGAGGCCGGCTCCGACGAGTACAAGCAGGCCGTCATCGATGCCATTGCCGGCGGCACCATCGAGGGCATCACCGGCACCTTTACCTTCGACGAGCACCACAACCCCGTCAAGAGCACTGCCATCCTGACCTACGTGGACGGCAAGCCCGAGCTGAAGGAAATGTTCTGATCCGCGCTGTTCCATCCACCGGTGATGGAGCCGCCCGCACAGAGCAAACCCCATGATTTTTTTGGAGAACGCCGGAACAGCTTTTTTCTGGTCAGGCGTTCTCCGTTTTTTATATCAAAAAGTGTAAACGCCGCAAAGAAAGGAAGTATCCAACCATGACAGTGTTCTTTAGCCAGCTGATCAACGGCTTGTCCCTTGGCAGCATCTATGCACTGATCGCACTGGGCTACAGCATGGTGTACGGCATTATCCTGCTGCTGAACTTTGCCCACGGCGATGTCATCATGGTGGGCGCATACATGTCCTGGTTCGTCATGAACCAGCTGGGTCTCGGCCCGGTCACCGCTGTGTGCGCCACCATCATCACCTGTACGCTGCTGGGCGTGGTGATTGAAAAAATCGCCTACACCCCCCTGCGCAGCGCACCCCGTATCTCGCTGCTGATCACCGCCATTGGCGTCTCCTTCTTTCTGGAGTACACGGCAGAGCTGATCCTCGGCTCGGGTGCAAAGGTGATCCCCGCCTACTACACCAACCAGACCTTCCGTCTGGGCAAGGTGCCGCTGGGTCTTACCTCCATCATCACGCTGGTGGTCACCGTGCTGTCCATGCTGGTGCTCACCTTTCTGGTGCAAAAGACTAAGCTCGGCAAGGCCATGCGCGCCGTTTCGGAGGATATGGATGCTGCCCGCCTGATGGGCATCAATGTCAACAGCACCATCTCCTTCACCTTTGCCGTGGGCTCGGCGCTGGCGGGCATCGGCAGCGTGCTGTACTGCTGCTCCTACCCGCAGGCTACCCCCACCATGGGCTCCATGCTGGGTCTGAAGGCCTTCGTCGCCGCCGTGCTGGGCGGCATCGGCTCCATCCCGGGTGCTATGGTCGGCGGCATCGCCATCGGCCTGTGCGAGTGCTTTGTTTCCGCCATCGGCCTTTCCGCATGGAAGGACGCTGTTACGTTTGCAATTCTGATCATCGTGCTGCTGGTCAAGCCCACGGGCTTCCTTGGCCGCAAGGTGCAGGAAAAGGTGTAAGGGGGCATAACGATGAATACCAAACGCAAGACCCTCAAAATGCCCGTGCGCTACCTGATGAATCTGGTGCTGGTGGGGCTGCTGTTCGTGGGGCTTTCCTATGTGACCGGCAATATGCTGTCCACCTACCAGAATAAGGTGCTGCTGACCGTGGGCATCAACATCATTCTGGCCGTCTCGCTGAACGTTGCCACCGGTTATCTGGGGCAGCTGCCGCTGGGTCACGCCGGTTTTATGGCCGTGGGTGCCTACGCCTGCGCCCTGTTCACCAAATCTTCCAACCTGCCCAAGGGCGTGGCCTTTGCCATCGGTCTGGTGCTGGCATGGGTGATCGCCGGGCTGTTCGGGATGCTTATCGGTATCCCTGCCCTGCGCCTGACCGGCGACTATCTGGCCATCCTGACGCTGGGCTTTGGCGAGATCATCCGCATCACCTTGAACAACATTGATGATGTGCTGGGCTTCAAGCTGTTCTACGGCTCCAAGGGTCTGAAAAACATCCCCAAGTATTCCAACTTTACCAACGTGTTCCTGTGCGTGGTCATCACCTGTTTCCTCATCCACGCCATGATGAAGAGCCGCCACGGCCGCGCCGTGCTGGCTATCCGCGACAACGAGATCGCCGCCGAGAGCTGCGGCATCCAGACCACCTATTATAAGGTGATGGCCTTTGCCTTCTCCGCTGCCTTTGCAGGCTTGGCGGGTGGCCTGTACGCCTGCTACATCGGCGTGCTGAACCCCTCCACCTTCGGCTTTATGAAGTCCATCGAAATTCTGGTCATGGTGGTGCTGGGCGGCATGGGCTCCATGCTGGGCTCCATTCTGTCCGCTACCGTGCTGACCATCCTGCCCGAGGCTACCCGCAGCTTTGAGAGCTACCGCATGGTGGTCTATTCGCTGGTGCTGGTGCTGATGATGATCTTCCGCCCGGGCGGACTGCTGGGCAGCTACGATTTCTCCCTGAGCCGCATCGTGGAAAAGGCCATGAACGGCGAACTGTTCCGCAAACATACCAAAAAGGAGGCCGCTGACCATGAGTGAGTTCAAGACCAGACTGCACAGTGTGCCCTCCGGCGGTTTTCTGACCGACCGCGACAAGGACAAAAAGCCCATTCTGGACGTGCGTGAGCTGGGTATCGACTTCGGCGGTCTGACCGCTGTGGACAACTTTAACCTGATGATCGGCCGCAACGAGATCGCCGGTCTGATCGGCCCCAACGGCGCAGGCAAGACCACCGTGTTCAACCTGCTCACCAACGTCTACCAGCCCACCCGCGGCTCCATCCTGATCGACGGGATGCCCACCGCCGGAAAAAAGACCTATCAGGTCAACCGCATGGGCGTGGCGCGCACCTTCCAGAATATCCGCCTGTTCAAGGAGCTGAGCGTCATCGACAACATCAAGGTGGGTCTGCACGAGTCCATGAAGTATAATCTGGCTTCCTCCCTGCTGCGGATGCCGAACTACTGGAAAGAGGAAAAGCAGTGCACCGAGCGTGCGCTGGAACTGCTGGACATCTTCCACATGGCAGACCTTGCCAACGCGCAGGCCGGCAGCCTGCCCTACGGCGCACAGCGCCGTCTGGAGATCATGCGCGCACTGGCTACCGGCCCGAAGCTTCTGCTGCTGGACGAGCCTGCCGCCGGTATGAACCCCTCCGAGACGGCCGAGCTGACCGAGACCATCCGCCGCATCCGCGACGAGTTCAACATTGCCGTGCTGCTCATCGAGCACGACATGAGCCTTGTCATGGGCATCTGCGAGGGCATTGCGGTGCTGAACTTCGGCCGCATCATCGCCAAGGGCACCCCGGACGAGATCCGCGATAACCCGCAGGTCATCGAGGCCTATCTGGGCAAAAAGGAGGGCTGAGCCATGGCTGATACATTACTGAAGGTGGACGGCATCAACGTCTACTACGGCAACATCCACGCCGTAAAGGATATCTCTTTCACCGTCAACGCGGGCGAGATCGTCACCCTGATCGGTGCCAACGGCGCGGGCAAATCCACCACCCTGAAAACCATTTCCGGCCTTTTGAAGCCCCGCACCGGCGATGTGCTGTACAAGGGCAAGAGCATCAAGGGCGTGCGCGCCCACAAGATCGTGGACAGCGGCCTTGCACAAGTACCGGAGGGACGCCATGTGTTTTTGCACATGACGGTGGACGAGAACCTTGATATGGGCGCCTACACCCAGCCCGCTTCCACCATTGCCGCCAACAAGGAAAAGGTGTTCACCCTGTTCCCCCGCCTGAAGGAGCGCCGCAAGCAGCTGGCGGGCACCATGTCCGGCGGCGAGCAGCAGATGCTGGCCATGGGACGTGCGCTCATGAGCAACGCTTCCATGCTGATGCTGGACGAGCCCTCCATGGGTCTTTCGCCGCTGCTGGTGCAGGAGATCTTTGACATCATCCGCGACATCCACAAGGAGGGCATGACCATCCTGCTGGTGGAGCAGAACGCACAGATGGCGCTTTCGGTGGCCGACCGCGCCTATGTGCTGGAGACCGGCCGCGTGGTCATGGACGGCACCGGTGCCGAGCTGCTGACCAACGAGCGCGTCCGCAACGCCTATCTGGGCGGGTAAACGGAAAAATAGTTTGATTTGCAGTTCCGAAACGCCCTTGGGCGTTTCGGAACTGCTTTTTCCTGCTATCACTTTACTTTCGTAAAAAATTGTGCCATAATGAGTGCAGTATTCCGGCTTTGCAAAAGCCACGCCCCGGCTCGGGAAAGCGGGGCGCAAACCACACAGAATGAGGGGTAAACGTTATGAGCAAGATCATCATCCCGGCAAACTACAAACCCGCGCTGAACCTGTACGACACGCAGCGCGCCATCGGCACGGTGAAGCGGCTGTTCGCTGATACCCTGTGCGCCACGCTGAACCTGTACCGCGTGTCCGCACCGCTGTTTCTGGAGGCTTCCACCGGCCTGAACGACGACCTGAACGGCGTGGAGCGCAAGGTTACCTTTGACATCAAGGACAGCGGCACCGAGGCACAGGTGGTGCAGTCGCTGGCAAAATGGAAGCGTCAGGCGCTGAAGGACTACGATTTCCGCGTGGGCAAGGGTCTGTACTGCGACATGAACGCCATCCGCCGGGACGAGGAGCTGGACAACCTCCACTCGGTCTATGTAGATCAGTGGGACTGGGAAAAGATCATCACGGTGGAGGACCGCAACGAGACCTACCTGAAAAACGTGGTGCGCTGCATCGTGTCTGCGGTGTGCGCCACCGAGATGAACCTGCACGCCATGTTCCCCCAGCTGCAGGATCTGCCCCTGCACACCCCCAACGTAACCTTTGTCACCTCACAGGAGCTGGAGGATAAGTACCCCGATCTGACCCCGAAGGAGCGGGAGAACGCCTTTGTCAAGGAGAACGGCACCACCTTCCTGATGAAGATCGGTGCACCCCTGCGCAGCGGCAAGCCTCACGATGGCCGCGCCCCGGACTATGACGACTGGGATCTGAACGGCGATCTGCTGTTCTGGAACGACCCGCTGCAGTGCAGCTACGAGCTGAGCAGCATGGGCATCCGCGTCAGCCCGGAGAGCATGGACAGGCAGCTGACCATGGCGGGCTGCGATGACCGCCGCGCCCTGCCCTTCCACAAGGCAGTGCTGGCTGGTGAGCTGCCCTATACCATCGGCGGCGGCATCGGCCAGAGCCGCCTGTGCATGCTGCTGCTGGGCAGTGTCCACATCGGTGAGGTGCAGGCCAGCGTGTGGGATAAGGCCACCCGCGAGGCCTGCGCTAAGGCCGGCATCCCGCTGCTGTAAGCGGAACGTTTTTTCAGCGGAAAATATTTTTGATTTGAATACAGCCAAGCCTGCGGGCTTGGCTGTATTTCGCTTTTTCTTTTATAAAAACCAAGAAGGGACAGCCCGCAGGCTGTCCCTTCTTCTGTTTTAGATATTATTAGTTCTGCTTTTTCCAGCGGCGCATGACACCCATGCCCAAGGCATAGGGGCCGGTGTGCACCGCGATGGTGCAGCCGATCTGCAAAAGCCCTACCTCACACTGTGCGCCGGGGTACTTGGCGCGCAGGGCGGCACGGGTCTGCATCCACAGACGCTTGCCCTCGTCGGCATCGTAGCCGTAGCCCACCGTAATGCGGTAGTCGTCCGGGGTGCCGCCGTGGGCATCCAGATAGTTCATCAGCTGCTCCAGCGCCTTTTCAAAGCTCTTCTGACGGCCGCGGGCCACGCCGCCGGAGAAGATCTCGCCCTCCTTGAACAGGATCATGGGCTTGAGTCCCAGCATATTGGCGGCGCGGCCGGTCACCTTGCCGATGCGCCCGCCCTTGATGAGGTAGTCCAGATCACCCACGGTGAAGAAGATCTGGTTGGTGGATTTTTCCGCTTCCAGCCAAGTCACAGTCTCGTCCAAGGTGCAGCCTGCATCCCGCATGGCCACGGCATTTTCCACCATGGTGGATTCGGTCACGGTGGCGGCGGCAGAGTCGATGACCTCGATGCGGGCATCGGGGTAGTCCTCCAGCACCAGATCCCGGGCGTTGCGGGCGCTGCCCACGCAGCCGCTCATCTTGCCGGTGAACACCAGACACAATACCGCCCGACCCGCCTCGGCGTGTGCGCGGAAGGCCTTTTCAAAGTCCTCGATGGAGGCCAGACTGGTCTTGGGATAGGCCGCCGGGTTATCCACCATGAACTGATAAAAGTCCCGCACAGGGATCTCCAGCCCTTCCTTGCGGTAATGCTCGCCGTCCAGCGATACATAAAAGGGCACGACCTCGATGCCAAGCTGCTTGGCGGTGTCCAGCGTCAGGTCGCAGGCGCTGTCGGTAATGATATCAAACATCTGTGACGCTTCCTTTTCTGAAACTCGGGGGCTGCTTTTTGCGGCAGCTCAGCCGCGGTGGATGTAGGCCTCGCGCTCTGCGCCCACCGAGATATAGGTGATCTTGCAGCCCACAGCCTTTTCCAGGTATTCCACATAATCGCGGGCCTGCTGGGGCAGGTCCTCCCACTTGCGGGCTGCGGTGATATCGCAGTGCCAGCCGGGCAGGTACTCCACCACGGGCTGAGCGGTATCCAGTGCCTCACCCATGGGGAAGCGGGTGGTGGTGGTGCCGTCGGTCAGCTTGTAAGCGGTGACCATGGGGATCTTTTCCATGTAATCCAGCACGTCCAGCAGGGTCAGAGCCACCTCGTCGCAGCCCTGGCAGAACACGCCGTAGCGGCTTGCCACCAGGTCGATGGGGCCCACGCGGCGGGGACGGCCGGTGGCTGCGCCGTACTCGTGGCCAGCCTCACGCAGAGCGTGCTTCTCTTCCTCGGTCATAGCCAGTTCGGCGGCAAAGGGGCCGTCGCCCACGCAGGAGGAGTAAGCCTTCATGACGCCGATGGAGTTGTTCAGCTTGTGGCCGGGGATACCGGCACCGATGGGTGCATAAGCTCCGATGACGTTGGAGGAGGTGGTGTAGGGGTAGATGCCAAAGTCGATATCGCGCAGGGCACCCAGCTGTGCCTCAAACAGCACCTTCTTGCCGGCTGCATCGGCATCGGCCAGATACTGACCCACATCGCAGATATAGTCCTTGAAGATGGCGGCATACTTTTCGAGCCATGCCCACATCTCGTCCACGCTGATGGGTGCTGCGTTGTAGCTGCCCTCCATGACCAGATTCTTGGAATCCACCATGGTGACCAGACGCTTCTTCACGGCGTCGTCCAGATGCAGCAGATCGCCCATGCGCAGGGTCTTTTTCATGTACTTGTCGCCGTAAGCGTAGGCAATGCCGCGCTTGGTGGAGCCGAACTGTGCGCCGGTCTTGGACAGGCGTGCCTCCTCCAGACCATCCTGCTCCACATGGTAGGGCATGGTGATGGTTGCGCGGTCGGAGATCTTCAGGTTTGCCGGGGTGATCTCAATGCCCTGCTCGCGCAGCTTATTGATCTCGCCGTCCAGATGATGCGGGTCGATGACCATGCCGTTGCCCATAACGCACACGACGTTGGGGCGCAGGATGCCGGAGGGCAGCAGGTTCAGCACGAACTTGCCGCGCTCGTTTTTAACGGTATGGCCTGCGTTGTTGCCGCCCTGATACCGTGCAACGATGTCATACTCCTGGCTGATCAGGTCGACCATGCGGCCCTTGCCCTCATCGCCCCAGTTGATACCCGTAATTGCAGTAAGCATAATAAATGACCTCTTTATCCTTTTTTCAAAAGACAGCCTTTTCCGTGCACCTTGCCCGGGATACGCTACCTTGGGTAAAACGCACCGGTTTGCTGCCCTTGCGGCACGCACCAATGCTATTATAGTATAGCACAGTCTGCCGCGCAAAAAAAGGGGGAATGCACCTTTTTGCGGCGGATTCCCCCTTTAAAATCACGTTCTCAGCTGCGCTCCCCGGTCAGGTCGGTGCGGCGGGTCACCTTGTGGATGGTGCCGTCCGGCTCCTGAATGGACGTGCGCTCCAGCTGGCTGCGCAGGCTGGCTTTGATGTCGGCCAGATACTCCTGCCGCAGTGCCTGCTGCTCGGCTTTTTCGGCCTCGGTCAGGCCGGCGGTCTTGCTCTTTTTGGCCAGCGCATTGATGCGGGCGATCTTTTCTTCCGTCATAAGGGGAACCTCCTGTATTTCATCGTAAAATATGCTATAATGTAGGCAAGACCATTATAGCAAAGGATGATACCAATGGCAACACAACGCAACTATGCCCAGCAGATGGACGCCGTGCTGGCGGGCCTTGGCGGTACCCGCCCGCGGCTTTTGCTCCACGCCTGCTGCGGCCCCTGTTCCAGTGCCGTGCTGGAACAGCTGTGCCGGTATTTTGAGATCACGGTGCTGTACTATAACCCCAACACATGGCCGGCGGCAGAGTATTACCGCCGGGGCGAGGAGCTGCAAAAGTTTGTAGCAGCCGCCCACCCGCTGGGGGTGACCGTGGTGGAGGACACTTACGACCCGCAGCAGTTCTACACCGCCGTAGCCGGGCTGGAAAACGAGCCGGAGCGCGGCAGCCGCTGCACCGTCTGCTACCGGCTGCGGATGCGCCGCGCGGCGCAGTACGCCCGGGACAACGGCTTTGACTGGTTCACCACCACCCTGTCCATCAGCCCCCACAAGGACGCTGCCCGCATCAATGCCATCGGGCAGGAGCTGGAGGCAGAGTTCGGGGTAAAGCATCTGCCCTCGGACTTCAAAAAGCACAACGGCTACCTGCGCAGCCTGCAGCTTTCGGAGCAGTACGGCCTGTACCGGCAGGACTACTGCGGCTGCGAGTTCAGCGCAAAAGCAAGAGGCATTGAGGGATAACGCAAAATGATTTAAAATGCGCTGCGCGTTCGCTTTGCGCATCATCAGCGGAATCATTATTTATAATTTCGGGGTTCAGGAAAGTCTGCGGACTTTCCTGAACCCCATTTTCACAGAAAGGGTTATAGGGAGGCGGCACATCATTCCTCCGGCAGCTTTGCCACCAGCAGGGTAAAGACCACCAGACCCACGCAGGGCACGATGTTGGAGGCCATACCGGCGGCAAGCCCCGCACGCTCGGCCACCATGCCGATGACCCACGGCATCAGGATGGCACCGCTGGAGGCCACCGGCAGCATGATGCCCATGCTGGTCACGCTGGTCATGCGGCCTGCGCTGGCCACGGCGGTGGGGTTCAGCCCGGACATGGAGATGGCAAAGGCAAACAGCAGCGCAATGGCTGCGCCCTGCGTGTGCGCCATGACCAGCAGCACATAGAACACGGTGCACAGCACGCTCATGCCCACCATGGCCTTGCGGGGATTTTTTAAGGGGAACACAAAGGCGATGAGCAACCGTCCCATCAGCGTAGCGCCCCACATCACAGTGACGGTGTAGGCCGCCAGCGTGCCCGCAATGATGCCGCTGCCCTTGAAGTAGGTCACCATCCAGCCGTTGACGCTCTGCTCGGCGGCGTTCTGGAAGAACAGCAGCCCGGTAAGCAGCCAGAAGCGGGCAGAGCGCAGAAAGCTCCAGTCGATGGCTTCCTTCTCGGCGCTGCTTTTACTCTTGCCGCCGCGCAGCGGGGTAAAGACGTACACCAGCCAGAGCACAAGGCCCACGGCTGCCAACAGAAAAACCGCCAGCTCGGTGCTTACCCGGGCTGCCGCCGCAATGAGGAAGGGGCACAGCAGTGCGCCGCAGGCGTAGCAGCTGTGCATCAGGTTCATGCCCCGGGTGCGGTCGGCGGAGTGATCACTGACCAGAATGGTACAGGTGTTGATAACGCTGCCCTTAGCGATGCCCACCACAAAAAAGGCCGCTGCCAGCAGCACCACTGCGCCGGTCAGCCCCATGACGGCGTAGCCCACCGCATAGCCGATGGTCAGCAGCAGCACACTGCGTTTCATGCCCAGCGCACTGGGCAGCATGCCCATCAGCAGCCCTGCCAGCAGGTTGCCCACGCTCATCAGGGAGAGCAGTGTACCGGTCATGCCGTAGGCAAAGCCGTAGCGCTCCTGCAGCAGACTGACCACCACACCTGCGCTGATGGCACAGATGCCGCTGAAGAAAAAGGTCGCAAAGCCCGCATTGCGCAGGCGCGTGTTCTGTTGTTCCATGGTGTTCCTCTCCTTGCGGAAATATCCTTTCTCTATTTAACCATTTTTTCGCATCTTTGCAACCGGATTTTCTTACAAAAAGCAGCAAAAAAACTGCCGCACAAAACGTGCAGCAGTTTTTTCTTTTATAATAAGTATTTCTCAGTCCAGATCTTCGGCTTCCAGCACCGCAACGCCTTCGCTTTCAAAGGTCTTGCGGAGGATATCAGCCAGACCCGGGTTGGGTGCCTTGTTGTGGATGCACAGAATGATCTTTCCGTTCAGGCTGGCAGCCTCCACGCCCACGGATGCACCGTCCGGCGGCACCCAGACGCCAAAATCCGTGGTGTACTGTGCCAGCTCCGGGGTGGCAGGCATGAGCGGATTGCCCAGATAGCTGAGCCAGAAGTCCGAAATCGTGCCGCCGATGTACTCGCCCATCTGGAACACCCGCTGCTTGATGCGCAGGGGTGCCTTTTGCTGGTTCACCTTGTACACCCAGCCCATCTGGTCGGCCATACGGTGACGCTTGGACTCCGGCTGCAGGTCCCGCCTGATGTCTGCATCTACATCAGATACAAAATCCGCAAGGCGGGTCTGGGTTTGCAGCTGCACCGTATGCCCAAAGCTGCACACGCAGTTGTACAGCGCATTCGGCACACCGGCCACATCGCGAGTATCAGACGAGTAGGAATACCGGATCTTCTCCTTGCCCAGATACTCCCGCATGGCCATACACAGCAGACCCATCAGAGCGCTTACCGGCTTTGCGTTGTTCGCCAGCGCTTTTTCCACAAGGCTCTGCTTGCTCAGGCACACCCGGGTGCGGCGCAGCGCACCCTCGTAGGTCTGCACCACATCCCGCTGGATGACATCGCTCCCGTACTCCACAGGCGGGTACTCTGCCAGCATGGCCTCCATATCATAGGGCGGGTCGCACACGATCTGCGGCACCGCAAAGGCCGTGCTGTAACGCAGGTTGCAGTACTGCTCCAGAATGCTGGTGAGCAGGGGCGATACCCCGTGGCCGTCCAGCAGGAAGTGATGCCAGTCAAAGTAGACGGTATCCCCTTCGCAGCTGACGCAGAACAGGTAGCCGTTCGTCTGTTCCGGGATATTGCGCATGGTGCTGCCGGGGTACACAAGGCAGGGCTCCGTATTGGGCTCCAGCCACATCTCCCGCTTTTCCTGCACCAGACGCTGGGTATAATAGGGCGCACTTGCCAAGGCCGCTGTCAGTGCCCGCTGCAAAAGGGTGATATCCACCGCATCCCGCAGCGAGAACTGGTACCGGCACTGGATCTTTTCCCGACGGAAAAAGTACATGATTCCCTGAAAGTTATATTCCGTCGAGCGCTGCTGTGTTTCCATTGGTTTTTACCCCACGTTTGCTGCCAGATAATCCACCAGATCACCCATGGTGACAAAGTTGCGCAGCTCCTTTTCCGGGATGCGCAGGCCAAAGGTCTCTTCAAGATCTGCCACAATGGTCAGGATCTCCATAGAGGACAGATCCAGATCGTCCATCAGGACGCTGCTTTCGGTCACATCCTCCGGCGATACCTCTGCGACATCCTCCAGAATAGCCGTGATCTGAGAAATGATTTCTGCACGTTCCATCGTATTATGCTTCCTTTCTGTTGCGTTTTACTTGCGCACCAGCTTGCCCGCAGCGTTGCGGGGCAGCGGCGTTTCGCTGAATTCCACCACGCCAATGCGCTTGTACAGCGGGACGGTGCGGTTCATCTGGGCAATAAAGTCCCGCACCGTCTGCTGGTGCTCCTTTTTACAGTATACCACAACACCTATCTTTTTGCCCAGTTCTTTTACGATACATTCCTGTACGGCAGGACATTTTTCTAACATGCCCTCCAGCTCCTCGGGGCTGAGGTTCTCGCCGCTGTCCAGAATGATCAGATTCTTCTTGCGGCCGGTGATGTAGTAGTAGCCGTCCTCGTCCACCCGGGCAAGGTCGCCGGTGTGGAACCAGCCGTCCTTGTCGATGACCGCAGCGGTGGCCTCGGGGTCCTTGTAGTAGCCCAGCATGATGCTGTCGCCCCGGATGCACAGCTCTCCGTCCGGCTCGATCTTGTAGTCCAGATAATCGTTGCCCTGTCCCACAGCGCCGATGTGCTTTGCATCCTGCGCGTAGTTGATGATGCCATCGCCGCAGGTCTCAGTAGCGCCGTAGGTCTGCACCACGAACATCCCGTTGGTGGCCATATCCAGCATCACCTGCGGGTCAAACATGGCAGAGGAGCAGATGGGCACCCACAGCTCGCCCAAGCGCTCCTTGCGGCCGCGCATCACGTCCTTGTGCAGGGAGTTCATGATCACCGGCACCACCGCCATGACCTGACTGGGCATCCGCCGGATCTCCTTATAGAAGTTGCGGATATCGCCGCTGATGTTCAGCGCCCAGCCCCCGTGTGCCCAGGAGAACAGGCAGATGAATGCGCCCAGATGGAACATGGGCAGCACCGTGTACTGGCTGACCACAAGCTCCGGGTCGTGCTTATACTCCATCATGCGCTCACCGATCTGCACGTGGGCGCGCATCACGCTGAAGAAGTTGCGTTCGCTCAGCATCACGCCCTTGCTGCGTCCGGTGGTGCCGGAGGTGAACATCAGGATCATCAGGTCATCGTGGCCGATGCAGCGGGGCATCTCTGCCACCGGCTCATAAGCGCGGAAGCCGTCCATGGGGCGCAGAATGCTGCCGTAGGCGGCCTGCAGCTGCTCTTTTGTGCCGTAGTCGTCGCCGTCGGTCAGGATGGCAGCGGGGTCCACCAGCCCCAGCTCGTAGGACAGCTCGTCCCAGCTCTTGTGCTGGTTGAGCAGTACCAGTACACCGCCCGCCAGAATGATGCCGAAGGTGTTCACGGCATATTCGTAGCTGTTTTTATTCAGCAGGCAGATCTTTTTGCCCTTGATATCCGGGATGGTGCTCTGGAAGTAGCTGACCGCACGGCGGATATCCCGCGCGTAATCCTTATAATGGACTGCGGTCACCTCGTCCGTTTCCTTATCATAAAAGCGGAGCGCCACACGCTCCGAAAAACGCTGTTCCATATTCAGGGTGACCAGATCATACACGTTGTCCAATACCTTGATCATTGTATTTTCCTCCTGCGTTGTTATTTCATCCTGCGGCAGTGTGCTGCACTGTGCTCAGTATACAATATTTTCCAATGCAATGCAATACTTCTGCAACATTTAATTTCTCACTTTGACAACTTTCAATTGCGCATCTTGGGATACGCCCCGGCCAAATTCTACCTTTCGTTGCAATCCGCCGGTTTTCGTGCTACAATTTTTAGCGCAAAATACCAGTTCCGGTATGGTGCAGACTGCAAAACAAAATTGACAGTCTCTATAAAAAGCATTATACTAGCCATATATCATGGCAATGCTGTATAAAAACTGATCATTTGCGCCGTATCCGGCTTTTTCTCGAGGGGGTATTGGCCCGGCGCAGGGAAGGAATCTTTCATGGAAACAACCAAGCCCCGCACTGTCAACTCCATCGGGATGTTTGATATGCTCAAGGGCGCTGGAATGCTGGCCATCGTGCTGGGGCACACTGCGGAGCTTTACCCACTCCAGCTGGAGGGCGGCCTGTCGCTGACGGCCTTTGTCGGCTTTATCTACCGCGAAACGCTGATGGCGGCCTTTTTTATTGCCAGCGGCTACGGCTTTCGCAAGCGCTCCATCAGCAAGTGCATCCACCAGCAGCTCAAAAGCCTGCTCAAGCCCTTTTGCTACACTGCGGTGTTCACCACGGTGCTGCACTTCATCATTCATTATAAAACCTTTCACTATCTGCCCGGCTCCATGACTGAGAGCATCAAGGTGGCAGGCGGCTTTCTGCTGGGTCTGCCCCATACTGCCACCTACTTCGGGCAGGAGTTCTTTTCCTGTGGGCCCATGTGGTATCTGCTGGCGCTGTTGATGGGCTGGATCTTACTGGACGTTATCCTGAACATCTTCCCGGAGCGGTACATCCCTTGGGCGGTGGGCGGTGCCGCCCTGCTGGGCTGGGGTGCCAGCCTTGTATGGGAGCTGCCCTTCTGCCTGATCCAGGGCGCGGTGATCACGCCGTACCTGTACCTTGGCTACCTTGCCAAACGGCAGCATTGGCTGGATCAGCCTTTGTCCCGCCGGATGTCCTGCATCCTGTGGGCAGCCGTACTGCTGATCCCGGCAGCCGCCCTTGCCACCCGCCGCACCGACTGTGTATCCATGGCCGAGTGGTCGCTGGGCCCCATCAGCATCCTGTTGGACGGCCTTGCCGGTCTGCTGTTTATCCGGCTGTTTTTGCGCTGGAGCCAGCGCCGCAACCCGCTGGTGCGCTTTTTCGAGGCCATCGGCCGCCGTTCCCTGTACATCTTCTGCGTACATACGGTGGAGCTGATCGCCATTCCGTGGTATCTGTTCGCCGCCAAATACGCCGACCGCCCTGTTTTGGGCATCAGCCTGCAATACATCCTTTCGCTGGGCTCCATCTGGCTGATCTGCGCCCTGCTGCAGCGGCGGCGGGATCTGATCATCAAGTTGTTCCCCGCCCGGCGGCGCACCCCTCAGGTACATTACGCCCCGCGGCACTGATTTTTCTGAATGTTTTGGCTGCGGCGGTGCAGCTGTTATAGGATAAAGGAAGAGGAGGATCCCGTTATGAACCACGATGCCCCCATGACCCCTGCTGCCATGCAGGCGCACATTGCCGAGCTGGAGCAGCAGCTCAAGCTTTCGGACGAGGGTGTTTCCCAGCTGGCGCAGCGGTGTCTGGAGCTGGAGCAGCAGCTGCTGGCTTGCCAGACCGAGCTTGCCAAGCACAGCGCCGAGGCTGAGAATATCACCCTTACCCTGCCGCAGCTGTTCTACGACACCGGCAGCGGCTTTTCGCCCCGGGAATGCCTGACTGCCACCGAGGATGTCTACAACGAACTGACCCACGAGGTCTCGGTCACCTTTGTCCTGCCGGAGGACGCACGCGCCATCCGTCTGGACCCCGGCGAGCTGGCCTGCTGCATCACCGACCTTGCCATCTCGGACGAGCGCATCAGCTTCCAGTCGGTCAACGGCCTTCTGCTGCAGGAGGACAGCCTGCTGTTTTTGGACGTAGACCCCAACCTTTCGCTGCACTGCACCACCGGCTTTGGTGCCGGCATGAAGTTTGCGGTGAACTATCACTACTACCCGCTGGGACGTTTTCTGCACGAGCAGCCCGGCAAGTCTCTGCTGCGGGCGCTGAACGACCTGAAGCTTGAGAGCGCCGCTGCCGCGCAGGAGGCAGAGGAAGTATTGCAGGCCAGCCGCGCCGAGTGTATGCGGCTGAACCAGCAGCTGCTGACCTTGCAGGGCATCCAGCACGAATATCAGGTTTCGCTGGAAACGATGCGCGCCAGCAGCAGCTGGCGGCTGACCGCCCCGCTGCGCAGACTGCTGAACCTAGTGCGCGGTCACTGAGCCCGCCCGATATTCTGCCCGGAGGAGTTGGATCATGTACACCAGTTACAGTACCCTGCAGCGCAAGCAATTGTCCAAGCAGGTCTATACCGATACCCAGAGCACCTATCTTCTGGTCTATGCGCCGGGGCGTCACAAGGCGCTGCAAGCGGCGCTGCAAAACCAGCTGCACCGCAAGTTCCGTCTGGTGACCCGGCTTGAGGACGAGCTGACCCCCGATGTAGCCGGGGTGCTGCTGGTAAGCGAGGATGTGGAGTGCACCCCCACCGCCCTGACCTATTTTGCCGCCGCCCTGCGGGAGGGCGCAGACCTTGCGGTCTGCGACGCCTCCTTTGGCTTTGACGGCTCCACCGCCCTGTACCTGAGCACCCGGCACCTGCCCGGCAGCAGCTGTGCACTGGTGTCCCGCGCATTGCTGGACAAGGTACGCGCCGCCGCCCGGGGCAAGGACAGCGTTACCGAACTGCTGCGTCTGGCCCACGCCATGGCGCAGCACAGCCGCTGCATCCCGCAGGCGCTGCTGCACTTCCGCCGGGAGCTGTGCGCCGACGATGTATTCTCTGCCAAGGGCCGCCGTGCGCTGATTTTGAGCCATGAGCTGACCATGACCGGTGCGCCCATCGTGCTGGTAAGTGCCGTGCCGGTGCTGCGCAGCTTAGGCTTTGAGGTGGTGGTGCTGGGACCCTCGGATGAAGGCTCGCTGCCGCTGTTTCTGGACGCCGGGGCCGCTGTGGTCACCCGCCCGGACTGCGTTACTTCCAGCGCCCTGTGGGGGCTGGCCACCAGCGCAGACTTTGTGCTGGCCAACACGGTGGTGGAAGCGCCGGTGGTGAACACCCTGAACGGCTCCTTTGTGCCGGTGCTGTGGTGGCTGCACGATGCCTTTGCGGGCTACCCCTTCATCTCCCACAGCATCCCCAAGGCGCTGGGCAAAAACGTGCACCTCTGCGCCGTAGGCTCCCACGCCACCGCCGCCATGCACTCCGTCCGGCCGGATTTTGAAATCGAGCAGCTGATCTACGGTCTGCCGGACTATGCAGCCGAGCAATTCCCCCGCTATGACATCAGCTTTGCCGGGGGGCGTCCCCTCTTTGTGACGGTAGGCTCGCTGGAACACCGCAAGGGTCCGGACATCTTCTGCAACGCCATCCGGCTGCTGCCCTCTGCAGTGCGGGAAAAAGCTGCCTTCCTTTTTGTGGGCAAAGCCGCCGACAAGGGGATGTACAACGCCGTGGACAGCTTGGTGCGGGACTATCCCCAGACCGTTTTCTACCGCAAGCGGCTGGAGCGCCCGGAGGTCAAATCCCTGATGGAGCAGTGCAACTGCGTGGTGTGCGCCTCCCGGGATGACCCCATGCCCACCTTCGTCACCGAGGGTCTGATCTTCGGCAAGCCCTCCATCGTATCGGAGCACACCGGCACCGCCGGGCTGGTGACCGAAGGCGTGGACGGCTTCCTCTACAAGGACGACGACCCGCAGCAGCTGGCCGACAAGCTGGCCTGGGCCATCGAGCACCCGGAGACGCTGGCCGCCATGCACGACAGCTGCCGCCGCCTGTATGAGCAGCAGTTCTCCAACGAATCCTATGTCGCCACCCTGACAAGGCTGGTAAAAGAGCTGACGGACGGGGAAGAATCATGAAAAAACAATGCCGGACAGCCGCACGCTGCCCGGCATTGCTTTTTCACGGGAGAGGTCTCCCCATTTTATCAAATCCCCCAAATTGCCCAACAAAGTTCCGCTTCCGTTCACAAAGGGCGGCGGGAGATGTGCTATACTGATTCCAGAATTTCCGGTTGTGAAAGGAGTTTTGCATCCATGAGCCAAGCCGCCGCGCAGCAGCCCTCCCGCAAAAAGACCGTGATCTCTCTGCTGGTGCTGCTGGCGCTTACCTGCATCATCGTGTTCACGTTTAAGGATCACTGGGCCGAGATCACTGCGGCGCTGGCGCAGCTGTCGGTGTGGCAGGTGCTGGCGGTGCTGGCGGTCGGCCTCAGCTACCCCCTGCTGGAAGGGTGCGTGGCGTGGGTCATCGTGCGCAGCCGTCTGCCGCAGTTCAAACTGTGGCAGGGGCTGGATGTAGGCTGGTGCGGCACCTTTGGCAACGTGGTCACGCTGGGTGCCGGTGCGGTGCCGGTGCAGCTGTACTACCTGCACAAGGCCGGACTGCCGCTGGGTCCCGGCGCGGGGCTGATGACGCTGGAATACGTTTTCCACAAGAGCACGGTGCTCTTGTACGCCACCGTGATGCTGCTGTTGCAGCACCGCTGGCTTGCCGCCAACACCACCGGTGTCATGCGGTATCTGCCCATGGCATACGCTGTGGTAGCGGTGATTATCGTGGCGCTGGTGCTGCTGTGCGTCTCGCCGCTGGTGCAGAACCTCGCCCGCTGGCTGCTGGGCTTTTTGCCCAAGACCGAAAAGTGGCAGCAGCGCCGCGCCGACTGGCTGGAACAGCTGGAGGTGCTGGGCACCGAGAGCCGCCGCCTGCTGGCAGATAAGCCCCGCCGCCTGAAAATTTTTGCCCTGCAGGCGCTCAAGCTGTTCGGGCTGTTCTGCCTGCCCTACCTGTGCATCCGGTTCATGGGGCTTTCGCCGCTGGGCTTCTGGCAGGTGCAGCTGCTCACCAGCCTGATGCTCTTCGTTTCCAATGCCCTGCCCAACGTAGCCGGGATGGGCTCGATCGAAACCGCCTTTCTGCTGGTGTTCGGCAGCTTTCTGGAACGGGGCGAGGTGATGAGCGTGCTGATGCTCTACCGCATCGCCAGCTATTATGTGGTATTTGCCGCCAGCGCCGTGGGCTTTTTCATCGCTCAGCGGCATCTGGCGCAAATGGAGCCGCCAAAGGAGGGGTGAGCAGATGAAAAGCTTCCACATTCCCCGCACCGCTTTATTTTTTATCCTGTTTGCACTGGCAGCTTTTGCGGTGCTGTACCGTCCCATCGACCTGAAAGCGCTGGTGCGCGCCAGCTCGCAGGGCACGCTCCGCACCGAGGAAGTGGCGCATTTTGGCAGCACAAACGACATGGACTATCACCTCCTCTCCATGGACAGCGAAGAGTTCCAACAAACGGCAGAATTGCTTTCCACCGTCTCCTGCCGCAAAAAGCTGAACCAGAACTATTCTGCCTACACCCACGATACCTTCCCGGTGCAGTCGGTCACCGTCAGCTTTTATGACGATGCCGAGAACCAGAAGTTTCTGCTGACGGTGTATTCTGACGGCGTGTGCATCCTGAACAGCGCCTTTGTCAGCGTAAAATACCCCGGCGGCGGCGCAGCGCAGCTGTATGAACAGCTGGCGGGGATGGGGCAGTAAAAACAAAAAACGGGGCGTGCAGTTGGTCAAGCTGCACGCCCCGTTTTTGTTTTCTTTGCGTCGGCTGTGGTACCAAACACAGCCGGTGCCGCGCCGGAAGCAGCAGAGCAAACCGTGCTGCCGCTTCCCGTAGAAAAGAGAAAGGAATGGAGGAATGGAGCGGAGCGCTTGCAGACGCTCCTTTTTCTGGTGCAACGTGGTTAGAATCAGCTAACCGCCGCTGCGAGAACAGGATACCACAGTCAGTTAGTCTTGTCAACCCTTAATTTGCAAATTTTTTCGCAAAGTTGCCGCGCCGCCGGGGTTTCGGCGTTTTTTCTACATTCTGCCCAAAGAATAGCCTTTCCGCTGGAAGAAAACCCACTTGTTTTCTATTGCTTTTTAAAACGGTTCTTGCTATTATAGTAACGCAAGATTTTGTGGGCAGGTTTTTATTTTTGTCTACACCTTGTAGTAAGGGCTGCCGCAGACGGCAGCGCAAGACCGTTTCGCCCCCAGAAAACCGCCCAGACAGAGCGGTTTTTCAAAGGCTCATTAGTTAGAAAGTGCTAACTGCGTAATGGAGCAAGGAGGTTCCAATGATCCAGTTTGAACAGTGGGAAGGCTTTGAAGGCCGCATCTGGAAGGAAGAGGTCAATGTGCGTGACTTCATCCAGAAAAACTACACCCCGTATGACGGCGACGAAAGCTTTCTGGCAGGCCCCACCGAGGCTACCGATAAGCTTTGGGGTGCTTTGCAGCAGCTGCAGAAGGCCGAGCGCGCCAAGGGCGGCGTGCTGGATATGGAGACCGAGGTGGTCAGCAGCCTGACCTCCTACGGCCCCGGCTATATTGACGAAAACCTGAAGGATCTGGAGCAGATCGTTGGCTTACAGACCGACAAGCCCCTCAAGCGCGCCTTTATGCCCTACGGCGGCATCAAGATGGCAGAGCAGGCCTGCACCACCTACGGCTACCAGCCCTCTGCCGAGCTGCACAAGATCTTTACCGACTACACCCGCACCCACAATCAGGCTGTGTTCGATGCCTACACCCCGGAGATGAAGAAGGCACGCCACACCCACATCATCACCGGTCTGCCGGACACCTACGGCCGCGGCCGCATCGTGGGCGACTACCGCCGCGTTGCCCTGTACGGCATCGACGCCCTGATCCAGTTCAAGCAGGAGGATCTTGCCAACTGCGGCGACGGCACCATGACCGATGACGTCATCCGTCTGCGCGAGGAGATCGCCCGCCAGATCAGCGCCCTGAAGGGCATGAAGAAGATGGCCGAGGCCTACGGCTACGACATCTCCCAGCCCGCCAAGGACGCCAAGGAGGCCTGCCAGTGGCTGTACTTCGGCTATCTGGCCGCCATCAAGACCCAGAACGGCGCCGCCATGAGCGTGGGCCGCATCTCCACCTTCCTTGACATTTATATCCAGCGCGATCTGGACAAGGGCATCCTGACCGAAAGTCAGGCACAGGAGCTCATCGACCACATGGTCATGAAGTTCCGCATGGTCAAGTTTGCCCGCATCCCCAGCTACAACCAGCTGTTCTCCGGCGACCCCGTGTGGGCCACCCTGGAAGTGGGCGGCATCGGCATGGACGGCCGCAGCATGGTCACCAAGAACTGCTACCGCTTCCTGCACACGCTGGAGAACATGGGCCCCGCACCGGAGCCCAACCTGACCGTGCTGTACTCCTCTGCCCTGCCCGAGGCCTTTAAGAAGTACGCCGCCAAGGTGTCCGTCAACACCAGCAGCGTCCAGTACGAGAACGACGATGTGATGAAGCCCGTCTGGGGCGACGATTACTCCATCTGCTGCTGCGTGTCTGCCACCCAGACCGGCAAGGAGATGCAGTTCTTCGGCGCACGCGCCAACCTTGCCAAGTGCCTGCTGTACGCCATCAACGGCGGTGTGGACGAGAAGAGCCACGAGCAGTGCGGCCCCAACTACGCCCCCATCACCAGCGAGTACCTGACCTATGACGAGGTTCTGCCCAAGTATGTGCAGATGCTGGACTGGCTGGCCGGGCTGTACGTCAACGTGCTGAACCTCATCCAGTATATGCACGACAAGTACTACTACGAGGAAGCCGAGATGGCACTCATCGACACCGATGTGCGCCGCACCTTTGCCACCGGCATTGCAGGCTTCTCCCACGTCATCGACTCCCTGAGCGCCATCAAGTACGCCAAGGTGAAGGTGGTGCGCGACGAGAGCGGCCTTGCCACCGGCTTTGAGACCGAGGGCGACTTCCCCAAGTACGGCAACGATGACGACCGCGCCGACGAGATCGGCGTGTGGCTGCTCAAGACCTTCCTTGAGATGATCAAGAAGCGCCACACCTACCGCAACTCCGAGGCTACCACCTCCATCCTGACCATCACCTCCAACGTGGTGTACGGCAAGTACACCGGCGCTCTGCCGGACGGCCGCGCCGCCTTCACCCCGTTTGCCCCCGGCGCTACCCCCAGCTACGGCGCAGAGCAGAACGGTCTGCTGGCTTCGCTGAACTCTGTGGCAAAGCTGCCCTACCACTGGGCACTGGACGGCATCTCCAACACCCAGACCATCAACCCCGAGGCTCTGGGTCACAGCGAGGGCGAGCGCGTGGAGAATCTGGTGCAGGTACTGGATGGCTACTTCGATCAGGGAGCACACCACCTGAACGTGAACGTCTTTGGCAAGGAGAAGCTGCTGGATGCCATGGAGCACCCCGAGAAGGAAGAGTACGCCAACTTCACCATCCGCGTTTCCGGCTACGCTGTCAAGTTCATCGACCTGACCCGCGAGCAGCAGCTGGACGTGCTGGCACGCACCTGCCATGGCGTCCTGTAAGACCCTTGGGTACGTCCACTCGCTGGAATCCTTCGGCTCGGTGGACGGCCCCGGCGTGCGCTTTGTGGTGTTTTTGCAGGGGTGTGCCCTGCGGTGCAAGTACTGCCACAACCCCGAAACATGGGCAGAGGGCGGCGAGGCGTGGACGGCAGAAGCGCTGTTCCAGCGGGTATACCGCTACCGCAACTACTGGGGCAAAAAGGGCGGCATCACGGTCAGCGGCGGCGAGCCGCTGCGGCAGATGGACTTCCTGACCGAGTTCTTCACGCTGGCGCGCGCCAAGGGCGTGCACACGGCGCTGGACACCGCCGGGCAGCCCTTCCGCCCTGATGACCCGGTCTATCTGGCCGCATTTGACCGTCTGATGGCTAACACCAGTCTGGTGATCTTAGACCTCAAAGAGATCGACCCGGAGCGCCACCGGCAGCTCACCGGCAAAGACAATGCCAACATCCTTGCCATGGCGCGGCACATCTCCGACCTCGGCATCCCGCTGTGGATCCGGCACGTCCTTGTGCCCGGTCTGACCGACGACGAGGAAGGGCTGCGCAAAACAGCAGACTTCATCCGCAGCCTGAAAACGGTACAGCGGGTGGAGGTGCTGCCCTACCACACCTTGGGGCTGTTCAAATGGCAGAAGCTGGGCATCCCCTATCCCCTGCCGGACGCTGTACCGCCCACGGCAGAGCAGGTAAAGCGGGCAGAGGAGCTGCTGGAAGTGAACCGGTATCCCGGGTAAAGCACCACCGTTTTGATTGCGCTCCGCTTCGCTCTGCGCAATTTCAGCGGAAAGAATATTTATGATTTTGGCCCCCGGAGCGTCTGCGGACGCTCCGGGGGCCCTTTTCACGGGTAAAAATGGGATATCGGAACGCCCGCAGGCGTTCCGATATCCCGAAATTTAAAATAATTCTTCCGCTGAGGATGCCCAAAGCAACGCGGAGGGCATTCTGAATCGTTCTTCGTTGTACCTTGACTTCCCTGCACCGCACCGCTATAATAAAGGGGTAAAAGGATAAATGCGTTTATCCGGGCAGAGTAGCGCCGCACACCGTCTGCGCAGAGAGAACAGGCCACTGGCTGGAAGCCTGTTTGCAGACCGCTGCGCAAAGTGCGCCCGGACAGCACGCGGCGGGAACCCCTGCGGGGAAGTATCGCCGTGCGGTGCGCCGCCGTTACCGGCTTTGAGCGACAAACAGAAGTGGAACCGCGATTTTGATTTTAAAACCGCCTTCGGAGTTGTGCCTTGTGCACCGCTCCGGGGGCGTTTTGTTTTGCGGCTTCTGTTTGGAACAAAAAGGAGAATTGACCATGCAGATCTTCAACACCCTGACCCGACAGAAGGAAGAATTTGTGCCGCAGGTGCCCGGCGAGTACCGCATCTACGTCTGCGGCCCTACCGTGTACAACTATATCCACATCGGCAACGCACGCCCGCTGATCGTGTTCGACACCCTGCGCCGCTATCTGGAATACCGGGGCAACAAGGTGATCTACGTTTCCAACATCACCGATATCGACGATAAGCTCATCAAGAAGGGACAGGAAGAGGGCACCTCCATGAAGGAGGTGGCACAGCGCTTTGAGGCCGAGTACCTGAAGGATGCCGCCGGGCTGAACTGCGAAAAGCCCACTGTGCAGCCCCGCGCTACCGAGCATATCCCCCAGATTCTCGATATCGTCAAAGATCTGATCGACTCCGGCCACGCCTACGTTGCCAAGAACGGCGATGTGTACTTCCGGGTGAAGAGCGACCCCGGCTACGGCAAGCTGAGCCACCTGAATCTGGACGATCTGGAAAGCGGCAACCGCGAGCTGCGCAGCCGCATGGAGGACGATCTGAAGGAGGATCCCGCCGACTTTGCCGTCTGGAAGGCTGCAAAGCCCGGTGAGCCCGCATGGGAAAGCCCCTACGGCATGGGCCGCCCGGGCTGGCACATCGAGTGCAGCGCCATGAGCCGCACCCATCTGGGCAAGACCATCGACCTGCACTGCGGCGGTCAGGATCTGATCTTCCCCCACCACGAAAACGAGATCGCCCAGAGCGAGTGCGCCAACGGCTGTGAGTTTGCCCGCTACTGGATGCACAACGGTTTCATCAACGTGGACAATCAGAAGATGTCCAAGAGCCTGCACAACTTCTTTACCGTGCGGGATGTAGCAAACCTCTACGGCTACGAGCCCATCCGCTACTTCATGCTGACCGCCGGCTACCGGATGCCCCTGAACTACACCGTAGACCTCATCGAGAGCTGCAAGAACAGTCTGGAGCGCCTGTACACCTGCCGCGAGAATCTGGACTTTGCCCTGAGCAAGACCGACTTCGGCACCGATGAGACTTTGAAGGAAAAGGCCGCCGAGGCACGCACCAAGTTCTGCACCGCCATGGACGACGACCTGAACACCCCGGATGCACTGGCTGCTGTGTTTGATCTGGTCAAGGAGATCAACACCCTGTCTGCCGCTTCCAGCAAGGCTGCGCTGGAGACCGCTGCCGCCGCCTTTGACGAGATCACCGGCGTGCTGGGTCTGCTGTACAACCGCAAGAAGGACGAGGTGCCCGCCGAGGTGACCGCGCTGGTGGAGAAGCGCGCTGCCGCCAAGAAGGCCAAGGACTGGGCCACCGCCGATGCCATCCGCGCACAGCTGACCGAACTGGGCTGGGCTGTCAAGGACACCGCACAGGGTCCCCAGCTGAGCAAGCTGTAACGCCTTAGTAGTATGAAAGGGGTTCGGAAACGCCGTAGGCGTTTCCGAACCCCTTTTTTCACGGGAGAATGCAGGCGAACGCGGCAAAAGCCCCGCAGGGCGGTATGCTCTGCAGGGCTTTTGGCGCTAGGGGAGGTGTAATAAAGAAAGGACGGATCAGAAATCCACCTCAGTGTCGTAGTAGCAGCACTTGAGCAGCTTCTCCATCTCCTCCTGACTGGGCTGGCGGGGGTTGGAGCCGGTGCAGGCGTCGGCGATGGCGTTCTTGGCGATCTCGGGCAGACGCTCCAGGAACACATTCTCCGGCACAAAGCCCTGCTCAGTGGGGTAGGAGTCCGGGCCGTAGTGCTGGATGCAGTGGGGGATGTTCAGCGCATCGTTCATGCCGCGCAGGTACTCGATAAGCAGCTTGACCTTCTCGTCATCGTTTGCGCCGCCCAGCTTCATCTCGTCTGCGATGACGCCGTAGCGCTTTTTGGCCTCGGGGTCCTTGGCGTTGAAGGCGATGACCTTAGGCAGGTACATGGCGTTGGCCGCGCCGTGGATGATGTGTGCGCCGTAGTCTGCAAAGGCAGCGCCGGTCTTGTGTGCCATGGAGTGCACGATGCCCAACAGTGCGTTGGAGAAAGCCATACCGGCAAGGCACTGGGCGTTGTGCATGGAGTCGCGCTTGGACATATCGCCATTGTAGCTGTCCACCAGATCGCCCTGGATCATGCGGATGGCGAAGATGGCCAGCGGGTCGGTGTAGTCGCAGTGCGCGGTGGAAACATAAGCCTCCACAGCGTGAGTCATGGCGTCCATACCGGTGTGGGCGACCAGCTTCTTGGGCATGGTCTCAGCCAGATCCGGGTCCACGATGGCCACGTCCGGGGTGATCTCAAAGTCTGCGATGGGGTACTTGATGCCCTTCTGGTAGTCGGTGATGATGGAGAAAGCGGTCACCTCGGTGGCAGTGCCGGAGGTGGAGGAAATGGCGCAGAAGTGTGCCTTGCGGCGCAGCGGCGGGATGCCGAACACCTTGCACATCTCCTCAAAGGTGATCTCGGGGTACTCGTACTTGATCCACATGGCCTTGGCTGCATCGATGGGAGAGCCGCCGCCCATGGCAATGATCCAGTCGGGCTCAAACTTCAGCATCGCCTCGGCACCGCGCATGACGGTCTCCACGGAAGGATCGGGTTCGATGCCCTCGAACAGCTCCACTTCCATGCCGGCTTCCTTCAGGTACTCCACGGCACGATCCAGGAAGCCGAAACGCTTCATGGAGCCGCCGCCGACACAGATCATTGCCTTTTTTCCGGTGAAGGACTTCAGCGCTTCCAGAGCGCCCTTGCCATGGTACAGATCACGGGGCAGAGTAAAACGAGCCATAATACAAAACCTCCAAAAATAGTACGGCACACGCAGCGCTGTACCGCAGTTCATTATTATGTTAATTATATAACAATTTGGAGGCAGCTTCAATTGACGTAGCGGAAGAAAAAGTCGTTCTATTTTGGGCGGTTTCCACAAGCAGTAGGATGCAACAAGCCCCCCGCCCTGAAAAAGCGCAAAAAAACACCCCGAAGTCCTAAGACTTCGAGGTGCTTGCCTTTGGAGCTGCTATCCAGATTCGAACTGGAGACCTCATCCTTACCAAGGATGCGCTCTACCAACTGAGCTATAGCAGCAAATGGCGACCCGGATCGGGCTCGAACCGACGACCCCCAGCGTGACAGGCTGGTGCTCTAACCAACTGAGCTACCGGGCCATGATCGCTCAAGTTCGTGCGGCATCTTACCGCGGGAACGTGCTCTATTATATCGGAAAGTCGGTCTGTTGTCAAGCACAAATTTGCGGAAAATGCAATTTTTTGCAAAAGCGGGTAAAGGTGGGCTGTTTGGGACGCTGAGACGATTTTAAATGGCTTCCGCTTCGCTCTAGCCATCTTCAGCGGAAAAAATATTTTAAATTTCGCGTTTGTCGCGCTCTGCGGAGCGCTCCAAACGCTATTTTCACGGGAGGGGTCGTGGCGGGAAACGGCAGCTGCTGCGCTTGCTCCCCGGGGGGAGCTGTCGCGCAGCGACTGAGGGGCTTCAAATCGGCGGAGCCGGAAAAAACGGTTAAAAGATCTTCACGCCGAACAGGCGTGAATCTTCAGTTTTTTCCGGTGTAGCCCTCCTCTTTGGGGTTAAAAGGGGCGAGCAGCCCCTTTTTCGTGGCTCCAGCGCGTCGAAATCGCTGTGACTTTGCTGCGCAAACCGGTCTGCGACTTGAAAGCCCCACTGGGGCTTTCATGCCTTGCAGGCACCGCCGCACTTTTCTTCTCTTTTGGTGTCAAAAGAGAACATCCCCGGCAGCCGCCTCTTGCCCAGCGGAGCGTCTTTACACTCCGCTGGCGACTGAGGAAGCAAAAAAACAAAACGCACAAGTTCCGAAGAACCTGTGCGTCATGGCAGGGGTAGTAAGTTTCGAACTCACGGCACGCGGTTTTGGAGACCGCTGCT
>OJQZ01000151.1_pt1 | contig 68627 bp, 60 predicted proteins | sample 1599071 | NCBI WGS metagenome assembly OJQZ01 (sample SAMN03922525, study PRJEB24848) | human gut metagenome | isolation source: stool sample | host: Homo sapiens | place: Germany | collected 2010-05
GGCGGGCACCAGCACCTGCATGCCCAGCAGGCCGAACACCACGCTGGGGATGCCGCTCAGCAGCTCAATGGCGGTCACGACCACGGTGCGCACCTTCGGGCCTGCGGCCTTGGAGAGGAACACCGCCGTCAGCAGACCGATGGGCACACCGATCACGGTGGCACCCAGCGTGCCGTAAACGCTGGACAGGATGAAGGGCAGGATGCCGTAGGCCGGGTCGGCGGCGGTGGAAGCCCACCGGGTGCCGAACAGGAACCGGAACAGCCCGATCTTCTGGATGGCAGGCACACCGGAGAGGACCATGTACACCGAGATCAGGAGCACACAGCCCACCGCCAGGATGCCGCAGAGGAAGAAGATGAAGTTCATCACCGCTTCCAGCCACTCAGCAGGGGTTCTGGGAAGAGAAATCTTTTTGTTGTTCATAGTATCATTGCTTTCCGCAATTACTCATTCACAGGAACAGCACCGGCAGTGCGGATCAGGTCAGCAGCATCGGCACTGGTGGCAAAGTCGAAGAAAGCCTGTGCCTGCTCAGACAGGGTGACAGACTTGTTGGTGACGAACACGAAGGGACGCTGCACCTCGTAGCTGCCGTCCTTGACGGTCTCCTCGCTGCACTCCACACCGCCCACGGTGACCATCTTCACGGTGTCGCCCACAGCGGACAGGGAAGCGTAGCCGATGGCCAGAGGGTTGGCCTCCACAGCGCTGATGACAGCGCCGGTAGCGGTCAGCTCCTGCGCGTACTTGCAGCTGTCCTTGACATCCACGATGCTCTCAAAGCCATCACGGGTGCCGGAGCCAGCCTCACGGCCGATCAGAACGATCTCGCCGTCGTCGCCGCCCACCTCAGACCAGTTGGTGATCTCGCCGGTGAACATCTGCTTGAGCTGGTCAACGGTCAGATCCTCCACCTTGCTTGCATTGTTGACGATGATGGCGATGCCGTCCAGAGCGATGGTGGTGCCCTCCACATCAGCCTTCTCGTCGTCCTTCAGGGCACGAGAGGACAGGCCGATGTCCAGGGTCTTATCGGTAGCACCGGTGATGCCTGCGCCGGAACCGGTGGGGTCGTAGCTGACAGTGACACCCGGCTCAACCTCAGCAAAGCCTTCGGTCAGGGCAGCGATGACGTTCTTCATGGAGGTGGAACCACCGGTAGCAACGTTGCCGGACAGGGCAGCAGCGGTGGAAGAAGCAGTGGAGCCTGCAGCGGCAGAGGTAGAAGAAGCTGCAGCAGAGGAAGCAGAACCGCCGCAGGCGGACAGGGCAGCAGCGGCAGCAACTGCACCGCAGACAGTGAAAAACGAACGACGTGTGATCTTTTTCATAATATTTTCCTCCAAACATCCGGGCTTTCCGTTCCCGGCTCTTGTTTTCGTGTTTTCCTTGGGTACGGCACTATTGTATCCCAGTCGGTAAGCCGCTTCGACCACAAGCGAGAAAAATCGAGGTAAATTGTTTGGACATGTTTTTGCCCCAATGTAAAATTTGGGCGCAAAAAAGCCCGGGGTGCGGGTGCACCTCGGGCTTTTGGGGGATATTAGACTTTATCGACAGCGGAGACTGTCACTTTGCCGTCACTCGTCAGAGCAAACTCAGCATTCTTGCCCTGCAAGGTCACATACAGCTTGAACGGCGTGCCCTTCTTAAAGGTCTCGTAGTCGCTGACCGATGCCTTGAACTGCGGCACAACGGTTTTGCTGAACGCACCGGCGGTTTTCACCAGAACGTCTGTCTTGTTCTGGAGCTCCAGCTCGTTCTTGTCGATCTTGGCGTGGAACACTTTTATGAACGCATCTCCTACAAGGCCGCTGCCATTGTACTTGATGCGCACATTGGGTTTGCAGAGATAACTTTTGGCGTTTTCATCGCCAACCACTTCGTCGCCGGTCAACACCATATCCGCGGCTACCGTCACTTCAAACTCACCCAGCCCGATGGTCGCGGACGGGATCTCGCTGCCGCCCCCATCGCAGCCGGTGAGGACACCAGCGGCAGAAGCGGCCAGCACAGCGGCGGCAGATGCTTTCAGAAAATCACGGCGTGAAAAAACATTGCGCATCAGAAATTCCTCCCATCTCAAATCTGGTTTGTTCCTATCATCATAGTACCATATTTACCCAGACTGTCAAGGGACAGAATTCAACCTCTCAGAACTGCACCTCCACGCCATCGGGGCGGTAGAAGGTGACGTTCCTGCGCCACTGGGGCTCACCCATGGTGCGGCGGTAGCAGTCTGCCAGCTGCCGCACGGCTTCCTCGGGGCTGCGCACCTTTCCGCCGCAGCAGGGGAGCACCAGCACCCGGAACCAAGCATCAAAGAGATGCTCTGTCCAGCCGGTATCCTTGGCCCCGCACCGGGCGTAAAAGCCCAGGCGGCGCACGGCCATGGCCTCGTCCTCGGCTTTTTCGGGGCACTCCGCTTCAATGAGGATGGCCTGCGCGCCCTTCTCGTGGTCAGGCAGGGCGGCCAGCAGAGCGGCTCCGATGCCGCCGGCCCGATACTGGGGCAGAACGGCAAAGTAGTCCAGCTGGCTCACCTCACAGCCCACGGGCCGCACCATCAACAGATACGCCACCAGCGCGTCGTCCTCATACACGCCCCAGGTGTGGGCGGTACCGGCGGCCTCGCTGTTCAGGATCATGCTCAGGGGCTTCAGCTCTCCGGCAGGAAAATCCCGGCGCATCTCGTTCAGGTAAACGTTCGTCAGCTCTTCGGCGGTCAGCAGCCGCCAGGCCAGGTTCTCGGGGTTCATACGATACGGGTTCCTTTCTGGTAGACAGCCTGAATATTCAGTTCCTTGTCCGCCAGGATCACATTGCCATAGCGGCCTGCAGCCAGACTGCCGTAATCATTGTCGATGCCAATGCTCTTGGCGGGGTTTTCGCTGGCGGCGCGGACAGCGCTTTCCAGCGGGACGTTCATCTCCAGCACGGCACGCTTCATGCAGTCGTACAGGCAGGTGGCACTGCCCGCAATGGTGCCGGGGTGCTCGGTCAGGGTGGCGCGGGGGCCGCTGACCGTGACCGCCTGACCGCCCAGGCTGTACTGGCCGTCGGGCAGGCCGCAGGCCATCATGCTGTCGGCGATCAGGATGACATGGTCATCCCCGAAGGTGTTGAAGGTGAACCGCACCATGGCCGGGTGGATGTGAACGTTGTCGGTGATGAGCTCCACCTCCGCGCCCCGTTCCAGCGCCGCAATGATGGGGCCGGGCTCCCGGTGGGTGATGCCGGGCATGGCGTTGTACAGGTGGGTCATGTGGGTTGCGCCCGCGTCAAAGGCGGCGTTGGCGGTGTCGTAGCTGGTGCAGGTGTGGGCAATGGAGATGCGCACCTCGTCATGGCAGGCAGCAATGAACTCCAGCGCACCCGGCTCCTCCGGGGCGATATCCACCAGCTTGATCAGGCCGTTTGCCCGCTTCTGCAGGCGGCGGAACATTGCAACATCCGCCTTGTGGAGATACTCCGGGTTCTGGGCACCCACCTTGTTGGGGCTGATGAAGGGGCCCTCCATGTTGATACCCACAAGGTCTGCGCCTCTGCCGTTTTGATGGGCGGCGGCGGCATCCATCACGCCGTTCAGGATCTCTTCTGAGAAAGTCATAGTGGCGGGGCAGATGGCCAGCACACCCTTACCGGCCTCAAAATCGGCCAGGGTCTGGATGGCTTCTTCATTGCCGTCACAGAAATCCTTGCCCATGGCACCGTGGAAGTGGATATCCACCAGGCCCGGCAGAGCGTAAGCGCCCTTGGCATCCACGATCTCTTCGCCTTCCTCCGGCTGTGCAAAGGGCACGATGCGCCCCTCCCGGATGGTCAGGCTCCCCTCCTCAAAGGTGTGGCGGGGGGTATAAATCAGAGCATTTTTGATGATCATAGTATCGGTCTCCTAACCTCTCAGGCGCTTCGCGCCAGCTCCCCTGATAGGGGAGCCAAGTTCATGCTGTTACTTTCTTGCCTCTCCTACCAGGAGAGGTGGCATCGCGTCAGCGATGACGGAGAGGTTCTGTAATTACAGCAGGCTCAGTGCTTCCTCATCGGCCACAAGGATGCAGTCGGGGTGCATCTGCAGGATGGAGCCCGGGCACTCGGGAGTCACAGGGCCGGAGACGACCGCCTTGACTGCCTTGGCCTTTGCCAGACCGTTGGCCACCACCAGCACCTTGCGGGCCTGCATGATGGTCTTGATGCCCATGGTGTAGGCCTGCTTGGGCACCAGATCCTCGTTGCCGTCAAAGAAGCGCTTGTTGGCCTCGATGGTGGCAGGGGTCAGATTCACGCAGTGGGTCTCCAGCTCAAAGGCCTCGCCCGGCTCGTTGAAACCGATGTGGCCGTTGGGGCCAAGGCCCAGCAGCTGCAGGTCGATGCCGCCCACGCTGTGGATGATTTCGTTGTACTTTTTGCAGGCATCCACAGCATCGGGGTTGGTGCCGTCGGGCAGGTGGATGGCCTCGGGGCGGATGTTGACCTTGTCAAACAGGTTCTTGTGCATAAAGCTCCAATAGCTTTCGGGGTGCTCCTTGGGCAGGCCGCGGTACTCGTCCAGATTGACGGTGGTGACCTCAGAGAAATCCAGGTCGCCCTTGTTGTACCAGTCCACCAGCTGAGCGTATGCGCCAACAGGGGTGCCGCCGGTCGCCAGACCCAGCACGCAGTTGGGCTTCATAATGACCTGTGCGGAGATGATGTTGGCAGCCTTGCGGGACATGTCCTTGTAATCTTTTGCACGAATGATCTTCATAATGGGGAACCTCCTGTTATTTTGCTTTGTTGTTTTCAGTATAGCATATTTTCCGGCCAAAAGGGTAGCCGGTTTGTGAACAAAACAAAATGCCGCCGAAAGCGGGGCGTAAACGCCCGCCCTCAGCGGCATTTTTACAGTTTGGGAATGGATGCGGAAGCAACCAGCCTTCCGCACGGAAACGTGCTCAGAAGGATGCTTACAGCATCTTCTTCAGCTCATCATACACGAACTGCACCTTGGTGCCGATGATGACCTGGCAAGTGGTCTTGTCGGGGCGGATGACACCGGCAGCACCGGCAGCCTTCACAGCCTTTTCATCCACAGCGGTGTAGTCCTTAATGGTGAAGCGCAGGCGGGTAGCGCAGTAGTCCACGCTGGAGACGTTCTCCTTGCCGCCGATGGCCTTCAGCACGCCAGCAGCAACCTCAGTATAGTTGTTGTTGGCCAGAACGACCTTCTTCTCAGCCTCTTCGGCATCCTCGTCCTCACGGCCGGGGGTCTTCAGGTCGAACTTGGTGATGGCGAAGTAGAACACGAAGTAGAACACCACGAATGCAGCGATGCCCAGAGGAATGATCATCCAGGTCTTAGCAGCTGCAGGCAGAGAAGCGGAGAACACCAGGTCGGTAGCACCTGCGGAGAAGCAGAAGCCAGCACGGAAACCGGAGTAGTAGGTGATGATGGTGAAGATGCCGTACAGAGCGGAGTACACAACGTACAGCGGGAAGCACAGGAACATGAAGCCGAACTCGAAGGGCTCGGTAACGCCGCAGACGAAGGCGCAGATTGCAGCAGACAGGACCAGGCCGATGGCAGCCTTCTTGTTCTTAGCGGTCTTGACCATAGCCAGAGCAGCGCCCAGGACACCGAACATCATGCAGGGGAAGAAGCCGGACATGTACATACCCAGGCTCCAGCTCACATCTGCGCTGGTCTCGCCTGCCCAGAAGTGGGACAGGTCGCCCAGGCCGATGGTGTCGAACCAGAACACGTTGTTCAGAGCGTGGTGCAGGCCGGTGGGGATGAGCAGACGGTTCAGGAAAGCGTAGATGCCAGCGCCGATGCCGTCCATGCCAGCGATGCCGTTGCCAATTGCGACCAGAGCGTCGAAGATGACGGGCCAGACGAACAGCAGAACAACGGACACCAGAATGGAGATCAGACCGGTAGCGATTGCAACGAAGCGCTTGCCGGAGAAGAATGCCAGCCAGTCAGGCAGCTGGGTATTCTTGAACTTGTTGTAGCAGGCAGCACCCACAACAGCGGCCAGAATGCCGATGAAGGAGTTGCCGGCGACCTTCTGGAAGGCAATGTAGGTAGCGGTGCCCTCTTCCAGGGTGCGCACCATGCCGACCACGCCGGGGCTCAGCAGCTGCTGCATCATCAGGTAGCTGACCAGACCGGCCAGACCTGCGGTACCGTCGTTGTCAGCCAGGCCGACAGCGGCACCAATGGCAAACAGCCATGCCATGTTATCGATCAGAGCGCCGCCTGCCTTGACCAGCAGGAAGCCAACGGTGTAAGCTGCACCGGAAGTTGCAGCACCGGGGACACCCATGACACCCGGGGCCAGAGCATAGCCGAGACCCATCAGGATGCCGCAGATCGGCAGCACAGCGACGGGAAGCATCAGAGCTTTGCCCAGTTTCTGGAGATACTTCATCATAAGACACATTCCTCCTTAAAGAATGTTGTTGTTATGGAGGCCTCTGGTTGCAGGCTGTCCATAATTGCGTAACAATATTTTAACACATCCTCCGAAAAAAAGGAATAGGGTTCACGCCCGTTTTCGCAATCTTGCACCAAAAATCCTTGAATTTGCATCTTTCGTGAAAAACTTTTTGGAATTATTGCGCATTTCGGAGCAGGATTTTGAAAAAACTTTTCTTTTGCCCTTTCTTCCCAAACCGCTTGCATCCCGCGCCGGAATCGGGTACTATACTTATAAATAGAAAACACAAAACCCAGGGAGGTTCTTTTATGGAATGGACTGATATCCGCCTGACCGTGGCCAAGGCCGATGCCGACAACGCCGAGGCCGTTGCCACCATGATCGCCGAAGGCGGCATCTATATCGAGGATTACAGCGACATCGAGCAGCAGGTGGCCGAGATCGCCCATGTGGATCTGATCGAGCAGGAGCTGCTGGACAAGCCCCGCGACACTGTGATCATCCACATGTATCTGGAACCGGGCGCTTCCCCCGTGGAGACGCTGGCCCTCATTCAGGCCCGGATGGAAGCGGCAGGCATCGACTACACCGTGGAGACCGAGGGCGTGGAGCAGGAGGACTGGCAGAACGGCTGGCGCAAATACTACCACCCCATGGAGATCGGCAGCCGTCTGGCTGTGGTGCCCTCGTGGCAGCAGTACGACACCGACCGGGTAAAGCTGATCCTTGACCCCGGCCTTGCCTTCGGCACCGGCGGCCACGAGACCACCAGCCTTTGCCTTGAAGCACTGGACGAGCAGGTGCGCGGCGGCGAGCGGGTGCTGGATATCGGCACCGGCAGCGGCATCCTTGCCATTGCCGCCCTCAAGCTGGGCGCTGCCAGCGCCGAAGGCGTGGACATTGACCCCGTGGCGGTGCGTACCGCCGGGGAGAACGCTGCGCTGAACGGCGTGCAGGATAAGCTGACCGTGCTGGTGGGCGATTTGTCCGACAAAGCCAGCGGCACCTATGATATCATCACTGCCAACATCGTGGCCAACGCCATCCTCAGCCTTGCGCCCGCCGTGCCCGGCCTGATGGCCGAGGGTGCCACCTTTATTGCCAGCGGCATCATCGACAGCCGCAAGGACGAGGTGATCGCCGCTCTGGAAGCCGCCGGCCTGACCGTGCAGGAAGTGAAGGAGAAGCGCGGCTGGGAGTGCATTATTTGTAAAAAGACGAATTAAACCCCACCGTCAATGCTCCGCATTGCCACCGCCCCTAGTAGGGGCGGCCTTGGCAAAACGGTTAAGCTTTACGAAATGCCAAGGGCCCCACTATTAGGAGCAACAGCAACAACCGCCGCCAGTGGCGGATAAAGGGCGTTGCTGTTGGGGCCGCGGCCAGCAAGACATAAGTGTTGTTTACAACACGAAGTGGATGCTGGGAGCCGCAACCCGTACTTGTCGAGCGTATGCGAGACTGAGGAGTTTGTACCTAAGGAGAATCTATGCCTCACCGTTATTTTACAACCGAAATCTCCAATGGCACCGCCACCCTGCGGGGGGCCGATGCCCATCATCTTTCCCGCGTGATGCGGGGCAAGCTGGGGGACACTGTCATCTTATGTGACGGCAACGCCGTGGAATACACCGCCACCATCACCAGCTTCGGGCCGGAGACGGTGGAGTTCAGCGTGGAGCCGGGCTATCCCAGCGCCGCCGAGCCCAGCGTGGAAGTGACCCTGTTCGTGGGTTACCCCAAGCAGGACAAGCTGGAACAGGTCATCCGCCACGGCGTGGAGCTGGGCTGTACCCACTTTGTGCCCTTCTTCAGCCGGTACTGCGTGGCTGCCCCCAAAAAGGAGGAGCAGAAAAACGAGCGCTACAACCGCATCGCCTTTGAAGCCGCCAAACAGTGCGGCCGGGGCGTGCTGCCGGATGTCGCCCTGCCCCTGCCCAACTTCGGGGCCCTCTGCCGCAGTCTGGAAGGGTACGACCTCGTGCTCTTCTGCTACGAGCTGGGCGGCGCGCCCCTGCGCCAGCTGCTGGCAGACGCACAGCCTGCCGATGGCCAGCGGCTGAAGATCGCCCTCATCACCGGTGCCGAGGGCGGCTTTGCCGTGGAAGAGGCCGAAATGGCTGCCAATGCCGGTGTGAAAACGGTCGGCCTCGGCCCCCGCATTCTCCGGTGCGAGACCGCCCCGCTGGCGGTGCTCTCTGCCGTGATGACCCTGACGGGCAACTTGGAGTAATTTTTATTTCCACATATACAAAAAGGACGGCGCATGCCGTCCTTTTTGTTTACTTTATTTTCGCGTTCATCAGCGCTTTTTTCACCTCAATGAGGTTTTGCGGGCTGACCGAGAAGCTCCGCAGGCCCAGCTGCAGATATTGCAGGGTGTTGGCCGGATTGCCCACCGCGCTGCCGCAGATGGTCACGGGGATCCCGCCCTCCCGGGCAGCCTCCACCACCATGCGGATGAGCTTTTTCATTGCGTGGCTGGCCGGGCGGTAGTAGCGCTCGGCAATGGAGATATCCCGATCCACCGCATGGGTGTACTGGGTCAGGTCGTTCGTCTCGATGACAAAGAAATTGCACCCGTGCTCCACGAATTCCTCTGCCGTCAGGCAGGCCGAGGGCACCCCGAACATCACGCCAAAGGGCGTGTCCGGGTCAAACTCCTCTCCGCGCTCCCGCAGCAGCTGGCGGCAGTGCGCTACCAGCCGCATGGCTTCATCCCAATCTTCGAGGTTGGTCACCATGGGGAACATGACCCGCAGGGGGCCGTGGGCCGCCGCCCGGAGCAGGGCGCAGATCTGCGTCTCAAACTGATGGGTCTGGCGCAGGCTGCTGCGGATGCCCCGCAGGCCCAGCTTGGAGGATTCCAGCCCCCTATGGATATCGGCCATGGCGCGGTCCACACCAAAATCAAAGGTGCGCACTGTCACCACACCGCCCTTTGCGGCGGCAATGCAGGATTGATAGAACACGAACTGCTCCTGCTCGTCCACCGGGCGGCCCGGCAGCATCATATAGCCGCTGCGCAGCAGGCCCACGCCGGAAGCGCCTGCCTGCAGCGCCGATTCAATATCCTCCTGCCCGTAGCAGTTGGCCAGGAGCTCAAACGGCACATCATCCTTTGTCCGGTTGGGCAGGACGCTGATGCGGGCGGCTTCCGCGCTCTCCCACTGCAGCTCGCAGATGCGGCTGACCGCCTGCTGGCGGGTGTTGGCATCCGGGTCCAGGATGCACTCGCCGTTGTTGGCATCCAGCACCACGGTGCGGCCGTCGCAGTCGTTCAGGAACGCCTGCCCCACCTGCACCACGCAGGGAATGTGCATGGCCCGCGCAATGATCGCCGCGTGGCTCTGCTTATTGCCCTCCGAAGTGATGATGCCCAGGATCATCCCCGCCGGAACGCTGAACAGATCGCTGGGCATCAGCATCTCTGCCGCCAGGATCACCGGGTGATCCAGTGCCAGCCAGACCCGGCGACGGTTGGTCAGCACGTTCACCACGCGGCGGGCGGCATCCAGAATATCTGCACTGCGCAGCTGCATGTAGGCGTTGTCCTCCATGGCCGCAAGCTGCTCTGCATAGCGGTTGCCCGCACGGTACATGGCTTCGGCAGCGCTGATGCCCGCCTTGATCTGGAATTTGACCTCGTTCATAAAGCCTTCGTCTTCCAGCATCATGCTCTGGAACAGGAAAATGGCCTGCTCCGTGGGGCCGCTGCGGTCTGCCATGCCGTCCAGCTCACGCTGGGCTGTCCGGACAGCGTTTTCCAGCAGGCGCTGTTCCCGTTCCGCGTTGAACGGCCCGGTGGCAAAGTTTTCGTGCCAGCGCTCCAACCGGCTCATCTGTCCCATCACAAGGCCCGGCGAGGCGCTGTGTCCCTGATAGACCTTCATTCCTCGATCACCTCCGGCAGTACCGGCCCGGTAAGGGCACGGCAGACCAATGCCTGTAAGAACGTATTGGGCAGCAGAGCGGCCCGCGCGGCCTGTGCCGCATTGCCGCTGCCCTCAAACAGGGGCGCAAAGCTCTCGATGCGCTCCCGGTCGCATTTTTCCAAAAAGGCTTCCGCCAGTGTCCGGGTGGTATAGAACACGGTGGGGTCCACGCCCGCATCCTCGGCGGCAGCTTCCAGCGGGGCCAGCTGGGCATCCTTCATGTTGGCCAGCAGCAGGGCCGCATCCGCTGTCAGGGTCACGGGGTATTTTTCCCGCACCGCCTTCTGCACCTGCTGGAATTTCCACGCAAAGGCGGCGGCATCCTCACAGCTCTCGGCGCTGGTGGAAACGGCATAGGCGCAGCCCCGCAGATATCCCATGGCGCGGCGGGTATCGTAGTAGCCCAGCTCCATGTTCCGTCTGGCGGTATCGGGGTCAAAGTGGAGAATGTCCCCCAGCTCCCAGTAGCTGCGGATCATGGTGGTGGGCAGGCCGGTGCGGTTGGGCAGGGTGATGCCCACCCCTTCCAGATCAACACAGACCAGTTCCTCCGCGCCCATCTTCTGGGCCAGCGCGGTGGGCATATTGTCCCGGTAGCCGCCATCCAGGAACTGCACCCCGTCGATCTGCTTTGCCCGCAGGGCGGGGAAACAGGCGGCAGAGGCCAGCAGATAATCCTTCACCTTGCCCGCCGGGATATCCTCCAGCGTCAGCTCCCGGGGCTTCAGCCCCCGCTTTTCCACGGTGACAAGGCCGAACCGGATGGGCGAAGCCCGCAGGGCATCCTCATCCAGCACCCGCTCCACGATCTCTTCCAACGGGGTCACGTCCATACCGCCGTCCCGCACCACTTCCCGCAGGAAAGCGTGCAGCTCAGAGAGGTCGGCGTTTTCCTCCGGCAGCTCCATCACGTCCTGGCTGCGGATGCTCATCCACATATCCCGGGCCGTTTCGTACAGGTCCAGTGCAAACATGGCACCGTTCAGGCTGCCCACACTGGTGCCGGTGATGATCTGGGGCCGCCAGCCCAGCTCGGTCAGGGCACGCCACACACCCACCTGATAGCTGCCGCGCGCACCGCCGCCTGCCAGCACCAGTGCCTTGACCGGGGTATCATTCTGTGCCATCTGGAACGCCTCCTAGTCATTCTTTGGAAATCTGTCAAAAGTATACCATATCTTCCGGAAAAATTCTCCCTGTTTTTGGAACAAAATCCATGGTATAATTTTGTTAACTTGTGTGAAACGATGGTGGAGGTAAAACAATGCACTGCAACAACTGGATCTTTGATATGGACGGCACCCTGACCGACAGCATGACCGTGGTATGGGAGGGTGCGCCCGATGCCCTGCTGGCCCGCTATGGCCGCACCCCAAAATCTGACCTCCACAAAACGCTCCTGACCATGGGCATGGCCGATGGCGCGGCCTACCTCATCCGGGAGTATGACCTGCCCCTGAAAATGGAGGACTACAACGATGTGATGTGGGATGTTATCACCAAGCTCTACGAGACCGTGGAGCTCAAGCCCGGTGTGCGGGAGCTGCTGGCCCGCCTGAAGGCCGAGGGTGCCCACATGTGCATCTGCTCCAACACCTGGAGCGCCCAGTGCCGCACCGTGCTCACCCGTTTGGGCATCGATGAATATTTCGACTTCTATGTGGAGGCACAGGGGGCGCTCCACAAGAGCAGGCCGGATGTATTCTTCCAGACCCTTACACGCCTGGGCAGCACTGACCCCGACCGGTGCGTTGTCTGTGAGGATTCCCTCTACGCCGCCCGCACCGCCCACGATGCAGGCTTCCGCGTCATCGGCATCGCCGATGCCGCCAGCAAGTCCGATGAGCCCGCCCTGCGGGAGGTCAGCGACCAGTTCCTGACCGACTGGACGGAGCTGGACTGGAATAAAGTATAAGGATACAGCAATAAAACCCCGCCAAAAAAGGCGGGGTTTTACATTTTCAGCTCTTCTTATTTTTTTCTTCTGCCAGAACCTCGTGATAATCGGCAAGGATCTGTTCCAGCGTGATGGTTTTCATACTGGCGATCAAATTGTTTTTCAGTGTGTCATAGGTTTTGCCCAGCACATTGCCGATGTTCCGGCCCACCGGACAAAAGGGCGAAGGAGAATTATGAATCCCGATCATTTTATCAATCGCCTCCGGGTCTACGACAGAACAGATCCGATACAGATCGATCTTCTCCGGCGGCAGAGCAAGCGCCGCACCGCCCGTGCCGGGCTTTACCGTGATGATCTCGTCTTTTTTCAGGGCACTGAGGATATTGCGGATGGTGACCGGGTTGCACCCTGTCGAACATGAAAGCAGTTCACTGGTCACTTTTTCCCTTTCACCGTACTCTGAAAGAAAAATCAGACAGTGAACCGCAATGGAACATTTATTGCTGATGTGCATAGGCGCAGCCCTCCCTCTCTTATTTTATTGCATCTTTCTTTTGATGTAAATATTGACACTACATCTTTTCGGCGGTATACTCCATTTTAAGATGTAGTTTTATTTTTTACATCAAGGAGGATTTTCTTATGAACTGCTTCCAACTCATTTTCAGCCCCACCGGCGGCACGGAACGTGTTGCAAAAGCGATCACTCAGACCTGGCCGAATGTGCAGACCATTGACTTGTCCGCACAGAACTTTACCGCACCTGCCATTCCATTCAGCGCAGATGACCTCGTTCTGATTGCCATGCCAGCTTTTGAAGCCATGGCACCTCAGCCCGCTCTGGACCGTCTGGCGCTCTTACAGGGCAACGGTGCCCGCTGCGCCCTAGCAGCGGTCTACGGCAACCGTGCCGTTGATAACACCCTTGCTCAGATGGAAGACTATGCCCGGAACGCCGGATTCCAGCCCATTGCCACAGTTTCTGCCATTGCGGCACACAGTCTGCTGCCCGAATTTGCCGCCGGCCGTCCAGACGATGCCGATTGCCAGCAGCTGGCCGCTTTCGGCAAGCAGATCCTCGAAAAATTCACTTCCGGCTCCGATACCTGTCCGCCAATTCCCGGAGAGCATCACTGCAAAGCGAAGCGGGCCGGGCTGATTCCCACTGTCAATGCCAATTGCATTTCCTGCGGGCTTTGCGCACAGGAATGCCCCGTGGGAGCCATCTCCTACGATAACTTCACCGTTACCGATCCGTCCAAGTGCATCACCTGTATGCGCTGCGTTTCCCGCTGTCCGGTTCACGCCCGGTCTGTGGATGCCGCCATTGTTGCACAGGTGACCGATTTCCTGAGAGCCCGCTGTTCCGACCGCAAAGAAAACGAGCTGCTCCTGTAAGACACCTTACCCTTCCAGAAACGCCCGGAACGCCGCCCTTACAGCGGGCTCACGCCCCCGGGGGATGGGCACCCGTGCCCCGCTGCGCATCCAGAGCTCCCCGGAAGAGAGCTGGGCGGCGGCGGCAAGGTTGACCACATAGGAGCGGTGGGGCTGCAGAAAACGGGCATCGGCCAGCAGGGGCTTTGCCACCTCGGAAAAGGGCACCCGCAGGGAGAGGGAGGCCACGTCCTCGCCGCTGGCAAGGTGGTAGTGCACCACATGGTGGGTGCACTCCAGATACTCGATGTCCGCAAAGGGCAGGGCCCGCAGGCCCATGGCCGTGGTGACCGGGATGACCGGGCCGTATTCCGGCTCGGTGGCCCGGTCCAGCAGGGCCGTCAGCTGCTCCGGACGGAACGGGATATGCAGGTACTGCATCGCGTCCACCCGGAACGCTTCGTAGGCATAGGCCGTGGTGTGGGCCAGAAAGGCCAGCGGGGCCCGCACACCCCGGCGGCGCAGCTCTGCCGCCGCCTGCAGGCCGCAACATGGGTTGGCGGCAGGCAGCTCAATGAGGTAGAGCTCGTACCGGGAGCCTGCTTTCTCCTGCTGCAGCAGGGCCGCTGTGCTTTCCAGCTGCTCCACGATGCAGGCATCGGCCCGGCGGGCATAATATTCCATGCAGTGGCGCTGCACCCGGCCCCGCAGCACAGGGTCCGGGCTGCACACCGCAATGTGAAAGATCATATCCGCTCCTCCTTTCTCTCTGCACAGCGCTTGATTTTTGCGCCATGAGGGAGTATTATGGACGAAAAAAGAAATGGGGGACACCGCCATGAATCAGCCGCTCGTCAGCATCATCCTGCCCGTATACAACGCTCAGAATCATCTGGCCCGCTGTATCGGCAGCATCCTGAACCAGACCTATAAAAACATTGAACTCATCATCCTGAACGATGGCTCCAAGGATCACAGCCTGCCCGTGTGTGAGGAGTTCCGCGCCAGGGACAGCCGCATCGTGCTGGTGGACAAGGAAAACTCCGGCGTGTCCGACACCCGCAACCTGGGCCTGAAGCTGGCCGGGGGCGAGTATGTCCAGTTCGTGGACAGCGATGACTACATCGACCCGGACTTCACCCAGCATCTGGTGGAAGCCGCCGAGACGCACCACGCAGACCTTGTGATTGCGCCCTACAAGATGGTGATCCCCGCCGGGGCCACAAAGCCCGAGCAGGTGCTGGAAAAGCTGGAGGACAATCTGGGCGTGATGAGTGTTGCCCGGCCCCCTGAGGTGCGGGAATACGGTTTCCTGCCCGCCGGGGTCTACGACAAGGACACCTTTGCCCTGCGGCTGATGGACAAGCCTGCCTCCTACTTTTACAGTGTGCTCTGGAACAAGCTCTACCGCCGCATCCTGCTCACCGGCAATGACATCCAGTTCACCAGCGAGCTGAAATGGGCCGAGGATCTGGTGTTCAACATGCAGTATATCCAGTATGCCGAGACGTTTGTTTCCATTGACAAAGCCGGTTACTACTACGTCCAGAATCCCCAGAGCATCTGCCACACCCAGATCAACCCGGCCTCCATCGTGCAGAACAAGATCCAGACGTTCCGGTATTATAAAGATCTCTACACCCGCCTTGGGATGTACGAGGAGGTGCGGCCCCAGCTGTATAAGTTCCTGGTGGATATCGCCGAGAGCACCTACCCCTCCGGCCCCTTCAAAAAGATCATTGAGGAAGCCAAGGAATATTGGAAAAACCGGAAGGAATAAACCAAAATCGGGAGACCCCCTGCGGGGTCTCCCTTTTTTGTGGTTATGCTCCGATGGCAGCGCACTTCTTTGCCAGCCAATCCCGCTCTTCTTCATTCAGGCGGGGAGCCAGCTTCTCAAAAACTTCGCGGTGGTAGGCGTTCAGCCAGTCCAGCTCGTCCCGGGTCAGGACACCGGGCACCACAGGAGAGGTGGCAATGGGCACAAAGGTCAGCGGACGGAAGGCCAGGAAGGTGCCGTACTGGTTGTCGGCCTTGTGGTAGCACTCCAGCTCGTTCTCAATGCGGATGCCCACCTCACCGGCCTCGTACACGCCCGGCTCATCGGTGATGATCATGCCCGGCTGGAACACCGTGGTGTTGCGGCCGTTCAGGGCGTGGGGACCCTCGTGGACGTTGCCCACAAAGCTGACGCTGTGGCCGGTGCCGCAGCGGTAGTTGATGAGGTGCTGCCACAGCGGCTCACGGGCGATGGTATCCAGCATGTGGCCGTCGCAGTAGTTCAGCCAGACAGCCTTTGCGATGTCGATGTTGCACTGCAGGGTCCAGGTGTAGAACAGCTTTTCGTCCTCAGTCAGCTCACCCAGCGGGTAAGTGCGGGTGATATCGGTGGTGCCGTCCAGATAGGTGGCACCGCTGTCCACCAGCAGGAAACCCTTGCGCTCCAGCTTGGCATGGTCCTCCTCGGTGGCGTGGTAGTGCATCATGGCAGCGTTTCCGCCGTAGGCGGCAATGGTGCCAAAGCTCTCCACGATGAACTTGTCCTGTGCGGAGCGGTACTTGTGGAGGATCTCGTCCACAGTCAGCTCGGTCAGCTCTTCCCCGGCAGCCAGACGCTCTTCCAGCTCCTTCTGGAACCGCACCATGGCAACCGCATCCCGCAGATGGGCTTCGCGGTCGTGAGCCAGCTCGACCTCATTCTTCACGCCCTTCATGGGCAGCAGGGGGTCGGCCTCATCCTTCACGGTCAGGGCGGCGTTGTTCTGCAGGGTCTCGTAAACGGCAAAGTTCACGGATGCAGGGTCAGCCAGCACGGTCTGGGGCTCGGTCTCAGCGGCCAGGAACTTGAGCACGTCATCGTACTCCTGGATCTCCACGCCGTTGGCCTTGAGCTCTGCGGCAGCTTCCGCGCCCAGACGTGCAGTGTTGATGAAGAGCACCGCGCGCTCCGGGGTCACATAGCAGTAAGACATGGCATAGGGAGTGCACTGGATATCCATGGCACGCAGGTTCAGCAGCCAGGCCAGATTATCCAGCTTGCCCACCAGCTGTGCGGTGCAGCCCAGCTCCTTGAGTTTGCCGCGCAGGCGCTCCAGCTTTTCGGCAGGGGAGAAGCCTGCATACTCCTTGGGCAGGATCCATGCCGGGGTGGCAGGCAGGGCGGGGCGGCCCTCGGTCCACAGCTCATCCTCAAGGTTCAGGGTCTTGATGGTGCCCTTCTTGGCATCCAGCTTCTTCTGCACGCCGCGCACCAGCCCGCAGGAAGCGGTCAGGCCGCACAGGCCCAGCACGCCGTTCTCAGGCAGCACCTTGCCGCAGTATTCCTCCACGGTGGGCACGCCCGGCTCACCCATCCGCATCAGCTGGATCTCGGTACCGGCGATCTCCTTTTCGGCCTGCACAAAGTAGCGGCCGTCTGCCCAGACAGCGCTCTCGGTGGGGGTGACGACGAAGTTGGAGTTCTCGCCGTGGAAGCCGGAGAAATAAGTCAGGGAGGTGTAATGGTCGGGCAGGTACTCGCTGGAATGCGGGTCACCCACCGGGATCAGATAAACGTCCACGCCGTTGGCCTTCATGGCAGCCCGCAGGGCAGCCAGACGCTCAGGAACCGTGTTCATGCTCATAATAAAAAGCCTTCTTTCTTCCATCTATCTGCCGGAAAAACGTCCGGCGGCGGGAGTCACTGTGTCCTATTGTACCATCACTCCGGGCAGAATGCAATTCACCGGCAGCGAAAAGCCCCCGCCGGGGCATCAGCACTCAGGCGGGGGCAGAAAGCACGGTCACTGCACGTTCTTTTTTGCAAGATCTTTGGTGTACAGGGCACGGGTGGCGTTCAGCACAGCCAGCACCATCACGCCCACATCGGCGAAGATGGCGGTCCACATGCTGGCCAGACCCAGCGCACCCAGCACCAGGCAGGCGAACTTGATCGCCAGAGCAAACACGATGTTCTGATACACGATGCGCAGGGTGCGGCGGGCAATGCGCATGGCCAGCGCGATCTTGGCCGGGTCATCGTCCATCAGGACAACGTCAGCGGCCTCGATGGCAGCATCGGAGCCCAGAGCACCCATGGCGATGCCCACATCCGCACGGGACAAAACCGGAGCATCGTTGATGCCGTCGCCCACAAAAGCGAGGTTTTCTTTGGGCTGCTTTGCGGCGAGGAGCGTTTCGATCTGGTCCACCTTGTCGCCGGGCAGCAGACCTGCATGGTATTCATCCAGACCCAGCTCGGCGGAAACGGCCTTTGCCACAGGCTCCGCGTCGCCGGTCAGCATAACCGTCTTGCGGACACCAGCCTGTTTCAGGCCCTTGATGGCAGCAGCACTGTGGGGTTTGACCACATCAGCGATGAGCAGATAGCCTGCGTATCTGCCCTCCATTGCAACATGGACGATGGTGCCCGGCTCGGTGATCTCGGGAACCGTCAGGCCCAGCTTTGCCATCAGGCGGGCATTGCCGGCAGCGACGGTTTTGCCGTCCACCTTTGCGGTCACGCCGTGGCCGCCCAGCTCCTGCACATCGGTCACACGGCTGGGGTCAATGTCCTTACCGTAAGCGTTCTTGATGCTCAGGGAGATGGGGTGCTTGGACCAGCTCTCGGCCAGTGCGGCGGCTTCCACAAGGGCATCCCCGGTCACGCCGTTTTCGGGGTGGATGCCCACCACCTTGAAAGTGCCCTGGGTCAGGGTGCCGGTCTTATCAAACACCACGATGCCGGTGCGGGCCAGCTCCTCCAGATAGGTGGAGCCCTTGACCAGGATGCCGCAGGCGGACGCGCCGCCGATGCCGCCGAAGAAGCTCAGCGGGATGGAGATGACCAGAGCGCAGGGGCAGCTGATGACCAGGAAGGTCAGGGCGCGATAGACCCAGTCACCGAAGCGGGCGGGCTGGCCCATCAGCAGCAGAACGATGGGGGGGACAAAGGCCAGTGCCAGTGCGCCGTAGCAGACAGCGGGGGTGTAGACCCGGGCAAAGCGGGTGATGAAGTTCTCGGTGCGGGCCTTCTTCATGCTGGAATTTTCCACGAGGTCGAGGATCTTGGAAACGGTGGATTCGCCGAACTCCTTGGTGGTCCGCACCTTCAGCAGGCCGGTCATGTTCACACAGCCGCTGATGACTTCATCGCCGGAGCGGACATCCCGGGGCAGGCTCTCGCCGGTCAGGGCGGCGGTGTTCAGGGCAGAGGTTCCCTCCACGATGATGCCATCAATGGGCACCCGCTCGCCGGGCTGGACCACGATCACGGTGCCCACCTCCACATCATCGGGATCCACCTGCTCCAGTTTGCCGTCCTCGTCCTCAACGTTGGCGTAATCGGGGCGGATATCCATCAGGCTGGAAATGCTCTGGCGGCTCTTGCCCACGGCCACGCTCTGGAACAGCTCGCCGATCTGGTAGAAGATGATAACGGCACAGCCCTCCACATAATCGCCCAGCGCAAACGCGCCCACGGTGGCAACGGCCATCAGGAAGCACTCGTCAAAGGGCTGGCGGTTCTTGATGCCCAGCAGTGCCTTGCGGAGCACATCCCAGCCGACCACCAGATAGGGGATGCAGTAGAGCAGCAGCTCCACCGGCGTGGGGAACTGGGGCAGCAATTTGAGGATGAGCACCAGCACCAGAGCAGCAATGATCCGGTACAGGTTCTTCTTCTGCTTTTTATTCATATCTATACTCTCCTTTTTTCTGGGTTCTGGGCCGCAATGCGCTGCGGCGGGCGGGGTGGATTCAACAGGTTTTCCCCACGGGGTAGACTTTTCCACGTTTTCCCCTGAGTTTTCCACGGACTTTTCCCGGAGAAAACCTGCTTTTTCGCGTTTCTTTTTGCACTTTTTCGCAGAAGCTGTTGAAAACCCGGTGGAAACTGTTGAAAACCCGTTTTCTTTTCCACAGTTTTCCGCACCGGCTTTTGGGCCGTTCTGCCCGAAAAATGTGCCACAAAAAGCTCCCCCGCAGGGGAGCCGTACCGGAGTTACAAACCCCTGTTTCCTCAGATATCAAAGATCTCGCAGTCATCCTCGACCTTTTTGCAGGCAGCCAGAACATTCACCATGGTATCGTGGGGCTCTGCACCCTCGGCAAACTCCACCTTCATCTTCTGGGTCATAAAGCTGACGGTAGCCTGTGCCACGCCTGCAACGGTGTTGGCGGCATCCTCCATCTTCTGGGCGCAGTTTGCGCAGTCAACTTCGATCTTGTAGGTCTTCTTCATCATAGGTACCTCTCTTTATTTTATGTAGGCCTCTCAGGCACGCCTTGTGCGCCCGGAGGCTTTGTACTGCGTTTTCCGTTTACTCCTCAATGTGGTCCATGCCCATGGAGAGGATGCTCCTCACATGGTCATCATCCAGTGCATAGTAAACGGTTTTGCCATCCCGGCGGAAGCGCACGAGCTTGGTGTCCTTGAGCACCCGGAGCTGGTGGCTCACTGCCGACTGGCTCAGCTGCACCGCATTGGCAATGTCCTGCACGCAGAGCTCATTGTCATGCAGCGCATATAAGATCTTGATGCGGGTGGAGTCACCGAACACCCGGAACAGGTCGGCCAGCTCATACAGCACCTCGTCATCCGGCATCACCACCGATTCCGTGTTTTCCTGCCCCGCCGGGGTCATCTGCTCCAATCCGATCATGTCCGTTCTCCTTTTGCCGCGTTTTACATGAACGTCTGTTCATGTGTTCATGTTATCATGCAGAAGAGCTTCTGTCAAGGGGTTTTGCAAAGATTTCTGTCCACTTTTCAAAAAAGTTAAAACAAACCGCAAAACGCAAGAAATTTGCAGTTTCAATTTGCAAACAGCAGGCGTTTTGGGGCAAACAAAAAGCCGCCCTGCCCGGTGGGGACAAGGCAGCTTGCAGAAAGCACTTATTTTCTCTTTTTGTGCCGGGCATCCGCTACCACCCACGGCAGATACATCAGACACAGCGCCACCGCAATGGCGGGCAGAAAGCCCAGAATATAGTATTTTTCACCCAGCAGGCGGGTAAACGCACTGGTGATGACATTGCCGTAGGGATTGTTCAGAAAGTAGAAATTGGTATTCAGTGGTTTATTCAAGAAGTAAATAGGCAGGGCAGAGCCAAACAAAAAAGCCAGCACTTGCGGGGCACGGCGGGCGCTGGGGCGGTAGCCTCTCACCACAAGCAGAACCGGGTAGAGCACCAGCAGGGCATGGATGCTGATCGAGTGCAGATTGATGAGCGTCCACCAGGAGGGCACGTCCAGCCAGCTGGGGCAGAGCAGAGCCAGCGCCGCACCGGGGATGCAGAGGGCATAGAGTTCCTCCTTGCACCAGTTCTGATCGGTGAGGGTATTGTACAGACAGACGAACACATTGATGCTGCACAGATGGAGAGGCAGATAGCTCCAGTTCCACTGACCGGTCAGAGCCATGCCCAGCAGCAGGGCAGCTTCATCGGCCAGCAGGGCAATGGTAACGCCCACGAGGATGCGCCGCCGGGCAGAGGTCGAGCTGCGGCGGTACCACAGGGCCACCCCCACAATGAACACCAACGAGAGGGCAAGCTCGATCAAATGGATTTTACCGTACAGCGGGTAACACCGGAAGTTCGGGCCAAGCTCCGCATGGGTGATATCGTAGGATTTCCAGAAGTCGTTCATGTTTTTTTCCATCCCTTTCGGGCCAATGATACCGCAAATTGCGCCAAACAGAAAGAGATTTGCAGAAAAAAGTGCCCAAACAGGTGCATCTGTGCCAAAAGTGTGGTATTCTAACAATGTATTTCTAAATTTTCGCCTTCGGGCATCTGGAAAGGACGTATTTTTATGTTGGAAGCTGGAATCCGCGGCGAGCAAAGTGTCGCCGTTACTTCCGAGAACACCGCAAAGACCATGGGCAGCGGCACGCTGGACGTGTTTGCCACCCCCGCGCTGGTGGCACTGGCCGAAAAAACCTGCTGGATGAGCGTTGCCGCCGCGCTGGACGAGGGCTGCGGCACCGTGGGCACCCGGCTGGAGCTGGAGCACAGCGCCCCCACCCCTGTGGGCATGACCGTGACCTGCGAGAGCGAGCTGACCGCTGTGGAGGGCCGCAAGCTGGTGTTCAAGGTCTCCCTGCACGACGAGAAAGGCCCCGTGGGCGGCGGCGTGCACGAGCGGTTCATCATCAACAACGCAAAGTTTGCCGCAAAGGCAGAGGCGAAGAAGGGGTAACGGCCTCGCCCTCTCAGTCAGCGCCGTTGGCGCTGCCAGCTCCCCCAAAGGGGGAGCCTTTGGCATTGTGGGCAGGCTGGCCGTGCATATACAGCGGCTCTCTGTCCTCTTCCATCACCTGCGCTTCCGCCTTTTGCTGGGCGGCGGTCAGCAGGCGGATGGCCTGTTCGTTGGCGCGGAACAGCTCAAAATACAGCGCTTTATAATCCGGCGTAGCGGCGGCCCCCTTTCCGTTTGCAATAGGGATAGTCTGCCCCGGGCCGGGACAAAAAATCAAGTGAGGAATCATTTATGAAAAAGACAAATCTCTCCTGGGTGGGGGCACTGCTGGTGTTTGCCCTGCTGCTGTGGTGCACCGCAGCCACCCCCGGCACCATTGCCGACCCGGCCAGCTACGCCCCCGCGGTGTACAGCTCCATGCTATCCCTGCTGCCGCCGGTGGTGGCCATTGTGCTGGCCCTGAACACCAAGGAGGTCTACACCTCCCTGCTGGTGGGCATTGCCACCGGCGCGCTGCTCTTTGCCAACGGCAACCTGGAGCTGGCGGTCACCACCCTGTTCTTCAACGAGGACGGCGGCATGGTCGCCAAGCTCTCTGACAGCAGCAACGTGGGCATTCTGGTCTTTCTGGTGATGCTGGGCATTCTGGTAGCCCTGATGAACAAGGCCGGCGGCTCCGCCGCCTTTGGCCGCTGGGCCTCCACCCACATCCACACCCGGGCCGGGGCACAGTTTGCCACCCTGATTCTGGGCGTGCTCATTTTTGTGGATGACTACTTCAACTGCCTGACCGTGGGCTCCGTGATGCGCCCCGTGACCGACCGGCAGAAGGTCTCCCGCGCAAAGCTGGCCTACCTCATTGATTCCACCGCCGCCCCAGTGTGCATCATTGCGCCGGTGTCCAGCTGGGCCGCCGCCGTTACCTCCAGCGTGCCCGAAGGCTCCGGCATCAACGGCTTTACCATGTTCCTGCGCACCATTCCCTACAACTATTACGCCCTGCTGACCATTGTGATGAGCCTGTTCCTCATCTTCACGGGCACGGACTACGGCTCCATGAAGCAGCACGAGGACAACGCCCGGTCCGGCGACCTTTTCACCACGGCCGACCGCCCCTACGGTGACGATGTGGATGCCGAGGACGATGCCCACGGCCATGTCATTGATCTGGTGGCCCCGGTGCTGGTGCTGATCGCGGCCTGCATCTTTGGCCTGATCTACACCGGCGGCTTCTTTGAGGGCGTGGACTTCATCACCGCCTTCTCCGACTGCAACGCCTCCGCCGGTCTGGTGCTGGGCAGCAGCATTGCCCTGATGTTCACCTTTGTGTTCTACCGTGTCCGCAGCGTGATGACGTTTCAGGATTTTGCCGCCTGCATCCCCGAAGGCTTCAAGGCCATGGTCAGCCCCATGCTGATCCTGACCCTGGCCTGGACGCTTTCCGGCATGACCAACCTGCTGGGTGCAAAATATTACGTTGCCAACCTGCTGGGCGGCTCCGCTGCCGCCCTGCAGTACCTGCTGCCGGTGATCATCTTCCTGGTGGCGGTGTTCCTGGCCTTTGCCACCGGCACCTCCTGGGGCACCTTCTCCATCCTGATCCCCATTGTCTGCCACGCTTTCCCGCAGGGCGAGATGCTGGTGGTCTCCATTGCGGCCTGCCTGTCCGGCGCTGTGTGCGGCGACCACTGCTCTCCCATTTCCGACACCACCATCATGGCCTCTGCCGGTGCGCATTGCAGCCATGTGAACCATGTTTCCACCCAGCTGCCCTACGCCATTACCGCCGCTTCCTGTTCCGCCGCGTGCTATGTGATCACCGGCCTGACCCAGATGTTCCTGGGCAGCAGCGCCAGCCTGTGGACCTCGCTGATCCTGCTGGGCGTTGCCATTGTGCTGGAGCTGGTGGTGCTGAACATTCTGCGCGTAAAGCTGGGCAAAAAGACCAAAGCGTGATATACTAAAGGAAATTGAGTGTTCGAAGGGAGACCGTACCATGCTGGAAAAAGCATTCAACGATGTCTATACCAAATTCAAGCTCCATTTCTACCAGAACGTGTTCCAGCGCTTTGCCACCCGTGAGGCGACCCTGACCACGGTGGAATCCTTTTGCATGGAGGGCATTATGGCCATGGGGGAGCCCACCATTGCGGAGTTTTCCCGGATGATGCAGATCTCCACCCCCAACGCGGCGTATAAGATCGGCTCGCTGGTGCGCAAGGGCTATGTGGAAAAGATCCAGTCCACCACCGACCGCCGGGAGTATCACCTGCGGCCCACCCAGAAGTATATCGACTACTACAACATCAGCTACTCCTACCTGAGCACGGTGGTCCAGCGGGTGAACAAGCGCTTCCCCAAAGAGGACGTGAAGAAGCTGGAACAGATGCTGACCATCATCAGCAACGAGCTGATGCCCGAGCTGAACCTGGAAAACAACCCGGAGGCTCCGGAGGAAAAGAAAACCGCGCGCTGAGCCGCACCCTTCCGGAAACCCCGGAAGCCCGTGCGCCGACCCCGCGCAGCCAGACAGGACTGCCCCACAGAGATGTGGAGCAGCCCTGTTTTTTTCTGCCGGAACGGGCCGTGCGGCCAACAAAAAAAGCCCCGGAGGGCTTGCGGGACCCTCCGGGGCGAGGCAGCGGCGTGCGGGCCCGCTGCCTCAGGGAATAGCGATTGGCAGGAGATTCTGGGGGAGCAACTTTTTGGGGGAATCGTTAAGGAATGTGATGCATGGCCCAAAGGGTCAGCGGGGCGTTTGCCCGGGGCCTTTGGGGGTTGGGGTTCAGTGCTGGGACTTGTAGAACATGGCCTTGCGCTTGCGCTCCATCCAATATCCCGCTGCAGACAGCACCATGCCTGCGCCCAGCATCAGGTCTGCCAGCCAGCCGCTGGTGCCGGTCTGGATCAGCTTGGCATCCTGCACCGCCGGGAGCACCGGGGTCTCAGGAGCGGGAGCCGGAGTGGGGGCCGGAGTGGGGGCGGGGTCAGGTCTTGCATCCTGCACCACGGGCAGCACCGGAGCCTCGGGGGCGGGAGCCGGGGCGGGGGCGGGCTTTGCGTCCTCCACCGGCGGCAGTTCGGGGGAATCGGGGCCGGGGTTCACGGGCGGCACCACGGTCTGGGTGTAGCCCTTGATCCACACATCCCGGCTCTCCTGAGAGGTAAAGGTGTAGTGCACTTCCGCATCCTGCTTGGTGGTCACCACCATCTGCTCTGCCTCAAACGGCACGGGGTTGCCTTCCTTGTCCTTCTCGGAGTGGTACACGTACTTGATAAAGCCGCCTTCCACGGTGCCGGTACCATTACCGTTAAAGACGTTGTGGAGCAGGTTGGTAAAGCTCTTGTAGGAGCCGGTGCCGGTGCCTTCAATGCCACCTTGCTGCTGTTCGTCCCTGTAATCTGCTGTTTTGCTGTAGTCGGCACTGTAGCTGCCGGAAAGTTCACTGCCCGTAGTTTCTTCGCCCGGGGTGACAACGGTTACCGTTTCGGAGATGGGGGTGTAGCGCAGTTCTCTGTTGGTCAGGTTTTCCAGCTTCCTGCGCTTAAAGGTTGCGGAGAGGGCGGTCGTGTTCTTGCCCATGGCCACCACGTGCTTCTCATCGGTCTGGGTCAGGTCTCCAAGGGTCAGGTCGTAACCGCCAATGTAGCTGAACTTACTCTTACTGCCCGGTTCGAAAAGTGCATTGCCGCAGGTGTTGTTGTCATCGGACATATAGCCGTAGGCCGTCAGGTCCGACTGGTACAGGTAGATCTGGTAGTAGCGTTTGCCGCCGCCCTTTGTCTGGTCCTTGTAGATCTCAACGACCTGTGCCTTGCTCAGGTCCAGCTCCGGATGATCTGCTATATATTTTTTCAGGTCAGCCTCTGCTCTCTGTTTAGCGGCCGCATAACCCCGCTCGCCAGGCGCTTTCTCATAGGCATCGCCCAGTTTGCCGTAAGCCACCTTGCCCTCGACCTTGTAGAAAACGCTCTTTGTGGGGGCGTTGTCATCTTTTGCGGACGTTTTCTCATCCCAGCTGGCACGGGGATACTCGTAGTGGCCGGTGCTTGGATTGTTGTCATTCTCGTGGTCGTAGGTGATGCGATCCACAAAGTTCGCCTGTGTGCCTCCTCCCTTTACAAGCGTTTCTGCACTCTCGCTCCATTTCAGCGTGGGGTTCAGCAGGACGCAGTCATCGGTCTTCGCCTTTCCGTCTTTCTCCTTCTCCGACAGGGTCAGATGGGAATCCGTTGCCAGATCAAGGTGGTCGATGTCGTTCCTGTTATAGTGGACTCTATGCTCTTCACCGTCGATTATTACATAGTCTCCGTACCACCTCTGATCAATCTTCTTCTCCGGAGGAACACGCTGCATCTTACCACTGGCATCATCCCAGTAGTAAGGCGTTCCATCCCAATCGGTGGAGCCGGTGTAGTATTTGCCGTCCTCCTGGGCGGTGTTTTTCAGCTCATTCAGGTACGTAGTCAGCTCGGCATCGGTCATGGCATTATAGTTGACCACATGTCCCACTACCATGGAAACTTCTTCCCATTCCATTGTGTGGTCAACTTTCAGGGTCTCGATCTTGCCGTTCTTAGTGTACTCGATGACAAGGGTCTCATGGTTCTTCTCAGCTTCTTTACGGGCTTCTTCCAGCTTCTCGAGGAACGCTTTCTGGGCTTCTTCGTCCGTGCTGCCGGTGGCTGCAACCACGTCCGGCTTCTGGACTTCCACAGTCAGTTTTTCTTCCTGAGCAACGTAGCTTGCCGTGTAGGTCTTGCCATCTTCTCCCTTGTAGGTAACGGTCTTATCTTCAAGGTTCAAGCTGATAAAGTTGCTTCCAAACTTAGCCTTGATCTCTTCCTTGCCCAACTGCCGGGTGGTAACGGTGATGATGGTCACAGTGCCATTGGCTTCGGTCTTTTTGTAGGTTTTGGTTCCAGCTTCATCATCCGTGCTATCCAGCTTCATCCCTGTATAGGTCGTTCCGTTGGGTTTAAGATCAGTAAAGTTAAACGTTCCATCGCTACTGTTCTGGCTGCTGCTCCACTTCTTCTCTTCTGACAGGTCAACCGGCGGCCTATTAATGTTCTCGGTCTTGGTTTCCGTGGTATCGGGGGATTTGACCGTCCAGCGCACCCGGGTCAGGTTTGCGGTCAGGTCTTTCGTAGTCCAGCCGTTCTTTGTTGCAGCCTTATCCAGTTCTGCTCTTTCTTCGGGAGACAGGTGTTCCAGGTCAACATTATCATCATACTCAAAGCTATGGGTATTGCCCTGTTTATCCTTATAGCTGGTGATCCGGTCAAGACCATCCCGCTCAACAGCAGTTGCGCCCTCCGGAGCCGTGGTGAAATCAGCACCAATCCCCAGTGTGTCCATACCGGTGGTTTTATACTCTGCACCTGCCTGATAGGTGATCTTGGAGCCTGTCACATACGCCGTGCCGGTAACGGTGTTGTTGTACACATCGTCGATGTCCTCGGGGTTCTTGCCGGTGTTGGTTTTGTCCTCTGTGGGGGTGCTCGTAACCTTTGCCTCAGCGGCGCTGTAGGTCAGGGTGTATTTTTTGCCGTCTTCCAATGTCACCTCAAAGGTGTCGCCGTTGTCCAGCTGCTCCTTTGTAATGGGCAGGCCGCTGATTTTTGCCTTCAGCTGGCTGGCGGTAGCCTCATCAACGCCCAAAGCGTCCACTGCCTTGGTCAGGGCATCCCGGGTGGCATCTCTCCGGGCGTTTTCCGTAGCATCCTGCTCACCGGCGGTTCCCGGGTCGCCCTTCTCCGTGGTCTTCAGAGTCACTTTATAAGTGAGGCTCCGGCGGAGAAGCTCGTTCTGTGTTACGTCCAGCTTAACTTTCTCCTTGTGCGGGGTGGTGTAGTAGATCTCGCCGTCCGCACCCAAAGTATACTCTGTGTGGCCGTCTTTTTGCAGTCTTGCAACGATCTCTTCATTGTTCAGTTTCTCGGCAGTCCCATCGACCTTGACCTCATACTTCTGGCCGTCTTTATCTGTGTACTCATAGCTGCCGTCTTCCTTCGGGTTCTGGCTGAGGATGGTATCCAGAAGCTCACGGGAGATGGTCTGCTTCTCCTCAGAGTTCTCTTTATTGGTAACAGTGATCTCGGGGTATTTCACCTCAAAATCAACCCGCTCACTGCCATCCTGCTCTGCCTTTTTCCGGGTGATGGTCAGCTCGGTGGTGGTCTTGGTGGTGACCTTGTTGTCCCGAATGGTGATGTAGGTGGTGCGGGTCTGGGGGTTGCCCTCTGCGTCCAGAATGGTCTCGGTCCGGGTGAGGGTATAGGTGCCATTCTCATTCATGGTGAGCTTGTCGGCATCCACCAGCTTGGCGATGTCTTCAGCGGTCATCTCAGCGGTCTTGGTATCTTCCTTGCGGAGCACCAGAGTCTGCTTGTTGCCATCGTTCTTGACTTCCTGCACCGTGTAGTCCTTGCCCTCAACTGCCTTATCACCCTGCTTGATATCCCAGCTGATGTCCGGGTTCTCGCCCAGCTCCTTGTCAAGATCGATTTCTTTGACTTCTTCCTCTTTCTCGTTCAGATTGCCCGTGGCCGTGCCGCTGCCGGTGGTGGTGGTGGTCTCCTTGCCGGGGGTCACGGTGGGCTGGGTGATGGTGGTGGAGCCGTCCGGGTTCTTCTCCACGGTGGGAGGAGTGGTGGTGTCCACAATGGGCTCTGCGCCGGGGTTGGGCTTCGTCTCCACGTTGGTCTCGGACTTCTCGGTCTTTTCAGCGGTGCCGATCACCACTTCCTCGGGCTTTTTCTGCTCGGGTTCAGTCGTGCCGCCGGTCTCACCGGAGCCAGTCTCGCCGGAGCCGGGGTTGGGGTTGGGGTCAGTCTCGCCGCTGCCGGGCTTGGTGTCGGTTTCGCCGCCAGTTTCGCCGCCAGTTTCGCCGCCAGTTTCGCCGCCGGTTTCGCCGCCGGGCTTGGTCTCGCCGCTGTCGGGGTTGGGGTTGGGGTCAGTCTCGCCGCTGCCGGGGTTAGGGTTGGGGTTGGGGTTTGGGTTGGGGTTAGTCTCGCCGGAGCCGGTCTCACCGGAGCCGGTCTCACCGCCGGTCTCGCCACCGGTCTCGCTGCCGGTCTCACCACCGGTCTCGCTGCCGGTCTCACCGCCGGTTTCACCGCCGGTCTCACCGCCGCCCTCGGGGTTGGTCACGATCACGCCATCCAGCTTCTGGAAGCCGTCAGGGTTGGTCGTGGAGTTGTCTTTATTGTATTTGACTTCCGCATCCTTCAGGGTCTCCTGAGCGTTTTCGCTTCCAGATTGACCTGAGGTTCTGCGGTGTTTTCCTCTTTCTTGGTTTCGGTTTCCTCCGCCACAGGCTCCGTTTTCGGTTCTCCCGGAGCTGCTTCCGGAGCATCTGCGTTTGCTGCCAGAGGGCTTGCGGCCACACAGGCGGTCAGGGCCACGGACATTGCCGCCATCTTCAGTTTCTTGTTCGTCATGGTAGTTGCTCCTTTCCAGAATCATGCTGTTTGTTTCAAGGGTTCACAGGGCATCGATCATAGCAGAGAGATAGTCGGAGGAGACAGAGCTGTAAAAGAACCCGTCGATCAGACCGTCCTTTTTCGCCCGCCGCACCTGGTCCGCCAGTTGAGGCTCGCACACCTCATCTACCACCAGCGCCACCCGGCAGCCGGGCAGCCCCTGCCGCAGCCTCCGGCACAGGTCCAGCCGCTGTTCCAGCCGCCACGGCGGGTAGGCCGTGACCTCTGCAACAAGAACATCGGCATGGGTGTCCGCACACAGATCCTCCGCAGCGGTTCCTTCGGTCTGGTAGACCCGGAACCCTGCGTCAAAGTGCTGCAGGGAACCCGATATCGCATCGCCAAAGAGCCTGTTGCGCATATCGACTACGACACATTTCATGTCCACGGCCTCCTTTCCGGGCAGTGTCTCGCCACATGGATGCAGAACGTTTTACTGTATCAAGGATACCACACCGCCCCGCGGCTCCGCATGGGCCATAAGGGACAAAACTGTGAAAATTTTTCGGTGTTCTGCCCAAAGTTTTTCCAGTATTTCCGGCGCGTTCCACAATTTGGCACTTTTGGGAGCAAAATGCGCATAAAAAAAGCCCCCCTTTGCAGGGGGGAGAGGTTTCTCACTCCTCCTCCAGATGGGGGAGGATGAAGTTTTTCTTGGTGACAGCAATGGCCAGGCGGGTGCGGTTGGAGTAGCCGGTTTTTTCCAGCAGGGAAGAGACAAAGCGCTTCACGGTGCGGGAGGAGATGCCCAGCTCTGCGGCGATCTCCTCATATTCCAGCCCCTCGCACACCAGCCGCAGCACCTCGATCTCCCGGGGGGTGAGCTGGGTGCTGCTGACCTGCCCCAGGCGGGTCTCCGGGGTGCGGTCCGGGTAGAGGCTTTCCCCCGCCATGGTGCGGTCCATCACCTCCAGCAGGCTCTCCGGGGACACATCCTTATACCAGAAGCTCTCGGCCCCGGCGGCCTTTGCCCGTTTCAGGTAGCTTTCCTCCACCATGGAAGTAATGATGATGACTTTGGTCTCCGGGTGCCGGGCCTTGATCTCTGCCGCCACGTCAATGCCGTCCCGGCTGCCCTTGGTGCACACATCCATCAGCACCAGATCCACGGTGTGCCGAGCGCACTGGGCCAGTGCCATTTCCGCTGTGCTCAGGGAGGCCACCCGGCGGTAGCGGCCGCTGTCCTCCACAAGGTGCTCCATGTTCTCCCGGGGCATCCGCTGGTCTTCCACGATCAAAACGCTGGTCATATCGTTTCCTCCTTTGGCAGGTTCACACACAGCCGGTAGCGGGGCCGGGCCTGCACCTCCATGGTGCCGCCCGCCTGCATCACCCGGCGCTGGATGGCGGTAAGCCCTCCGCCCGGCGTAATGGTGGGGTCTGCGGGGGGCGGGCCATCGTTTTCAAACTGCCAGCGCTGGCCCCCGCCCTGCGGGGTGATGGTGATCTCCAGCCGGTTGGCCCCGGCGTAGCGCACCGCGTTGGTGATGCACTCCCGGGCAATGGTCAGCAGCAGCTGCTGGCGCTGCCGGGGCATGGGCCCCTGCAGGGCCACCGTGACCCCCAGCTGGGCCGCGTCCTCCACGAACACATCCCACTCGTTTTCCTCCGGCGGGGTCTCACTGTCCTTCCGAAACAGCTGCACCGCCTTGTTCATCTGTTCAAGGGAGGCTTCCAGCTCCGCCGGGTCCTTCCGCTGCAGCAGGCACTGCCGCACCGCCGTAAGGCCGTAGCCCATTTCATCGTGGAGCCGGGTCTTGAACTCCAGGATCTCTTTTTCCCGGGTCATCTCCTGCACATTCTCCGACAGCCGGCGCAGCTCCCGGTTCATCCGCAGCAGCTCCTGATTCTGCCGCAGCAGCTCCTGCCGCTGGCGCTGCAGGTCTGTCACCTCCGAAAAGATGCACTCCACATGGGGGCGGACCCCCTCCCCGAACACGGTCTGCTCCGAGTAGAGCCAGCAGGTGCCGTCCGGCAGCACAAAGGACGGATTTTTGCCGTCCACCCTTCGGCCATGGGTGGGGGCCCACACCTGCTGGTGCAGCTCCTCCAGCGATTGCAGATCCCGGCCGGAGAGGGCACGGTAGACCCGGAACATCTGCCGGTTACACAGCCGGATGATGCCGTCCGGGGTAAAGTAGCACACCGCCGCAGGCAGGTCGTCAAAGCCCTCCTTGATGGAGCTGCGGGTGATGTGGTCCGGGTGCAGCCACTGCTTCAGTTTGTTCCACATTCCGGGGCACCTCCTTCAAAGTGATCGTTCAGCACCCAGCTGCCCGGGGCCTCCTGCACGGCGGCGGGGCAGGCGGCTTTCAGGTCTGCCCCGGTCTCCACCGAAAGATAAAGGTTCAGCCGCTGATCCTTCCAGATGGCCCGCACGAACAGGGCATCCAGCTGCCCCAGCGCCCCCTCCACCACCGACTCGAACCGGCTGTAACAGGCCGCTGCCGCCTCTGCCGGAAGCCGGACCCCGTGGGTCACCTCCATGGCGCACTCCACCCCGGCCAGCTCCAGGCTGCTGATGGATTCCTCCAGCGCGTACCGCAGCTCCGCCGATGGCACATACCGGTGCTGCTGGGCCAGAAACATCAGGTTGGCACCCCGTTTCAGGTAAGCGCCCAGCACTGCCACCTGCCCCAGCAGCTGCCGCTTATCCGCCTCCGGGGCCGCGCGGTATCGAGTCAGAAGCTGATCCATCCGGATGATCTGGGGGGCCAGCTGGCGCTGCAGCAGATCGTACAGGCGGTTTTTCTCCCGCAGGGCGTTGATCTTGCGCTCCACCTCGTAGTTCTGCTGTTCCAGATAGTTGCGCTCTGCCAGCTCCGTGCGGTTTTCCTTCAGGCGCTCCATGTTTTCCACCAGCTCGGTGATGTCTGTCTGCCACATCACATAGCCGCCCTGCACCGGTGCGCTGCGCAGCAGGGTGTGCTCGTCCAGCTGCACCGTGCCATGCATGGCGGCCTGCAGCTCCCGGCGGTCCACCATGCGGCCATTCTCGGAGCAGCAGTACACGTTGCCCTGCCGGTCCACCAGCTGCACCGCAAGAGAGGTGACGCGCAGCAGCTCCACATAGCCGGTGTTGGACTGGATCAGGCCGCAGCGCAGGCCCCCTTCCAGCGAAGCCGCCGTCATCAGGCAGTGAACGATGGTCATATCCCCCAGAAACTGCCTGATCAGGGGGATATGGAGGCTGTAAAGCACCGCGTACACCCCCAGCAGCACCATCGGAATGGCAGGCAGGGGCAGCCGCCGGAGGATCCGGGGGTTCCGGCTCTTGTGGGCGATGATCCCAAAGGCCAGCAGGATGCAGATCACGATCCACCCCACCACCAGACCGAAAAGCCAGCCGTACTGGTATTTTTCGTTCCAGGGCTGCTGCAGTCGGAACACCTGCTGGTGCAGGTCGTTGGTCAGCACCAGCTCCAGCAGCACCGCCGAGGGCAGCCACAGCATTCTGGCCCAGGCGGACAGGCGGTAGCGCTCGGATCTGTCCACCGTCAGGACCAGCTGAACGGAAAGCACCGGTATTCCCAGCATGGGGGCATAGTAGAGGTACCACAGCATCCGATCCATCCCCGGGGAAGTGTTCAGCTGGAACCGCAGGGTGCGCACAAGGATCCAGAACAGCATCAACAGATCCACGTTCAGCAGCAGCCGCCGCACCTGCGGATGCACCGTGCGGTTATACAGGGAGATTCCCCACCCTGCGAACAGGCTCAGATACAGCAGGCTCCGGAGGATGCCGCAGGCTTCCTGCAGGCCGGAGGGCAGGCCCTCCAGCGGGAGCACCCGGCACAGCCATGCCAGCAGCACCACAGTGCCCACCGCACAGCCTCTTTGAACCTGTTCTCGCTGCCTCTGCCCCATCATGCCAGCCTCCTTCTTTTGTGCCGTTCCCCGGTGGTTTTTCTCCATTATATCACATCCGTGCTGTAATTTACCAGAGAGCAGAGGGGAATGTACGAACCGACATTCTTTTTTGGGCTGGGATCCCAAAACCGGGTGGTCTCATAAACAAAAGACAGGCCTACCCCACAGTGATGCGAAGCAGGCCTGTTTGGTTACAGAAAAGGATTCGGGTCGTTTCCTTGCAGGATCCGTGATTCTATGCTAAAATTTCTTTCAACACAGCCATAGAGCAGAAATGCTGCTGTCAGCATCGGCAGCCACAGGTTGGAGACGATGAGCAGGAATGACAAAGTGGCTGGCAGCAGAACAAACAGTGCAGCATAACCGATCAATGCGGCAACAGCCATCAGCGAGCACCCAAGGTTGCCCCGAAACAGCAGAAAGGCATTTTTGAGCAGTGCTGATACAGGGAGCTGTATCAGAGGGATCTGGATGGCAAGGTTCAGCGCAAAGCCCAGCAGGAAGATTATGGATATCACCAGAAACTCGACCTGAAACACGCTTTGGCCGCGGCGTACCGCCAGACTTAACCCTGCCAGATCCACAGCAAATAACGGGCCGAATACCGCCCCGAACAAAGCGGCCGGCAGGGTGTTGTTCTTCAGAGACTTTTTGTATTGGAAAGACCAAAAACCGGCCTCATCCCGCAGACAGCGCAAAATGGTATCCAGCAGGTTCATCCCGAAGACAGAGGCCAGAGCGCCGGTGACAACACAGGAAAGGATCAGCGGTCCCAGAGCACTGGATGGCAGGAACAGCATGATACAGAGTCCGTAGGGCAGAGCCGCCGCCGTGGCGATCAAGCCGGAACCCAGCAACTGCCAAAAGTCCCGCACAACGATCTCCAGGATACGGGCTAGCCCTTTTTTTCGCCGCTGTCCTTCCGGGTACAAAGCGCCGGTGGCGGGGTCTTTTTTGTAGATCTCAAAATGCTTCATGTTCATTCCTCACTAAAGTACCCTGATACCGCGTTGGCATCTGTTTATATAAAACATTATAAGTCATTCGGCTGGCCGGAGCGACATCACTGTATCAGGTTCGGTGTATTTTGAAGCATCTCCTGAATTTTTTCAACCCGCCATGCTGCTGCGGATGATATGATGAAAAGGGGCATGATCCGTCCCCGGTTAGGAGGAATATCAGATGAATTTGCCGTTGGTATTGGAAAAGAATACGACTCCGCAGAATTGGAATGCACGGCGGGAAGCGTTGCTCGCGTTGTTCCGCTCGCAGGAGTACGGCATCCGGCCGGAAGTTCCCTATGAACAGACCGAACGCCTGCGGTCAGAAGAGTATCTGCCAAAATGCAAAGCCATACGGCAGATCTGGGATATCTGTCTGAAAACGAAGCAGGGAAGTCTGGAATTCCCCGTGGTGCTGGTGCGTCCGGAGGGAACGCAGAAGGTCCCGGCAGTCCTGTTCCTTTGCAATCACGAAAAGACAGCCTCTCCCGGGCCGAAAATGGGGCCTGATCAGATGGAAAAACTGCTGGCCAATGCCCCGGAAGCGTGGCGCAAAGAGGCCATGAATTTTTTCCGGAATATGCCAGCCGGAAGCGGCGGGCCGTCGCTCATTGATATCGAACAGGAAACGGAGCAGGAATACTGGCCTGCTGAACAGATTGTACAATCGGGCCGGGCAGCCGTGACCTTCTATGCAAGTGCATTGCAGCCCGACGATGCTGCGCAGTATCCCGGCCCACTGGCAAAGCTTTTTGGGCTCAGTACAGATGCACTACCTGCCGATGCATGGGGGACCCTGGACATCTGGGCCTTTGGGATGAGCTGTGTGGTAGACCTGCTGGTAAAACACCCGGGCATCGACCCGGCCCGAATCTCGGTGGGTGGTTTCTCGCGCGGCGGCAAGGCGGCGCTTTGGTGTGCGGCACAGGATGAAAGGGTCTGCGGGGTCCTCGTCAATGATTCCGGCTGCTCTGGTGCTGCCGTGTCCCGTGGCAAGCATGGTGAGACGGTGGGTTCCATCACGGCAGCATTTCCCCATTGGTTCTGCAAAAATTATCAGAAGTATGCATGGAAAGAGGAGACCCTTCCCTTCGATCAGCACCAGCTGGTGGCCTGTGTGGCACCACGGCTGTGTTACATAACCAGCGGCTCTGAGGATCGGTGGAGCGACCCTGATGCAGAGTGGAATGGTGCAAAGAGCGCCAGTTGTGCCTGGGAGCTCTTCGGGGATGCTCCTCTGCCCAGCCAGCCGCCTGCCAATGACTCGGGATACCTGACCGGGCGAATTGGATACCACCGCCGCACCGGCGGCCACGATATTACCCGATGGGATTGGGCAATGTTTCTGCGTTTTTTGGATTTTCACAATGGCTGAAGTAATTTTTTGAACATAAAAACTGAATATTTTACTCCCTGAAATCCGGCAGATTTGGTATGCTCTCAGTAGAAGAAGGTTCTGTTCTCAAAAGAGGAGGAAATATTATGAAGAAAAAGATCAACCGGCGCGATTTTCTTAAAGTCATGGGTGTTGTTGGCATGACGGCATCTCTGGCCGCCTGTGGGGACTCCGGTTCCAGCAGCGCGGCTGCCAGTTCTACCGCTGGCGGCGATGACGGCGTGATCACCATCTCTTACTGGACCACGGACCGTCACGATCAGGCGTATCTGACTCCGCTGATCGAAGAATACAACAAGACCAATTCGGACAACATTTATATCGACTACCAGGTCTATGCCGACAACTATTCTCAGATGCTGGATCTCGCCTTCAGCACCGACACTGCACCGGATGTGTTCAAGCTCAGTGGAACGGACCCGCTGGAGGTACAGGTGGACGAAAAGAAGATGCTGCTGGATCTCTCTCCGTATATGACGGAGGAGTACAAGGCACGTTTCTGGGATGGCGCTTTTGTGCAGGGCATCAACTCCTGGGGCGACGGGATCTACTCCCTGCCCTTTACCGCATCTGCCTGTCGCCTGTTTTACAACCAGGATCTGCTGGATCGGGTGGGCATTTCTGCTCCTCCCAAGACCCTGAAGGAGCTGGTGGATGATGCTACGCTGGTAACCAAGCAGCTGAGCGGCGAAGGGATCTACGGCATTGCCGGCAACTATAAATCCGCAATGAGCGCAGTGATGCGTTCCATCGATCCGGTGGTTCAGGTCAGCGGCGGCACCTGCTATGGCTTTGACTTCAAGAACGGCAAGTACGATTTCAGCAGCTACAGAGAAGTCCTGCAGCTGTTCCGTGAAATGTACTCCACCGGTGTGGCATTCCCCGGCAGCGAGTCTCTGGACATTGACCCCCTGCGCACCCAGTTTGCAGCAGGCAACATTGCCTTCTATTTCTCCTTGAGCCATGCAGAGCCCGGCGTTTACCAGAGCCAGTTTCCCACGGATATCAACTGGAACTGCTGCCAGATCCCCAGCCTGTCCGGAAATACGGACGGTGTGCAGAACCTGTGGTTTGGCGGCTCCGATAAGGCGATCAATGCCTCCACAAAGCACCCGGATGAAGCATGGAAAGTCATGGAATTCCTCCACAGCGATGAGGTCATGGGGCCCTATTATACCGCCGGTCTCGGCACTGTCATGATCAAGAGCGCCGTGGAAGGTGCAGAACCGCCGGCCTCCATTGAGACCATGCCGGATCTGGCCATTGGGGCAAATGATCAGAACTGGCCGATCCGCCCCGCCATTTCTATCGAGGGCGAGGATTACTCCACCGTGGCGGTTCAGTGCATTTTTGGTCTAAAGGACATTGATCAGGCCATCAGCGAGCTGAACGATCGGTACAACAACGCCTATGATAAGTCGGTTGCCGATGGGGCAAAGCGTATCGTTTATCCCAACTTTACCGCAAAGAATCAGGACACTTCCGTTTGATAACAGATGCCCGCGTGCATCGGAACTTAAACTGAACTCCGCTCCCATTTGATCCATATATGTGAAGCACCAATAGAGGAACCCGGCTTCGGGTCCCTCTATTGGTGCTTCTGAGAAGAAAGAAGCTGTATGAACAATCACACGCATCATCACAATGGTTCGATCGTTCTGAAGGTCACTGCCACCATCACCGTGATCTTTCTGGTTGCCATCACCCTGAATCAGATCATCCTGAACCGCCATATCAACGACACGATCGAGGAGAATATGGAAGAGACCGTTCTGCGAACAGCGGAACAGACAGAGAACTATCTGTCCACCCGCGTTAGCGGGAGCATCGAGCGGCTGCTTTATTTTAAGGCTGAATCGGGGCTGGACAGCATTTTGGCAAATTACTTTGCAAACCCCAATGCGGCAGCCTACAGCGTGGCAATGTCCAATCTCGCTGCACCCCTATCCACAAAAAAGGTGTCCGACAGTCTGATCAGCGATCTGTATCTCTACACGGATTATGGTGCATTTACGGACGGCAGCACCCTGTTGACTCCGGGGTTTTCACTGGAAAAAGTTGCGCTGTGGTCCGAGATCCGGGAAGGAAATTCATTTCTGGAGTTCTGCACCGTCCGCAATGACGAGATCTTCCGCTCCCGGAAATGGGTGGTACCAGTGCTCTATCGATTCAGTATCTCCTCAGCGCAGGTGTATTCTGCCACCCGGAAATGCATTTTAGTGGTAAATCTGGACTGTAAGGAGATTCAGGCACTGATCCGAAAAATCGTTCCCGAAGCGGAATCGGCGATCCTTGTGCTGGATCAGGAAGGCAACCCCGTGACCTGTGTGAATGCCGCAGCGGAAGAGTTGATGAGGGAACCGGAGCTGTTGAGTCGGCTGACCGCCGCAAAAAATACAGTTTTGGATGTTAGATTAGACGGAAAAAGGTATTACGGTGTCGCCCGCAAGGTATCGGTAACACCGTGGACCATCGTGTGTCTGCAGGCATCTACCACAGCACGGGAAGAATCCCGATCCTATCTGCAGCTGCTGCTTGTGGAAGGCGGGACACTGATCATGGTAACAGGGATAGTGTGCCTGCTGATGCTCCATTGGTTCACAGCCCCCTTGCGGGAGTTGATCAATTGCCAGAATGTGAGGCAGGAGTTCTGCTATGAAGGCAACGATGAGATCGCATTGCTGACAAAAAGCTACAACCAGATGCTCCGGAGCAGCAATGAGATGCTGGACAGGGAGAAGCAATACAGCCACCAGCTCGAGGAAAAGAATGATGCCATTGAACTGGAGCAACGGCTGAAACGCCGAGCGGAACTGCAGGCTTTGCAGGCCCAGATCAACCCGCATTTTTTGTATAACACGCTGGACTCCATCCGGTGGAAGGCAGAGGCCGCAGGAGCGGAGGACATCAGCCAGATGGTGCGTGATCTGGCAAATTTTTTCCGCATCGGCCTCAGCCGGGGGCGGGAGATCATTCCGCTGGAGCAAGAGATCTGCCATGTGCGCAGTTATCTAGACATCCAGAAGATGCGGTATGGCGATCGATTGGATTATCAGATCCGGATCCCGGAGGAACTGAAAAAGCTCTACACGGTCAAATTGCTGATACAGCCTCTGGCGGAGAATTCTATTTATCACGGGATCAAGGAATCGGACCGGAAAGGCACCATTCTTATTACAGCAGGCGAAGAACCAGGGGGGGTCTATCTCTGTGTCCGTGATGACGGGCTGGGAATCTCGCAAGAGACACTGACGATCCTGAATGCAGATCTGAAGCGGGGCGTAACGGTCAGCGATGGTGGTTACGGCATCTTCAATGTCAACGAGCGGATCAGGCTCTATTTTGGCCGCGACTATGGTTTGGAGCTCAGGAGTTGTACAGGAGAATGGACAGAGGCAGTCATTCATCTGCCAAAGTATATTCCGGAAAGGACGGAGTGGGATGTTTCAGATTTTGATCGCAGATGATGAACCGAATATCCGGGAGGGGGTAAGGCAGTTTATTACCAGACGCTGCCCGGAGTGGCAGGTGGTAGGGGCGGCTCGCGACGGCAAAGAAGCCTTGGCAATGGCAGAACGATTTCTACCGGACTGCATTATGACCGACATCACCATGCCTCATGTAAACGGATTGGAGTTTCTGGAAAAGATCAAGGAGGAACTTCCGGATGCAAAACTCCTGATCCTGAGCGGCTACGATGATTTTGAATACGCCGTGCAGGGAATGCGGCTGGGGGTATCAGATTATTTGTTAAAGCCGCTGGACACAGAACTTCTGATCCAACGGCTGGATGCCTTTGCAGCAGAGTTGACCCAGCGTCAACAACAGTGGCAGGATCGGGTGCAGCAGATGCAGCAACGGCTGCACCAGGAACAGAAGATCCGGGAACTTATGTGGCGAGCCAGTGCAGGGGAGCTTGCTTCAGAAGAAATGAAAGAGTTACAACAGTTCTGCATCGGAAGCGACCGTTATCTGGTCGCACTGTTTCAGGGCGGCCCCGAGATACGGCAGGAACTGCCCGCACTGTTGAACCAGCGCTTTGAAAAAAAGCTGGATGCTTATGTTCTGAACCATTCTGTGGAAGGAATGTCTTTCATTGTGTTCTCCATCCACCAGGAAGTGACCAATGCCGCGGCGGCGCTTTTGCTGACCCGTGAACTGACGGCTGTGGTGGTGGCGATCCGGCGCAAATGGAATCAAACGGTCCACTTTTTTCTGGGAGGGATCAAGGACAATATCTACAAGTTGGAAAAATCCGGTCACGAGGCAAAAGAAGCAGCGGAGTATTCTTTCTATGAAATGGCTCCGCCGGTGCGCACCATCTCTGACGTGCTGCTGACGCGGGTAACAGCCTGCCTTGAGATCGACCCCCATCTGACAGAGCAAGTGGCACTGACGGTGGCCGGAGGAGATGCGGAGGCCATTGCAGGGGCAGTAGACGGAGTTCTGAGTTGGTTCTACCCCCATGGAGTAGTGGATGCAGCATACATCAAAATGGCAGTTCTGGACATGTGCCTTTCCGTATTGAAGAAGCGCCGGGGACAAAACCCCATCACCTACGTGGAATATAAGGCCTGCCATCAGGAGATCATGGAGGCCGGAACCCTGGAGGAATTGCAGGAATGCTTTAAAAATCTTCTTCTCCTGTGCCGTGCTGCAGAAGAGAAAAAGAATCCTGGACAGGAACTGGTGTCCCGGATCGATGAGATCATGGGAGAACATCTGAGCGATCTGCAGTTTTCGCTGGATGATGTAGCAGCGGAATTGTACATCAGCCCCAATTACCTGCGGCAGCTGTTCAAGCAGGCTTCCGGGCAGACCTTCACCGAACACCTGACCGAAATGCGAATGAAGGAGGCACAACGGCTTTTGGACGACGAAAGCCTGAAGATCTATGAGGTAGCAGAGCGCACCGGCTATGCGGATTCCCGGTATTTCTCCGTCTGTTACAAAAAATACTGGCATATTACCCCCACTGATTATCGCCGCACCCTGCAGGAAAGCGGCTGAGCGGAAATATGCAGAAGCAGATACAAGAATCGGAATTTTTTCAACATAATCGGGTATCCATTTCTCTACGTTTCAAAAAAATCCCCGTATACTTATAATCAGAAATGCCTTCAGATAATCCGTTAGGAGGAAACACTATGGAAACGAGGAAAAAAAGCCTTGGGAGAAGGATCCGGGAGGAGAAGACATCCTATTTGATGCTTCTGCCCAACCTGATCATGTTTGTTGTTTTCACCATCTACCCCATCCTGTGGACAATACGGTACTGTATGTTTGACTACAAGGGCTACGGCACCCCAAAATTTGTAGGCTTTGCAAATTTTGCCCGCATTGCCCGGGACACTGTGTTCAAGACAGCCATCGTGAACACCTTCGTTTATGTGGGAGGCAAACTGCTGCTGACGCTGCCCATTGCATTTATGCTGGCGTTCCTGCTGAGCAAAAACACCCGGCTCAACGCCACCGGACAATCCATTATCTTTACCCCGACCATTATGTCCAGCGCTGTTATGGCGTTGATCTTCTACCTGCTGTTCAACACTTACAACGGCGAGATCAACCGCTTCCTGACGTGGCTGGGTATTATCGATGAAAATGTCAACTGGCTCGGTGTAAAGTACGCCATGCTGACTTGTATCATCATTGCTGCATGGGGCGGTATCGGCAACTACATGGTTTATTTCATTGCAGGCCTCACCGGTATTTCTACAGAGGTATATGAGAGTGCAAAACTGGATGGTGCGAATGCAGCCCAGATCCTGTTCCGCATTACCATCCCTCTGCTGGCCCCCGTCATGAAGATGATCCTGATGTTGGCGCTGGTGATCTCCTTTATGGATTATCAGAGTATCATGGTTCTGACTGAAGGCGGACCCATGAATCAGACCAACGTGATGTTCTTGTATATCTATCAGCTGTTCTTCCCCATCACCGCAGGTTCCTCTGTGGTGCAGGAGTTTGGCTATGGCGCAGCCTGCAGTTTGGTGGCAGCGTTGATCATCGGTGGTGTCACTGGCCTGTATCTGATTCTCGCCAAGCGGCTGGACGCAGTGACCGGTGAATAAGGAGGAACGGAAAATGGCACGGAAAAAATTAAAATGGTCGGATATGCGCCCCTCGGAAAAAAGAGATCATGTGATTTACCTGATCGGCCAGATCCTGAAATGGCTGTTTGTAGGTTCCATGTGTATCTTTACCCTTTATCCGGTGGTCTACACTCTGCTGGGCTCCTTCAAGACCAACGCAGAATTGACATTGGGCGGAAATTTCCTGCCGGAGAACTGGCAGTTCAACAACTATGTTTATGCTTTCCAGAAGTTGGACTTCGGCAAGTATTTCCTGAACAGCGTGGTACTGGCACTGCTGACGGTGGTTTTTACACTGATCACCTCTTCCATGGCGGCCTATGTGATCAGCCGCCGAGATTTTGTGGGCAAAAAGCTGATCTCTACGGCATATCTGCTCAGTATGTTCATCTCGGTTGGTTCGGTGGCGCTGTATCCTCTGTATACTCTCATGAGCCGGCTGGGACTGACCAAGAATATGGTGGGTCTGGCACTGATGCTTACCGGCGGCCAAGCGGCTAACATTTTTATGATCTCCGGCTTCATCAATGGAGTGCCCAAAGATCTGGACGAGGCTGCCACGATCGATGGCGCTGGCCCCTTCCGCATCTTCTGGCAGATCATCGTTCCGGCCATCAAACCCATTTTGGGAGTGATCGCGCTGTTTGCCTTCCGCCAGGCCTGGAATGAGTTTGTTACGGCACAGGTGTTCACCATGGCCAACCCCGGCCTCAAGACCCTGAGCGTTGCTGTTGCAAATCTGCGCTACTCCGCCAACGCTGCTGCTGAGTGGCATATCATGACAGCGGGCGCTTCCATTGCACTGCTGCCTATCCTTCTGGTTTATCTGGCCGCAAACCGCCAGTTCATTGCCGGATTGACGGCCGGTGCAGTCAAGGGCTGAATCAACACATACACGAAAGGAGTCTGTTTTGTCTATGTATCGACATGAGATCACCGAAATCGCGCCCCATACATGGTGCCTGAGTGAATTTCGTCTGGTGAACGCTTTCCTCATCGAGGGTGAAGAGAAAGCCGCGCTGGTGGATACCGGCTGCGGTATCGGCGACCTCGCTGGGGAAGTGCGTGCACTGACGGATAAGCCTCTGATCATTCTGCTGACGCATACACACTTTGACCATGACGGCGGTGTCTTTGAGTTTCCCGGCGTTCCAGTCTATGTGAATCCGCTGGATGGGGAGCGTGCCGAAGAAGATCACAAGAATATGGAAAAATTCATGGGCACCACAGATTACAACAAGATGCGCAGTTTCTATATTCAGTCTCGTGGGCCTATTCGCTGCCCGGATCTGGATCAGGAAGAACTGCTGAAATTGGTGCCCAATCATCCCACTGAGGGCAGCTATCCTTGGCATCCTGTTAATGACGGAGATGTGATCGATCTGGGCGGTCGAACCATCAAAGCGATTCTCACGCCTGGCCACACCCCCGGCAGTACCTGCTTCCTGGATGCAGAAAATCATATCCTTTTCAGCGGAGATTGTGCGAATATCTCAATCATTCTGGAGCGGCAGCCTGAAAACGATATGCGGCTGGTGGATATCTGCAATCACACGATGACAAAGCTCTGGAATCAGGAAAGTTCTTTTGAACGGCTGGCCGTGGGACATGATGCAGTGACTTTGGATAAGCAGATCGTTCGGGATTACCGGGATCTGTCTGCGGGGCTTCTGGATGGCAGCATTACCGGAAAGTACGAGGAGACCGGGTTCCGCAAGGGCGATGTTGCACGCTTGGGTATGGCAGAATTGTGGTACCAATGTGACGCTTAAATTTACGATTGCACGAACATGATATGGGGCTGTTGCAAAATAGTCCAAACGAAAAATGAGATAGACTCCCCCGAAAGGGTGTCTATCTCATTTTTGTTGTAATCGAGATTTTGCCACCTGTAGCATTTGTCCAGTCCGCAGGCGGCTCCAGCCGTAATCTGAAACAAACGAGGAGGCTCGCTGTCAGTCAAAACCAGTCGGCGTAGCCCATGCGGACCAGATTGTCATGGCTGATCTTCAGGCTTTCATAGGGGTCACGACCATAGGTGTCATCCTGCTCGATCAGGAAGTATCGCTACCGCCATCCAGACCGGCTTGTATGCAGGCGGAGATGGGCAGACTGGACCACCAGCAAAACCCTCGCACTGTTGCGTGAAAAACGAGCGTCTGCGATCCGCCAATACCTGAAATACCGTCTGCACTATCTGAAAGCCGCCATGGGGTGATAAAATGGCCTATCTGAAATTGATGGACCTGCCCGATTGCAATGCGTGGGAAATCGTTAAACGCACCAACGTCTGCCTGATGGAAGATCCCTGTCATTGAATGTCCGCTCAGCTAGCGCTATAATAAAAGAAAACGGTAAGGAAGTGCACCTATGCTCTACCCCGGTCTGTACGAACAGGTCATCAATAACGCACTGAACCGCGAGCTTGCAGAGATCCCGGAAGCCCGCAAGTCTACTGCGCCCATCGACACGGCGGAGGCTGCCAAAGTGCTGGCGCAGTATTTGGCCGATGTGGTGCAGAAGGGTCTTGAGAACGTACAGGATAACGGCGGCGGCATCGAGGCGCAGATCCAGCTGGCAAACCAGATCATAAATACCATCCAGACTACTACAGAGGAAGCTGACTTTGCCGCGCTTGGTGTTGACCAGCGGGCAGAGCAGCTTCTTGCGCTTTTGCAGCAGAACGACCCGCGCCTTGCTACAGGGAAAAGCGCAAAAGACCTTGACCGCCCGGAGACCTCCATTGCGCAAAGTTCCCTGTTTACCGGCGCTATCCATGAGCCGCAGATGTACACGGAGCTGAAAAAGGAGATCGTTTCCGCCGACCGCATTGATATGCTGGTCTCCTTTATCAAGTGGAGCGGCTTGCGCCTCATCATGGACGAGCTGCAGCAGTTTGCGCAAAGCGGCGGTGAGCTGCGCATCATCACCACCTCTTATATGGGCGCTACGGACGTAAAAGCCATTGAGGAGCTGCGCGCACTGTCCAATACGAAGATCAAGGTCAGCTACGACACCAAGCGTACCCGGCTCCACGCAAAGACCTATGTGTTTTACCGGGACACCGGTTTTACTACGGCGTATGTAGGCTCCTCCAACCTGTCCAATGCGGCAATTTCCAGCGGTCTGGAATGGAACGTCAAGGTGACCCGAAAGGACCTGCCGGAGACCATTGAAAAGATCGCAGCCACCTTTGAAAGCTACTGGAACTCCAGCGAGTTTGAATATTACGATGAAGGGCAACGGGAACGGCTGACCCGCGCCCTGAAGGCTGAAAAATACAGCGAGACCGACCACAGCGGAATCTACACCCTGGATATTCTGCCCTATTCCTACCAGCAGGAAATTCTGGACCGACTGGATGCCGAGCGCACCGTTCGGGGGTATAACCGCAACTTGGTGGTCGCCGCCACCGGCACCGGCAAAACTGTGATTTCTGCACTGGATTACAAGCGCTTCTGCAAACAGCATCCGGGGCAACCCTGCCGTCTGCTGTTTGTGGCACACCGGGAGGAGATTCTGAAGCAGAGTCTGTACACCTTCCGGGCGGTGCTGAAGGATGCCAATTTCGGTGAACTGTATGTGGGCAGTCACAGAGCCGACAGCATTGATCATCTGTTTGTTTCCATCCAGACCTTCAATTCTCAGGAGCTTGCCGCCAAAACGGCAGCAGATTTTTACGATTACATCGTTGTGGACGAGTTCCACCATGCAGCTGCACCCACTTATCAGAAGCTGCTGGAATATTATCAGCCGAAGATCCTTCTGGGGCTGACTGCTACCCCGGAACGTATGGACGGCAAAAGCGTTCTGGACTATTTCGGCGGACGCATTGCCGCCGAGATCCGTCTGCCGGAAGCGATTGACCGGAAACTGCTCTGTCCCTTCCAATATTTCGGCGTCACCGACACCGCAGATCTGAGCGGCCTGAAATGGCGTACCGGCGGCTACGATAAAAACGAGTTGTCCAATCTGTACACCCTCAGCGGCATGGTGGCGGAGCGCCGCGCTGACCTTGTGGTGAACTCCATCCTGAAATATGTCACCGATATCGACGAGGTGAAGGGTTTGGGCTTCTGCGTTTCCATTGCTCATGCCCAATTTATGGCGCACTACTTTAATACCCACGGCATCCCGTCTATGGCACTGACCGGCGATTCTCCTGACGAGGAGCGCAACGCCGCCAAGCAGCGGCTGGTTTCCGGGGAGCTCCGATTCCTCTTTGTGGTGGACATTTACAACGAGGGTGTGGATATCCCCGAGGTGAACACTGTGCTGTTCCTGCGCCCTACCGAGTCGCTGACCGTGTTTTTGCAGCAACTGGGGCGTGGTCTGCGTCTGGCAGAAAGCAAGGATTGCTTGACCGTTTTGGATTTCATCGGGCAGGCCAACAAAAAGTATAATTTTGAGGAGAAATTCGCAGCACTGCTCTCCAACACCACCCGCAGCGTCAGCCGGGAGCTTAAAGAGGGCTTTGTCTCTGCACCCAAAGGCTGCTATATTCAGCTGGAAAAAATTGCCGCAAAGTATGTGCTGGATAATATCAGCGCCTCCTATGACCGCACCTCCGGGCTTGTGGCGCGGGCGGCTGCCTTCACAGAGGATACTGGTCTGCCCCTGACACTTGGGAACTTCCTCGACTACTACCATCTCGACCCCCGGGCCATCTATAATAAAAAGGTCTGCTTCAGTAGGCTGTGCGTCCGCGCAGGAGCGGCATCCGATTTTGCAGAGCCTTTGGAAGAGACCATGACCAAAGCCCTTGCACGCTTTGCAGTCGTGGATTCCCGCAGGTGGATCCGTTTTTTGCTGGGGCTTCTGCCGAAATTGGATAACACCGACTTTGCAGCCCTGCCACCGGTAGAGCAGCGGATGCTACAGATGTTCTATGTGACCCTTTGTGGTAAGACCGCAGAAAGCTGGGAGGATAAAGAAGTTCTCGATAACCTGTATGCTCTCTCGGACAGTCCCGTTTTGCTGGGGGAACTGCAGGCACTTTTGCAGTATCAATATGACCGCATTGATTTTATTGACGAACCGGTGGATGTGGGCTTTGACTGCCCGCTGGACCTGCACTGCACCTATACCCGCGACCAACTGCTGGTGGCGCTGGATTTTTTGAAGCCTGCTACCGTCCGCGAGGGCGTGAAATGGCTGCCGGAAAAGCAGCTGGACGTATTCTTTGTGACCCTGAACAAGGCAGACAAGGATTACGCCCCTACCACCATGTACAAGGATTATTCCATCAACGAAAGCCTGTTCCACTGGCAGAGCCAGAGCACCACCGCCGAAAACTCTGCCACCGGGCAGCGCTACATCCATCACCGGGAAAAAGGAAACCGTGTGCTGTTATTCGTGCGTGAGTTCAAGGCAGATGCCCGTTTTGGCGGTGCAGGAGCGTATACCTATCTGGGCACGGTGAACTATGTGAAACATGAGGGCTCCCGCCCCATGAATATCACATGGAAGCTGGACCGCCCGATTCCTGCAAAGTTCCTCAAAAAGACCAACAAGCTGGTGGTCGGTTAAAAGGAGAATATCATGAAGGTTGTCCGCGTTGTCGCAGCTGTGATCTGCGACGATATTCAGACGAAACATAAAATTTATGCCACCGCCCGCGGCTACGGCGAATACAAGGGCGGATGGGAGTTCCCGGGCGGCAAAATCGAGCCGGGTGAAACCCCGCAGCAGGCACTGAAACGAGAGATCCGGGAAGAACTGGATACCGAGATCGCGGTAGGCGACCTTATCGACACCATTGAATACGATTATCCCACCTTCCATCTTTCCATGGACTGTTTCTGGTGCGAAGTAGTTTCCGGCGAACTGGTGCTGAAAGAAGCCGAGGCTGCACGCTGGCTGACTAAAGAGGAGCTTGATTCTGTTCCGTGGCTTCCGGCGGATCAGACCATTTTGGAAACTATCAAAAACTCTATGATATAACTTTGGCAAGCCTTATGAATTGCAAAACGATTTTTTAGTTGCTATACTGGGCTTATCAAATTTTTTTCAGGAGGATGCCGCAGTGACCACACAGACAAAGCAAATCGGGAACAGACCTTGCCGCATTTACGGCGAAGCCCATGCAGAATACCTGCTGCTCCAAATGACAGGTGAGCATGAGCTGCAAAGTATGGATTATGAAGTGGCGGCCATTGCTCAAAGCAGCCAGAATTTTTTGTTCGCGGCTATCCCGGTGGAAAGCTGGAACGATGCGCTTTCTCCGTGGAAAGCCCCTGCCGTGTGGGGAAAGCAAGGCTTCGGCGGCAAAGCTGGGGAGACCCTGCGCTTTCTGACGGAGCAGGTCATTCCCACACTGGAGCAGCAGTTTCGTCTCCCGGAAAACGTCAAAATCATTCTGGGCGGCTACTCGCTGGCCGGGCTGTTCGCTTTGTGGGCATCCACCCAGACCGATTTGTTCTACGGTGTCGCCGCCGCTTCTCCCTCTGTGTGGTTTCCGGGCTGGATGGAGTTTGAACAGCAGCACCCGATACAGGCACAGCACGTTTATCTAAGCCTTGGCGACAAGGAAGAGCGCACGAAAAACACCATCATGGCTGCGGTAGGGGATCATATCCGCACGCTGCACAGTCGGCTTACAGAGCGTGGCGCAGACTGCACCCTTGAATGGAACAGCGGCGGGCACTTTAAGGACGCTGATTTGCGTACGGCAAAGGCTTTTCAGTGGGTGATGGAGGAACACACATGACCATTTATTGGCGGAGATGGTGGGCATTCTCCCGCGGGCCCGATTAAGGACAAAACGATTTCGAGTCTTTGAAATTGTTGGATGAAGCTGGTCCCTCGCGGCTGTCATTGGCAGTTGAGGGCATTCTTATAACATCCAAAAAGGCACGTCGCACCGCAATTTGCAGGCGAAAATCGGCCACTTTTTGCGAAATGACGTTAGAAAAAGCCTTTTTCACACGGGGCGTCAACGGCTGCATTTCAGATGTAGTTGTGTTAGATGTCCGTTAGAAATATGCAGTGCTGCCGTTGCTGTGCCAGCTCACAGCAGGCTTCCCTGTCTGAACGCAGCGTTTCCCGAAAGCCGGGAAATGCTGCGTTTTCTCTTGCCTGCATTGGGCTGAAAGGGAAGCCGCCATGTCAACATTCCGCGTCAATAAAAACGTCAACTACACCGTCATGAGCAACCACCACCTGCAGGATAAGAGGCTGTCCCTGAAAGCCAAGGGACTGCTGTCCTATATGCTCTCCCTGCCGGACGATTGGGATTACAGCCTGAAAGGGCTGACCGTTGGTTGCAAGGATGGTCTGGACAGTGTACGCACCGCTGTTCTGGAACTGGAAGAACACGGCTACGTCCGCCGTCAGAAAGTCCGCAATGCCAAAGGGCAGATCATCGACTACGATTATCAGGTTTATGAATCGCCTGTTGAGAACGATCCTGCCGTTCCCGGCAAGGAAGGCGGGCCATCGAACCCGTCCGCAACCAAAAGCCCGAAAAGCCGCATGAAACCTTGTTCTTCACCATTTTTGGATTTTCCAAATTTGGCTGAGCCCAATTTGGAAAAGGCAACGCAACAAAATACTAATAAACAAAATACTAAAAGACAAAGTACTAATCTATCAGGGCAGGCAGGCGAATCCGCAGATTTTGACCAGATGGAAGCACAGGTACGGGAGGAGTTTCGGGAACGTTTGGAGATCGACACCCTTGCCCAGCGGTACGACCCCGACAAGCTGGAGGAACTGCTGGATAACATTGTGGAGATGTACTGCTGTCCTCGGCAGACCCAGTACGTCGGCAAGCAGCCGCAGACCACCAAAGCCATCCGGCTGCGGCTGGACAAGCTGACCAGCCAGCACGTTGAGTACATCTTCGATGTGATGTCCAACACCACCCAGCCCATCAAGAACATCATGGCCTATCTGCGCACCACCATCCTGAACGCCCCCACCACGATGGAGCACTACTATCAGGCGCAGGGCAACTGGCTGACCGCACAGAATCGGAAGAAGTAAGCGCTGTTTTCCACAAAGAACGCAACACCTGTTGAAAATGCAAAGGAGAATTTCCATGAAGAACACGAACGCCGTCCGCACCGAGATCCATTACGCACAGGTTGGGGAGTATCAGCTGCCCCTGCTCACCCTGCCGCAGACCGATGATACCGAACCGCTGGGCAAGTATGGCCGGATGCGGCTGGCCTACCTCAAAACCCAGCGCCCTGTGCTGTATCACCAGATGCTGCTGAACGGTACGCTCTGGCCGCATTTGCAGGATGTCCAGAAAACGGCCTACGCGTGGCTGGAACGCACGATGACCACTCTGTTAGACAAGTACCCCGCGCCGGACAAAGAGCGCGCACAGCTTCTCTGGGTGGCGCACATGAACGGGCTGAAAGCGCAGGCTGAAGAGGTAGTGGTGAGGGAAGTCGTGTATGCAGAATGATTTCTGATAGCATCCGAACGGTATCAAAAGCCGACATTTTGGATTTTATTATTGATTTTTGCGGAATATTTGCAAATTTCAAAATTAAAATTTGACTTTCTGCCCAGAATAGAGTACACTAGATTCAGAAAATCATCTGGGAGGAATCGCGATGCTGCTTCAATTTTCAGTCACCAACCACCGCTCCATCAAGGACACGGCTATTATCAGCTTGAAAGCATCTACGGATAAAAGTCTGTCTGATTGCCTGATTTCGCCGGACGAGAAGAAACAGCTTGTGCCTGTGCTGGCACTGTACGGCGCAAATGCAGCCGGGAAGAGCAATGTTCTCCATGCTCTCCTGCTCATGCGGGAAATGGTCTGTGGCCGATATGCCAAGCTGCTGAAGGGCGAGTCCCTTCCGCAGGAGCCGTTTGCTTTCACTGACCAGCCCACACAGCCGACCAGCTTTGAAGCCATCTATTTTTATGGCGGCATCAAGTATGCCTATGGGTTCTCGTTTGACAAGTCCAAAGTCCTGACCGAATACCTCTATCACTGGCCGAATGGCCGGGAAGCATTGATTTTTTCCAGAGAGGGAAACAGCTATCAATTTCGCGAAAACGTCCAAGAGCAGCTTACGCTTTCTGGACGAACTGCCGAAAATCGTCTTTATCTGTCCAGTTCGAACGAGTGGAACTGTCCACAGACCGAAAAAGCATACTTGTGGTTCTTTGAAAAGCTGACAGGCTTTATGGGAACGGAAATGCGACTGGACGCAACTTTGTCTGCCATCCGGCAAGGCGGTTCTGAAAAGAGCCGTATCCTGCATGAAATGCTGTATGCCGACCTTGGTATCAAGGACATCCGCATCACTGGCTCCAAAGAAGAGCCTATCATTTCCGCATTGCACACCCTCGATGCCGAAGATGGCGCATCAAAGGGCTTCTGGCTTCCATTGGGGCAGGAATCCGTTGGTACACAGCGGTTCTTCTCCCGCATCGGTATGTGGCTTGCCGCACTGGAATCTGGGTCTGTTCTGGTGGTAGACGAGATTGAATCCAGTATGCACCCACTGTTGACGCGGCATCTGATCGAGATGGTACAGGATGCCGCTATCAATACGAACCATGCACAACTCATCTTCACCACGCATGATACCGGGCTTCTCGACCTGACGTTGCTGCGGCGCGATCAGATTTGGTTTGCAGAAAAGGATGAAAAGACCATGCAGACCGATATTTACGCCCTGACCGAGTTTTCTCCCCGGAAAGGTGAGAACATCTCCAAGGGCTATTTACAAGGTCGCTACGGTGCGATTCCATTCATTGGAGGGAATGCAGTATGGGCAGAATAAAAGAGATCAGCCGCAAATCTGTCCACACCAGAAAGCGCAATCCGGTCGTGTATCTTATCTGCGAGGGCAGCGAAACGGAGATTCGTTATTTTAAGCGTTTCCGCAGTCGAGGATGCAATATTGACATTATCCCGATTTCTTCGCAGTATAAGTCTGCCGACAAGCTTGTGCAAAAGGCCAAAGCAACGATGGGCAATAATCCATACTACCCGGAAGATGGTGACTCCATCTGGTGCGTATTTGACCGTGACGATAACTCCAACGAAGTTCTTCTGCGTGCCAAACAGTCCGCTCAAAAGGAAGGCTATCATTTGGCCTATTCTAACCCATCTTTCGAGTTGTGGTTCCTACTGCACTTTGTAAATCAACAGGCAGAGGTCGAGGATTGTCAGGCATTGATCCGCTTGCTGAAACAGCCGAACAGAATCCCTGATTATGAAAAGAATAAGGATTACTTTGACGTTTTGAAGCCTTTGCTGGCAGCTGCGATTCAGCGAGCGAAAGCTCGTGCTGACCAAGTTCAGAAGCAGGTTCTCGAACCGATTTCACGGCAGAGTAACCCGTTGACAACGGTTTGGGAGCTGGTAGAGTATTTGAACTCCAAGATTTGAACTACATCAATTTGAAAATATAGCAAAGCCCACAGGCCAGATTTTATACCAGGCCTGTGGGCTTTATTGTAGTCAACTACTATTTTAAGATACAGGAATCAATGCCTCACTTGGCTCATACCAATCATCCGGGATGAGTTTTTTATCGTCTTTCCACCAGCTCTCTGTGACAAACTGATGGGACTGATCTTCTTCTCCAGCAGTATGATCTACCACTATGACCTGCAACTGGCCATGAACTTCCTCCATCCTGTCAATTATGAACTTGTACATTTTATTAACTTCATCTTCGTCTATCTTTTGCTCATCAAGTTCTGAAGGAAAATAAACCTGCGAGGGCTGATCGAGAAAAAGAAATCTTGGAACAGGACGATTTGATTCGATAAAATAATATTGGAGTGCAAAATAGGTTATAAGATACAGCGCATCACAAGGTGACGGAACAGTTGGTGAACGGCAAGTACGTTCCTGTGGTCAGCGATGTGATGCAGAACAAGACCAGCAGCCGCACTCTGCCGCTGATCCGTTTAAATCTGCGACTTCTGGCGGAGATGGTGGGCATTCTCCCGCGGGCTGATTGCTTGCGGCCTGCGGGCCGCCGCCCTGTTCTCATCCTCACCATCTTTGCCGCAAAAAAGGCACCGGCCTGAGCCGGTGCCTTTTGTTGGCGGAGATGGTGGGATTCGAACCCACGTGCCCGGTTAAGGACAAAACGATTTCGAGTCGTTCTCGTTACGACCACTTCGATACATCTCCATATTCATAGCTATATAATTATAGCAAAAAGCCGCCGTTCCGTCAACACTTTCTGCCGGAGGGACCCACAGCGCCAAAGAGGCCCTCTGGTCAGGGATGAGCGGAAGCCGCTGCCACCCTCTGTGGGGTGGGACACCCTCTTTTTCGTCTCTGCTCCGGGGCACCTTTTTCATGCTGTGCTGTCATTTCCAAGGGCAAGATTGTAAAATCATGGAATCATCGTCTGGATTTTCACAAAATATTACTATTTTGCCAAAAGATTGTACAAACTCTGCCCCCCTCTGATGTGCTATACTAAAATCAACAACCGGCCTGTTTCCGGCATTTCTTCTGCCATGCAGGCCGTCGAAACAAAGAAGAAAACCAGAAGGAGCAGTATCGATGAGAGAGATCATTTCCTTGAACGAAAACTGGACCCTGTCCTTCCCCAAGGGCGAGCGTCCCACCGAGCAGGTCACCCTGCCCCACACCTGGAACGCTGTGGACGGCATGGACGGCAACGGCAGCTATCTGCGCACCACCGGTGTCTACACCCGCACCTTTACCCAGCCCAAGCAGCCTCTGGCTGGCGGCCGCACCTACATTGAGGTGCTGGCAGCTGCTCTGGCTGCAACCGTGAAGGTCAACGGCCAGGTGGCAACCACCCACGAGGGCGGCTTCTCCATCTTCCGTGCCGATGTCACCGACCTGTGCCACGAGGGCGACAACGAGCTGACCATCGAGGTCTCTAACGAGGACACCCCCTCCATGTACCCCGCTTCCGCCGACTTCACCTTCTACGGCGGCCTGTACCGCGGCGTGAACCTGATCAGCGTGCCCGGCACCCACTTTGACCTGGACTACTTCGGCGGCCCCGGCATCAAGGTCACCCCCAAGCCCACCGAGGATGGCGGTGCCACCTTTGAGATCGAGAGCTGGGTCACCAACGGCGAAGAGGCCTATACCGTGATGTACAGCATCGAGGACTGCTACGGCAACGAAGTTGCTTCCGGCGTGCGCCCCTGCGACAGCACCAAGGTCACCCTGTACGTTCCCGATGCCCAGCTGTGGAGCATGGACGAGCCCAACCTGTACACCGTGACCGCCCGCCTGCAGAAGAACAATGAGACCTTTGACGAGATCTACGCCAACGTGGGTGTCCGCAGCTATACTGTGACCCCGAACGACGGCTTCTCCATCAACGGCGTGCCCACCCCGCTGCGCGGCGTGGCTCGCCATCAGGATCGTCTGTACAAGGGCAACGCCCTGACCGCTGAGGATCACTACGAGGATGCCATGCTCATCAAGGAGCTGGGTGCCAACACCATCCGTCTGGCCCACTATCAGCACAGCCAGGACTTCTACGACGCATGTGACGAGCTGGGCTTCGCCGTCTGGGCTGAGATCCCCTTCATCAGCGTCTTTAAGAAGGACCCCTCCGCTCACCAGAACTGCCGTCACCAGATGACCGAGCTGATCATCCAGAACTACAACCACCCCTCCATCATGTTCTGGGGCCTGTCCAACGAGATCCTGATCGGCGGCATCTGCCAGGAGCTGGTGGACAACCACCACGACCTGCAGAAGCTGGTGCGTGAGCTGGATCCCACCCGTCTGACCACCATTGCCCACGTCTCCAACACCCCTGTTGACGGCCCCATGCATCACATTACCGATGTAGAGAGCTACAACCACTACTTCGGCTGGTACGGCGGCAAGATGGAGCAGAACGGCCCCTGGCTGGACAAGTTCCACGCCGAGCACCCCGACATCTGCATCGGCATCTCCGAGTACGGCACCGAGGGCATCATCAACTGGCACAGCAACGATCCCCAGTGCAAGGACTACACCGAGGAGTATCAGGCACTGTACCACGAGCATCTGGCTCAGGTGTTCGAGGATCGTCCCTGGGTGTGGGCTACCCACTGCTGGAACATGTTCGACTTTGGCTGTGCTGCCCGCAACGAGGGCGGCGTTGCAGGCCGCAACAACAAGGGCCTGATGACCATTGACCGCAAGACCAAGAAGGACAGCTACTTTGTCTACCAGGCATACTGGTCCAAGCTGCCCATGGTCCACATCGCCGGCCGCCGCCATGCACAGCGCGCAGGCGAGACCACCGAGATCAAGGTCTACTCCAACCAGGACACCGTTGTGCTGTACGTCAACGGCAAGGAAGTCGGCCAGCAGACTGCACACCGCGTATTCAAGTTCAACGTTGCTCTGGAAGAGGGCTTCAACACCATCCTGGCCGTTGCCGGTGACGTGAAGGATTCCATCACGCTGGAAAAGGTCGAGAAGGAGCCTGATTGCTACACTCTGCCTGAGTTCAACGAGCGTCAGGAGGGCGTTGCCAACTGGTTCAAGCAGGTCGGCAGCCTGGATCTGAAGGCTCCGATGGAGTTCCCCGAGGGCTATTACAGCATCAAGGACAGCATGGAGGATCTCTCCAAGAACGAAGAGGCTCTGGCTCTCGCTACCAGGGCTGTCAAGCTGGCCACCAACTTTGACATCAAGCCCGGCGTTGGCATGTGGGATATGATGAAGCGCATGACCCCTGAGACTATGGCTAAGATGATCAACATGCCCGACGGCTTTATCGAGAGCCTGAACGCACAGCTGATCAAGATCAAGAAGTAAGCACTTCCTGCATCTGAACACCAAAAGCGAACGAACCGCCCCGGCACTGCACAAAGCAGCCGCCGGGGCGGTTTTTGTATGCGGCAAATGGCAAGATGAATCAGGCCGCTGAGATGGTCAATTTCAAACCCAGCTGCTGGAAGATTTTCAGCAGGGTATCCAGATTGGGCATCGTTTTAAAGGATTCGATCCGTGCCACCGAGGATTGCGGAATGCCGCACCTCGCTGCCAGTTCCCGCTGGCTCAATCCCATCGCATTGCGCTGCTCTACCATTGCTTTCACGATTGCAGACATCGCTTCCGCTTCCCGGATATCCTTTGCAATGTCCGGGTCAACAGCTGCCACATGCTCCTTATAATCGTTCCAGGTCCTCATATTCATTCACCCTTTCTTGCAAGCCAATCATCACGTTCCGCTTTTGCTCGTTCAATTTCACGCCGCGGTGTTTTTTGCGATTTCTTCCGAAACTGGTGCAGCAGCACAAACCGGTCACCCCGCCAACAGAAGTAGAATACCCGGTTATTTCCCGGACGCAGCTCCCAGATGCCATCCATCAGATGCTTCGTCACATTCTCGGAAAGCCGTGTTCCGTTGTCCTGCAGCAGCTGGATATACAACACGATCTGTTTATACTGTATTCGCGCATCCTTATTGGATGCGCTTTTTATCCGCAGCTCTTCCAAAAAGTCCCACAGTTCGGAAACGCCTCTGTCGTTCTCGTAAAATTCGACTGTATACATTCATGTTCCTCTTCTATGTGCGGCTTATCCCTCAGCCTTATGATAGCACATTTGCTATCAGTCGTCAATCTATTTTCTCATCTCCCACACTCTCTTGCAAGCCAAAAGGGCCCTGCGGCATTTGCAGGGCCCTTTCGGTTATGGGAGATCATGAAATATCAAAGCATCTTTGCCGCGCTATCCCAGCCTGCGGCTCAGCGCTTTTTGCTGCGCTTCTTCTTGCGCGGGGCAGAACGGGCAGGGTTCTGGGTGGGAACAGAATCATTGGAGCGCTTCTGCTCCATCCGATATCTGACGTAATTGGGAATCACGACCGCGATCACGATCAGCAGGACCCAGACCAGGATGCTGGGCTGCTCGTGGTTGGTGTTGAACAGAAACTGCATGACATTATCCATAGGGTGTTTTCCTTTCCGGCCCAGCAGGCCGCCAGAGGGCTTTTTACAGCCAGATGTTGCCGTTCTCGTCCGGTTTCATGGGCACGGCAATGATGAAGTCCACGATGGTCATAGCGGCAGAGAAACCACTCCAGAAGGTTGCCAGATACAGCAGGCCCAGCACCGGGCGCTTGGCATAGAACTGGTGCGCACCAAACGCACCCAGAATGCACAGGCGCATATACTTCTTGCGGCTGACACAGTGCTTTTCACGGTGTTCTCTCCAGTATAACAGGTGGTCGATGGTGTTCCAGATGAACCCATGGTCCGGGTCCTTTCCCCACTGTGTCTTTTCTTCCATTTACGATGTACCTCTTGTTTGAATTTTGTTCCAAAAGCAGAAAACCGCCCGCCGCAAGGGCGAGCGGTTTTCCTATTTGATTTTACAGGTTTCCGCAGAAAATTGCAAGTACCAATTAGGCGTTCTCAGCCATGGCCTTCATCTTGATCTGAGCGACCTCATCCTGGATCTCTTCCATCTTCTCCTTGGTCAGGGGATAGAACTTCATAGCGATCAGGTTGCAGACCAGGCCGATCATGATCATGCCGTATGCGCAGAAGACAACGCCGCCGCGCAGGCCCGGGGTAACAGGGTCACCCATAACGGGGTTGTGGTCGGTGTAGCCGCACATGCTGAACATGACACCGGCGACCATGGGTGCGAAAGAGGAGACCAGCTTATCCACGAAGCTGAACAGGGTGCCCATCAGGCCGGGGACGTACTTGCCGGTACGGTAGACTTCGTAGTCGGCGCAGTCAGCGGTCATGGGGATAACGATGTTGCCGGAAATGCCCTGGAAACCAGCGGCGATGATGGTCAGAACGAGGTACAGGATCAGGAAGTAGCCCCAGTTCAGAGCACCGGTAGCGGGGTTAGAGGTCATGGTGGTGGGATCGCCCAGCAGCCACAGGGCTGCCAGAGCGCCGTTGATGACCAGACCACCCACAGAGCCGATCAGCATGGCCTTGCGCTGACCCAGTCTGGTAGCAAAGAAGCTGATGAACAGGAAGCACACGATGGTGCTGGGGATGGTCACCAGACCGGTAACATTACTCTGCAGCAGGTTGGAACCGGCGATGCAGGCGAACATGGCGACCATGACGGCGCTGGACTTTGCAGAAGAACCCAGCTTATCGGTAGATGCGGACAGGACCAGCATCTGGATGGCACGGTTGTTCTTCAGGGTATCCCAGTAATCCTTCAGGCCGACCTTGACGGGCTTGCCGGTGCCGAAGAACTCAGGACGATCCTTGGGGGTAATGGAGATCACAGCGATGGTGGTGAAGCAGGCGGACATGATAGCGGTCATCAGCCACAGGGTGTGCATGAACTGGGTGGAAGCGTAGCCGCCCACATCGGTGTAGCCATCAGCAATACGAGGGATGATGATGCCCAGAATGGCGAACAGCAGGGTGTTGAACACGCCGTCGAAGGAAGCAAACATGGGGCGCTGCTTGGGGTCATTGGTCATGCAGCTCTGTGCAGACTTGGTAACGACACACTGGCAGGTGTAGCCCAGGTAGTAGACCATCAGAACGACCACATAGAAGGGGAAGCGCACGCCCTGAGGCAGCTTGTGGGTGACATGGAAAGCGATGTAGCTGGTCACGCACAGGATGATCTGACCGATCACGATGAACGGGCGGTTCTTACCGAACTTGCCGTTGGTCTTATCGACCATGAAGCCGACGAACGGGTCAGTGACACCGTCCCAAATACGCATCATCATGGTCAGGGAAGAAGCGACCATCATGCCAACGCCGACCCAGCCCATCAGGTAGTAGGTGGCGTAGTTCATCATCATCAGATAAACGTTGGTTGCGGTGTTGTTCAGCGCGTAGCCTGCGATACGCCACAGGGGAACGCGGTGGATGCCGTTGTGCTCATAGTCCTTATCATAGAACTTATCCGGCAGACTTCTGGTTTTTGCCATTTCATTCTCTCCTTTGTTCACACAGGAACATTCTCCGTTTTCTCCATGGGGCTTACAGCTGCCACTGCGTACCAGCCCGTCCGGAACTTTATGTCTATATTATGAACGCTTTTTGATATATCTGTTAGTAATATTTTAAGGTAAAACAGGTCGATTTTACGATTATGGGAAAAGTTTCACTAATGTGAAAAATTCTATTGTGCTTATTGCACAATCAATTGATATACTAGTATAGCACAACGCCAGTTAGCTGCCACTATGTTCCGCGCCGGAGAACGGACCTGCAAACGCCAGAAAGGGCCCACGGCAAATGCCGCAGGCCCTTTCTGGCGCTAGGAGGTAAATGAATGAATAGAGGAAGATGTCAGATCAGGATGTCGCCGTTCTCATCGGCCTGCATGGGCAGTGCAATGAGAAGGTCGGTCACGCAGAGGAAGAAGGGCACCACGCTCCAGAAGAACAGGGTGTAGAAGGCCGCCAGCGCATACCGCTTTTCATAGTAGCGGTGGCCGCCGCACCAGCCCAGAAACAGGCAGAGCAGAAGGTACTTCTTTTTGTTCACCTTGTGCCTTACGCGGTTCTTTTTCCAATCGTGATACTTACCAATGAGGCCCGGGCTCTTCTCCTTTTCAAGATCGATGCCGGCTTCCAGCTTGGCATCCTGCAGCGCCAGCTCCGCCTTGATAAAGTCATCCCGTGTGAACTCTTCGCCGGTCTCCAGCTTGTGGAACACATCGTCCGTTACCTGCTGGCGGCTGCCGGTGCCGTAATAGCCGGTGCTCCAATCGTCCTTTTCCTCGTCGTAGTGCTCCACATCGCCCAGCAGCTCGCCGGTGGTGGGGGCCTTTTCCGGGGCCTCAGCGGAGGGGGCCGGGGTGATCTCAGGGGTCTGGTTCAGCTTGTTTTCTTCTGCCATAGTGGTATTCCTTCCGGGTCTCAGGGTATCAGAAAGTCCTGCGGCAGAGGATGGCCCGCCGCAGGACATTTCCGGTTACGATGCAGGACAGCGGCGCTGTCCCGGATTCAAAATTTCCGCAGGGAGATGGTTGGCCTTAAGCCTGCTTTGCAGCAGCCTCAGCCTTGATGCGGCCGATCTCAGCCTGGATCTCTGCCATCTTCTCCTTGGTCAGGGGATAGAAGTGCATAGCCACAACGTTGCACAGCCAGCCAACGATGGGCAGCAGGACGAAGCAGCCGATGGTTGCCCAGAAGATGCCGTCAGAGTACGGAGTCATGGTGTCGGGCAGAGCGTCCTTGAAGCCGACCATGGAGTAGAACAGAGCCACAACGGTAGCAGCCAAAGAGGAGACCAGCTTATCCACGAAGCTGAACAGGGTGCCCATCAGGCCGGGAACGTACTTACCGGTACGGTAGACCTCGTAGTCAGCGCAGTCAGCGGTCATGGTGATAACGATGGAGGAGGACAGTGCCTGCACGCCGGACCATGCGATGACCAGCAGCACGAAGATCAAAGCGGTGGTGGTCCAGCCGGTGAACAGGGTGCCCCAGGTGTCAGGACGGATCAGGCGGAATGCGGGCAGAGAGAACTTGGAAGCATCGCCCTTGGGGTTGAAGAAGAACAGGAACAGGGTGATGGCGATGGAGCCGATGATGCCGCCCCAGGTACCCACCAGCATGGATGCCTTCTGGCCCATCTGACGAGCGATCTTGTTCATCAGCAGCAGAGAAATCAGGCAGATGGGGATAGAGGTGATCTGAGAGTAGCTGGAGTATGCGGCATAGTTGCCGAAGATGATGCCGAACAGGCAGATCATAACGGTAGCGTTGCTCTTGGTGGACATGAACAGCTTATCGGTAGATGCGGAGACCACCAGCATCTGGATGGCACGGTTGTGAGCCAGGGTGTCAACGTAATCCTTGATGCCGACCTTCTGGGTGGTGCCCAGACCGAAGTACTTCGGATTGTCCTTACGCCACAGGGCGATGATGGCGCAGACTGCAAAGACAGCGGACAGGCCGCCGAACATCAGCTGCATGGTGGTGAACAGGCCGGGGTTGTAGAAAGCGGACAGGCTGCCGCCGGACTTCTCCACGATGCCTGCCAGAGCAGGGTTCTGTGCCACCAGAGAAGCGATCTCGGCAGCGTTGGCCTCGGCAGTCAGGGTGAACTTGGGCACCAGGACATCGGTGACAATGATGGGGAACATGATGTTCATCAGAACAATGTTATACACAGTATCGCACATTGCGAAGATGGGGCGCTGCTTGGGATCGTTGGTCAGGCAGGTCTGAGCAGACTTGGTGACAACGCACTGGCAGGTGTAGCCAATGATGTAGATCATGTAGATGATGATGAACGCAATAAAGCGGACACCAGTACCCATCTTGGGGATGAAGTTGAACATCACGAAGGTGGTGGCGAACATGATGATCTGACCGATGGCAATGAACGGACGGTTTTTGCCGAACTTGCCGTTGGTCTTATCGACCATCATACCAACGAACGGGTCGGTGACACCGTCCCAGACACGCATGATGGTAACAATAGAACCGGCCAGCACGGATGCCAGACCGACGATACCGATCAGGAAGTAGCTGATGTAACCGACCACGACCATGTAGGTGTTGGTGGAGGTGTTGTTCAGAGCGTACATCATGATCTCCCACATTTTCGCTCTGTGGATGCCGTTTTCTTCAAGCGGCTGTTTGACCTTTGCCATAGAGAAGCTCTCCTTTCAATTCTGCGGCCGGTGTGCTGCCACTCACTCCGGCCTTTCATTCGGTCCCCCGTGGGCTGCGGCTGCCACATCGCGAACCGGGGGATTTTTATGTATACATTATGAACTATCCCTCAAATTTCTGTTAGTAAAATTTTGAGGTAAAACAGGACAATTTTACTCTCCTTGGGCGAAATCAACAGTTTTAAAAAACAGCGTTCGTCATTTTGCACATGATTGCAAGATACTAGTACAGCACATTCCACAAAACAGGCTTGTATTCCAACCGCGCACAAAAAAAGAATACAAGGAAAGTGCGGAAATATCCAAAAAATTTTCTAGTTGTTCCGCGCGGCGGCCTATTATAATAGGTATAGCATCTGCGGCTCTGTGGCATGGGCCGCTGCGTTCAAAAGAAAAGGAGAAAACACTATGGCAGTGAAAGCATCCGAGCGTGTAAAGCGCTACCAGAACCCCAACGGCCCCACCATCAGCACCGTGGAGCGCAAGGTCATCGAGCAGGACGGCCTGTATTTCAAGGACATCGACGGCACCGGCACCGTCAGCGCAGTCAACGACTGGCGCTTGACCCCGGCTGAGCGCGCCGAGGCCTATGTCAAGGTTCTGACCACCAGCGAGAAGATCGGCCAGATCTTCACCTCCGACTGGCGCATGGGCCCCAAGTATCCTTCCCCCCGTCTGGCAGCCAACGGCCACAAGCCCGTGGCGGACGAAAGCGGCCTGCTGGACGAGGCACCCGTGAACGTCTCCGACAGCATCTTCGGCTCCCAGTCCCTGCCCAGCACCTCTGACATGGTCAAGAAGAGCTTCAACCGCCACGTCATCCTGCGCGAGAGCCCCACGCCCGAGGATCTGGCAGATTACCTGAACCAGCTGCAGTACCTGACCGAGACCTGTGATCACTTTGTTCCCATGCAGGTCATGTCCAACAGCCGCAACGAGAACGGCGAGGTCGTGTTCGGCATGAACGATGCCACCGGCGTGTTTGCCACCTATCCCGGCACCCTGGGCATTGCTGCTGCCGTCAAGGGCACTGCACGCATCGACATCATCGACAAATTCGCCGACACCATCCGCCGCGAGTGGAACGCCTGCGGCCTGAAGAAGGGCTACATGTACATGGCCGACTGCGTCACCGATCCCCGTTGGCAGCGCACCTTCGGCACCTTTGGCGAGGATCCCGCACTGATTGAGGAGATCTTCGACCACCTGATCCCCGGCATCCAGGGCGGCAGCAACGGCGTTACCCCCGAGGGTGTTTCCATGACCGTGAAGCACTTCCCCGGCGGCGGTGCCCGTGAGAACGGCTTTGACCCCCACTATGCAGCAGGCCAGTGGAACATCTACGCCACCCCCGGCTCCCTGCAGAAGTACCACATCCCGGCATTCCGCGCAGCCATCCGCCACAATGCCGAGTCCATCATGCCCTACTACTCCAAGCCCAGCGCTGAGAAGAGCGCTCCGCAGGAGGACTTCAACGGCAACCCCATCGAGCTCCAGCCCTACGGCTTTGCCTACAACAAGGTGTTCATCGACGGCCTGCTGCGCGGCCAGATGGGCTTCAAGGGCTACATCAACTCCGACACCGGCATTGTTCACAATATGTGCTGGGGCGTTGACATGCTGGACGAGCCCGAGCGCATCGGCTATGCAGTCACCCAGAGCGGCGTGGATCTAATCTCCGGCCTGCTGGACAACGAGCTGGGCGAGGAGAGCTACGCCCGCGGCACCAACGACTACTACGACACCCACGCGGTGCCCGCCGGCTTCAAGAAGGAAGATCTGGTGCTGACCGATGCCAGCCTGAACCGCGCTGTCAGCCGCACCCTGACCGAGCTGTTCCGTCAGGGCATGTTCGAGGACACCTACGCCGACCCCAGGAAGGCCGCCGAGGTCGTTGCCACCAAGGCCGACTGGGAGGAAGCTTCCCGCGTGCACCGCGAGTCCGTTGTCCTGCTGAAGAACGACGGCACCCTGCCCCTGAAGGACGGCACCAAGGTCTACGCTGAGGCCTTTGGCAAGAGCGCCGAGGCCGGTGAGGCCGCCACCAAGGCCCTGCGCGAGATGCTGGGCAATGTCACTCTGGTGGACACTCCCGATGAGGCCCAGGTGGCCCTGCTGATGGTCAGCCCCCAGTCCGGTGCATACTTCAACGCCACCCCGGGCTACCTGGAGCTGGACATCTGCGAGGACAAGACTGTCTGCAACGTGGACGAGAGCGGCAAGCCCACCACCGAGACCCACAAGGAGACCACTCTGGTGGGCGCAAACCGTCTGGCCGGTATCGCTGCTGCGGTCCACGCACACGGCGGCAAGGTCGTTTCCAACATCAACTGCCCGCTGGCCTGGGAGGTCGGCAATGTGGAGAAGGTCTCCGACGCTCTGACCGTCGGCTTTGACACCTACCCCTCCGCAACGCTGGATGTGATGTTCGGCCGCTTTGCTCCCGTTGGCAAACTGCCCCTGACCCTGCCCAAGGGCGACGAGGTGCTGGCTGTGAACGCGGACGGTGTCTGCATCAGCCCCAACGACGTGCCCGGCTTTGCAAAGGATGCCTACATGCCCGACAGCATGAAGGACGAGAACGGCAAGGCTTACGCCTACCGTGATGCCGCAGGCAACTACTACGAGATGAACTTCGGCCTGACGTTCTGAGGGCAGCCCTCTCCGTCTCGCTCAAACCAAAGGAGACACTTTCCATGGCACAAACGCAGAAAAAACAGCAGGATATGGGCACGGGTGACGTGAAAAAGCTCCTGCTCCAGCTGATGATCCCCGCCGTTGTGGCGCAGGTGGTCAACCTGCTGTACAACATCGTGGACCGCATTTACATCGGCCACATCTCGGGGATCGGCGCGGCGGCTCTGACCGGCGTGGGCCTGTTTACCCCCATCCTGATGCTTCTGAACGCCTTTGCCATGCTCATCGGCTCCGGCGGCGCGCCCCGCACCGCCATCGCCATGGGCCAGGGCGACAAGAAGCAGGCAGAAAAGATCGTCAGCAACAGCTTTACCATGCTGCTGCTCTTCTCGGTCGTCCTGACCATCGTCTTTTACGCCGCCGCGCCCACCCTGCTGCGGCTGTTTGGTGCCAGTGACACCACCCTGCCCTACGCCCTGACTTACAGCCGCATCTACATTCTGGGCACCATCTGCGTGCTGATCGTGCTTGGCATGAACACCTTCATCACTGCGCAGGGCTTTGCCAAGATCAGTATGCTGACCACCGTTATCGGCGCGGTCATCAACATCGTGCTGGACCCCATCCTCATCTTTGGACTGGGCATGGGCGTAAAGGGTGCTGCCATTGCCACCGTGCTGAGCCAGGCAGTGGGTGCCATCTGGGTCATCCGCTTCCTCACCGGCCCCAAGACCATCCTCAAGATCCGCAAAGAGGACATGAAGCTGGAAGGGAAGATCATCCTGCCCGTGCTGGCACTGGGCATTTCCACCTTCGTCATGCTCTCCACCGAGAGCCTGCTGTCCATCAGCTTCAGCTCCAGCCTAGCCCGCTACGGCGGTGACGTGGCCGTGGGTGCCATGACCGTGATTACCAGCGCCTCCCAGCTGTGCACCATGCCCATCTCGGGCATCTGCCAGGGCGGCCAGCCGGTGATGAGCTTCAACTTCGGCGCAGGCAAGAAAGACCGCGTCAAGCAGGCATTCCGCTTCCAGCTGACCCTCTGCCTGAGCTACACCACCATCTTCTGGCTGCTGATGATGCTGGTTCCCGGTGCAGTGGCTGGCATCTTCACCTCGGATGCCTCCCTGATCGATTACACCACCTGGGCCATGCGCATCTACATGGCGGGCATCTTCTCCACCGGTGTCCAGATCGCCTGCCAGCAGAGCTTTATGGCGCTGGGTCAGGCCAAGGTCAGCCTGCTGCTGGCCTGCCTGCGCAAGCTCATCCTGCTCATCCCTCTCATCTTCATCCTGCCCCATGTGGTCGCGAACCCCGTGTTCGGCGTGTTCCTTGCCGAGCCCGTCAGTGACATCATCGCCGCTGCCGTGACCGCCACCACCTTCTTCCTCCAGTTCAATAAGATCCTGGACAAGGGCGCTGGCAGGGTCTGATGCCTTGTCCGCCTGAAAATAATCATCCGTATCACCACAACCATCTGATCAAAAAAGGAGTATCCTCGTGGAAAAGAATGTTCTGAACACCGACCTGTCCGGCAAGGTTGCCGTGGTCACCGGTGCCAGCGGCACCCTTTGTTCCATTTTCGCCAAAGCTCTGGCCCGGGCAGGAGCCAAAGTGGCTCTGCTGGGCCGCAACATGGAGAAGCTGAAGGAGCTGGCCAATGCGATCGAGGCAGAAGGCGGCGTGGCCAAGGGCTACACCTGCAACGTTATGAACAAGGCCAACTGCCTGCAGGTGGCAGAGGAGGTGATGGCGGATCTGGGTCCCTGCGACATTCTGGTGAACGGTGCCGGCGGCAACAACCCCCGGGCCAACACCGACAAGGAATTCTTCGAGATGGCGGATCTGGACGATGACACCGTGACCTTCTTCGATCTGGACGAGAGCGGCGTGGAGATGGTGTTCAACCTGAACTTCATCGGCACCCTGCTGCCCACGCAGGCCTTTGCCCGGCAGATGGTGGGCCGCCCCGGCTGCAACATCATGAACATCTCCAGTATGAACGCCTACCTGCCCCTGACCAAGATCCCGGCCTACTCCGGCTCCAAGGCTGCCGTCACCAACTTCACCCAGTGGCTGGCAGTGCACTTCAGCAAGGTGGGCATCCGGGTCAACGCCATTGCCCCGGGCTTCTTTGCCAGCGAGCAGAACGCACGGCTCCTCTACAACGAGGACGGCACCCCCACCGCCCGCACCGAAAAGATCCTGGCTGCCACCCCTATGGGCCGCTTCGGCGACAGCGAAAAGGATCTGGTGGGTGCCCTGCTGTTCCTGCTGAACAACGAGGCTGCCGGCTTCATCACCGGCATCTGCCTGCCCATTGACGGCGGCTTCTCCGCCTACTCTGGTGTCTGATGAGGGCCCCGGCCTGAGCCGCAGACCCTGAGAGAAACAATAAGAGCCCCGGAGCTGCAGTTTCCATGCAGCCCCGGGGCTCTTTCTCGTTTTTACAGACCGGCCAGCAGGATGGCCAGCACGGCTTTCTGCACATGGAGACGGTTCTCGGCCTCGTCAAAGATCTCGTCGGCGTGCTCCTCAAAGACAGCGGTGGAGATCTCCTCGCCCCGGTGCGCAGGCAGGCAGTGGAGGAGCATGGCATCGGGCTTTGCCCCCTCCATCAGCCTGCTGGTCACCTGAAAGCCCGCGAAGTCCCGCAGGCGGCGCTCACTTTCGGGGGTACCGGGGGCCGTGTTCCATGCGGCGGTCACCACCACATCGGCATCCTTCACACCCTCGGCGGGGTCGGTGAGCAGGTGAAACTTTTCGCCATACTTGTGGGCGAACATCAGCACGTCAGCGGCAGGGCGGTAGCCCTCGGGGCAGACACAGGTCACACGCATCCCTGCCAGCAGGCCGCCCACGATGAGGCTGTTTGCCATGCTGCAGCCATCCCCGATGAAGCAGAGCTTCTGGCCCTCCAGCGTGCCCCGGCGTTCCCGGATGGTCATCAGGTCGGCCAGCACCTGGCAGGGATGGGCGTAGTCGGTCAGGCCGTTGATCACGGGCACACCAGCCAGCTCGGCAAACTCTTCCAGATCGCACTGACGGTAGGTGCGCCAGACCACGCAGTCGTAATAGCGGCCCAGCACCCGGGCGGTGTCCTTGAGGGGCTCGCCCCGGCCGGACTGCAGCTCGGTGGCGGCGTTCATGTAATTGCCCAGACCGCCCAGCTGGTAGACACCCACCTCAAAGCTGGTGCGGGTGCGGGTAGAATTTTTGGAGAACATCAGCGCCACGCTCCTGCCCTTGAGCAGCGCCGGGGTCGTCCCGGCCTTCTGCTCTGCCTTGAGCTCCTCTGCCACATCAAGGATGTGGTGGAGCTCAGCGGGGGAGAGGTCGCTCATTTTCAGCAGATGTTTCATGCCTGCTCCTTTGGAGCCTTCTGCTCCATCTCGGTCAGCACCTCGTTCAGGATGCCCAGAGCCTTTTCCACATCGTGGGCGGTCAGGGTCAGCGGGGGCAGCAGGCGCAGGCGGCTCTTGGCCGTGAGCACCAGCAGGCCCTTTTCGCGGCAGGCGGCCAGCACATCCGCGGCCTGGATGCCGCCAAAGAACTCGATGCCCACCATCAGGCCAATGCCGGAAAGGTTCTTGACCATGGGCAGCTTGGCCAGACCCGCGCGCAGCTGGACGGCCCGCTCACTGACATTGGCCAGGAAGCTCTGATCCATCCGATCCACCACCACATTGGCACCGGCGCAGACCACCGGGTTGCCGCCAAAGGTAGAACCGTGGCTGCCGGGGCCCATACCCTCGGCGGTCTTTTCGTTCAGCAGAACGGCACCGATGGGCAGGCCGCCGCCCAGGCCCTTGGCCAGCGTGACGATATCGGGCTTGAGGTTGTAGTGTTCACAGCACAGGAAGGTGCCGGTGCGGCCCACGCCGGTCTGCACCTCGTCCACGATGAGGACAAGGTCCTTTTCATCACAGAGGGCGCGCACAGCCTGCACATACTCAGGGTCCAGCGCCATCACGCCGCCCTCGCCCTGGATCAGCTCCAGCATAATGGCGCAGGTATGGCGGTCCACCAATTCCCGGAGGCCTTCGATGTCACCGGCGGTGGTATAGACAAAACCCTCGTTGAAGGGGCCGAAGTAGTTGTGGAACACCTCCTGACCGGTGGCGGTCAGGGTGGCAATGGTGCGGCCATGGAAGCTGTTGACCAGCGTGATCACAACATCGCGGCCCTTGCCGTAGTGGTCAAAGCTGTACTTGCGGGCGGCCTTGATGGCACCCTCGTTGGCCTCGGCACCGGAATTTCCGAAAAACACCTTGCTCATGCCGGTGCGCTTGCACAGCTTTTTGGCCAGCTTGCCGCAGGGGGCAGTGTAATAGAGGTTGGAGGTGTGCTGCAGCTTGTGGGCCTGCTCGGAGACAGCCTCGGCCCAGGTCAGGTCGCAGTAGCCCAGGCTGTTCACGCCGATGCCGCTGGTGAAATCCAGATACTTCTGGCCCTCGGGGCCCTCGGCATACAGGCCGTGGCCCTTTTCCAGTGCAATGGGGTTGCGGTTATAGGTGTGCAGGACATATTCGTTGTCCCGCTTGATGACTTTTTCGGAATCCATAGATATACCCTCCTTGGTTAGCGTCCTCGCCCTCTCAGTCTCGCATTCGCTCGCCAGCTCCCCCAAAGGGGGAGCCTATTCATCTTTATTATATCGCCCGATATAATTTTCAGCAAGCCTTATTCCTGATGGCTGCGGCGGTAGAACCGGGTGCCGGAGCCGCGGTTGGAGAACAGCTCCAGCAGGATGGAGTGGGGCACGC
>OJQZ01000176.1_pt1 | contig 63171 bp, 54 predicted proteins | sample 1599071 | NCBI WGS metagenome assembly OJQZ01 (sample SAMN03922525, study PRJEB24848) | human gut metagenome | isolation source: stool sample | host: Homo sapiens | place: Germany | collected 2010-05
TGCCAAAGCGCTCGGGGTCCTGCACATAGTAGCCGAACACGGTGCAGCGGCCCTTGTTCTCTGCGTTGGCCACGGCGCTCTTGAGCAGCTTGGAGAAGCCGTTGCCGTAGAAAATGTTATCGCCCAGGATCATGGCGCAGCAGTCGTCGCCAATGAACTCTTCGCCCAGAATAAAGGCCTGTGCCAGACCATCCGGAGAGGGCTGCACCTTATACTGCAGATGGATGCCGTACTGGCTGCCATCGCCCAGCAGCGCCTCAAAGCGGGGCGTATCGGTAGGGGTAGAGATGATCAGGATATCCTGAATGCCCGCCAGCATAAGGGTGGACAGCGGATAGTAGATCATGGGCTTGTCGTAGACCGGCAGCAGCTGCTTGCTGGTGACCATGGTCAAGGGATAGAGCCGTGTGCCGGCACCGCCGGCGAGAATAATGCCTTTCATACTTGTGCACTCCTTTTTTCTTATAAAAAGATGTGCAGCTTAATTCAAAGCGGAGCTGCGTCCGCTGTAAACGATTTTGGGTCTGCCATGGCCGCATTTTTGCAAAAGACGATGGCAGTACACTTTATTTTACTATGAAAGCACGCAAAATGCAAGAGGCGGAAACAGCAGAAAGCGGTGTGCCGTCGGCACACCGCTTTCTGCGAATCAAAAACACTATTTTTTCTTCCCCGCTCACCACGCAAAGCCCCACTTGGAAAAGTAGCGCAGCAGGCTGCGCAGCTGCCACAAAAAAGGTTTCAGGCTGCGGTGCGCCGCGCGGTGCCATGCGTGGATGGCGGTATACTGGGGCACCAGATACGCCTTGCCCCGGGTGCGCATCTTCTGGGTCAGGTCGGCGTCCTCCACATACATGAAGTACCCCTCGTCAAAGCCGCCCACGGCCTTGAAGGCGGCAGTGTCCACCGCCGAAAAGCTGCCGGTGCAGAACTCGATCTCGGTGGGCTTTGTCAGGTCCTTGTCTGCCATCAGGTAGCGGTCGTTGCACTTTGCCCAGAAGCGCAGACAGGGCAGCTGACGGTAGACCATGGCGCGCACGTTGCACCGGCGCAGCGGCAGCTGCTGGGGCTTGCCGTCCGGGAAGGTCAGCCCCGGGCGGGTCATCACCACGCCGGGGTGCGCTGCCATCCAGTCCGCAAGGTCGCTCAGGGTATCCGCGGTCAGCTGGATATCCGGGTTCAGGATAAAGTGCACCCGGCTGTGCAGCAGCGAGAGCACTGTGTTGTGCCCGGTGCCGAAGCCGCCGTTCTCCAGCCGGCAGAGCACCTGCACCGTCTGCCCGGGGGCGGTGCGCAGGGTGCCGTCCTTTGCGGCGGCGGTCAGCTGCTGGCCGCTGCCGTCCGGGCTGGCGTTATCCACAAGATACAGCGTGAGCGGGTAGCGGCGGGTGCAGTCCAGCACGGTCTGGGCGGCCCTGATGGCCTCCCCGGCACCGTTATACACCACGATACAGGCCGAAAGCTCCATCTGCGTTCCCCCTTTCGGTTCGGTTTGGGTCAAAGGCTCACTCCAGCGGCTTGATGTCAAAGCTGAAGTCCTCCTTCATCAGGTCAAAGTTGGGGTTCATGCAGGGGTCGCCCGCAGCCAGCTGCTTTGCCCACCGCTTCTGGAAGCGCTCCACCTCAGAGGCAAAGCGCTTGCGCTTGGCAGGGCTTTCGTCCAGCCCGCGGCTCTTGCTCTCGTAGTGGTACAGCTGGGCAAAGGGGGTGAACACGTTGGTGTAGCCCGCCTCCCGCACGCGCACGCAGAAGTCCACATCGTTGAAGGCCACGGCAAAGCTCTCGTCCAGCCCGTTCACCTGCTCGTACACGTCCTTGCGCACCATCAGGCAGGCGGCAGTCACGGCGTACACGTCCTGTGCATAGACCAGCCGTCCCATATAGCCGGGGTGCCCCACGGGGAAGTTCTTGTGCATATGCGCCGCCAGCGTCAGGAAACCGAAGCCGATGCCCGCGTGCTGGATGGTGTTATCCGGGTAGAGCAGCTTTGCGCCCACGCAGCCCACACGGTCCTGCTGGGCATACATGACCATCTCCTCCATCCAGCGGGGCGAGATGACCTCGGTATCGTTGTTGAGCAGCAGCAGATACTCGCCGGTAGCGGCGCGTGCACCAAAGTTGTTCAGGGCGCTGTAATTGAAGCCGGTGCCCTGCCATGTGAGCACATGCAGGGTGTCCGGGTGCTCCTTTTGCAGCTGCTCGTAGCAGCGGAAGGTGGCAGGCTCCTTGCTGTTGTTCTCGATGATGATGACTTCAAAATCCGGGTAGGTGGTCTTGCGGTAGATGGACTCCACGCACACCCGTAAATCGCCCGAATGGTCGCAGCTGGGGATCAGCACGCTGACCCGCCCGGGCTTTGTGATGGTGTAATCAGTCTTGTAGAAGCCCGGGGTGTTGGGCACCATGGTCACCGCGTCCACCGGCACGCCCATGCGGTCGTAGTGGGCACGCAGGGCCTTCATGGCTGCTTCCAGACAGTAGGTCTTGGCAGAGATATTGCTGGCCACGCTGGCCGGGCTGGAACGCCAGTAATACAGCAGGTGCGGGATGTGCACGATCTTTTCCGCCTGCTCGGTCAGGCGCAGGTAGAGGTCGTAATCCTGACTGCCGTTGAACTCTGCCCGCTCGTCGCCGCCCACCTTTGCCAGCAGCGCCGCGCTGAACACGCTCAGGTGGCAGATATAGTTGTTGGAGCGCAGGTTATCCAGCATATAATCCGGCTTGAAGTGGTAGACCGTCAGATGGTCGATGTCCCCTTCAAAGGTCACTTCATCGGTGTACACAAAGTCCGCGCCCTGCTTGGCGATGGCTTCCGCCACATACCACAGTGCGCAGGGGTGCAAAATGTCATCATGGTCCAGCAGGGCGATATAGTCACCGGTGGCAAGGGCAAAACCCTGATTGGTGTTGCCCGCAATGCCCTCGTTGCTGTCCAGTTTCCGGTAGCGGATACGGCTGTCGGTGCGGGCGCGCTCCTGCACGAGGGCTCCCACGTCCGCGTCCTGTCCGGCATCCACCATGCACAGCTCCCAGTTGCGGTAGGTCTGGTTCTGCACCGAGTCCAGCAGCTCCACCAGAAAATCGTGGGGGGTGTTGTACAGCGGCACTACGATGCTGATGCACGGTGCAGCGGGCTGGTCTGCGGCCTGTTTTACCAGCAGCTCCACGTCCGCAAAGCGGTCGGCGGGCATCGCCTTGCCCGGGAACAGCTTTTTGTACTCCTTTTTGGCCTTGGCCTGTGCCATTACGCCCGCAAAGCCCACCCGGCGCAGGGTGGCAAAAAAGACGAACAGCGGGAAGGTGCGCCACAGCTGGCGGCACTTGCTTACCAGATACCGCAGCGGCCAGCTGGCCTTCCAGAAGGTGGAGTTGACCACGCTGTTCAGGGTCTTTTCCAGTTCCTGCTCATGGCTGCGGCTCAGGGAAAGGTCGCTGCGCAGCCGCTCCAGCTGGGCAGTCTGCTGGGCGGCGGTGCGCTCGGCCAGCAGGGTGCGCTCCCGCAAAACGTCCAGCTGCTGCTCGTAGCCATCTTCAAGTTCCGGCAGCTCCGGGGCAGCCATGCGGCAGAACAGCGCGGTCAGCTGCTCCTTGCCGCGGTCCTTCCACGCAAGCTCCCGGCAGAAGCCCTGTGCCGCAAGCTGCTTTGCACAGTCTGCCATGCCGGCGTACTCTGCGCACACCAGCAGCACTTTTTCCGCCTGTACGGCGGGCAGGGTGACCCACTGGGGGTCTGCCACCACCAGCAGCTCCGGGGCGCTTTGCACCACCGCAGTATTCATTTTACAAAAAGCTTTTTCCAGCAGCCCGCTGTCCTCCAGCACCTGTACGCTGCGGGGAGCCAGCTCCCGCACGATGCGCTGTGCCAGTGCACGGCAGCGCTCGGCGGCCTCCTGATTCTGCTTTTCCTGATCCAACTCCATGCTGATACTCCAATCCGTGCGCTTTTCTACGCAGTTATGTTTCCCGTTCATTTTTCACAAACGGATATAGTATACCAAATCTTGCGGCGTTTGAGAAGGTTTTTCCAAAATTTCAGTGAAACACGTTCAGCGGAACAATCCCGCCAGCCAGCCGAACAGTCCGCCGCTGCGGGTAGTACTGGTACGGATCTTCGCCCCGGTGTAGTAGTGCTGCAGGATCTGCTTGTAATTCATACCCTCCTCGGCGGCGTAGCCCACTGCGCCGCACTGGCTCATACCCACGCCATGACCATAGCCGTAGTAGGTCATGCAGGGGGTGCCGCTGGCATCGGTGCCGAAATCGAAGCAGTAGCGGGAGGAAACGAACTGGTTGATATACCGGTAGCTGCGTCCGTTGGACACCAGCGTGTTGTACTGCACAAAGCCGCCCAGATCCTTGTGGGTGGTGTCGGCGCTCTGGTAGGGCTCGCCGGTGCGGCTGTCGTTGTATTCTATATAGGTGTAGTCCTTGCCGATCACCCGGCGCAGCAGCTTGTGGTACTGCTCCTCGTAGGGGCTTTCCACGCTTTGGAGGTAGGGCACATCCGTGCCCCACGCGTCCAGACTGGCGCAGGTACCGTACACACCGGTCTGGGTGTTGTAGCCCGCACTGGCCGACCATACTGCATCGCACACGCTGCCGTTGTACACCAGCACCTCATCCTTGACCGCCTGCACCGCCTTGCGGATGGCATTGCGGGCAGAGGCCGGGATCTGATCGACCGGGGTATAGATCAGCGCATTGGTGGACGAGCCGTACTGCTTGTGGTATTCCAGATAAGAGTGGATGGCCACCGCCTGCGCCTTCCACGCCTGCTGCGCGGCGCTGGCGCTGACATAGCTGCCAATGGAGCCAAGCTCGGTATAGGTGATGCCCACCAGACAGTCCTCAAGATCCAGCGTAACATTGCGCTTGAGCCCCTGTCCCTTGATGTTCAGGTAGGGCATGGTGATCTTATCCTTGGAGCCAAACAGCCAGCTGAGACAGTTTTCGTCCTCTGCGGGGATCAGGGTGGTATCGGCCCCGCCGATGGTGGTGGCAGCCGAAGCCGCTGCCGCCGGGATGCAGACGCACAGCACCGCCGCCAGCAGAAAAGCCGCCGCGCGGCGGGCAAAAGAATGCAGATGTTTCAAAGTCCGGTTCCCTCCTTGTGGGTATCATTTACGTTTTGATCTGACCTTAGTGTAGCACAGCCCGCGCCGCCGGGCAAGAACCGGAGTCATGTATTTTACGCCATGCGGGACGATCTGAAAAAAGACGCAAACTTTCTCTTGATTTTGCCCAGGGAATCCGGTATAATAAAAGACGTTCAAACCGATGCGCCGGTGTGTCGGAATGGCAGACGAGGGGGACTCAAAATCCGCTTCGCGGCTTCGTGCGCCCATCTGAAATTTCAACGAAGCAGCGAAGGTTTTTGACCGGTTAGCGGTGGATAAGTTCCAACATCCCTCCTGAACATCCCTCCAACTTCCAAAAAACCGTGCAAAACGCATCCAAATCCATATCAGCCGATGTGGCGGAATGGCAGACGCAAGCGACTCAAAATCGCTCGGGAAACCATGTGGGTTCGAGTCCCACCATCGGCACCAAGCAAGCAGTCCGGACTTTTTTCAGGTTCCGGGCTGCTTTATTTTTGTTGCAAATCATACCTTTGTGTTCTCCGGGAAAATGCTGACGATGGCATTGGCAGAGGATACCTTGCTGGAAAAATCCAGATGGGTATAGATATTGCTGGTGGTGCTGATATCGCTGTGCCCCAGCCACTCCTGAATTTCCTTCAGGCTCACGCCGTTGGCGTAAAGCAGGCTTGCGCAGCTGTGGCGCAGGTCGTGGAAGCGGATGCGCTTCATATCGTGCGCCGTGAGGAACTCCGGGAAATGCTGGCTCAGAAAGTTGGGGCGGATGCGCCTGCCCATCGGGTTGACGTAGATATAGTCGAGATAATCCGTGCAGTAATCCTTGCCGCAGACCTTCCGGTTCAGCGCCTGCTCTTTCTGCATCTTTTTGAGCATCTGCTCACAGGCAGGGATCAGCGGAAGGGTGCGGCAGCTGGATTTCGTTTTGGTTCTATCCCGCGCGATATCGGTCACAACGCCGTCAACCTTTGTGGAAACGACTGTGTGCTGAATGCTGATGGTCTTGTTCTCAAAATCAATGGCATCCCATTTCAGACCAACGATCTCGCTGCGGCGCAGCCCGTAGAATGCAGCCATGATAACGCCGAACTCTGCCGGGTCGCCCTGGATCGCCGTGAAGAGCTGTTCCAGTTCCTCTGCCTTGTAGACCTCCGACTTGAACTTTTCCTTACGAGGACGTTCAACGCGGTCTGCGGGGTTGGAACGGATCATGCCGATCTGAAAAGCATACTGTAAGCATTTGCGGATGTTGGCGTGATAGTGGATGACCGTGTTTGCCGTAACGCCGCGATCCAGCTCATGCTGATAGAAATCCTGAATGTACTTGGGGTGCTGCTCAAGGTCTTGCAGGGTGTAGTGGAGCGGCTCAAAATACGGAACGATCCGGCGCGTGATCACGATCTCGTAGTTTGCATAGGTCGTGATCGCCACGCGGGACTTCATCATTTTCAACCAGTCCATGAGAAAATCGTTGAAAAGTACCGGGGAGTTATCAAGGCAGGGGTCAACCGTCTTGACGGGGTTCGTTTTCAGCCAGTTACTGTCAACGGCATACTGAAGGGCATCGGTCAGCTCCCTGTGCCAATCCAGAAGCTGCTGTACGGTCGCTTCCTCCTGCTGACGCTCATAGCGGAAAAACGTTTCCAGATCGCGCGGAGTGAGCGCTTTTAAAGACAGCCGCTTTCGTTCAAAGTACGGGATGATGACCCTGCCCATATCGTAGGCGTATCGACCGTAAGTATCCGGGGAAAGGTTCATCACGCTTTCCCGCAGCCAGCGTGTCAGGTATTCCGGCACAGACAGGTCACCGACCTGCTGCATCGTTTCCGGGTTGAACTCCTTTTGTGTCTGACGCAGAAGGGATTCAGCCCGCTTTTTGTTTCCTTTTACAGGAAGTCCTGTGCTGATGGATTTGGTTCTGCGCTTTCCGTTTGCATCCTTCCAGCTCAGGACCATCTGATATGTACCATTCTGTTCTCTTAAATGTCCAGCTACATTTATCATAGAAACGCTCCTTTCTTTGTAGCCAAACGCTCTTTGCTCAGGCAACCTTAGTTTAAAATAAACAGGGCTGCTTTGCAAGGATGGCGCAAGGGATTTTTGGGGCTGCATCCCTCCTGAAGGTCAAGTCTTGTCCAGCAGGTACTCCACAACGCAGAGCTTCGGGATCTTGTAGCTGCGCCCCACACGGACAGACCGGATCTTGTTTTCCTTGACTAGCAGGTAGGCGATCTTCCGCCCTACCCCCAGCATTTTCTGAAGATGCTCCACTGTCACTACATCCGGGTAATCCTTGAACATCATCATATACCGCTCTGTCTTGCGGTCGGGCGCTTCCTGAATCAAAGTGCAGGCTGCGATCTCGCTCATTCCTGTCCTCTCCTTTCCAGTTCAATATGTCAATTATTCGGAAGAAAATACTATATGTAAAGAGTGATGGCCTTTCCGGGTACCATCGCCCTTGCCAAAGGAGATATTTGAGTTTAGAACTTCATCGGCAGCGCGTCCTTCCTGCACTTGCCGTTGTAGGTGGTGTAGATGGGATAAACGTACCGCCGCCAGCCCGGGAGCCTTGCGGGGTTATCCCGGCTGATACGGTAGAGCTCCATGGGATGGACGCCGCTCAGCGCACGGATAAGACGCTCCGCGCTGTACTGTCCATGATACAGCTGCACAAAGTACATCACGCCCCGCAGGACAGCCGCCCGGAAGGAATCCGGTCTGCCCTCCCACGCCGCCACGATGTGCCGCAGGGCTTCGCAGTAGATTTCTTCGCCCAGCTGGTCGTACAGCTTCAGCGCCGTGCCCACACAGCTGATGCGGTAGTCGCTCAGCTGCATGCTGTCGTAGTTGAGGGACAACCCCACCCGGTTGGTGGCTGCGACAAACGCCTTGGAAGGCGCATCGCCGCCCACCACCTTGGCGCGTAGCTTGATGCCCGCCGACAGGGGTGCGGCGTGACCGTTCTGCTCCGCAAAGAGCAGGGCTTCCTGCTCCATTGTCAGACCGGTGTAGACCTTGCAGAGGATCGGGCGGTCCTCGCCGCCGTTGAGGAGGATGCAGCCCTCGATGGTGTGCTGCCCGTCCATCACATAGTACCTGCCGTTGCGGAAGCTGACCTTCGGCTCGTTGACGATGTACTCGTTGAAGTCCCTGGCGATCAGCTCCACCCGCTTGCGCTCCACGCCCCGCTGGTAGATCTCGCGGGGATAGATCAGCTTGCTGCTGTGGATGACCGAAAGCTGGTACGGCGGGTTGATACCGATGAAAGAATTGTTGTCGTTCAGGCGCATCGCATTTCCTCCTTGATTCTCCAAATGTACTTCTCGGCTTCCTCTAAGATCTCAGCCACCTGCTGCTTACGCTTCGGGCTGGTGAGCAGGCTGGGATTGAAGGTGAAGCTGTATTCCAACCGCTGGATCATGGCATGAACCGCGGATTGCAACTCGGTGTACAGCATCATTTCCTCGATGCTTCCGGCGTTCTCAAAGGACGATTTGATGGGCGTATAGGGGTAGACAGGTGGTTTGCCATCCACCACCTCAGGCGGCGCGTAAACCGCCGTAGAGCGCCGGATAGGCTCCATCTGCTGGATGCTGCCCATGGGGTTCAGCGCAAGGCTGATACGCACTGCATCATCCACCCTGCGCATCTCCTCCGGGGTCAGATGCCCCAGATACTTCAGTGCCCGGCTCTTGTCGATGGTGAAGATCTGCTCTGCCTGCACAACGGACGGCATATTCAACCCTGCGTTTTCCAACAGACAGTGGGTCGGCTGGTTTACTTTCTTTTCCGCCTTGCTTGTCATGGTCGCAACGATCAGGGTCGGCGAGTGGTAATTGCCCACGTCATTCTGAAGAATGACCGCCGGGCGGTCACCGCACTGTTCCGAGCCGGTGCTCGCCCCGAAATGGGTGAAAAAGATGTCTCCGCGTTGGAATTTCCAGTTTTGCTGCAAAATTGTACCTCCATGTTGTTATGTGCAAAGCCCGCTGCCGGATGTTCCGCTTAATTTTCAAGGATCATGAAGTCGGACGCTTTGCCCTGCGGTGAGTGCCACTCGGGAAATTGTCCCTTCACTTACGAACCCAGTTGAAAGGTCAATTCGTAGCATCGAAATCAAAGTTTTTCAAAAAATTAGTAATTCTCTTGATTTTAATGCTTATCGTGGGGTGAGAAACGCCCAAGACTTTAGAAATTTCAGTGACGGTGTAGCCCTCATAGGCGTATAGCGTCAAAAGTTTGAGGTCGTCAACAGACAGCTTCTCTAAGCCGGCTTGCAAACGTTCGTTTTGGACTTCACCAACCCATGCAAACCGCGTTTTCGTTTCGTGATAGGTGTCCGTCACGGTAGTGGCTCGCACAAAGTCAGCATAATCGTTCCGATTTTCGGAATCGTCTGCACTCGGAATCTCAACATCATAACGATGGTGGGCACGATCATCATTGAATACCGCCAGATCGTACTCATACATCTTCTTGATAGCGTCCTCCTTCATGCCAGCAGCCCGGTATTCTTCCCGAAGCTTGTCCCATTTCGCATAGAAGTTACGGCGGGCATTTCCGCTATTGTAGTTCATATAGACCTCCAAATTTTCGATAAAGCGTAAAAAGTCGAAAATTCGGAAGGCTAGCGATAAACACCGTAGGGGTTCACAGCCATGCGCTGCTTGTAGCCGGAGATCTTCTTCTCCCGCAGCTTGTCCATGCAGTTCATCATGTCAGTCATTTTCTTGTCCTTTCCCCCGGACTCAGAGAGGGGAAGGATACCGATGACGGAGACTGGATAGGGGTTCACGCCGTGCACTGAACCAGCCTGCAAAACGCAAAAAGGCCCGATTCCAGAGATGGGAGGTACACCCATAGACCGGTCGTTCTACCGCAGCAGACAGCGTCTGCCGGCTGGTAAAACTCCGTTATGGTATCCTTAACCCTCTCTAGAATCGGGCCTTACGATATTATTTTTGTTCTTAGAACTTGCCTTCTTGGGGGTTCGTCCCTTGAACTGACTACATGATAACCGAGAACACCTCAAATCACCAGTTCATCAGATGAGCTCTAAAAAGCAGCACACAAAGCATCGTTATTCCGTGCTTTTATAAAAAGTACCGTCATGTCAGATTCTCTTATGCAGCCTTACTGCGCCGTTTTATTACCGTTTAGGGCTCACTTCTTGAGCCCTTACCTCAGAAAAAATTTCAAAAAAAAAGAGGCGACCAGACCGTTTTATGGTCCAATCGCCTCATAGGTATTCTGTTGTGTCCGCATTAACAGGCAGTTTTGAGTGGCGCACATCCACATGCTGCAAGGCAGACATTGACTTGTTCGATGCCCTCTTTGTAATACTCCGTCAGAATCATCTGATAGACAGTATTCTTTTGATTGTTGAAATCCAGCGTGATTCCGCACATCCTCAATAAATCACCGCTTACAGGTGGCGGAAGGTGCAGTGCCACCGAGATGGCAACGATCTGCTCCACACTTGCATCCTGTCCTGCACGAAGCCGCTTTACCGTAGATACAGAGAGCCCAGACTCTGACTCCATCTGTTCCACAGACATATCCCGGTCGTTCATCAGCAGCTTTAGAGCGTCTCCGAACTCAAGTTTTGCAATCATCTTCCGCATTGCCATGGACCACTGAACCTCTGCCATAAACTCATCTGGCGCAGCCATCCCCTGCTCAGCAGTATTCTGGCGGCAAACCGAGTTGACATTGACGGATGCCGCTTTGGTCTCGGTATTCTTATGTACAGCGGATGCCACTTCGGTTCACCTCCTTCGCTGAAAATTTTAATAAAAAAAGACCGGAGCAAATTCAGATTTCAAGTTGCTTACGCATTACTTGTTTCTAAATTTACTCCGGTCTTATGTATTTCCGTTTCCGTACTCATTGACCGGACGTGTATTAGCCAGACATTTTATAGTCTTATCAGCAAGTAGACGCACTTCAACCTTACAGTAGTGTTTTAGTATTGAATTAAGGACCGTTTAGTTATAACTCCTCAATAATTGTGCGCTGACTGCCTCCAACAATCGCGGCACTCTACTAAAAACCTATGTAATGTCTCTTGCTGAGACGTCATTCAGAAGGATTTTTTTAACTGAACAACATGACTATCTTTGTCTGGTAATACACCTCCACGTTACAAATTATTATCTTTTCAATAGAGCCTTTTAGGCTATTATTATATCTGTAATATAGCAGCCAAAACTCTATTTGTAAACAGGAGCAGCCGCTTTTCATCGAAGCGACGAGAAATAAGCCGGAAAATTGTGTAATCTGCCAATTCCGATCCTATAAACGCAAAAGAGCCGGAATAGACTCCTAAAATCCGAAATAATTTCAGATTTTTTGAAGTCCACCCCGGCTTACTACGCGTTCTGAGCAGCACCAAACAGGCAGCAATTCAGTTTTAAACTGGCTCACACGGTCTCCCGATAAGCCAAGTGTGCAGATTCGCATCTGGCTCTTCTTGTCCTTGTCCTCAAACAGTGCAAATGAGCCGTGTATCCTTCTCCGGCAGGGAGTTGAACACACGGCTCATCATTTTAGGTTCAGAATCTCAAGAAGCTCGACAATCCTGTGCCGTCTCTCGGGACAGTGAAGCATTTCCTCTTTCTCTTAAGTACTCGTTCACCTCATCAATCGACCTCATATACATACAGTTAAGAATCATCAAATGTGCTAGCTGTTCTCTGGTTGCAGCCAAGCTAAAACCCGCTTTTGCTATGAGCGCAAACGAAAGCCATGGAGGAAGGTGCATAGCAACGCATAGTGCAACCACGTTTTTCTCAGAAAAACTTTCAACCTTTCCATTTCTGTAGCGACCGATCGTTGACTCCGACACCTTTGATTCAAAGGCCAGAGCCTCTTGCGTAAATCCGAAGCGTGTCATCACATATCGTAGTGCTTCCGGGAAGCAAGCAGGCATATTCGCTAACACCTTGCGTTCTTCTTCAGCCTTCTCGTACTTAGACAGCCTTCCTTCCGGGTCTATAATATGATAGTAGTTTTCGATCTCTGTTTGATTTTTTTCAGCATGCGAGGGCATCCAAATCCCTCCCACGTCCGAAACTACTCAAGGTAGCCTCAAACGTGGGAGGAATGGGCATAGCGATGCTCATTGGATCAGTAGTCAAACCCGCAGTCGCGCGACTGGCCTTTTGGGCTCTATTAACCCATAGCATATGCAACTGCGCATAAATCTGTGCACACTTAGCCTTTCTAATGCGTCTGATCAGTTCTCGCATCCTTTCCAATTCGAGAATTCTTTCATAAACGCACTGATACTCCACAGAATCCGGTGCCAGATCATCAGCAATATGAAGCAATGACTGAATCCGCTTATTGATTCTGTTCTTTTCTTGCTTCAGCTCCAATAGACTTACTGCCTCAGTAATCGCCTCGATAGCTGATGAAAGGATTGAATCTTGACAAATGATGTACATTAGCACATTCACCTGCCCTTTTCATGTAGTACGGTAAACCGCCAGTTTTATTATATCACATTCCATCTTAAAACAAAATATGTCTCGTTTTCTTATTGCTTCGCCATCTTCTCCTTAGCCTTGTCCGGCACGTCGATCAGGCCAAATCGGTAGAGCAGCCCATAGATATACGACACACCCCGGATATCTCCCAGCGCCTTGGGTCTGTCCACTACCTCTCCGATTTTACCGATATTGTGATACGCCAGCATCACGGAACTCCAAGCAAGGCTCTTGCTGTCCTCTCTGCGGTCGATCCACAGCTCCTTGGTGAATTCATCTCCCCTGCCCTTTTTCAGCGTATATGTAAAGGGCAAGCCGGACATCGTCTTGAACTTGTATTCCCGAAAAGCCACCACACACTTCCAGAGGTTTTCTTCGCAGGGATCCTTCCTCAGTGCAACAACAGCTCGGTAGTGTCGCTGCCGCTCTGCCCCGGCACTGATATTCGCCGCTTCAGCTTCCTCCGGGAAGTACACGCCTTTCTCATACGGCAGATAAGAGGTCACAGAGGGACGGGATAACTGCAAGGCAGCCATGGTGGAGGTGACAGCAGCAGAATAGCTTTGTGTTTCTCTGAAGGCATTAAAGGTCTGCTGGACGAGTTTTGCCGTGTCTGACTCGTAGACCCCGGCTGTGATGAGCAGCTTCCGAACCTTGATGGGGTTGAGGGACAGGGCGTCCGCGATGGCTTGCAGGCTCATTTTGTCCGTATAAAGTTTAGTAGCTGCTTTCATCTGCTGTGTTAAGTTCTTGGCTGCGCTGTATTCTGGCTTTGATGACTTCCGCCCTCCGCCGGGCTTGGAGGCGCGTGTATTACTCACTAGTTTTCACCTCGTTTTTATTTACGTCACAAACTATATATCGTGTTCAAGAATATGCCGTGTGAACTTCTGGAGTTCAGTTCACACGGCATATTGTGGATGCTAATTGTTAGCGCCTCCACACTCTGTCGGCAAAGTGGCTCAAGTATATATTAGCATTCACACTCATCGCAAATACAGGAGCGAAAATGCTCCTTATATTCTACCAGTTTCTTTCATTGCGACTTCTCAATCAATTTATTAATATCATTAATGCGAACGATTCGATTACCAAAATGCTCAATAAGCTCCTTATCCACAATAGGCTCTCCATAAAGCATTAAGCAATCCTTCTCCACTGCAACTGCAACCGTTGATTCTGGTTCAAAGTATTGGATCACATTTCGAACCACTATCTGCGCTTTAAATCCGGCAGAATAAATCTTTACTTTGTTGCATATTTTGAGGTACTCCAACAAAATTCTTATCCTGATATTATCGGTTCTTGACAATTCTTCTAGAAGCCGGATGACACTTATATGGCTAACATACACACATTCAAACTCATCCAATACATCCAACATATCATTTTCAGCCATCTGATATAGTCCCCATGCGTCAATGGCAATTTTTCTATTCAAGCCAAACTGATTTTTTAGCTGAACATCTATTTTTCTATGCCATGTTTCGCATGCGTAACTATTTTGGACTTCTTTCGCACGTTCTTCCACCATACTATCCGAAGGAGGCAGAAAACCGGGTTTAACAGCTCCAATCCAGTTAAGAAACTGCATTTCCTCTTTGCTTACTATAAGTAGTCCCGTTTGGGGATTCACTAAGTGTGGACATTGTCGGATATAGTTATTATGCTCAATGGCTTCTATATTATTTAAATTTGCCAGATGAGCAATGAAAGCATCTCGATGATACGATTCTTCTGTCACCAATCCTTTATCAACAAATTGTTTTCTTTCAAGTTCAAATCGTTCTGGATTATTGAATGTGCCACTATACAACATCAATTCTAATTCCCAAAATCCCTCAATGTCAGTATCTTTAAAAGCCTCTTTCGCATCAAGATAGCATTGTAGCGCATACTTGAGATTTCTTTTATAGTGTGTCACATAATCAATAAATGCACGGTAAGCATATTCCGGACCTTCTTCAATCAGTTCCCTTCTTTCAGAAAAGAGTTCTTGATACATAGCATCAGCACGCTCAAACATCCCATGCCTGATATAGAAGTGGTTCAATTCTTGCCATGTAATAATATTTTTTTTATTTTCAAAAGAAGTTAAAAATCGTTTTTCCGCTTCTGCAATTGGCGCGTCCATTTCAAAGATAAAATTTGACATAGAATCCAACAGTTCCGGATTCGCATATTCAGAAAGCCTCTCATAAAGGGTTTCCAGTTTTTCCTTCTTGTCCCATCCGAATATCAACATCCCACGTCCATACAAATTTATCATTTGGACATACATCGGAACTCGTTCTTTTCTATCTATCAGTCGTACATTTCTTTCAAGATAGTACGTTGTGTCTCTGATTTCTCGTGCAAGTTGCGGAACATTTCCAATTTGATCAGCCGGAATATTTGCCGTTGCATCCTCAATCAAGTTAGAGCACTTACTTGCTCGAGCAATAGATTTCAGTACAATTTCATCTTTTGCTGTAATATGCGTGAATTCCTTTACATTTATCTCTCCCTTCTGTGCACTAATCATCGCATATTTCATTTCGATATCACGGCATTCGTTATTATTCAGTTGCTGCAAATATTTTTTAACATCAGGGTAAACTGTAAGGATCCGATAATTATCTTGCAGAAACACAAAAGTATTATATATACATAATCCAACTCTTCTCATCGTCCCTGCCCAGAACAAATCATCTGCCTTTGACTTTATTATCAGATAACATTCTCTGGCTTTATATAATGATTTCTTATCGATTCTACTTGTATCAGAAACCCGTCCATCCGCCTCTATTGCATCATGCATTGCCAACCCATAGTAGGCTACGCCAAGCGATTCTAATACTATACTGTCATAGCCAACTCTATATGAACGATTAATAAATCTTACAGAATTCACATAATCATGATAATGTTCACCGTATACATGCCCAATCATCTGATAGACAAGCGCTTCATCTTCAATCTCATCAGTTGGATATATAAACTTTTCATTTTCATCCAACAACTTACCAATTGTATCTTCCACTGCTAAATCTTCTGTATACGCCATGGCAAGAAGCCGAAACGCTTTTGCAAAAGACAAAAGGTTTTGATTTTTCGGTTCATCCGATTCATCAATATAATGTTGAGCAGCTTCTATCGTTTCATGAAATTGCTTTCGCATAAAGGTGCGTGTCAACTCGCGTAATACATCGTGTCCTTTAATAAGCCCCTCCGCTCTCATTTGAGCCTCCAATTGCTCAAATTCGTTGTCCATATCAGCAATTTCATAGCAGTACAGTAGGTATTGCTTAATTTTTCGCCTTGATTCTTTGCTAAGATTGCTATATCTTGAATCTTGTATCAATTCATTTCCCTTGTCAATTGCTTTCTGTAGCTTTAAGTCCTCAATAATGCAACGCAAACCAGAAAGCTGCTCATCTATCCATTTCTCCCCCTCTGATTTTCCAACGGACTCGATACATCCATCAAATGTAATTGGTTGAAAATCAACTCCTGCAACGTCTTCTTCTGGAATCCCCTCAAGTTTTCTTTCGATAAGGACACCAAATCGTTCCTTCATTATAGCACGAAGTTGCTGTGCCTTTGTAACATATGTTTTAGATAATAAAGCAGTCGCGCCATATGCACTTGTAAAAACACCCAGTAAACCGTTTACATCAGCATTATCATCCCAAACAGGTGCTCCAGAAAGGCCTTCCAGCTCACATACTCGTGAGCCTGCATCAATAAAATTATCATCCATGCGAATAGTAAATCGAGTGCTATCTGCTGAATTGACCACAACTTTTCCATGAAGGCAATCAAGATACTCAATCTGTTTTTTTCCACTTGGAACACCATTTGGATAGCCTTGAACGAATACTGAACGGCTTCTATATGTCTCTGTTATATAATACTGCGTTGTTGATAACTCTATAGCCTCTGGTTTTTTAATCTGAATAACCGCAATATCTTCTGTGTGCAATTTTTCCCCGAACTCATTGTTTTGGATTTCATCAAGTGGGGAATAAATGACCTGTGCTGCAGAAACTTCCGTGTAAAGTACGTTATAGAGATCCCTCGAAGCATCAATTTCTTTCAAGATAAACAGCCTGATTTTGTCAAGGTTCTCAACAACATGGGCGCAAGTGAAAACAAACATACTGTCTCCACCAGCATAGAATAGGACACCACTACCTTGAACCGTACTAGCTTCATCAGAAATATACACACTATATTCTCTTGTATTATCGTTTACCATATTATCGCACAGCCTTCTCTATAATGATAACTAATCTTATGCAGATAATCGTCCTTTATAAAATATCCGTTTTTCCACCATTCAGAAGGGCTATAAATATCAATTTTTCCGTACCATTTTTCCAATTTGGCTATAGTTTGTTTATCAGGATGACTTACACCATCCGTGCATATCAGAAAATTGGATGCATGAATTCTATCTCGATATAATTCAGAAATATTTCTTGCTGAACCATGGTGTGAAATCTTAACAAGATCATAAACACCCTGTGCACTAATCACATTCTCTGCCCATGCATCTCCTGTAAAAAGCAATTTACGATTTTCAAATTCAAAAGAGAAAACTACGCTCTTTTTATTATTAATGCTAGCATCCTGTATCGGAAGTGGTTTATTCGCCAAATCTGACAATGATAGTCCATAATCAGTATGCCGCGCTAGATTTCTTTCTACACAGCAGTCATCATAGTCTTCTAATATGTTTTTGTCTGGCCAAAACACACATATTTTTGCGCCTGCTAATTCATTGCGTATGTCTTTATACATCGGTTTTACATTAATACCCCGATTTAAAAGTCGTGCATATACTTCATCGTTTTGCTGGACGGATAACGTCCTATCTCCAAACGATGCTTTCCCTGAGTGGTTCATCCACACCTCATTAAATGGGCATTTATAATTTGCACGGCGCAAATTTGTTAGAATTCCTCCAATGTGATCCGTGTCCACATGTGTAAGTATTAAAGCATCTAACGTTTCTCTCTCCTGTATTACACTATCACATATACGTTTGAAATTTTGAGAAAACCTCATCACGCCAGAATCAATGATGATATTATGTGTCCCCGCATAGTGAATTCGGATGCAATCACCTTTTCCCGCATTATAAGCAAAAACTTCAAGCATCCTGTATTACCATCCTTTTTATATCAACAAGCTTTCAAAATATTTTTTATACTTGCACTTACACAACCCCAGTATAATTATACTGTATTCTCAAATTCATTTCCAGTGTTTTTTATCAATCCTTCGTTTATTTCTTGTGTACATCATGACAAATCTTCTTTCACCTTTTTAGCGCATCTGTCAAAGCGCAAATTGCCTCGTTCACATGCTGCATGCAATTCGCTCTTGGTTAAACTTTTTACCAGTGTTTGCTTCAACTCACGAAAGCACCACACACTTCTAGAGGTTCACTTCGCAGGGGTTCTTCTTCAGGGCAACCACACTATATTCCGGTTTTGATGGTTTCCATCCACCGCCGGGCTTGCGATTCATTTTAGGTATGATGAATTTTTGATAACTTCATTTTCGTACACTCCATTTCTTTTATTTCCGTCACAAACTATATGACGCACTCCAAATACACCGTGCAAACTTCCAGATGTTCAGTCCACACGGTGTATTGCTTTATTTCAGCTTTTCAAGTATCTCATCCGCCGTCATGCCGGACGCCAGCAGCTTTTTCAGCACAGCTTCGGCTTCAACCTTTTTAGCAGCCTCGGCAGCCTTCGCCTCAGCGGCAGCCTTCTTGGCCTCCAGCTTTGCGATTTTCTTTTCAGTCTGCTTGATTTCCGCCTTCTGCGGCTTTAGATTTTCACGCAAGGACTTTATGTCGGTCTTTAGTTCTTCAATCTGGGCGACAGTCTTGGAAAGACCTTCTTCGAGCGTCGCCTTGTCTTTCTGCAACTTTGCGATTTGAGCATCGAAGTCGGTAGATGCGGTAACACGGTTCTTGCCGCCTTTGGTTCTGGGCATAGGATGATGCCTCCGATAAGATTATGTAAGATTTGATGTTAGTATAGCACGGTATAAGTCCAAGTACAATATGCATTACAGCTTTGCTATTCTCTCAGAAAGTTCATGCCTTATTTTCTTCAAGCTGATAGGATAATCTCTCGGCGCAACCGAATCCACAACAGGCAACAAATTTGTTGGATCTTTAATTGTCTTTTTCCTATCCATAAGTAGAGCCTTATTTGTTCGTGCATCCCCTTGAAGATTATATTGATTATAGTATGCATTTCTTGTTTTTTCATTTGCAACAAGATCCATTTCCAAACAGTACTGCATGGAAAGCAATCCGTATCTTTTAACATACTCAAAAAACTGCGAATAGGACTTTCCCAAGTAATTCTTTAGTTCATCCTTTTTTTCATCAGTGTCAAACAAGAACTGAATCACTTTATTGTTTGACACTTCTCCGCTATACTCAGGCAAGTAGTTATTTCCATTTCGACTTGCATCTAGGCTACCATGTTTATATGTCGTAAAAAAATCTTTATCAACAACGGCGCAGAAAGGAATTCCTAAATCGTGCAAAAGAAAAAACGGATATCGAATGTTCTTGACTCCATCTAGATTCACTATGCTAACATAATATAGTTTGTTGGTATTTCCCTGATTCAACAGTTTCTCAATAACCTGTGCATCCGTCGTGCTTTCTGTCAATATCACATACCTTGCGAAGAAAAAATCACTGTTACGATATCTGAAGAAATTATAATGCTTTAACTCTTGTATATCATGATCTTCCCAAAATGTTGTTGGAAGTTGCTTTGCTTCAGAATGTGAACCCCGATTTTCATCTCTAACTTTTCGTACCAGCACAATATCATCATGATCCAAGGCATCAACAATTACTGTGCTATGTGTTGCAAATATAGCCTGAGTTTCACAGGTTTGTCTTCCTGTTTTCAAAGAGTTAATCAACATTCTTTGCGCTTGCGGGTGGAGATTAGTTTCCGGTTCTTCTATTCCAAGCACAATCGAAGTGTTGCCCAATTGTGCAAGCATTCTATGCAATGCTATAACAGTAAGACTTTTTATTCCACTTCCGTATTCTGATACTGGCAAGGACTGCGTTTCTTCCGGATTAATAATTTCAAGTCCTAGTTTATCCAAAAAAATCCTATAATCTATTGATTGTTTGAAATTAAATTGATACTTTCCAACATCCTCGCACATATTAAGAGCTGTAAGATCTCTTGCGAGTTGCGGAAGAACCCTATCTATGATTTTATCTCCTGCTTCAATTACCTTCGGAGAAAGTCTATCACTATTCCTTGTGTAATCGTCGAGATAATGCATCACTAGCCTTGAAAAAACCGTGTGCTCATCCCATTCAATGTCTCTAGAACTACGATTAGCTGGTATATAAATAAAATCAATGTCTTGCTTTATTTTTCCTAATTTGTCCGGCTCTAAGTTTTTCTTCTCACCATTCACTTCCACATAAAGTTTCCGGCCTCCACTCGACTTGCTATAATTATATATAAACCTTAAGTGAAGTTCATGATCCTCACCAGATATTTCGCGATAAAAGTCTTCTGCCGGCAAGTCGCAAAAATGCACCTTGATTTTTGTGACTGTCCTCGGTGCATAGCGATGTGCTCCATTAATAAAATCATTTTCCTCATATTCATAATTGAACACACTGTTTAACGCCCTAAGGATTGCTGTCTTTCCCGAATTGTTTTCGCCAACCAATGCAGTCAGCTCATTAAAACGTATCGAGCATTTTTTTATTGCTCTAAAGTTCTCTACTTCAACGCTTTTCAGTCTCATAGATCCTCCGGAAGATCTTGCGCATCCATATATATGCGTTATGATTATCATTGCATCTCAGCCACATTCTCATGTGTTGCCTGCCACCCACCGCGTAGAGGTGTGCAAAGTTTCGAGCGGCAAAGCTGTGAGAACCTTCCCACAGCCTTATACTATACTAAAAACTGGTGTTTTTCAAGGGTAGCAAGCCAAAATACAACACCGCAGTCAAATAATCATCTATGCTTAAATGCGGAGGTGATTATAATGAAAACATTGCTCAAGAAATCTGCTATCCTTAAAACTATTTCCTCGAAAATCAGCACTTATCTGCATGCGATTGATGCTGACCCACAAGAGGATGATTCAGATTTTGACGATGAGGAATGGATGGAGTGTCCAACAAAACCAACTCTTGCCCACATCATCATTGATCTGTTGCTCTCCCCTACATACCGTCTACCCAGAACGGTAACCGCAGTACGCATTTATCGAGATGAAAACATATTCTCCGTCTGTCCGTGCGATGTCTGCATAGAGCGAGAATACCAAGGGTACTGCCATCGATGTGGGCAATACCTTGATTGGTCAAAATTGGAGGATGCTGAGGAGATTTTTATAGGGGTGGAATGGTTTTGATGATGACTAAGCCACCTTTTCCGAAAGCGAGAACACCACCGAGATGCTCTGTGAATTAAACTCCGTAGCCTCTGCTCTTAATGGTTTCTACAACCTGAGACACATACTTCTGGCAGGTATCATGGTCAGGGGCTTCCACCATCACACGCACAACAGGCTCCGTACCAGATTCACGGACAAGGATACGGCCAGTGTCACCCAGTGCCTCGGCTACGGCCTTGACTGCTGCCTGCACTGCTTCGTCGTCCTGTGCAGCCTTTTTATCGGTCACACGGACGTTCTCCAGCACCTGCGGGTAGATCTTCAGGGGCTCAGCCAGCTTGCTCATGGGAACCTTCTTTGCAAGCATGACTTCCATCATCTTGAGACTGGTCAGGATACCATCACCAGTGCTGGCATACTTGCTGAAGATAATATGACCACTCTGCTCACCGCCAATACGGCAGCCATTCTTAGCCATGTATTCGTAGACGTACTTGTCGCCTACCGCAGTCTTAGCGTAGCCAATCCCCTGCTTATCAAAAGCCTTGTACAGGCCAAAATTGGACATGACCGTAGTAACGACGGTATTGGTCAGCAGCTTGCCACGCTCCTTCATATAGCAGCCGTAGATGTACAGAATGTGGTCACCAGTGATGACATTACCCTTTTCATCCACACACAGGCAACGGTCAGCATCGCCGTCATAGGCAAAACCGATGTCCAGTCCCTTCTCTACCACGAACTTCTGCAAGCCCTCAATGTGAGTAGATCCAGCATTGTTATTGATATTCGTACCGTTGGGCTTGTTGTTGATGACGTAGGTATCTGCGCCCAGAGCGTCAAAAACAGACTTAGCGATATTCCAGCTTGCACCGTTGGCGCAGTCCAGACCAACCTTGACACCCTTGAAAGAGTAGATACCGAGGCTGATCAGGTAGCCCATATAGCGGTTGCGGCCGGACACATAGTCCACCGTGCAGCCAATGTGTTCCCGGTGAGCGAAAGGCAGCTCCGGCCAGTCCTTGTCGAACACATGGAGCTTGCCGTCGATGTAGTCCTCCACCAACAGTAAAATCTCCTCGGGCATCTTCTCGCCATAGCAGTCGATCAGCTTGATGCCGTTATCGTAATAGGGGTTGTGGCTGGCAGAGATCATGATGCCACAGTCGAAGTCGTCCACACGAGCAATGTACGCCACAGACGGGGTGGTCGTGACGTGCAGCAGGTAAGAGTCTGCGCCGGAGGCGGTCAGGCCAGCGACCAGACTGTACTCGAACATATAAGAGCTACGGCGGGTGTCCTTGCCGATTACAATGCGTGCAGGCTCGTTGTTGCCGTTGCGCTCACGCAAAGCGTTATAGTACCAGCCTAAGAAGCGGCCTACCTTATAGGCATGATCTGCCGTTAATGTAATTCCAGCTTCGCCACGGAAGCCATCGGTTCCAAAATACTTTCCCATTATAGTTTTTCCTCATCCAAAGAGTGAATTGACAATCACATGCTTTAGCCGGATAGAGATCCGTTGCCTACTGCTCACCACGGAGAGGTAGCATATATGAGCAGCACAGCCATGTGCTTGAGGACACATGGCCTATTTTACATCAGTTTTTCTTGGCTGTTTTGTATTTCTTATAAAAAACTATACTCAGCACTGCCATAAGTACAATAATCAAATACCGGATAATATAGAAATTATACAAAGCTATACCAAGCAAACACAGAACCGTTGTTACACATGCGAGTAATATTAGTTTTCTATCTTCAAAAACAGAAGATTCCGCAATACCATTCTCTTTGCACAATTTTCTAGCCCAAATTCCTTGGAAGAGTGCCATCAGAATATAAGAGAACAGCGTTGTATATGCCGCAGCCATATATCCATAAGCATTGATAAAGATGTAGTTTAACACAAGATTTGCCACAGCTGCAATCACTGCCGGATACATCACATACTGTGTTTTCTTGTAGTACACAGCTATATCCGAATAAATATTGGCAAATGCCGTGAAGAAGACTCCCGCAGCAATCGGCGGCATAATATAGATAGCCTCATAATATTCTTCTGTTGCGAGTATTCTAACAATTTCCGGTGCCATATAGGTCATCATCACTGCCATCACTGCATACAAAAGCATAATTTGAGACGATATCCTCTTTATACCTTTTACATTGCTCTCTATATTCTGAAATAGATACGGAACAAAAGAAGCGTGAATTGCCTGCCAAAGCATCAAGGACAGCGAACTCACTGTATACAAGGTACTATAAATTCCAACTGCACTATTATTTACCATCTGACTAATCATCATTCGGTCAGATACACTTAGAATTTGTGCGGCTATTGAATATCCAATAAGCGGAATGCTTAGAGATAAAGACAACTTCCAATATTCTTTATTGTACAGTGTCTTTCCCTTCCAAAACAGGCACACCCAAATTACTGCAGCCACACCATATACAACGAGATAGTTTGCGTAAAGTCGTACCTCTGCAATATTCTCATGTCCAACGCTATTTGCGCCAAGCACTGCAACAACTGACAATACTGATGCCAATATCGCAGATCCTATCGTTACGCATCCTGATAACTTATATTTATATTCGTATCTTTGACGTGCCAGCCAAAAATCACGAGCCGGGGCCACTAGGAATCCAATCAACATCAAAACCATCAATCCATTTGGCAGTCCCAACAATCTACTCCAAAAATCAGGAGTAATAAAATATATGATGGCAATAATAAGAGCAATCAAAGATGTCAGTGACAGCACAGAAGATTGGTACTGGTCTCTCTTATCCGGATACTCCTTCATTGCCACTGAATAGCCACCCGATGTCAACGAGAGCGTTGTAACAACACTTATCAGGGAATACCATGAATTGTACAGGTTAACTTCGCCAATTTGATCTGTTGTCATCAGCCTGGTGAAGATTGGAACTGTTATAATCGCCAATCCTCTTGAAAAGACTGTAGACAGTGTATAGACAATCGCCGACTTCGCACTCTCTGACATCTTTTGAAGTTTTCGTTTAATATCCACCATATAAAATGTACTCCTTCAGGTCATTTCGGAGATTTTGGATTATTCCTTCCTTCATGCCATCTTAATTCGTCAAACAAGTACAACCTTGAAATGCTGGTTTTATAGTAGGAAAATATATGTGGAAATGAGGAAATCAACTTTTGCTTTGTCTGCAAAAACCATTTTTCTGCAAATTTAATAGTACATGCCGACTAAGATGCCTCAGCGCTAAACTAGTCTCTGCGAAACAGATCGCGCGTATATACTTTCTCCTGAACATCGTCCAAACAGCTATCGTAGCGGTTGGCAATAATGGCTTGACTGCGCTTCTTGAATTCCGCCAGATCATTCACGACTTCACTGCCAAAGAAGGTAGAACCATTCTCCAGCGTCGGCTCATAGATGATGACCGTTGCGCCCTTTGCCTTGATGCGCTTCATAACGCCCTGAATGGAAGACTGACGGAAGTTATCGGAGTTCGACTTCATGGTCAGGCGATATACACCAACCACCACATTGTGTTCCTTGCTAGGATCATAAGCCTCGTTTGCTTCATATGCGCCAGCGATCTCCAGCACACGGTCAGCAATGTAGTCTTTTCGGGTACGGTTAGACTCCACGATTGCTTCAATCAGGTTCTCCGGCACATCAGCGTAATTGGCCAGAAGCTGCTTGGTGTCCTTTGGCAAGCAGTAACCGCCGTAGCCAAAGCTTGGGTTGTTGTACTGATCACCAATACGAGGATCAAGGCACACACCCTTGATAATTTGCTGCGTATTCAGTCCCTTCATCTCCGCATAGGTATCCAGCTCGTTGAAATAGCTGACACGCAGAGCCAGATAAGTGTTGGCAAACAACTTAACAGCCTCGGCTTCCGTAAAGCCCATGATCAGGGTGTCGATATTCTCCTTGATTGCACCTTCCTGGAGCAGGCCTGCAAAGGTGTTGGCAGCCTTTACCAGGCGAGCGTTATCCACATCAGTACCCACAATGATACGGCTCGGGTACAGATTGTCGTACAGAGCTTTAGACTCCCGCAGGAACTCCGGGCTGAAAATGATGTTGTCGCAGTGGTACTTTTCACGCACAGAAGCCGTGAATCCGACCGGAATCGTGGACTTGATGACCATGATAGCATCCGGATTATACTGGATCACCAGCTTGATGACAGCTTCTACTGCAGAAGTATCAAAGAAGTTTTTCTTGCTGTCATAGTTAGTAGGTGCTGCAATAACTACAAAATCCGCATCCTTATAAGCAGCTTCAGCATCCAGCGTGGCAGTCAGATTTAAGTCCTTTTCTGCCAGATATTTTTCAATGTACTCGTCCTGAATTGGGGACTTCTTATGATTGATGAGGTCAACCTTCTCCGGGATAATGTCCACTGCCATGACCTCATGGTGCTGGGACAACAGCGTGGCAATAGACAAACCGACATAGCCAGTACCTGCAACTGCGATTTTCATAGTCTTCCCCTCTCTTCTTATTCCATATAGAACTCTTTGTACCATTCAGCAAACTTCCGCAGGCCTTCACGCAGTGGGGTATGGGGCTTAAAACCGAAATCACGCTCCAGGGGTTCCGTGTCTGCAAAGGTCACAGGCACATCACCGGGCTGCATGGGTACCAATTCCTTGTGCGCCTCGAAGTCATAGTCCGCAGGCAGCACGCCAGCACGCACCAGCTCTTCCGACAGGATCTGCACAAAGTCCAGCAGGTTCTCCGGATTGGAATTGCCGATGTTGTAAACCGCATAGGGAGGAATGGGCAAGCCATCTTCGCCATTCCTCTTTTCTGGTGCCCTTGCCATCACACGGACAACGCCTTCCACGATGTCATCCACATAAGTAAAGTCCCGCTTGCAGTTGCCGTAGTTGAAGATTTTGATAGTTTCGCCGTTCACCAGCTTGTTGGTGAAGCCAAAGTAGGCCATATCCGGACGACCAGCAGGGCCATACACGGTAAAGAACCGCAAACCGGTGGATGGGATATTGTAGAGCTTAGAGTAGGCGTGTGCCATCAGCTCGTTGGACTTCTTGGTAGCAGCATACAGGGATACCGGGTTATCCACTTTGTCATCGGTGGAGTAGGGCACCTTCTTGTTGCTGCCGTAGACAGAACTAGAAGAAGCGTACACCAAGTGTTCCACCGGATGGTGACGGCAGGCTTCCAGAATATTATAGAAGCCAATCATGTTGCTCTCGATGTAGGCATCCGGGTTTGTGATGGAGTAGCGAACACCAGCCTGAGCACCCAGATTAACCACAATATCCGGATGGTACTGCTCAAAAATGCTGTTGATAAGTGCCTTGTCCGCAAGGTTACCCTTGATAAAGGTGTAGTTCTCGAACTTCTGAAGCTCCGCCAGACGGGCCTCCTTGATGCGGACGTCATAATAATCGTTCATGTTGTCCAGACCAATGACCTTGGTATCCGGCTCAGTGGTCAGGATACGTTTGGCAAGGTTGGAGCCGATAAAACCGGATGCACCGGTAATGAATACTGTTTTACCCATTTTTATCACCCTTACCCTTTTCTCCACACCATCTTATTAACGACATTTACATAACCCTGAATGATGCGAACCACCTTCATGGACACGGTCTCGTCCACATAGTCGGGGCAGGGCTTGCCCAGAACACCCTTTTGCTTCATCTCGATTGCCATATCGGTAGCGTTGAGAAGCTCACGAGTAGTAATGCCAGCCAGAATAAAGTCACCAGCCTCCAGCGCCTCAGGGCGTTCCGTACTGGTGCGGATGCACACAGCGGCGATGGGATGACCAATAGACAGATAGAAGCTGCTCTCCTCGGGCAGGGTGCCGGAGTCGGAGACGATTGCCAGAGCGTTCATTTGCAGCTTGTTATAGTCGTTGAAGCCCAGCGGCTCGTTGACCCGGACGCGAGGGTCCAGCTGGAAGCCGCTCTGTTCCAGACGGTGCTTGCTGCGGGGATGGCAGGAGTACAGGATGGGCATATCGTATTTTTCTGCCAGCGCATTGATGGCGGTAAACAGGCTCAGGAAGTTCTTTTCGGAGTCGATGTTCTCCTCACGGTGGGCGGACAGCAGAATGTACTTGTCCTTCTCCAGTCCCAGACGCTCCAGCACATCGCTTTTCTGGATTTTCTCCAGATTCATGTGCAGCACCTCTGCCATGGGAGAACCGGTCTGGTAGGTGCGCTCCTTGGGCAAACCGGTATCTGCCAGATACTTCCGGGCAAACTCGGAGTAGCACAGGTTCACGTCAGAGATTACGTCCACGATGCGGCGGTTGGTCTCCTCAGGCAGGCACTCATCCTTGCAACGGTTGCCAGCCTCCATGTGAAACAGGGGGATGTGCAGCCGCTTTGCAGAAATGGCGGACAGGCAGGAGTTGGTATCGCCCAGCACAAGATAACCCTCCGGCTGCAATTCGCTGAGCAGCTCATAGCTCCGGCCCAGAATGTTGCCGCAGGTCACGCCCAGATTCTCGCCCACCACGGGAACAAGAATGTCCGGACCATATTCCCCAAAGGTGTTCTTCAACTCGAAATCCTCCCAGAACACGGTGGAAAGGTTTCTGTCCCAGTTCTGATTGTAATAGACCACGCAGCAGTCAAAATATTCCCGGCAGCGCTTGATAACAGCCGCCAGTCGGATGATTTCCGGACGAGTGCCACAGCCAATCATGACCTTGGTACGCCCGTCGTTTTTCCATGTAAAATTGTGTTCCATAAAATCTCCTATTGCCAACCAGTATTTTCTCTTACACCGGCTCAAAGAAGGTATCCGGGTGATTGGGGTTGAAAATCTCGTTGCAGGTCATCACGGTCACCAGATTCTCCGTTTCGGACAGATTGATGATGTTGTGGGTCCAGCCGGGAATCATGTGAACAGCCTCAATCTTGTCCCCGGAAACCTCAAACTCCACCGTTTCCCCGGTGTTGATATTACGTTCCTGAATCAAGCCGTGACCAGCCACCACGATGAACAACTCCCACTTGGAGTTGTGCCAGTGCTGTCCCTTGGTGATGCCCGGACGGCTGATGTTGATGCTCACCTGCCCGCAATCGGCGGTGTGTACCAGCTCTGTAAAGGAACCACGGTTGTCCACGTTCATTTTCAGAGCGTACTTAAATTTGTCTGTGGGCAGATAGGTCAGGTACAGGGAGTAAAGCTTCTTGGCAAAGGAGCCGTCCGGCATTTTCGGCATCATAAGCGTAGTGGGCTGTGCCTTGAACTCCTGCAGCAAGTCAACGATTTCGCCCAGCGTGACCTTGTGGGTCACAGGAACGCAGCAGTAGCGACCGTCTGCTTTCAGAACAGTCTCTACACCGTCAAATTCACAGTGCTGTTCCTTGCCTTCCAGCAGGTCAAACATACCTTCTACCAGATCGTCGATGTACAACAGTTCCAACTCGGTACTGCGGTCGTTGACAGTGAAGGGCTCGTCATTGGCGACTGCCCAGCAGAAGGTGCTGACAGCACTGTTGTACTTGGGGCGGCTGTGTCCCATCAGGTTGACGAAGCGATAGACTGCCACCTTCGCCCCGGTCTCTTGAGCATACTGGAAGAACAGCTCCTCGCCCGCCTTCTTGCTGCGTCCGTATTCACTATTGCCGAAGCGACCTGCCAGCGTTGCTTGAATGGAGGAGGACAGCATAATGGTTGCCTTGTTGTTGTGATTTTTCAAGCAGTTCAACAAGTCGTTTGCAAAGCCGAAGTTGCCCTTCATGAAATCCTCTGGGTTTTCCGGACGATTCACGCCTGCCAGATTGAACACGAAGTCTGCTTTCTGGCAGTATTCGTCCAGCTCCGCCGGGGTAGAGTTCAGATCATACTCGAAGATTTCTTCAATATTCAATGCCGGGCGGGTCTTATTTTTCCCATCCCGGATGTTTTTCAGGTTGTTGCACAGGGCGGTTCCCACCATGCCCTTGGCACCTGTGACTAGAATGTTCATCCTTTCACCTCTTAATGTACTGCGGTGCAGTCCGGAATATCTGCTCCGTCCGGCACGGCTGCATGGTTGCAGATGGTGCAGTTGCTGCCGATGCGGGCAAAGTTCCCCACCGTTGCGCCGGTGCGAACAACGCTGTTGGTGTAAATCAAAGCGTAGTCCCCTACCGCTGCATCACAATGGATTTCCGTTCCGGCATTCAGCAAAACACCGTTACCAACGGATGCACCGTTCTGGATGCAAGCGTTTTGCAGCACCACACAGCCACAGCCGATTCTGGCGAACGGACTGACATAGGCGCTGGGAGCAATGATGTTGGGGAACCCATAGCCAAGTGCATTTGCTTTCTCATACACCTGTGCTCGGAACCGATTATTGCCGATTCCCACCACCAGCAAGCCATACTCCATCCGCAGCTCCGGCAGATCAGCAAGACCGCCAACCACTGGAATGCCGCAAATCTCAACGCCAACAGGCTGTCCATCATCCACAAAGGCACAGTCATATTGGAGCATCGCCTGCTCCGCAACCATACGCCCAAAGCCGCCCGCGCCAACCAGCAGCAGCTTTTCTTTAGACATTCGGGATGCCCTTCAGCTCATTCTGGACATACTCGGTTGTCAGGATTTTCTTAACAGTACCTTCCACATCCAGACGCTCGGTGTTGTGGCTGGTGTAGGACTCGTCCGCCATGGTATGTACCTCGCCCTTGACCACGAACTTGTCGTAGTTCAGGTCACGGTTATCAGCAGCAACACGGAAATAATGACCCATATCCTCACTGCGCAGACGTTCCTCACGGGTCATCAGGGTCTCGAACAGCTTCTCGCCGTGGCGAGTGCCGATGATGTTCGTGCCGGTATCGCCGAAGAGTTGCTGGACAGCCTTAGCCAGATCGCCGATGGTAGAGGCATCCGCCTTCTGGATGAACAGGTCGCCGGGATTGGCGTGCTGGAAGGCGAACATAACCAGATCCACAGCCTCGTCCAGATTCATCAGGAAGCGGGTCATGTTGGGATCGGTGATGGTGATGGGATTGCCAGCCTTGATCTGGTCGATGAACAGAGGGATGACAGAGCCACGGCTGCACATGACGTTGCCGTAACGGGTGCAGCAGATGGTGGTGCCGCCACGCTCAGCAGCCACACGGGCATTGGCGTAGATGACGTGCTCCATCATGGCCTTGGAGATGCCCATAGCGTTGATGGGGTAGGCTGCTTTATCGGTGGACAGGCAGACGACACGCTTGACACCGGCATCAATGGCGGCGTGCAACATATTATCAGTACCGATGATGTTGGTCTGGACGGCCTGCATGGGGAAGAACTCGCAGGAAGGAACCTGCTTCAGAGCAGCAGCATGGAAGATGTAATCAACACCAGGCATAGCGTCACGGATAGACTGAGGATTGCGGACATCACCGATGTAGAACTTCACCTTCTTGGCGGTGTCGGGATGCTTGGCCTGAAGCTCATGGCGCATATCGTCCTGCTTCTTTTCGTCACGGGAGAAGATGCGGATTTCCTTCAGGTCAGAATCCAAGAAGTGCTTCAGAACGGTAGAACCAAAAGAACCAGTACCACCAGTGATCATAAGGGTTGCATTGTTAAAATCAGACATTTTTATTTCCTCCTAAAATATTGTTTTAGTATCTTTTTATCATTTTTGGTAAATTCATATTCATCGAGTAATTCTATATACTTTGAAGCCATCACCCCTCATTTAGAGACATCGTAGGGATATCGAATTGCTTGACCAAGTAGAACAATAGAATGTAGTAAATAAGTAATCCACTGTATGGTTCGACATTGATCAGCGAAAAAAATAAAACCAGTAACAGAATGCGGGAAGCAAGGTTAAATTTTTTTAAATGTAAAATACCAATCAAGACAACAATTGAAAATACTATTCCCGCAATTCCAATCGCTGCAAGATGATAGGTCGTTGTTGATGTTTGTGAATCTACCGTCCCCAAGCTATTTCTCAAATTAACGTAAATATTCGTTGCATTTTGGTAACCTGCACCAAAGATAGGGTAGTTAGAAAAAATTTTCAAATTTATGAGCGGGCTATTCTGTCTACTCACAACATTTACACTCTGACCTGAAATCTTATCTATTGCACCTTGTATTCCTCCCAACCATTTTGCACTTAAGTATTCATTCTGACTTAATCCCAAAAAGCAGATTCCTGTTCCAAGACACACAATCATGCCCTGTTTTATCTTTCCCATTTCTCCTGAATTCCTCAAAATCAGCAACAGTACAACTATTATCAGAAGTATAATTCCTGCAGAAGACTGTGTCGTAAAAATAGTGAACGTGATCACAATAACCCTCACGATAGAAATCTTACTTTCGTACAGGATGTGAAGAACTAATGCCAGAATTAGATAGGCTGCAAAAAGACCTGGCTCCCAAAAAAGTCCCTGATTTCTTATGCTGTAAATCGTCCGATACGCAAATATATAATTGCCTGTATACGACTCGGTTCCAATAAAGCATTCATGAGAAAATGGTATTTGTATTTTGGCAACATTGACTGCAAGATAAAGCACTAGAGATATTACGCTTATAACCAGCATTACATCTCCGTATATTTTTTGAAACCTATTCCATTCAATCTGTTCCGAAATCGCAAATGCTGTAAAAAATAACACGATGACAGAGACAAGAGAATAAATGGTTTCCGAAGGAAAATTCGCCAGCATCGAAACTGCTGCCGTAAATATACAGAATAGCAAAAATAAACCACTGTGCTTAGGCAATTTCAATCCATTCTGGCGCACATACATCAATAATGATACACATGCAAATGGGAGCATCATATACAATGCCACACTGGAACTCGTTACCATGTGGTAGTGTCCGCTACAATACACCACCATAAAAATTCCGTACAGGCACCACATATTGGACACAATCTCATCCAGTTTTGGCCGAAGGATTTTTTTAGGCATGAAATTTAGCTCCAATCCAATCACTGATTCGGATATCAGGGTCGATACGAAAAGCTTTTCGTATCAAAGCTCCGATATTCCTTTTGGCAAAAAATTCAATTCGCATATTCAGTGGATAGAGAATTATCTTCGATATTTTTCTCTCATACTCCGGGTCTACACATATCTCATCCACATATTTTAATTGCACCGGAACCGAATGCAGCGGCACCTCACAAAAACGTTTTGTCATCACTTTATTCAAGGATGTTCCACCGTGAGTGGAGTTTTCGTCGGCTCCAATGTTTCGAATCAGATTCCCTGAAGGACTTATACCGTACATGCCATTTGCTCGCAAAGAGAGAATCATCTGGAAGTCCCAGGATGTCGGCACTCCGCGTCTTTTGAACGCATTTATTTCCGACTCTATGCTTCGTTTTTGCTGCCTAAACAGTGCTGGAACATCATATGTTTTTTGAGCAATCTTGAGATACTCGGGAGTGTACAAATTGAATTCTGCGTCATAGTACTTCAGAAACTTCTTTGACCAAGAGGCCCATCCACAAGGCAATAGATGTGAGGTAAACATGTAGTCATCTTGATTTGCATTATGATACTCGCCGAGGTAGTTTGTGCCGCAAATCCATAAAACTTTCTCATTTTCACGATAGTGCTCAAGCAATTGCTTGCAGTATGAAAAGAAAGTAATATCCGGCAAACAATCGTCCTCTAAAAATATAGCTTCTGCCTCACGTTCAAATACCCATTTGGCTCCCAAGCCAATGTTTTTATAAACGCCCCTGTTTTCTGCTGCGTAATTTTTAATTACCTCACACGGCCAATCGATTTCAGATTCAACCATGTTACGGCAAGCTGCTGCCATTTCTTTTTCTTGTGCAGTCCTTCCCTGATCCGCAAGTATGTACATTTTCCTCGGCTGTACTTTACGAATAGCTTCTAGCACTCGTTTAGTCGTGTCAGTTCGCTTGAAGCAGAATAGCACGACTGGAATATTAAATTGTTCCATCTTAACCTCTCATTTTTATCATGAATTTAATAGAACCGTTTCAATTGCATTGTACAGTTTTATCTGATTTTCACTTGCGCAATGATTTTTCTCAGCCAGACACCGTGCGTTCTTACACATTTCTGTAAAGTCTTCATCCGACACCAAACGATTTACACAACACTGTAGTTCCTCTTTCGCACTCGCCATTAGAGCTACTCGATTTTGTAAGAGGTACTCGAACAGCTTCATATCCTGTGGTCCATAAAACAAAATTGGTTTTTCCGTTGCCAGATATTCCGGGATTTTGGTGGAAATCGAATATTTGAAAAAGCCCTTCATTTTTTCACTTTGAACTTCTGTATGCACAAGGACATCTGCTTTTTGATATACTTCGTTAATATGTTCATGGGGCACCGCTTCATGGAAAGCAACAGGAAGCATCTTAAAATTGGAATGATATAACTCTATACTGTCTTTTGAGGTAAAAATATCCAGTATACCCTTCCCGTCGGTTTCCTTAATTGCCTCAGCAATTTCTTTTAACGCTTTCCATCGGTCTAGGTGTAATCCACCTGCATAGACAAAATGGGTGATTCCAGTGGGCTTTGAGGCCGGACCCTTGAATTTTGATAAATCAACCGTGTTCATCAGAACCAGCGTTTCTTTCTGGAATTTCTCATGGTAGGCCTCAGCCATACTAGAACTAATCGTTACCACTAGCTTGCACCGCTTTATACACGCCAGCATTTTCTTTTTTAAGCTGGATTTGTACAGTGATAACAGCGGGTTATCTTCCCATTGAATGTGTTCTGCCCAATTGTCCATGAAGTGCATTATAACTGGAATATTCAGCTGCATAGACAGCTGATTCACCAAACGCATTATTGAAACGCTGGCTCCCAACGTATAAATCACCTGCGGGTGAAAATCCCTGATAGCATCAATCGTAGATTTATCCAACTTTACCGAGATGCTATCAAGTGTGCAAACTGCGAATTGACGAAGATAGGACTTGATCTTATTGTTGCTACTCTGCTGTGTGCTCGCGGCTTTTATATTGCTGTTGATTGATTGAGCTACTTTCCCTCTTGAAAATTGAATTATATGGCTAGGAGGAATACAATAGCTCTTAATCCTTTGATTACATTGATCCATTACCACCGGATCCGAATACACTTCAAAAAGGCAATCTGCATCCCATCCGCTCCATATGCTTTGCAGCGTTATTCCAGTCGCATTCTTCTTATACATACTTTGAGCGTTCACGATCAACACTCTAGGACACTTTTCCATAATGTATCTTTCTCCATTAAGCAGTACAAAGTGTACTTTCTTTATCATACAGCCTTTATATTTTGTATGTCATTTTCTCCATTCTCTTTAAACATCAAGGCAATTTTTTAGCTTTACTTCTTCTTATTTTACCCAATAAGCGCTTCTATGTTTTTCGTCCACTTTCGGTAATCAAATAAATCGCACAGTTTTCTCTCCTTTTTTTCTCTAGGCATTACGGACGCAAATTTTGCCATCGTTTCTTCAAGTGTTTCTTCAACAATCATAACATTATTAGATTTTTTAGAATATATCTTGAGATCACTTATATCCGTTGCTATAACATCTACACCCACAGTAACCGCTTCCGCAAACTTCGTCGGGAACCCCGCATTGTTTGTTCTTGTTGAATCACGAATGATCAAAGAGCAATCGGCGCCCTTCAGATATGCAATACTCTGCTCATGAGGCACTCTGCCTAAAAAGGCTACCGATTCTGGCACATCCGCTGCCGTGAATTGAGGATTGCTTTTCAAAAACTGCTCTTTATTAATTCCCACCACAAATAATTTGCAGTTGCCATTTTCTGCAACTTTGGAAAACGCGGTAACAATTTCACCAATTTTGTCTTTTTTCCCCGGCTGACCAGAATAAATGAAATTAACACCCTCTCCAAGGTTCTCTGCCTCCACCGACCACTTTTCTTCGCAGAAATCAACCAACGGGGGAATAACGACAACATTTTTACATGATTTGTAGTAATTCTTCAAATAATTACTGATTGCTATAATTCCATCAAGTTTTTTTTGAACCACAGTCATTCTGTACCATGTATCAAATCCTTTGAGTATTTTAAAGGGCAAAGACGCACCATTTGTATTGTACCACTCTGTACAATCCGAATAAATCTTTATTTTATTTGCCCTGCAAAATTTTCTAAGCCGATCAAATGCAACAGCCTGATAATTATAGCAAATAACACCGTCAAATGGTCCACACACTTTCATCAGCTTTTCAGCCGGCTTGGGATCTGTTAAATATTTCACCCAGTCCGAATTTCCCTGGGGATACGGCACTGAATATGTGATAAACCCCTGCACTTCTGACTTGGTCTTTAATACGTCAGTCTCTCTGTTATCTTTCGAAACTCCCATGAAAACCACTTCATTACCGCTGTCTCGCAATCCTTTTGCAATGGCCAAAACACGGTGTGCGGCTGCATTCTTATCTGGAAGTTCAAATCCGCCGATATATAGAATTTTCTTCATTACATTCTCTCACTTCTGTTAATCTTTTCTGAATAATTACGCTGTCAGGCGGGTACTCTCCTTTGATGACTGTCCCCCCCCCGATGACAGAATTATCCCCGATTGTTGTTCCACGGAGGATCAGCGTATTGGCACCAATCCAGACATTATTGCCGATGACAACTGGCGCGGTCTTGAACCTCATTGCAGCCACACCGCCTTCTGCACGGTAATCATGGTCCTGATCGTAGATCAGAACATTGGGACCCAACATCACATTGTCGCCGATTTTAATATGATCGTAGGCAGTAACAACGCACCCATTGCTCATTCCAAAATTCTTTCCAATTTCCAATTTTCCACCTTTGCGAACTCGGATCTTTGCACCATTATGCATTTTCAACTTTTTCGCAATGCGCAACTCGGATTTTCCATCTACGGTGACTTCGGTCATCGGCGACATAATTTCCGGAAAGGCTGCATGAAACCGTCCACCATTCTCAATCTTCAGAATAGCATACTTAATTCCCCCAAACGGAACACAAAACAGCGCCTTAATGTATTTTATTCATCTTTCCCCTCCAACGCCTGAATCTCTTCTAAATACGCCTTCACCACGATTTTCCGGTCGAATTCCCGTTCCATTTTTGCACGACCGGCCAGCCCCATGGCTTTCCGCTGCTCTGGCGTCATCTGCATAAACCGTTCCAGCGCATGGACTAGAGCTTCCTCATCCTGAATGGGAATCAGGAATCCGGTCACTCCATCTTCCACCGTTTCCCGACAGCCTGCACGGTCTGTGGCGATGATAGGCCGGGCGCTGGCCGCCCCCTCCAGAAGCACGTTGCTCATTCCCTCCGGATAGTAGGACGGATGTACGATGCAGCTTGCCTGTTTCAGGAACGGGATCATATCCTTCTGCTGGCCATGATAGACCACATCTCCAGCTTCCTGTGCCTGCTTCAAGATCTCTTCGTAGGCAGGATCGTCACAGCCTCCACAGATATGGAACACCGTGTTGGGGTACTCCGCATGGATACGTTTGGCAGCAGCGAGATACAGGTCGATTCCCTTTTCCTTCAAAATTCGGGATGTAAACTGGAAGTGTACTGTCTCGCCTTCCGGATATGGGAACGCTGGATGGCTCTCCAAATCTACACCGGACCCCGGCAACAACCGGATCTTCGCATGCTTCGGCATCATCTTGTGTGCTTCAAAGAAGCGCTGGTTTTCGCTGTTCTGGAAAAAAATGCAGCTTGCACCGGCCACGCCCATCTTGTAAAGCCGGGTCGTCAACGCCTGCAAAGGGCCGGGGTTTTCCACCGGAGTGCCGAGACCGGTAATGTTGGGGATGTACTTGATTTTTAACATCTGACAGGCCAGCCCTGCATAAACGTTCGGTTTGATATTATTTCCCAGCATCACATCCGGTTTGTGCCTTTTTAACGCCTGATAGTATTTCCGGAAGAGAACGATGTCCTTAAAAGGATTCTTTCCTTGCCGTGCGGTCTCGATATCGATAACACCGCACCCCATCTGCTCGAGCTCCTCCTTAAACTGGAGCACCTGACACATTACAGACACCTCGTGTCCTTCTGCAATCAAGCCCTTCAAAATTTCCCGGCGCAGATTATAGATAAAAGTAGTATCGTTTGCAACTAAAACAATTCGCATCTTTCACTCACACCATTTGTATTTTTTTTCGTTTCGCAATTTGTATCATCTACCGACACCAGCCTACTCTCTCGCAGGAGCACAATACTCTCCCTCCGGAACTCCGGGTCAATTTTTCCGTCCACAACGCCCTTTCGACCTAATACGACCTGAATACTTTTCCAAATGACTTTCAGATCAAATTTCAGGCTAACATTCTGGACGTATTCCCGGTCATAGTAGACTTTGTCGTACACATCCACCGTGTCCCGACCGTTGACCTGCGCCCAGCCGGTAATACCCGGCGTCACCTGATACACGCCGTACCAACGCCGCAGAAAACGAATCTCACGTTCCGTATACACCAGCGGACGAGGGCCAATCAGGCTCATTTCGCCACGAACTACGTTTGCCAGCTGTGGCAGCTCATCAATGCTGGTGTCTCGTAGAAAACGTCCCAGTCGGGAAATGTACGTCTCTGGACTTTCCAGATCACCAGTTGCCACATTCTTCGGCGCAGAACTCTTCATCGTCCGGAACTTGATGATATTAAAGCAATGTGCGCCTCTGCCTACCCGCTTTTGTAAAAAGAAAATTGGTTCGTCCGGTGCGCTGATCTTCTGTGCAACGCTCACCACCAAAAACAAAGGGGAAAGTACAATCAGCGCCAGCGCCGCCAGAATGCGGTCAATTACAGATCTCACCGCAAGGTATTTCTTCTGTTTCCGAGTCAGATGGACATAGAACTGTCCAAAATCAACGTGGTAATTCAATTCTTCCATGTTTTCCTCACACTATCATCCTGCTTTTGCAGGTTCTACATTTTCTTTTAAATTGAGACATGATTTTTGAGATTTCGGATTTCTGGTTTCCCAGCTCATCCCGATCTCATCCAGCTTTGCAATCCGTTCCTCTGTCAGGACAGCGCAGCTTTTTTCAGGATTATGGCGGGTATACCGCTGCCGTTTGACCCAATTGCCAAGGTTGTATCCGTTCGGCGACACATATTCTGCCGGGACGTTCAGGTTGCCGTGGGCATCAAAGTAGCGCTTGGCTTCCTGATACCCTTCGTTCCACTGGCGGTCATTGCGGTTGCCCCAGTACATCCCGATTCTGTTCAGCCGCTCGACTTGTTCGTCCGTCAGTTTTCCTTTCGGGTACGCCCATTGCTGGCTTGCAACCCATTGCCCCAGCCGTTCACCAGCCGCTGTCACATAGGAGCGCGGAATATTCAGGTTGCCGTTTTCCTCATAGTAGGCGGCAGCCAGCGCATAAGCCTTTTCCCACTTGGCATCGAAAATGTTCCACACCATGCTGATCTCATCAAGCTGTGCGATGCGTTCTTCCTTCAGGCGTCCATTCAGCTTCTGCTGCCGGGTCTTGATGATCCACTGCCCCAAGGGGTAACCATCCGGGTCGGTGTATTTGCCGGGCACCATCAGATTTCCGTAGGTGTCGTGGTATTTCTTTGCGACCTCAAATCCATGCTGCCATGCAATTTCCTTCCGGTTGCCCCAGACCATGCCGATGTTGTCCAGCCGTGCGATCTGCTGCTCGGTCAGATTTCCTTGGATCTGCCCCTCGCGCACCCGGCGCTGGGTCACCAGCCACACCCCAAGGCTCAGACCGCTGGGCGTGTTATACAGTTTCGGGACATTCAGGTTGCCGTGCTCTGCGTAGTAAATGCTCGCCTCGGAAAAGTAGTGCTCCCAGCTGGAAGAAAGGCTTGCCTGCAGCTGCTCAAACAGTACCCGGCAATCGTGCACCTGCTCGATGACCTCGAACCGCTCGGTGATGATTTTGTCACCCTCACCGTTGGCATACAGACGGTGAACTGCCTCCTGCATCTCGCTTTGCAGACCGGAAATGCTGGTCAAGCCCTCAAAGTTGTTGACCACATCCAGAATCAGCGGGGCTGCGGTGTTCCCGGCGGTCAGGGCGCGGCCAATCTGCTGCTTGTAAATGATGGGCGAAACCGTAGGTCGGAACAGGATGACCCCGGAAATGCCTTCCACATGGACGCCCTCGTTGAGCATATCGATGCAGAACAGCAGCTTCAGCCGGTCACTGGTGTCCGTTTTGAAGTCTGCAAAAGCCTTGTCGGTGTTCGGATCATCCGAGTAGGCTTCGTACACCACCACGTCCGGGTTGACCCCGGCAAACCACTCCGGCACATGGGACACCATCTCGTCCATGTGCTCCTTGTTGGCGCAGAACACAATGTACTTGCCAGCCTTATTCGTGATATGATGTGCAAAGACCCTATCCAGACCATCCGCTTGTTCCAAAGCGCGGCGCAGGGCGTCCAGATATTTCTGATTCACATCCTGAATGCCCGGTGCCCGCAGGTTATCCACCCGTGCCTGATACTTTGCAAGCGTTTTCTGGTACTGATAAACTGTGGTCACATATTTCGGGGCAGGCAAAATACCCCTGACGACTGCTTCGCCAAGGGTCATGTCGCTCGCCGTATGCCCATCAAAGAGCTCTTCGGCCATGTCACGGTTATTATCCAGATACCGGATGTTTGTTGCCGTCAGCCCCAGAAGCTTTGCCTCCGGGCACAACTTTAATAAAGCCACCGTGCTTTCGCCCCAGCATTCTGCGCCGGCACGGTGGAATTCATCGAGTATAATATAGGCAGGCTTCTGCGCTGCTATTTCGTCCAGCTGCGCCTGCGTGCAACACATCAGTTTGGCATAGGTATAAAAGTGAACGTTTGCCAGCGGAAAATCCGAGTCGTTCCTTTTCAGGCTCTCCAGCTGGGTCTTAAAGATATATTCACTGGGAGAAAGCCAGATTACGACCTTCTCCGGGTTGTCCTCGATCAGCTTGAACGCAATATAGCTCTTTCCAGTGCCGGTGGGATGAACAATGGCAGCCTTGCCATACTGGTCCATCATCCGGACTGCCGCATGATATGCCTTCTCGTTGTGCTCAAACAGACATAATGCCACCCTGTTCACCCCTTCCCGCATAAAGGGGTATCCTCCACAGTGATAATGGAGGATACGGCGAAGAAATCATGCGCCACTACGTCATATTTGGCGTGTTCCTGCCCCTCATGGACACCTGATGGGAGAAAATTCGGTTCATCTCCCGGCGCTTTCGGGTCAGGTCAGAGTGCACATAGCGCTGCAAGGTGATGTTGGCGTTAGCGTGTCCTAACAATTCACTGAGGGTCTTTACATCGCACCCCGCCTGCAGACAGGTCGTTGCAAAGGTATGGCGCAGCGCGTGCGGACGTACTTGCCGGACAGTTGACTGCTTCAGATATGCCTTGATGCTTTTTCGGTAGCAACGGGGTTCGGTGGGCTTGGACTCGTTACCGGACAGAAACCATGTGGCATTGCTGACACATCCACGCAGTTTTTTCAGCATAATAAGCAGCTGCTTCGGGATTGGAATTTCCCGGCGGGAGGTGCGGGTTTTAGGCGTTTGGATGACCACCTTTGTATGCCCATTTTCACAGGAAATTCGGCAGACCGTCCGGTTGATTTTCAGCGTTCCAAGTTTCAGGTCGAAATCGCCCCACTGTAAGCCGCAGATCTCACCAATACGCAGTCCCAATTCCACCCCTAATAATAAGCCGATTTTGCGGGGCGTAGGGTTCTCCTGTACATACTGATAAAGTCGCTGCTGCTCCGCCGGGGAGAGGGGCACAGAAATTTTGTCGATAGCTTTTGGCAGCGCCACCTCCAACTCCATCGGACGGATCAGGCGCAAGTGCGCGGCATATTTGCAGATGCGCCGCAGCATCGAGAGGCATTCCCGGGCAGAGGAGTTCCCCAGCGGCTTGTGTGCGGCATCTATCGGTGCAATGATCTGCTGCATAGCCTGTTCCAGAAAACTTTCCTCAAGAGATGCAACTGGCACTTTACTCAAAACCGGAAGAAGATATTTGTGCAGCGTGTACGAGTAATGCGCATAGGTGGATTCTTTTACTGCATTCCGCTGGGAGTGCAGCCATACCTCAGCCAATGCGTCAAAGGTCAGGTCAGTTCTTTTCAGGTTGTAGAACCCTGCCTCCGCTTTTTTCTGAATCAGCACCCGTTTGACCTCTGCGTAGACTGTGCCATAGACGTAGCCCCACTGGATCTTTCCCTCCGCTGTACGCGCTTTGATGTAGCGGCCTTCCCACCGGCCATCCTTGCGTTTGTGAATGTTTTCTCCCCGTCGTGCCATTTCTGTTTCCTCCTGCGTCTTGGACACCCTTCTGACCACTTATTCTGTCCACCTTCGTTTTTTGCTGGATTTTTCATGCAGAACTGGGCAATGTGCAAAAAACTTTCAGCTTCTGCGAGTTTTTTTCTAAGGTCAGGCGGGATGCATTTGTAAGGATTTCTATTGATTCCCAGATATAACCATGATAAAATAAGAGAAGAATTCAAACAACGATGTCGAAAGATTGGTATCCTCCATTATCACTATGGAGGATACTTTTTTTATTAAATATATTCTTTGCCATTACGCGGCTGCACATTCTCTGTATCATAAAATACTTTTGCATCATACGCAGATGCGTATGCATAGCTACACGGATTTCTGTAACATCATAGTGAGGTAAACTTCATCACGACTGTAAAAGATGCCGTTGCCAAACGCTTTAAACAGCTCTGCGACCAACGGGGGATATGTCCCAACAAGTTGGCGACCCGTCCCGGTGCATATTCCAAAATCGATTTATTGTTTCACTCATAGATATATTTTTATTCTACAAACTGCACCTCTTGCGAACACAAAAAACGCGTGTTATACTGAAACCATCAAAAAACATTGGAGGTGTCCCCTATGCCCCGTCCCAAAGGAAGCAAGAACAAGACCAAGACCGTAAAAGCAACCGTTGACTTTGCTGCACAGATCGCCGAAAAGCAGTCCGCAAAGGAAGCCGCTGCTGCTGAAATCGCATCCATCACTGCGAACATTGATGCGCTGAAAGTTGACCTGAAAACCAAGAAAACTGAGCTGAAATCTATCGACAAGGAAATCGCCAGAATCGAAGCTAAAAAGGTCAAAGCTGAAACCAAAGCTGCGGAATCCGCAAAGAAAGCTGAAGCAGAGGACGTGCTGAAAAAGTTGCTGGCAAGCGGCGTGAGCGCAGACGATATCCTCGCAAAGCTGAAGTGATCTGAAAATTTCTGACGCAGAAGTTTACGGGAATTTCTACGCGGCAAGCAGTGCAACTTGGTACCAACTTGCGATTTTTGAATCGGATTTTTCAAAATCCAAATTCAAAATGCTTGTTGGGCTGTGCCCAAACCCCTTGTGTTCTGCATCCGGTGGATGCAGGCTGCGCATTTTTGCAAAATGCTTTTTTGATCTGAGTGCCGATGCCTGTGGTATCGGCACTTTTTGCACAGATAGATTCCCAGAAGCAGAAAATAGTGCTATGCAGCGCATCCGGGATTGTGCTATACTTGATTTACATAAACCTGTTCGTCCTAAAAAGTTGGAGGTGCTCATGGCTACACGAACCATTTGTTTTCCCATATCCGGCTACCCCTATTGCAAGGAACAGCCGGTGACGTTCACATGGATAAAAGGTAGCAAGCGGCAGAATATCCGTGCCGTCCATGATGCCGTCCATACAACAGACCCGGATGTTTCAATTCTGGAAGTCAGCTCTGCATCCATTCAGCCGGAGGGTGAGGCTGTTTCTTCTCTGCGGCTTCTGCTGCATCTGGATTCTGTTGCGCAGGATGTGCCCATCAGCACGGTTTTTGAAGCCGCCAAGGTATTTGAACATGGTGGGCCATTCGCTGACCTTCTGACCTGTGCGCCATCCAAAGTCCATAAGGACACTCGACTGCGAACCAATGGAAAGTTGCTGCGCTACTCTCTGGAAGGAAATGAGTATCCGATAGAGCCGCACCCGGATTCATTTTTTGAGTGGCTCTACTGCCGTGCGTTGAAGCAGTTCCCGGAAAAGGCTGCGCAGCTAAGCAGATATAATGCCTTTTCTGATATTGCTGCCGCAGCGGATTCTAAAAAGTATTATGGCGATTCCTCGCGGGCGGCTGCAATCTATGTAGGACTTGCAGCGGCTGGAAAACTTCCGTGCATCGATTCCTATGAATCATTCATTGCGGAAGTTTACACGGAGCCAAAGCCCTTGCCCAAGTCTGGAAAATCTGAGACTGCTTCAAAAAAGACACCCGAGGTTTCTGCACCAGCAAAGGAGATCCCGGCAGACGAATCGTCGCAGTCCGATAATGCAAATATTCCGGACGGTGCGCAGATGGAACAGATCCTTGAGCTGCCCAAAGCGACCTGTCTGCTCCTCTCTTTGGCAAAAAATGCCGGTCTTTCTGCAAACAATTCCAGTGAGCTGGCGTATAAGGGAAAGGAATTTTTTCTTGACGCTTATCAGAAAGCACTGAAAAACAAAACGCTCCAAATCAATGTCCATAAGAACAAGTTCACATTTCCGATGGAGGAGCATGACAGCGGATTTCATGCGGTCGGAGTACTGACCCGTTCGCCTGCTTGGGAATACGGATGGAAGTTCAACTATCTGGCCGAGAACACATCCGGAGCAGAAAAGCCCGAAGTCAAAGCAAAAATCCAGAAGCCTTTGACCGCATTGGAGCATCTGGAACGCTGTGGGTATAAAATCGTTCAGCAGGTCGTGCCGGAAAAACTCCCACCGATTGCTGTTCAGCGGATGGCATGGAAAACAGGCGAGGCTCTTTGCGACCCGGTGGTGGTGGATTTCTTGCAGTTTATCCGAACACATATGCAGAGCGACGGTTCTTTTTCGTTCCGTATCCCAAAGGGTGCGTCCAAAAAATCGTTTGCCACACTTTCAGAGATTGCTCAGACGTGGGACAAAATGGGGCTTTTTGCAGCCATTGTGATTTACCCGCAGAATATCGTCTATGAACTTGCGCAAAATGAAACCGTCCGGCATTTTTTGAGCGGAAAGTGGCTGGAGCTTTTTGTAGAACATCAGGTTCAGCAGATCCTGAACCGCTATCAGGAGGAGCAGGGCGCAGAAGTTTCGGTTTGCTCCAATGTGATTCTTTCAGAACCGGCATCCGTAGGGAGCACGCACGAGTTGGATGTCGTTTTCTCCATCAATGGAAAATTTTTCTGGGTAGAAGCCAAATCCTCCAGCCGAAGCATTGATTATGGAAAATATGCTTCTCTGTGCGAAAAGCTGAATGTGACACCAGAAAGCTTGCTTTTGGTCAACAGCGATTTGTCCGTGGAAGAGTGTGAAGGTGTTTCTTATTTCTGGAATTACCGTGTTGCAAATTGCGCAACGATTACGCAGGAACTGGAAAGTATGATTGCTAAACAAATTGAAAGCACCGGAAATGCTGTTCTGAGTACAGACTGAGAAATAAGCAAAAATGATATGTACCCCCAATACTGGACACCCAGTATTGGGGGTACATATCAAAACCGAAAAGCAGAAGCTGCCGCACAAAAATACGGTGCGGCAGCTTCTGCATTTTATCTGCTGCGTTCCCTGCGCGTGCCGACAGTTCCGTTCCGCCTTATTCTGCCCCCGCAGAAGGTCGTTTTTGCCCGTCGCATTTGCGGCCCGGCTTTCCCGAGAATGGCTGCCTGTTTTGCCGAAAAGTCGTACTCTGCCCGGGAAAAAGCACCGGAAGACTGCTTCGGCCATTTATTCCGCCGTTTCTTACCGATTTTACAATGTTTTTTGCAAAAAAGGCTTTACAAATGAATTTCAAAAACATATTATATAATTATAGGTTCAACTTCTTTACGCAAATAGTTTCGTACCGGTTCGTATGGGGCAGCCGGGTCTGTGCTTTTTGCACTGCTTCTGCCTTACGATAGATTCTTGGAGCCCGCCGGTGCAGCCCCGCTGCACCAGATCAAATACAGAAGGAAGGTTATGCATCATGCCTGAAAAGAAAGTTTCTACTCCCGCAGCCGATGCTCCGGCTGCCGAGGGCAAGACCCGCAAATCCACCAAGGCTCCCGCCCGCCGCGGCCGCCCGCCGCTGGCACCCGAGCTGTATGTAGAGATGGGCGGTGAGCAGTACAACATCACCGACATCATTGACCGCGCCAAGGCAGACTACCGCACCACCCACAAGGTCGGCGTACAGTCCTGCAAGGTGTACGTCAAGCCCGAAGAAGGCGCAGCCTACTACGTCATCAATAAGTTCTCCGGCAAGCTGGAACTGTAACTTTTACAGGGTCACAGGCAGCACCGCACTGTTGCCGCGCCCGCTATTTCCACAATAAGGCTCCATCAACAAAAAAAGACACCGCACAGCTGTGCGGTGTCTTTTTTTGTATCGGCAGCAATCACTCAGAACCCCAGCATCCGCCAAAGAGTCTTACGCTCTTCGGCCGGGTCCGGGTCCGGGATCTCGAACACATAGCGCTCGGTGGCGTTGATAACGGTGGTGTTGCCGCGGGTGCATACCCGGGGCAGCTTTGCATCGTAATTCAGGTGTACGTGCCCGTGGATGAACCATTTAGGCTGGTACTCGTCCAAAATCTCGTTGAAGCACTCAAAGCCCCTGTGGGCACAGTCGTCCCCGTCGTTCAGTCCCTTGGCCGGGGCGTGGGTCAGCAGCAGGTCGATGCCGCCCCTTTTGTGTGCCTGATGCTCCAGCTTGTGCACACGGCGGCGCATGGCCTTCTCGGTGTACTGGTAGGTATCCTCTTTATTATAGCGCTGACAGCCCCCCAGCCCCATGATGCGCAGCCCCTTCCATGTGTACACCTGATCGTCCACGCAGATGCAGCCGCCGGGTTCCCCCTGAGTCTGGTAACTGCCATCGTGGTTGCCGTGCACATACAGGATGGGCGCAGCGGTAAAGTTTGTGAGATATTCCAGATACTTTTTGGGCAGATCCCCGCAGGAGAGGATCAGGTCGATGCCTTCCAGCCGGGCACGGGTGTCATAGTCCCACAGCGCCTTGGACGGGACATCTGAGATGGCAAGAATTTTCACGTTCGTATGCTCCATTCTGTTTCCGGTCAGGCCGGCTCATTTCTCCAGACCCTTTACGTTGTCCAGTCCGTTGATCGCCAGCACGGTACGGGTCTTGACGTCCAGTTCATCGTAATGGGGCAGCTTGCCGTGTACACAGGCATCCAGCCAATCCATCTCCATCAGCTCTTTGGGGCTGTAAACTCTATTCTCCGGGGAGTGCAGGTTGTCCTCGTTATCATACAGCTTTTCCGGGAAGATGTGCACATTATCCGAGCCCTGCAGCGTTTCCAGCAGATCCAGCAGCTGCCGCGTACCGCTGGGCAGCGCTTCCTGATACTCCAGATCCTCTGCGCCGCTGCGCAGACCCCACCAGTAGTTCACTGCGCGGGTGGTGGCTGCATTGTCCCAGCTGCCGTCAAAAATGGAGCGCACGATTTGCACATAAAAGGTATCCCACCGCCAGATCGGCAGACCCAGCGGCTGTAAGCTGCCGTCCGGCAGTTTGCGGCACAGGCCGTAGTCCCGGTTGGTGTTGGCAGGCTCCCGACTGTCCCGGGCGTAGACCATGTCGATCTCCGGGCAGTCGGCAAAATCCAGCGGATGGGCGGCATCGGGCTGGCAGGCCCAGCGCAGCCAGATACGGCCTGCCGGGCGCACGCTCTTCAGCCCCTGCGCAAAGGCGTTGATCGCAGCGGGCACACCGTACACGGGGTTTGCCGCCACATAGCCGATGTGCCCGGTCTTGGTCATGATACCGGCCAGCATGCCCAGCAGATAGGTCACCTCATAAGTGCGTGGGTAGTAGGTGCGCACCAGCGGGTGCGGCGCGTTCAGCGAGCAATTCAGGATGCGGGTCTTGGGGTGCTGCGCCGCCACCTTCAGGCAGGCGTTGTACATCCGCACGCTGGTGGCGAACACCACGTCCGCATTGTTGTGGGCTACCTCCTCCAATATCTGCTCCGCGTCCACCTCCGGGTTCACATCCTCGTAGCAGCTGATATACACCTTGTCCGGGAAGACCTTGGCCAGCGCATCGCGCCCCTCGTCATGCGCACGCACCCATGCGCTGATCTTGGCGTTGTACTCGTGGAGGAACACCACCCGCAGCTCGCTGGGCTGCTTGCTGGGGCTGAAGATATTCAGCTTGGACAGCAGCGGCTCTGCGGGGCTCTTGGGCGGTTCCAGCGAAAGCTCCACGCCATGGGGCTCGGTGAGCACCTTCACCTCGTTCCACAGCTTTTCCAGGTTCTGCCGTACCTGCGCCGGGGTGGCGTCGTAGGTGTCGGAGTAGCGGTACACCGACAGGTACACCAGCAGCGCATCACCGGTGGTCAGCCCCAGGGATCTGCCGCCCAAGGCTTCGAACTGCTGGTGGAACATGGTGTAGAAGGCGGCAAAGTTCAGCCGGTCATCCTCCGACCATGCCTCGCCGCTGGCCTTGCACACCAGCGTCTGCAGCTTGCTGTAGCCGCCCAGCTTGGAGAAATGCACATAGTTCACCTTGGACAGCTTATAGAAATCCAGAAACTCGTAGTAGATCTTATTTTCCAGATCCTCGGTGCGGGCGGGGATGAGCCGGGTGACCGTGCCCGGGATCTTGACGGCGCCGTAATACTTGAGCACCGAGACCCGCTTGTTGCCCTCCTGCACATAGAACCGGTTCATGTACTCAAAGGCGATGATGGGAGTATGGATGCCCTCTTCCAAGTGCGCGTCACACAGGTTCGACCACTTGGCAGCAAACTCGGTATCCGGCTCCAGCAAGGGCATAAAGTCATACGAAAAGGCAGTGTGCCGTCCGCTGGTCTTGGTGCCCACAAGACTGTCCGACGGGATCTCCACCAGCCCCAGCGGCTCCTGCGCCACGATATCCACACCCTTGAGCACATCGTCCAGAACAGCCAGATAGGGCGACTGGCCGCGGGCTATGCGGGCACGATAGGCGCGCTGCCCTGCGCGCAGTGCACTTTTATAATCTTCCAGCATAAGAACTCCTTTTTTCTGTAAGCGAAGCGCGGTGCCGCAGTCCCCCTGCCGCACCGGAACACCCCCAGTATACCACAAAAACAGAAATAAGGCAGTATTTTAGGGCTAAAACGGTTGATTTTCCCGGTGGTTTCAGGTACGATAAGAATGATATTCAAAACCGACAGGAGTTTACGATCATGCAGACCATTTCTCTGCCCGTGCTCGAGGCGGGCGAATACGCCGGCGGCATCTGGTATTACGAGCCCCACACCTACCAAAGCTACCGTTACGTTCTGGGGCGGGTGGGCAAGCACCCGCTGGTGTGCATCGGCATCAACCCCAGCACCGCCCAGCCCGGTGCGCTGGACCCCACCTTAAAAAGTGTGGAGCGGCTGGCCGCCGCCAACGGCTTTGACAGCTGGATCATGTTCAACGTCTACCCCCAGCGCGCCACCGACCCCAACGATATGGACAAAGTACCCGACCGCGCCCTGTGCGATGAAAACCTGCGCTGGCTGCAGGCCGTTCTGGCCCAGACCGAGCCTACCATGTGGGCGGCATGGGGCACCCTGATCGAAAAGCGGGACTACCTGCCCGGTCTGATGCGGGAGATGGTAGCTCTGACGCGGGAGCGGGAGATCCCGTGGGTCACCTTTGGCAAGCGCAGCAAAAAGGGACACCCGCACCACCCGCTGTATCTGCGCAAGGATTCCACCCCGGAACCCTTTGATGTGGAAAACTATCTGGACACCTGTTTCTGATGTCCGCCCCGACAGGAGGAGAGCTGCTTTGACCGCAGAACAGTATAAGCCCATCTATCACTGGTTCAGCGCCCATCCGGCCGTAAAGCGGCTGGTCGTTTTTCTGGACCGGTGGCTGCCGCTGGTGCCCTTTGTGTGCTATCCGGTGCTGCTGTGCCTGCTGAACATCCGGCTCTCGCGGCTGTTCCTCACCCAGAAGCAGGCCGCGCTGGACTTTATGGTGCTCATCGCCCGCTCCGTCTTTGTGCCGGGGCTGGTGTTCTGGGGCGGCACGCTGCTGCGCAGTCGGCTGCACTTCCCCCGTCCCTACGAGCAGCCCGGCTTTACCCCGCTGGTGGCAAAGGAGAGCCGTGGGCATTCCATGCCCTCCCGTCACGCGCTGAGCGCCGCCGTGCTGGCGGCGGTGTGGCTGTATTTCTACCCTGCCGCGGGCTGCGTGATGGTGGGCATCGCCCTGCTCATCTGCTGTCTGCGGGTGCTCACGGGGGTGCATCATGTGCGGGACGTGGTGTGCGGCTTTGCACTGGGCTTTGCGCTGGGCGCCGCCGGGATGTGGCTGCTGTAAGGCCATTCCTACACGCTGGAACGGTCATTTTTGCCCGCAGCGCAAAAAAGTTGAAACTTTTTTCAGATTTTCCTTGACAGAATGCGATGGGTATGGTATTATTTCTCTCGCAGCCTGTGCCGACACAGCGCTGCCGCCATAATGGAACCCATTGGGATAACAACGTGCGCCCGTAGCTCAGGTGGATAGAGCAACTGCCTTCTAAGCAGTGGGCCGGGGGTTCGAGTCCCTTCGGGCGCATCTATGTGGTGCCCATAGCGTAGTCGGTTAACGCGCCAGATTGTGGATCTGGAGACCGTGGGTTCGAGTCCCACTGGGCACCCCACCAAAAAGTCCGCTGTTTTGAACAGCGGACTTTTTCTTTTGGCAGGATAATACAAAAGTACGGCACCCCGGCAAAGCAGCTGCTTTGCCGGGGTGCCTTTTCTCTTACTTATTCATCTCCTGCAGGATCTTTGCGATCTGGGCGGGGGTATAGCCCTCCTGCCGCAGGGCGGAGGTGATGGCCACATCGCTCTTGCCCTGACTGCGCAGCAGCGCTGCCGTGTAGGGCACTCTGGCGCTGACAGTGCTGCGGCTGCCGCCGGAGGCAGAACCGCTGCTGCCGGTGGCCTTTCCGCTGCTGGAGCTGCCGGACTTTGTGCCCGCAGCCGCTGCCTTGCTGGCGGCCTGTGCGGCCTTCTGCTGGGCATTAGCCTGCTTCAGCGCCCACTCGCCCTTCGCGATGTTCAGCTTCTGGGTGGTCACGTTATTGTTGAAGGCCTGCTGCTTCAGCGCATCCTGATAGGCGCGCTCGCTGGCGGTGTTGTCGTACTGCTGCTGGGTCAGTGCGTCCTGCCGCTGCTTCTCCTGCATCTGCTGGCTCCACTGGGTGTCAGCGCGCTCGGCCTCGTAGGCGCGGTTGCCGGAGTAGATGTTGTACCCGGTGTTCAGCAGGCTGCCCGCCAGCGTGCCCAGACCGGTGGTGCCGGTAATGGCCAGCTGTACCACGTCCCCGATGACCCCCAGCACCGTCATGATGTTATTGAACGCCTGCTGGCGCTGGCTGATTTCCGCCTGCTCCTGCGCGGTGTAGTAGCCGTGCAGGGTGTCCAGCCGGTTCAGGTGCTCCTGATACTGGCCGTAGTCCTTGGCATAGGCGTCGTTGTACGCCTCGCCTTTCTGCTGCAATTGGGTGTAGTAGTCCTGCAGCTGACGGTCGTACAGGGTCTGAGCATTCTGCTCCTGTCCGTTCAGCTGGTCCAGCCGGTTCACCAGTTCTTCGCCGCCGCTCTGGTAGGTATCCAGCGCCAGATTGTACAGGGTGGGGATGGCGCTGGCCAGCCCGCCGATCTGCTGCTGATAGGCCTGCTGCGCCGCACTGGTGGCATAGCTGGAACCATAGCCGCCGGTCAGAGCAGCGGCCTGCGCCGCCGCGTCCGCGCTGGCGTTGTGGGCGTTCTGGGTATACAGCTGCTCGTACTGGCGGTAAAGCGGGTCGCGGGTGTAGCTATACTGAAAATTCTCCCGTTCCAGCAGCTGTCCCAGCAGGCTGTTGATCTTATCCTGATAGCTGCTCTGGTAGTCTGCGGGGCGGTTCTGCTGCCACTGCTTCAGGGCGTCGGCCGCATCGGTCACCTGCTGACCGGGGCGGTAACTGGCGTTTGCCATGGTTTTTTCCACATCGGCGCGGCTGTTCAGCCCCTCGGCGCTGTAAGTGGACTGCGCAGCGGGCTGTGCCTGCGTTTGCACCTCCGGCTGCAGCAGTTCCTCCTTCTTTTTGGATGCCATATAATTCTCCTTTCGTTCTTATAATCCCTGCAGCTTGCTGCGCAGGGTGTCGGACATATTTTCCGTATCCAGATTGGTCAGTACATACTGCAGCTGCTCCTGCATCTGGTACAGATAGCTGCGCAGTGCCCGGGCATCCTCCGGGTCCATGTTATCGCTGAACTTGGGCACGCCCAGCTTGCTCAGGCCGTTCATGCTTGCCATGAGGCATCCTCCTCCCATAATTTTCCCTTTGCCGGGGCGATGGTGCGTACAAGTCCGCGCAGGGTGATCTGCCCTTTGCCGCGCAGCCGCAGCCGCAGCGACCCGCACCGCCGGGGTACAAAGGGCAGGTCATAGCTGCGGCGACTGCCTTGGGCGGCAAGGGAGGCCACTGTCTCCCACGCGCCGCCGTCATAGCTCACCGCCACTTCTACTGTGCTGGTGCACTCAGCGTCCAGCCGCAAAGTCAGCCGGGAGAGATACCGCTGCTCGGTGCCGTCCAGCCCCACATCGCCGGTGACCAGCTCAAAGGGGATGTCCGTTTCCACGCCGTCGGTGGTTTGCCAGTCCGGCTCGCGGGTGGGGTCTGCCGCCCACAGCGCCTGTCCGTCCCACAGATAAAGCTGCCCGCCGGTGCTGGTCATATCACAGGAGCAGACGTCCTCCTCGCTCCACAGCCCCTTCTCGGTATCATAGACCAGCAGCCGGGCACTCTCCCGGGAGATGTGCAGGTAGTACCGGCCATCCAGCGCACCGCCCACGGCGCTTTGTACGTTGGAAAGCTTTGCGGCGTCCAGCGCACCGGACACCTTGGTGGGCAGACTGCCGTCCCACGCCATAACGCCGTCCGGCGAGAGATAATACAGCGTCTCGTTCAGCACGCACAGGCTGCGGGCGGCGTTTTGGGCTACGCCCCGGCAGCGCAGACTGGAAAGCTGAAAATCCGAAGGCTTGGAGCCGTACAGCTTGTGCAGGGTGTTCTCCTTAAAAAACAGTGCATAGCCCATGCAGGAGGCTGCCCCGGTAAAGGCACCGTCGCTGCCCACGGTGACGGCGTAGCTGTCCGCGGCGATGCCCCGGTAGCTGAACCAGTTGGTGGGATCGCCCAGCTTGCAGCCGTAGATAACGTTCTCCCTGCTGTTGCAGCCCCACACCCGGTTGTCGCACTCGGTCACAAAATCCAGTTCCGGCACCCGGCGCTCCATGGATACCGTCTGGGCGGCGTCCACGCTGCGGTGCTGTTTGCCGTCCATGCTCTGCCACTGGGCGGCGGCGGCGTTCTGCACCAGTGTACCGTAGAAATACTCGCCCTGTGGGGTGCAGCGCACCCGCAGCCAGTCCTCGCCCACGTCATACACGATTTGGTCTCCATTCAGCTCCGGGCTCTGCCCTGCCGCTTCGGCGGCTGCGCCCTGCACGGTCACGGTGTCCCACTGCCGGAACAGCTTGCCCAGCCCTGCCGCCGTGATGCGGCAGTATTCCAGCGGGATGGCTGTCCAGCTGCCGGAGTTTTTGCTGTACATCTCCAGCGTGCTGTCGTACCGCCACGGATGGTCGGCATCCTCTACCTTTAAAAACAGCTGCCCGTCTGCCGGTTCGGCGGGCTCCTCCCGGCCAAAGGCCTCCACCTGATAGGTCTTGCCTGCGGCATCACAGGGGGCAAAGGTCACGCTTTTGCCCGCCGCCGTCCACAGTGCCCCCAGTGCAGCAACGCTGCCGTCTGCCGTATCAAAGGCCAGCTTGTCCGGGAAGATCAGAATCTTTGTGCCGATGCCCACCAGCGCCTTGCGGCCGTCGGTCACAGCGTCCGGCTTCGTCACCGCCGGGGCGGCGGCATCGTCCGGGGTATAAACGACATCCCGTCCGCAGACGGTCAGCAGACCGTTCAGGTGGTACATCCCGTTCAGGCCGGTCAGCGCCCGCAGCTTGCGGCGGGGGGTGCGGGTGCTCAGGGCGGGGAAATCCCGGGTGGAAAAGTTCACTCCGGCGCTGTACTCTGCCTCCGAGCAGCCGTAGGTCTCGTTCAGGCCGCCAAAGGCCCGCAGCAGCTGCCGGGTGTTGGCAAGCCGTATTCTGTCTGCCAGTACCATCGCCTCACCTCCTTACCAGCGCCACTGCGCCCGGCTGCGGGGCGGGTAGTTCTGCCGCAGCCAGACCGCCAGCTCTGCATACAGGGCGTTGTACTGCGCCTGCTCCCCGGCGTAGCGGTCGGTCTCGCCCAAGGCGGCATCCATCTGCGCACACAGCAGATGCGGGTACAGGGCATCAAAGGGCGGCGGTGCCAGCAGCGTCTGGTCGTCCTGCACCGGCTGCTCCCACGGACGGTCTGCGCCCACGGCGTCAAACGCCCCGGCGGCGGCGCGGTCAAACAGCTTTGTGCGCAGCAATGCGTCCGCCTCCCGCAGCCATTGCAGCCGGGTCTCGGTTTCAATGCGGCAGTTTGGGCGCAGCTGCTCGGCACGCTCCAAAGCCTCTCCTATGGTCATCTCATCACATCCTTTTTATAAAAAGCCCGGCCGGGGGCATTTCTCCCAGCCGGGCAGCGCTTATTTTACTGCGCCGCGTTCTCCGCAGCGGCAATGCGGGCAGCGGTCAGCTCGTCCTGACGCTGGCTGTGCTCCAGCACCTCGGCCACGGCGGGCGGTACCTCCACTTCCACGCCACGGCGGATCTTATAGTTCACGCCGTTGACGCTGACGAACAGATCGCCCTTGTAGCGGCTGTTGTCCTTGAACAGCCGGATGCGCACATTCTTTTCAGCCATAGGCACCTCCTTAGTTGGCGGCAGCGGTGGCAGAGTAGCTGGACACGCTCTCGATGCGCACCATGTACTGCTCCACCAGACGCTCGGCGGCGCGCATCCCCTTCCAGCCCACAGAGGCGCGCTGGTTCAGCGGGTCGTCGCCGTAGCCCAGCTGCTTGACGATGTGTTCCAGACCGCCGCCCTCCAGCTCGGTCACGCCGTAGGCGTGGGCACCCAGCACCAGCGTGCCGAACACCGCAAGACCCGCCGGACAGGTATCATCCTTCCAGATCTTGGCCTCGCTGGTCTCGATAAAGCGGATGTTGCCCAGCTTGCCGATCTCGCCGCGGAACATGGTGTCGGGGTCGGCGTACTTGTGCACCTCCATGAACTCCTTGCAGGTCTTGAGGTCGTAGGCCGCATAGGGGTGGATGATGGCAACGTAGCTGTCACCGATGGGGTCGGCGTTCATTGCGCCCAGCTGCGCCGCAGCCTGAAAGAACAGCTTCGGGGTCAGGGTGCAGCTCTTGTCCAGCGCCTTGCGGCTGGTAACGGCGTTCTCGGCACCGTCTGCGCCCAGCTTCGGGGCGTAAATGACATTGGTGCCGCCCGCCAGCACATCGCGGGTGATGCTGTCCATGGTGCGGCCGGCCTGACTTGCCAGCACGCGGGTGGCCTGCACCACGTTGTTGTCGATGGCGGTCATCTGCAGCACATCAGTCAGCGGGGTCCAGCCGCCGTACTGGTGCAGGTCGCTGGTGATGCTGGTCACGTTCAGGGCCTGACCATTGGGGGTAACACCCTCGGTCAGCGGAGTGCTGGCCTTGGGCAGGCTGTCGTACTTGCGGAACTCGATGGTCTTGCCGCCGTTCTGGGGCACAGGGTAGTAATCCGCAAACTGATCGTGCACAAGGCGCGGCTCTGCCTGATCGATCAGGCGCTTCTCGTAAAAGGTCTTCATTTCCACCGACATGGTGCCGGTGGTGTTGGTCTGCGCGTCCGCAAACAGCTGGATGTTAAAATTCATCATGCTTTTTTCCTTTCTCCTGTCAGGTTAAAGTTCGATCTGTGCACCGTGCAGCACACGGCGCTCCAAGGCTTCCCGCTGGGCGCGGGTCATGGCGGCTACGTCCGGCCGTACCGAGGCGGCAGCACCGGGGCGCAGGCCGTTTTCCAGCGGACGCGCAGCGCGCTGCTGCACCCGCTCCACTACCCCCTGCTCCACGGTCTGTGCCGTGGTGCGCAGGGCATCCTCGTAGTGGGCAAGGCGGTAGGCGTCCTGCACCCGCATGCCGGGCAGCTGCATCAGACGGCGCATCTCCGGGTTCTTCAGTTCTGCCTTCAAGTCAAAACCCGGCTGGCTGCGGCGCATAGCAGCTTCCTCTGCCGCCCAGCGGGCGTGCAGGCTGCGCACCGTGTTCTGCACCGGCAGCGGCAGGGGCGGCAGCACCGGGCGCTCCGGCTGTGCGGGCATTTCCGGCTGCTTTTCCGGCTCTGCCGGGGTCTGCGGCGGTACTTCCGGCTGCGCGGCTGGGGCTTCCGGCTTCAGCGTGCCCGCAGCCACTGCCTGCCGGCTCTGCTCCGGGCTCAGCGCGGGGGCGGCTTCCCCTTCCGCAAACAGCTGCAAGTCCATCATGCTCTGCTGTCCGCTGCGGCTCACATCCGCAAAGCGCAGGTTGTCCGGGTAGCGCTCTGCCAGCAGGGTAAAGCCTGCCTTGGCCAGTTCAAATGCACCCTGCACCCACGGCGCTACCGGTGCCTGTGCTGCCACGGCAAGGCGCGGGCCCTCCGGCTCGTCCCAGGCATCGCTGCGGGCGCTCTCCTCCCCTGCCAGCAGGTACACCAGCGCCTGCATCAGGGTGCTTGCGCCAGCGCATACGATGTCCTGCCCGGCGGGCGCGTAGCCCGCGTGACCGGCGGCTTCCAGCCGCAGGCTCAGGCCCTTGGGGCCGTCCAGTTCGCTGTAGCATACCTTGATCATCTCACTTCACCTCCTTTCCGTTCCAGTTCATGGCGCGGGCAGCCGCCGCCACCGGCAGCTGTGCCGTCAGGCCGGCGGTGTCCTGCGCCGTTTGGGTGCCGCCGGGCTGCTGCGCAAGAGCGGCGGTCAGTCTTGCCATCTGCCCCTGCAGCTGCACCAGCTGCTGCGCCAGCGTGCCGTTCTGCCGCACCCGGGCGCGCACCTTTTCCACCCCTTCAAAGTCCATCATTTCCAGCGCCGCAAGGGCAGCATCCGCGTTGGCGGGGTCGAAGAAGCCCAGCTTATAGCACTCTTTGGCGGTCTCGTTCTGGGACAGGCGGCTGAAGGTGCTCTTTTTGGCGGCGCTGACCACGATATCAAAGACAGGCTCCCGGCTGCCCAGCTCCACCCCGCCCACGGCGGGCACGGGCTTTGCGCGCAGCCCCTGCGCCGAGAAGGGCACGAACTCGCTCTCGCCGCGCTGCCCGGTGATACGGAACACCCGCTGCTCGTCGTAGAACTGCCGCATCAGCTCAATGATAAGGTAGCATTGCTTTGCAAAGGCGCGGTAGGCGCTCTTGAGCATATCCCGGCTCAGCTTGCTGCCTGCCTCCTGCAAGGCAGCGATGGCGCTGGCGGCGGTCACACCGCCGGTGGTGCCGCCCTGCGTCAGGTCGCGGTTACCGCTGATCTCCTTCAGCTCCTCAATGCGGCTGTTGCGGTAGCTCAGGCTGTTGCCCTGCAAGCCCGCCGTCTGCAGCGGACGGAAGCTGTCCTCGTTCAGGCGGCCCACAACGTGCACGATGTCCCGGCTCAGGTCGGCCAGTTCTTCCTCGTTCACACCGGCGGTATCGCTGAGCACATACCGCTGGCGGGAGGCCAGCAGCACATTCTCATCCATGGCGTGGTTCATCTTATCAATGGCATTCTGGCAGTCCTTCATCACGTCGATGTAGCCGAACCCGGCAGGGGAATCCTCCTCCACGAACAGCGGGTCGAACACAAAGGGGTACTTGCCGTGGTCGTACAATCCGCGCGCCGCCAGCGCCGGGTCGTTCTGGCTGGCATACAGCACCACGCCGTTGCACAGCTTGCAGTAGTGCAGCCGCAATTTGCCGTTCTCGTCCGGGCGTTTATAGTACCAGTCCACCACCACGCTCTTGTTGGCGGTGGTCTGGCCGTCCTCGTGGATGTACCGGGGCACGTCCACCACCCCGGCGGCGTGCCCCGCCAGCTGCGGATACTGCGCGGTCAGCCGGGCAGTGTCCTCTAAACTAAGGTGGAACAGATCCGGCGAGTCCTGAATATCCTGCACGCCCGGCTCCCAGTAGAGCATGAGCAGGTTGACGCTGCGCACCGCAATGTCGCCCAGCCCGCCGCGCGCCGCCGGGTCCCAGAAGATGCCGGTAACACCGGTGCCCTGTTTGAGCTTGCGCCACCAGACATCGCTGTACACCTGCTCGTAATCTGCCTGCTCCAGCACCACCGGCAGCACGCTGGAAAGTGCCTGCGCTGTGGCTTGGTCGTCTGCCGCCCGGGGCAGCACCATGGGCTCGGGGTAGTTGTCCATGGCATCGGCGTGCTTGTTGGCGATGCTGTTGAACAGCCATCCGCTGGAGGGCTGCGCCTTGCCGGGCATCAGCGGGTCGCGATAGTTTTTCCAGTGTCCCATGCGGAACCACAGCTCGTTATCGATCAGGCGCTTGTCCAGCGCCGCCTTGCCCGCCTTGTAGCGCTGCAGCGTCTGCAATGCAGCCGCCGCCTCTGCCGCGCCGATGGGCAAAGCTTCTGCTCTTGTATCTTCCATAGTTCTTTCCTTTCTGTCCTGTTTTTCAGATGCGGTAGAACCGCGCCTGCCGGTGCAGTTCCAGCGGGTCGTCCGGCCTTGGCGGCGCGGCAGAAGCCTCGGGCGGGCTGATGGGATGTTCCATCAGCACATAGCGGCACTCGTCGTAGATGTGATCCTCCTGCCGGGTGTCGATATCCTCCACATTGCTCTCGTCGTACACAAGGTTCGGCAGGGTGCGGATGAAGTGCTTGCAGCTGCTGAACACCTGCAGCATCGGCCGTCCGTCCGGCGCAAACCGCAGCCGGTAGTGGAACTGCATCTTGCCCGCCAGCCGGGTGTGGTCCCCGGGCTGCCAGTGCAAAAAATGCGGGCTGCGCTCCATCATGGCCGCAATGCTCTCGCCCCGGCTCTCGTCAAAGATGGCGGGGTCTGCCACTCCGTGGATCACCCTGCCCCGCAGCAGCGGGTCGTTCTGCTCGGCTTCCCGGATGCGCTTGGCCTGCTCCACCGGGTCGATGCGCAGACCCTCGTTGGGACGTCCGGTGCAGCCGTACAGCTCCTTGATGCGGTACAGCCGCCCCTCCTCGTCCACCGCATACCACCCCACCGAAAAGGGCTTGGAAAAGCCAAAGTCGTACCCACGCCAGATGGGCCAGTGCTTGGGGATGGCAAAGGGCGCGATGACGTGGGTCCAGCGCTGATCCTGATAATGCGCCGGGTCGTTGCGCCATTCGGTGAACACCTGCCCGGAAAAGCTGTCCCAGCTGCCGTAGAGCAGCGCCTGCTTTTCCGCCTCCGGCAGGCTGGCAAGGCTTGCCAGATACCCGGGGTCGTTGGCCAGCAGGGCAGGGTTATCGAACACGCTGGACGGGATGAATACCCGCGCCCGCTCCATCTGCTGGTCGGTGCCGTCCGGCAGGCGCACCGTGACAGTTTCCACAATGGGCGTACCGGGCGGGGCAGGCGTGATGAACCGTGCCTTCACCCAGCCGTGGCCGATGCCGCCGGGGTTGGTGGTGGCACGCATATATACCCGGGTGCCCGGCCCGGTGGGGCGGTTGCGGCTCATCATGTAGCTGTACTCGTCCCACTCAAAGTGGGTCAGCTCGTCAAAGCCGATAAAATCGTAGGCTTTGCCCTGATAGTTGGTGCGGTCCTTGGTGTACTGCATGGAGCCGAACCAGATCTTCGCCCCGCTGGGAAAGACCCATACATGGGAGGTAGCGTTGTACTGCGCCTCCGGGAAAGCCCGGCGGTAGTACATCTGGCTCTTATCCACAAGGTCGGAAAGCTGTGGGTAGGTCTTGCGCAGGATCAGCGCCCGGTAATGCGGGATGTGCACCTGCCGCAGCGCTTCGATGAGCAGTGCATCGCTCTTGCCGCCGCCCGCCGCGCCGCCGTACAGTGCCTCCGGCTCCGGTCTGCGCATAAATTCCAGCTGCCGGGGCTGCGGCTTCCACACAATGACTGCCCGCTCGGTCCTGTTCATTCCTTCTCCTCCTGTTCCACCGGCGGCAGCAGCACCACGCCGCACTCTGTTCCTTCCAGCTCTGTGCCCTGATCGTTCAGGGTCTTTACCACACCCGCCAGATCCTTGAGTACGGCGGTAGCCTCCTTCAGCCCCTTCATCATCCCGGGGTCGGGGGTGTTCTCCCGCCGGGCGGCCTTCTGCCGCTCGTTCAGCTCCTTCACCTCCTGCGCCAGCAGGGTGCTCAGGGTATCGGCGGCGCGGTTCAGGCTCTTCAGCCCGGCGGCGGGCTTTGTCTGCCCCATGATGTTCTTCCTCCTTTCGTCCGGTGTCCCGGGCTCTGTACACAGGATATCACCCGCCCGCCGTGCCCGACAGTGTGCACTTTTGCAGGGCCAGTGGGTATTTTTGTTCGGTTGTTTTCCTCATTGTATATTTTACGCTTTCAAAACACAACGCAGTTTCGTCAGTTTTGTTATCCCGACTGGCGCGGCGCGCAAAAAATGGCCGCTCGTATTTCGGACACTGCCACCAAAAACGTTCGCTGCGCCCTGACCGCCCTGTTACTATAAAGGTACAGTGCCGCCCCACCCGGGGAGTAAACATTTTTCTCGACCCGTGTTGTTTTTCCCTTCCGGTAAGAGTGTATAAAAGGCGTTTTCTTTCCGCTGTGTAGTATCCCTGAAAATATCTTTCAAGAAATGTATCGCCCCTTTTCGCGGTTTTTTAGCAGTCATGCAACATTCAGTCATGTTCAAGCATGTTTTTTTACATACCTTCATCATATTTGTATGTTGGTTGCATCGGCATGAAAAGTTGTGATAATTCGCGAAAAGATTTTGTAACCTTTGGTCCACTTTTGTAGAAACGTAACAAAACATTTGCACCAATCTTGTGAACTTATTCTCTTGCGGAACACCCCCATACAAGGGTATAATACTGTCAGGGATTACGGACGCATGCGACAAATGCGTCTGTGAATATGCTGTGACACACAAATGAAGGAGATTACTATTATGAAAATGATTTCTCGTCGCGACTTCCTGAAGGCTTCCGCTGTTGTGGGCGCTACCGCTGCTATGACCGCTTGCGGCGGCTCTTCCTCCACCAGCACCGCTGCTTCCAGCGTTGCTTCTTCCACTGCTGCTTCTGCCGCTGCTACCAACGGCTCCGCCAACGTCGGCGTTTGCATCTATCAGTTTGCTGATAACTTCATGACCCTGTACCGTGCTGATCTGGAAGGCTACCTGAAGGACATGGGCTACTCCGTCACCATCATGGACGGCAAGAACGACCAGAACACCCAGACCGAGCAGATCAACACCTTCCTGCAGCAGGGTGTGGACGTGCTGGTCATCAACCCTGTCCAGACCACTTCCGCTCAGACCATCGTTGACACCGTTTCTCCCTCCGGCACCCCCATCGTGTTCATCAACCGCGAGCCCGAGGAGAGCGTTCTGGATTCCTACAAGGGCAAGTGCTGCTACGTTGGTGCTGATGCTCGTCAGTCCGGTACTTATCAGGGCGAGCTGATCCTCGAGACCGAGACTCAGGGCGATATCAACGGCGACGGCAAGGTCACCTACATCATGTGCAAGGGCGACCCCGAGAACATCGACGCTCAGTACCGTACCGAGTACTCCATCAAGGCTCTGACCGATGCCGGCAAGGAAGTTGAGTGCCTGTACGAGTACCTGGATAACTGGGATCAGACCACCGCTCAGCAGGACGTTGCAAACGCTCTGTCTCAGTACGGCGACAAGATCGAAGTTGTGTTCTGCAACAACGACGCAATGGCACTGGGCGCTCTGCAGTCCATCCAGCAGGCCGGCCGCACCGTTGGCAAGGACGTCTACCTGGTCGGCGTCGATGCTCTGGTAGAGGCTGTGCAGAACGTTGTCGATGGCAACATGACCGGTACCGTTCTGAACGACGACGTGGGTCAGGCTACCAAGGCTGCCGAGGCTACCAAGCTGTTCGTCGAGGGCAAGGATGTTGAGAAGTACTACTGGGTCGACTACGTCAAGGTCACCAAGGACAACGCTTCTCAGTACCTGAAGGAAGACTAAAGTTTCCCGGAACCAATGCAAGGTGCGCAGCAGGCCTTAACGGCTTGAACGAAAGCTAAAAAGCGCGTGCGTGCGAGAAATCTTCTCCGCGCACGCGCCTTATTTTAGAAAAAAACTGCCCGCCTGTAAACAACCATAAAGGAGGCTTTTGCGGAATGTCAGAATACCGTCTGGTAATGAAAGGCGTGGTCAAGACCTTCCCCGGCGTCAAAGCGCTGGATCACGCACAGCTGGAGCTTCGCCCGGGCAAGGTCATGGCGCTGATGGGTGAAAACGGCGCCGGTAAGTCCACATTGATGAAATGCATGTTCGGCATTTACAAGATGGACGAGGGCGAGATCGAATACGAGGGGCAGAAGGTAAACATCCCCACCCCGCTGGATGCACTGGATCGTGGCATCGCCATGGTGCATCAGGAGCTGCAGCCCATTCCGGCCCGTACCGTGGCTGAGAATATCTGGCTGGGGCGCTACCCCACCAAGAAATACGGCGTTGTCACCGTTGTGGATCACGCCAAAATGTACAAAGATACCGATGAACTGCTGAAGAAACTGAAGCTGGACATCGATCCCCATGCAAAGCTGGGTTCTTTGAGCATCGCCCAGATGCAGATGGTGGAAATTGCTAAAGCTGTTTCCGCCAACTGCAAGGTGCTGATCCTGGACGAGCCCACCTCCTCTCTGACCGCGAACGAGGTCGAGAGCCTGTTCCGCATCATGCGGGAGCTGAAGGAGCAGGGCGTTGCTCTGGTCTACATCAGCCACAAGATGGATGAGATCAAGGTGATCGCGGACGAAGTCACCATCATGCGCGATGGCCAGTACATCGGCAAGTGGGACGTTGCCAACATGACCAAGGAAGAGATCATTGCAAAGATGGTCGGCCGTGAGCTGTCCAACCTGTTCCCCCCGCTGGAGAACGTGCCCTCGGACGAGGTCATGATGAAGGTGGAGGACTTCACCTCCATCCATCCCCGCTCCTTCCGCCATTGCAGCTTTGAGCTGAAAAAGGGCGAAATTCTGGGTGTTGCCGGTCTGGTGGGCGCACAGCGCACCGAGCTGATGGAAGGCATCTTCGGCCTGCGTGCCCATACCTCCGGTAAGGTGTGGATCAAGGGCGAAGAGGTCAACATCAAGCAGCCCCGCGATGCCATCCGCAAGAGCGTTGCTCTGCTGACCGAGGACCGCCGTGCTACCGGCATTCTGGGCGTGCTGAGCGTTGCCGATAACATCTCCATCGCTTCTCTGGATGCCCTGCGCAAGGGCCCCATCATGCTGGACAACAAAAAGATCCTCGATCTAGTGGCTACCAACAAGGAAAAGATGGCCATCAAGGTGCCCAGCCCCAAGACCCAGATCAAGAGCCTTTCCGGCGGCAACCAGCAGAAGGTGCTGATCGCCCGCTGGCTTGCCAACAACCCCGATGTGCTCATTCTGGACGAGCCTACCCGCGGCATCGACGTCGGTGCAAAGTATGAAATTTACTGCATCATCGCCGATCTGGCCAAGCAGGGCAAGAGCATTATCATGATCTCCTCTGAAATGAGCGAGATCATTGGTATGTCCAACCGTGTCATGGTCATGTGCGATGGCCGCATCACCGGCTTTATCAACGGTAAGGATGCCACGCAGGAGAACATCATGGCGCTGGCTACCCAGTTCGAGACCGCACCTGACACAGCTGCGGCAAATCAGTAATTAAGGAGGCTGTCTATCGTGGAAGCTACCAAAAAATTGAATGGCAAGGCTGTGGGCAAGTGGCTCAGCAACAACGCCATTATCATGATGATGCTGGCCGTCACCCTGATCGTTGGCATCATTCACCCCAACTTCTTCTCCGGCACCAACATGATCAACCTGTTCAAGAACGTGTCCATCCGCTACATCATTGCGCTGGGCATTTCCGGCTGCCTGATCACCACCGGTAACGACCTGTCCGCTGGCCGTCTGGCTGGTTTTGCCGCCTGCCTTGCCTGCATTTTTGCGCAGACCGAAGGCGCTTCCGGCAAGTTCTATCCCAATATGCCCACCCTGTCCACCCCCGTGGTGTTCATTCTGGTCATTGCCATCTGCGCCATCGTGGGTCTGTGCAACGGTC
>OJQZ01000192.1_pt1 | contig 60174 bp, 56 predicted proteins | sample 1599071 | NCBI WGS metagenome assembly OJQZ01 (sample SAMN03922525, study PRJEB24848) | human gut metagenome | isolation source: stool sample | host: Homo sapiens | place: Germany | collected 2010-05
TGGCCCTCTTCGGCGGCATCAAGAATGCCCGCTTCCGCAAACAGGTCACCCCCGGAGATGTTCTCACGCTCCATTGTGAGCTGGTAGAACAGCGCGGCCCGGTGGGTATCGGGAAGGCATCCGCTTATGTGGATGGCAAGTGCGCCGCCACAGCGGAGCTGACCTTTGTGCTGACCGAAGCAAATACAGAGGCTTAAGGCACTTTGTGCGCAGCGATCGCCCCCAGAATATCCTTGTAACACAAAAGGCAGGATACCATCGCCATGATGATATCCTGCCTTTGTTCGTTCCTGTTTACCGTTCTGCATACTCTCGGCATAGAGAACATCTTGTGAAACAAAAAAGCACCCGAACCCTTTTTCACAAAGAATCGGGTTCGGGTACAAACTGTATGGTGGAGAATTAGGGACTCGAACCCCAGACCCCCTGCGTGTGATGCAGGTGCTCTAACCAGCTGAGCTAATCCTCCGAATCGGAACAAGAGAATTATACCACAACCGAAGTGGATTGGCAAGCCCTAATTTTGATTTTTTCGCAATTTTTTCCCACTGCGAGGCAGTTGCTCTTTTGCGCAAAATGGTGTATACTGAAATTGCGCATTCCAGCGCAAAAAGAGAGGTTTTTTCAATGCTGACACTTCGTGGGATCATTACCATTCTGGTGCTGGCAGGGCTGTTTGCCCTGGCAGTGGTCTGGATCTCCAAGCAGGGCGGCTGGAAAGGTGAAGGCTGCGGCGGCAACTGCGCCTCCTGCCACCAGCACTGCGATACTCCGGAAAAGAAAACGCACTGACTGCAATGCCCCCGGATGGCTGTCCGGGGGCATTTTGCGTCACAGGGCACCGTAGCGGGCGGCAAAAACGGCTACGGTGCTCAGCAGATCGAGCTGGGCTTTCTGGTAGGTGGTGCGCCCGATGCAGAGCCGCTCCAGCACGTCCTCCTCCTTGCGGCGCTCCAGGTAGCGCAGCTGGAGCAGGCCTGCACGGATGGGGTCGGCGGTGCGGTAATACTCCTGCGTCTGCTGGATGGCCCGGGCCCAGCCCCAATTGGCCGGGCTGCGGGCCCACTGGCGGGTACCGTAGTTCTGCAGGGCCTCCCGGGTCTTTCTGCGCTGTTCAGCGGTCATCACGCCGCCCCCTTTCTTTGGCACATCCGGGTGCCCGGGCCAAAGAAGCAGGCATCCCGCTGTTCCATGGTCAGCCCCAGCATGGCAGAAAGACGGTCGGCTTCGCTGACTTTGAAATCGCTCTCGTCGTTCAGCTTCTGATGCAGGGCGCTGCTGCTGATGCCCAGCACCCGTGCCACATGGCCCAGCTTGAGGCCCTGGCTTTCAATGTAGGCGCGGATCTGTGTGGTATTTGTCATCAAAGGTTCTCCTTTCATCTGGATCTCTGCGTGTCGTTTCACAATCTTTGGTTGTATTATAGTTCGATGTTGATTTTTTGTCAACTATTTTACCAAAATCGCGCGAAAATCGTTGATTTTAAAGAACTTTTCTGATATACTCACGGCAGAACATTCTTTTTCAGGAAAAGCGAGGTCCCTGCCATGTCAGAACTTTCCCGCCGTATCTTACAGCGTCGGCTCGAGCTGGGGCTCTCTCAGGAAGAGCTTGCCCAGCGGATGGGTTACCGCTCCAAATCCTCCATCACCAAGCTGGAAAAAGGGGTCAACGACATCCCGCAGTCCAAGGTAGAGGAGTTTGCCGCTGCATTGGAGACCACCCCCGCATGGCTGATGGGGCTGGAAAACACTGCGTTTGTCCCGCCGGGGTTTGAGCCCCTGCCCGAAATGGTGCGGGTGCCGCTGGTGGGCAGCATTGCCTGCGGCTCCCCCATCACTGCCGAACAGAACATCGAATGCTACATCGGCGTTCCTGCCGCATGGCACGCCGACTTTGCCCTGACCTGCCACGGCAGCAGCATGGCCCCCACCATCTGCGATGGTGACATCGTCTGCATCCGCTGCCAGCCCGAGGTAGAGCAGGGCGAGATCGCCGCCGTGCGGATCGGCGACGAGGCCACCTTAAAGCATTTTCACCGGCAGGGCGACACCGTTATGCTTCTGGCCGACAACGCCGCCGTCTGCCCGCCCATGATCTATGCCGGGCCACAGTTGAACGAGATCCAGATCGAGGGCAGAGCCGTGGGCTTCTGCAGAGGTTTATAATATGAGCAACGAAACCATGACCCTGAAGGTCATCGCACACATCCACACCGCCTTCCCCACCAAGTTCGGCATCCCCCGACAGAGCGGGCTGGTGGACGGCCTGCGGGGCGAGATCATCTTCACCCCGGAATACCGCAACGCCGATGCCCTGCGCGGGCTGGAGGATTTCAGCCACATCTGGCTGGTGTGGCAGTTCTCCGGCGCGGTGCGGGAGAGCTGGTCTCCCACTGTCCGGCCCCCGCGCCTGGGCGGCAACACCCGGATGGGCGTGTTTGCCACCCGCTCCCCCTTCCGGCCCAATCCGCTGGGCCTTTCCAGCGTCAGGCTAGAGGCCATCGAGCACCGCCCCGAGGTGGGCCCGGTGCTCATCGTGCGGGGCGCAGACCTGATGGACGGCACCCCCATCTACGACATCAAGCCCTACATCCCCTACGCCGACTGTCACCCGGACGCGGCGGCCGGATTCACGGCACAGACCCAGACGCACCGGCTGCGGGTCGAATGCCCGCCGGAGCTGTGGGAGGCCGTACCCGCCGCCGAGCGGGACGGCCTGCGGGGCGTGCTGGAAAACGACCCCCGCCCCTCCTACCAGCACGACCCGGAGCGGGTATACGGAATGGAATTTTCGGGATTGGAAGTCCATTTTGTCGTAGATGGTGCTGTTCTGACCGTGACCGGCATCACCCGCCGCTGAGAGGTGCCGCCGTGGAACTGCGTACCATCAACACCTTTTTGCATATTGCGGAGCTGCACAGCTTTTCCCGTGCGGCACGGGAGCTGGGGTATTCCCAATCGGCTGTCTCCGCGCAGGTGGCCCAGCTGGAAGCCGAATTGGAAACGCCGCTCTTCGACCGGGTGGGCAAAACGGTCCGCCTGACCGATGCCGGGCAGACCTTTCTGACCTATGCCCGCTCCCTGCTGGCCACTGCCGAGCAGGCCAAGGCGGCTCTGCAGCCTGCCCGGCAGGTCAGCGGTACCCTGCGGGTGGCACTGGCGGATTCGGTCTGCAGCACATTTCTGCCCGACCTGCTGCAGCGGTATCACGCCCTCTGTCCACAGGTAGAGCTGGTACTCCGCACCGCCACCGACGATGAGATGCTCCAGATGCTGGGCTCCAATCAGATCGACCTGGCTTACACGCTGGACAAGCCGCTGCTGCAGCCCAGCTTCGTGCTGGCCGTGGATGAGCCGGAGCCCATCTGCGTGGTGGCCCCCGCCGGGCACCCATTGGCCGGGCAGGCGGAGGTCACGCTTCAGGAACTGGCCGGGCAGGAGTTCCTGCTGACTGAGCGGGGCATGAGCTACCGCGATGCCCTCGACCAGTGCATGGCGGCGCAGGGGCTGGCCATCAAGCCCTTTCTCGAGCTGGGCAGCGCTTCCCTGCTCTGCCAGATGGTCGAGCACGGCATGGGCCTCTCCTTCCTGCCTGAGTACATCGTGCAGAATGCCCTCGCCGCCGGAACGCTGTCCCGCCTGAATGTCCCCGCCTGCCGCGTGGAGATGCGGCGGCAGCTGTTTTACCACAAGGATAAATGGCTCACCCCCCAGATGAAAGCATTCATCACGCTGGTGCAGAGATAAAGTGAACCTCCTCTGATTTTCCGTCAGAGGAGGTTCTTTTATCTTTCTTTTCTATTAATTTTCAAGAATGGAATACTTGGAAAGATCGAATAGATTTTCATTTACCTTAGTGCTAATAGAATTGTAGGTTATAATATTCTTAATAGGTTTCATATCGGTAGTGTAATATAATCCTTCCACCACACGGTATTTCAATACGTTGCCATCGAAGCAGTAGATGTATCGCACCTGATTTCCGTAAACGTTCTTCTTCTGGATCTCGGCATAATACTCTTTCCCGTTCACTTCATAGGTTCCTGTTGTCATTGTTGCAATTTCAGCAGCAGTCGGGAAATTACACCCGGTCTTTGCGGAGTTAAGATAGTTCTTTACCATTGATTCTGTCGTCTTTGTCGCGCAATTCCCTTCTATCATATAATAATCGTCGCCCTTTTTCAGAACCGTAATGTACGCTTCACCCGAATTCTGATAATTGACAGAGTAGATGTCATCCCCACGAACTGCGCATCTATAATGTGTTACGTAGCCATCCATATCATCCACATAATCAGCATCAATCGTTCCAGTTGTATACAGCAGAAGTTTTGTCGCCTTATTCGCAGTGTTCGTGCTTGAAGAGCTGCCCGAACTGCTGCTGGATTCAGAAGAAGCAGCAGACGAACTGGAAGCATTGCTTCCTGCTGTGCCGTTAGATTCTGCCGGAGAAGAAGGTGCCTCACCCCCTCCATCACAGCCTGTTAACAGCAGCATCACCATTGCCGCCATTACCGCAACACAGGATAATAACCGTAGAACATTCTTTTTTAACCGCATAAGAATCCACTCCTTTTTATGTAAACCCCATATTTATTTAACTACATAGACTATTTATATCTACGTAGTTTATTTTATTATATCACAGTCCATCCTATACTGCAAGATAGAAATAAACTGTGCGGTCAAAAATTAAACTGCATAGACAAGTGAGGATTTTATGGATTATGTCGCTGTCGGCAGAAGAATTCGTGCCCAAAGAAAAAAATTAAGCCTTTCCCAAGAAGAGTTGGCTGAGATGGTCAATATCTCCACCGTACACATGAGCCATATTGAAACAGGCTATACAAAACTAAGTCTGCCCGTCCTCGTCGATCTTGCCTGTGCATTGGGTGTTCGCACAGATGATTTGATTTTTGACAAAGAATCTCTGGCTCGAGAGGAATTGTTAGAAGAGATCACCCTTGAACTCCGGGATTGTCCAAAAAATCAACTCCTTACACTGCGGCAGATTCTGTCAAGTTCAAAAGATGCTATTCAAAAATATATGGTCAATTGAACCTCATCTCCGCATTTCTCTTTTCAGCGGCTCACCCCCTCCCCCCAGATGAAGGCATTCATCACGTTGGTGCAGAGATAAAGACAGCGATAAAAAAACAAGCCTTTCCGTTGGTGTTACACTGTGAGGTGCACCACACGGAAAGGCTTGTTATTTACATTATTTTTTCAACAGGTCGGAAAGGCACTGCACCGTCCGGCCATGGTAGCCGGTGACGGTCTCGGCGTGGAGCAGGCTGCTCAGGACGCTTTCCTCCACACACTCGGCCACCGCCCGGAACAGCGGGTTGATGGCATCATCGTGGAGCATCTCCATGGGCAGGAGGGCCTTTTCCGAGTAATGCGGCATCCGGTTGGCCGTGGTAAAGGCCAGAACGATCTCACCCGAACCGTTACCGCAGGCACTGCCGGTGCGGGAAAGCCCCACCAGCGCCCGGTGGCAGAGCCGCCGCAGCTGGCGCTCGCTCAGGGGGATATCTGTTGCCAGCACCGTGATGATGGAGCCCTTGTCCTCATGGGGCGGGATGCGGGCTTCCAACAGCTCGTGGATGGGTGTGCCCGCCACGATGAGGTCATCGAAGGTGGCATGATTGGAGAGCACCAGTGCCCCGATGGTGTAGGACTTACCGTCCAGCTCCACCAGCCGGGAGGCAGAACCGATGCCGCCTTTCAGCCCGTGGCAGCGCATTCCGCGTCCGGCACCCACTGCACCCTCGGCGAAATCGGCTTTACAGTCTGCCAGAGCGGCAGCCACATGCGCCTCGGTGACATGCAGGCCCCGGATATCGTTCAGGCCGCAGTCGTTGCACTCGCAGACGACCGGGTTCACACTGCCGGTGGTCTCGCAGATATCGGGGTTGCGCTCCAGCATATATTTGACCAGCGCCGTCTCCACGGTGCCCACACTCAGGGTGTTGGTAAACAGGATGGGGGTCTCCAGTGTGCCCAGCTCATCGATCTGGACAAGGCCGGTGGTCTTGCCGAAGCCGTTGATGACATGGCAGGCCGCCAGCACCTTATCATGGAACACATCTCCGGGGTGAGGCAGCAGCGCGGTCACACCGGTCTGGATGTCGCCATCCGCCAGTGTGCAATGGCCCACTGTCACGCCCGGCACATCACTGATCTTATTGCGCTCCCCGTGGGGCAGATGCCCCACCCGGAAGCCCCATTCATTCTTATCGATTCCCATAAATACCTCTCCGTTATTGCTTTCCAATACCGCCCCTCCTGATAGGAGAGGCAGAAAAACAGTCGTGCGTAAACCTGGCTTCCCCATGGGGGAGCTGCCGCAGGCGGCTGAGCGGGTTCACCCCTCAGAGTGCTTCACGCGCTGCATCTCTCCCAGATCATAGGGGGTGTTCTGGTAGACGTAGTAGTTCAGCCAGTTTTCATACAGCAGATGGGCGTGCGCGCGCCAGCGGAAGAGCGGCGGCTGGCTGGGATCATCGTTGGGGTAGTAGTTTTTGGGCACTGCAATGGGCAGGCCCTTGGCAACATCCCGCTTGTACTCCGCATCCAGCGTGTATTTGTCGTACTCCGGGTGGCCGATGACAAAGATCTGACGGCCGTTCTCGGTGCTCATCAGGAAAGGCCCTGCCTCATCGCTCTCGGCAAGGATGCGCAGCGCACTGCAGTGGTCGATATCCTCCCGGCTCATGGCGGTGTGGCGGCTGTGGGGGGCATAGAACACCTCATCAAAGCCGCGCACCAGCGGGTTGGAGGGCCGGATGACCCGGTGCTCGAACACGCCGAACATCTTGGCAGGCAGCAGCTCCTTGCGGATGCCGTAGTGGTAGTACAGGCCCGCCTGCGCACCCCAGCAGACATGCAGGGTTGAATAGACGTTCGTCTCGCTGAAATCCATGATCTCGCACAGCTCCGGCCAGTAATCCACCTGCTCAAAGTCCATGGTCTCCACCGGAGCGCCGGTGATGATCATGCCATCGTAGCGGTTATGCTTCACCTCGTCAAAGGTCTTATAAAAGGCCTCCAGATGGGCCGCGGAGACATGCGTTGCCTCATGGCTCATCGTCTGCAGCAGGGTCATGTGCACCTGCAGCGGCGTGTTGGCCAGCAGCCGGGCGATCTGGGTCTCGGTGGCGATCTTGGTGGGCATCAGGTTCAGGATCAGGATCTCCAGCGGGCGGATATGCTGGGACGCTGCCCGCTCCCGGTGCATGACAAAGACGTTTTCTTCGTACAGGGCATCGTAGGCGGGGAGCGTTTTCGGGATGATGAGGGGCATAGATGGTTACTCCTTTAGATGGCTTGCCCTCTCCGTCATTGCTCTGCAATGCCACCTCCCCCAAAGGGGGAGGCAACGCATCTCCCAGGTTCAGCATCTGCTGACCATGGGCCGCAATTGGCTCTCCCCTTGGGAGAGCTGTCACCGCAGGTGACTGAGAGGGCGAGACCGTTAAATCTTATCCAAAGCCTGTGCGATATCTGCGATCAGATCCTCAGCGCTTTCCAGACCGCAGCTCATGCGCACCAGCTCTGCGGGCACCCCGGCGGCTTTCAGCTGCTCATCGTTCATCTGGCGGTGGGTGCTGGAAGCCGGGTTCAGGCAGCAGGTGCGGGCATCGGCCACATGGGTCTCAATGGCGGCCAGCTTGAGCTCCTTCATAAAGATGCTGGCAGCTTCGCGGCCGCCGGCCAGACCAAAGCTGACCACGCCGCAGCTGCCATTGGGCAGATACTTTTCAGCCAGTGCGTGGTAGGGGCTGGACTCCAGGCCGCAGTAATTCACATAGGCCACCTTGGGATGGCTTTCGAGGAACTTTGCCACGGCCATGCCGTTGGCGCAGTGGCGCTGCATCCGGACATGCAGGCTTTCCAGGCCGAGGTTCAGCATATAGGCATTCATCGGGGACTGCATGGAGCCGAAGTCCCGCATCAGCTGAGCCGTTGCTTTGGTGATAAAGGCCCCCTCTTTGCCAAAGCGCTCGGCGTAGGTGATGCCGTGGTAGCTGTCGTCCGGGGTGCACAGGCCGGGGAACTTCTCAGCGTGGGCCATCCAGTCGAACTTGCCGCCGTCCACGATGGCACCGCCCAGCACTGCGCCGTGGCCGTCCATGTACTTGGTGGTGGAGTGGGTCACGATGTCCGCGCCCCACTCAAAGGGGCGGCAGTTGACCGGTGTGGGGAAGGTGTTGTCCACCATCAGCGGCACGCCGTGGGCGTGGGCGGCCTTGGCAAACTTTTCAATATCCAGCACGGTCAGGGCGGGGTTTGCGATGGTCTCGCCGAACACCACCTTGGTGTTGGGCCGGAAGGCGGCGTTCAGCTCCTCCTCGGTGCACAGGGGGTCTACGAAAGTGGCGGTAATGCCCATCTTGGCCATGGTGACCGAGATGAGATTGAAGGTGCCGCCATAGATGGTGCTGGAGGCTACGATGTGGTCCCCTGCCTCGCAGATATTGAACAGGGCAAAGAAGTTTGCGGCCTGTCCGCTGGAGGTAAGCATAGCGGCGGTGCCGCCTTCCAGCTCGCAGATCTTTTTGGCTACCATGTCGCAGGTGGGGTTCTGCAGGCGGGAATAGAAATAGCCGTCTGCCTCCAGATCAAACAGCTTGCCCATGTCCTCGCTGGTGGCGTACTTGAAGGTGGTGGACTGGATGATGGGGATCTGGCGGGGTTCGCCGTTGCCGGGGGTATAGCCGCCCTGCACGCAGATGGTATCACGGTTCATACAACATACTCCTTTGCTTGTTTTTTGGTCGGGAAGGACGATTCCCCGCAGGAGGGACTGCCTCCGGCGGGGAATCGAAAAATCAAAGCTTCTTATTTCCGCAGGCGCTTATCGCTCTTGGTGGCCCACAGGGTACCCACAGACTGAAACGCCTGCACCATCAGCACCAGCAGCACCACACAGACGATCATGATGTTGGTCTGGTAGCGGTAGTAGCCGTAGGACAGGGCGATCTTGCCCAGACCGCCGCCGCCGATGACGCCGGACATGGCGGAGTAGCCCAGAATGGTGGTCAGCGCAGTGGTCATGCTGGAGATCAACCCGGGCAGGCACTCCGGGATCATGACCTTGGTGATGATTTGGAACGGGGTAGCGCCCATGCTCTGGGCAGCTTCCACCACGCCCTCATCCAGCTCCCGCAGGCTGGTCTCCACCAGACGTGCCACAAAGGGGAAGGCGGCGACCACCAGCGGAACGATGGTGGCCTTGGTGCCCACCGTAGTGCCCACGATGGCGCGGGTAAGCGGGAACACACAGATCATCAGGATCAGGAAGGGCACGCTGCGCAGGATGTTGATGACGATGTTGATCAGATGCATCAGCCAACCGGGCAGGGGCAGAATGCCATCCTTGTCACCGGCTACCAGCAGCACGCCCAGCGGCAGACCCAACACCAGCGCAAAGGCGGTGGAGAGCACCGTTACATAAAAGGTCTCCCAGATGGCAAAGCCGTAAGCTGCGATATTCATATACCGGTCACCTCCTCTACCGTTACGCCGGACTGGCTGCGCATATATTCCACAGCCTGCTGTGCGACCGCAAGTTCTGCGGGCAGCTTGAGCAGCATGGAACCGTAGCACTGGCCGCTCAGATCGCGGGTATCGGCGCTGAGCACCGACACCAGAATGCCCTTTTCGGCGGCAAGGCTTGCCACCAGCGGTTTTGCGGCGGAAGAACCGTTGAAGGTCACACGCACCACATGATCGTCCGGCGCAAAGCTGGACAGGTCGCGGGCGGCGCTGCCGCCGTTGGGAGCCACCAGACGCCTTGCCGCGGCGGTCTTGGGGTTGGCGAAGATTTCCTTCACCTCGCCCTGTTCCACCACAACGCCGCCGTCCAGAATGGCAACGTGATCGCAGATCTCCTCCACAACGCTCATCTGATGGGTGATGACCACCACCGTGATGCCCAGCTTCCGGTTGATGTCCTTGATCAGGGTCAGGATGGAGTGGGTGGTGTTGGGGTCCAGCGCGCTGGTGGCCTCATCGCAGAGCAGGACCTTGGGGTCAGTTGCCAGTGCGCGGGCAATGGCAATGCGCTGCTTCTGGCCGCCGGAGAGCTGGGCCGGGTAGGCGTTGGCCTTATCGGGCAGGCCCACCATTTCCAGCAGCTCCTTGGCGCGCTTTTCGGCTTCCTCTTTCTTCACACCTGCCAGCTCCATGGGGAAGCAGATGTTCTTCAGGCAGCTGCGCTGCATCAGCAGGTTGAACTGCTGGAAGATCATCGTGATCTCCCGGCGGCGCTGGCGCAGCTGGGCAGGCGTGAGCTTTTCCATCTCCACGCCGTCAATGACCACGCTGCCCTCGGTGGGGCGCTCCAGCAGGTTGATGCAGCGCACCAGCGTGGATTTGCCCGCGCCAGACATGCCGATGATGCCGTAAATCGAACCATCCGGGATGGTCAGGCTGATGTCCTTCAGCGCATTCACTGCGCCGTCCTTCATCTGGAAGGTCTTGGAAAGGTGTTTGATCTCGATCACAGAAATTGCTCCTTGCTGTTGAATAAACTCCTTCAGTCAAATCCTTACGGATTTGCCAGCTCCCTCATAGAGGGAGCCTGAAACAGAACGGTCAAGCAAAGGTCCCCTCCCCGAGGGGGCTGTCACCGCAAGGTGACTGGGGGAGTTCGCTTAACCCTCGATCGAGCTCAGGTCGCTCTGCTTGCCGCCGTAGATGCCCATGGGCTCAACGTGGATGCCAGCAACAGAGACCAGGTGGGTGCCCTTCTCCTCATTGAAGTTGTCCAGGTAGGGCTGATGCTGGAAGTAGTTGGTGTCGCACTGGCCATCCTCAACGATGGTGTTGGGGATCACATAGTCATCGTACTCCTGGATGTCCAGCGTAATGCCCTTGTCGGCCAGGATCTGCTTGCAGACCTCCAGGATCTCGCAATGGGGAGCGGGGGTGGCAGCGCAGCTGACGGTCTCACCGTTCAGTGCGTCATAATCGATGGAAGGATCATAGCCGTCGGTGGGGTCTTCCACAACAGAGACCACAGCGCCGCCGTAGCTCTCGGTCATAAAGTCCTTGACCTGCTGGCTCTGCAGGGCAGCGACCAGAGCCTTGATCTTGGGCTCCTCCTCATTGCCTTCCTTGCAGACCAGAACGTTGACGTAGGCAGAGGTGCCGTCCTCCATGGCCAGAGCGTCGGTCATGGGGTCCAGACCGGCCGAGATGGCGTAGTTGGAGTTGATGACAGCGTAGTCCTCATCCTGCAGGACGTTGGGCACCTGAGCAGCCTCGACCTCGTCCACATTGACGTTCAGGGGGTTCTCCTCGATATCGTTCTTGGTGGCGGTCAGGCCTGCATCTGCCTTCAGCTTGAAGAAGCCGTTCTTCTCCAGCAGGGTCAGAGCGCGGGCCTCGTTGGTGGTATCGTTGGGAACAGCAACCTTGATCTTGTCCAGCTTGGCAGCGGTGGAGGTAGCCTCAGAGGATGCAGCGCCGGAAGCGGCGGAGCTTGCGGTGGAGGAAGAGCCGCCGCAGGCGGTCAGGGCAGCGGCAGCAGCGGCCACGCCGGAAACTTTCAGAAAATTACGACGAGTGATCTTAGACATTTTGTTTTCCCTCTCTACTTTTACAAAAATGTTTTTGTGCGGTGCGGCACAATCCACACCCTTTGCACCGGAAGCAATATAAAAAAACGCTTCCGTCCTCAGCGGGCATACACCCACAAGGACGAAAGCGTAAAACTTCCGTGGTACCACCTTGGTTTACTGTCCCCTCACAGAGACAGCCTCACTGCTGCGGCGTTTTGCAACGCGACAACCGGACGCTGTAACGGGCGCTCCCGTCGCAGGCTTAGCACTCTTGCACTTCGCCCCCGCGGCTCCGAGACCATTTTCAGTCCCCTGTTTCCTGCCCTTTTCCACCGCCCGGGCTCTCTGGAAGGATCAATGCGAAAACCTACTCTTCTCTTCACAGCCATTTTTGTGATATTGCATACATAATACCCCACTCTTCCGGGTTTGTCAACCCTTTCAACGAAGTTTTTCAGTAGGGAATTGCCCGTTTACTGCCGGCCGGCATCCTGCTCCGTGCTGTACAGCACCATCAGGTGGTTGGCACTGGCCTCCAGCTGGGATTTTGCCTGACGGAGGTTCGCTTCTTCGGTCTCGTTCATCTTTTCGGGCTTATCCTTGCGCAGGCAGCGGCGCAGGCTGGCAAGGTCGTTCTTGACTCGGTTCTTCTCGTCCTTGTCCAGTTCCTTTTTACACTTGGAGAGGGCCTCATCCACCTTGTAAGCCAGCATCTCGGCCTGATTGTGGAGCTCCAGCCGCTCCCTGCGGCGGGTATCCTCCTCCTCGTAGGCGGCGGCATCGGCCATGGCGCGCTGGATCTCGTTCTCAGAAAGATTGGTGCTGCCGGTGATGGTGATGTTCTGCTCCCGGCCGGTGCCCAGATCCTTTGCAGACACCTTGACCACGCCATTCACATCGATGTCAAAGGTGACCTCGATCTGGGGCTTGGAGGAGAAACCGGAGCGGATGCCGGTGAGCTTGAATTTGCCCAGGCTCTTGTTGTCGCGGGCAAAGTGGCGCTCGCCCTGCAGCACGTTGATCTCCACGCTGGTCTGCATGGGGCGGGCCGTGGTAAAGATCTGGCTCTTGCGGGTGGGAATCATACTGTTGCGGGTGATGAGGGGGGTGGCCACGCCGCCCAGCGTCTCAATGGACAGCGTCAGCGGGGTGACATCCATCAGCACAAGGCCCTGCGCGGCCGCACCGGTGGCACCGGCCAGCTTTCCGCCGCCCTGCAGCAGGCCGCCCTGCACGGCGGCACCCATGGCCACGCATTCATCGGGGTTCAGGGTATGGCTGGGCTCACAGCCCAGCAGCTCCCGGACCTGCCGCTCCACAGCGGGCATCCGGGTGCTGCCACCCACCAGCAGGACTTTGCCCAGCTGGCTGGCGGAAATCCCGGCATCCCGCAGGGCGTTCTGCACCGGCTGAACGGTGCGGGCCAGCAGGTCACCGGTCATCATCTCAAACTGGGGGCGGCCCAGGCTCAGATCCAGATGGTGAGGGCCATCCTTGCCCACCGCGATAAACGGCAGGTTCAGCTGGGCGGAAAGCGCACTGGAAAGCTCCTTCTTGGCCTTTTCCGCTTCCTCCTTCAGGCGGCCCATGGCGGCGGGGTCCTTGGTCAGATCGATGCGGTCAGATCTGCGGAACTCTGCCACAGCCCACTCAACGATGCGCTCGTCAAAGTCATCGCCGCCCAGATGGGTATCGCCGCCGGTGGCCAGCACCGTAAAGGTGCCGTCCTCGATCTCGATGATTGAAACATCAAAGGTGCCGCCGCCCAGATCGTAGACCAGGATCTTCTGGGGGGCTTCGTTGTCCAGGCCGTAGGCCACCGCGGCGGCGGTGGGCTCGTTGATGATGCGCAGAACATTCAGGCCCGCAATGCGGCCCGCGTCCTGAGTGGCCTTGCGCTGGCTGTCGTCAAAATAGGCAGGCACGGTGATGACGGCCTCGGTCACCGGTTCACCCAGATAGCTCTCGGCATCGCGGCGGATCTTGGTCAGGATCATGGCGCTGATCTCCTGCGGGGTCAGGTCTCTGCCATCGATATGCACCCGGTAATCAGAACCCATGTACCGCTTAATGCTGGACACCGTACGGCCGGAGTTTGTGGCGATCTGGCGCTTTGCCGCGCCGCCCACCAAACGCTCGCCATCCTTGGTAAAGGCCACCACGCTGGGGGTGGTGCGCTCGCCTTCGGCGTTGGTGATGACCACAGGCTTGCCGCCCTCCACCACCGCCACGCAGGAGTTGGTGGTGCCAAGGTCGATTCCGATCACTTTGCTCATAGTGCTTGTCCTCTTTTCTTCGGCGCAGAATATTTCCTTGAATATCTTACCGGTTTCCTATGACGATTTCTTAGAACAAATGTAAAGAAACTGTGTTTCAGGCGTTTTTATCGTCGGCCAGCAGCTGATCGGTCAGCAGTTCAGCCTCCCGCAGCCAGTCGGCAGCATCCGTTTCGCCCTCGGCCTGCAGGATCCGAAAACCCTGCACAGCTTCGGCCACCTGCAGCAGCGCCTTTTTGCGGGAGAGGTACTGGGTCTCGTACTGGGCAAGACGCAGGCAGACCTGCGGGGTGTAGGCGATGTCCGGCACCTCCCGGGCAGCGCTCTGGGCGCGGCGGTAGTATTGCAGGGTCTCCGCCATCTCCCCGCCCGATGCAGCACAGTCATCCCCCAGGGCGATCATGGCCTGCACCTCCCCGGCCTGTGCGGCCTTTTTCCACATCCGCCGGGCCTGGGTCTTATTCTTCCGGGTACCCCGGCCATAATACAGGCAGTCCCCCAGGGCAGAAAGCGCCTCTGCGCTGCCCGCCTCGGCGGCGGCAGTGTAGCGTGCCGCTGCCTCCGGCCAATCCCCGGCCCGGGCGGCGGCGTGCCCGGCTTCCAACTCCTGAGCGCCGGGGTTGTCGCTCCCCCGCTCCGATCTCAGCAGCCCGCTGAGCAGGGAGACATCCAGCGTGGCAGAGCTTGTCCACGGATCCAGCACCACACCATCGATGCCGTCCGTTTCCAGCGCATACTCCATGGCGCTGCGCAGGCTGCGCTCCACCATGGGGCGGGTGGCGCTGGCCTTTTCCGCCTCGGCGTTCTTTACCGAGGTGAACAGCGGCAGATAGTTCCGCTCTTTCCGGGTGTGGAGCAGCCAGGGCTGCAGGCCCTCGGCCCGCTCCTCCGGGATGGGCAGGTGTGCCCAGGGGGCGGCCCCGCTCTGGGGGTCCACCGCCGCATCCAGCGGAACCAGCACCTTGGTCTGCAATTCCAGCGCATAGTTCAGGGCGTTCATCAGGCTCCAGAAATGTTCCTCGTTCTGCTCCCGGTACAGCCGCGCCACGGCCTCCTCCACAAACGGGCAGCCTGTGCCCACCGGCCCGTACTGCGGCGCAGTCCGCTTTTTTCCGCTGCCCACCGGCCGGAAGCGCCGACCGCCCATGTTGTATGCCATTTATCTCACCCTTCTTTTTCGTCAATAGGATAAGTATAGCAGGAATCCGCAAATTTCACAATATTTTCCCGCAGGCAGGCCGCACGCAAAAACAGCAGGCGGCTGCACATGGCCGTCTGCTGTCAGGTTCATTCATCTGCCGCATCATCTGCGCCATCCAGATAGCGCTCGATGCTGCCGATGCTGTATCGGTTCTCGTTGGCTTCCACGCTCCGTGCACTGGCATCGTAGCAGGCTTCCAGAATGGGCATCACTGGCTGCTGGCCCTCCGGGTCGGTCAGATGTCCGATGGCCCGGGCCTCATAGTAGTTGTCGATGATCTGGTTCACGATCCGTTTGCGGTCACGGAGCGGAGTCTGCAGGTTGGCCAGCTGCTCCTGCCGGATGCCGCAGCTGTTGCTGCCGTGGTCGCCGAACAGGATGTAATACTCCTGCTCGATCTCCAGCGGTGCAGCCTGATGCAGATAATAATCCGCCAGTACCCTCCGCTTCTTTTCGGTGCTGAAGCCCTTGATATCCTCCATGCCGCACGGAAAAAGCTCCGGATGCCGGATCCACATTTCATAGGGCCCCACCGGCAGGTGCAGAGTATCGAATACATCCAGATAATCCTCCAGCGCAATGCGGATCTCGCCCCGCTCCCATTTCTGAATGGTGCGCTTGTCCCGCCCCAGCATATCCGCAAGCTCCTGCTGAGATCTGCCCGCCACGTTCCGGGCAAAGGCAATGGCTTCCCCGATTCGGTTCCGGTAGTTGGTCATATTCTTTCCCTCCTGACACACACTTGTACACCAGGCATTCCAACGTCTGGCGACATAAAATACTTTCCTCTGATAAAAGGATAATGGTTTGTCCCGCCTTCTGTCAAGAGTTGCAAATTCAATCACTTCACGTCAAATTTTTGTTAAATGTGTCATCCAAGCCGGGCAGCCGCCTTTTTTGCAGAGATTTTGCCGCTCCGTGGGGCATCCGCCCCCTGTCTTAAACAACGTTCGGGCCATTTTGTCCTTTTTCACCTGCCGGAGGCGGCCGGATGTGTCAGGTACACCACACCATGCGACGCAAAATATTTTTTGCAAAAAATTCCTCTTCGGCAAGTTTTTCCCAGCGCATCCGTTTCCATACACGCAAAAACCGCCCATAGCCGTCAAAAACAGCCATGGGCGGGTGCTTTTTCTTTATGCCAGTTTATTCAGCCTTACGGCAACGTAGGGATCAGGGAGCTTGAGCTCGTCAGCAAGGTCGGCTTCAGATTCGTACTTCTCCGCCGCCATGCCCACCACAACGCTGCACACGTCAAAGCGTCCGGCGGGCGAAAGGGCCGTAACCTTGGCTTCTCCATCGGCAATGGCGGTCACCACGCCATCCGCATCCACGGTAACGACACCGGGGTTGCTGCTGACCCATGTAATGGGCACGCTGCCGCCGCCCTCCACCGCAACGGTGGCCGTCAGACGTTCCTGGGTACCCACGGTGCGGAGCAGCAGGTCACTCTTGTTCAAGGTCACCTTGCCGATATCCGAAGTCACCGTGACGCTGCACCGCAAAGCCTGGCCGTTGGAGACCATTGCCGTGATGGTGGTGGTGCCCGCCGCCTGAGCCGTGACAAGGCCCTTATCGCTGACTGTGGCAACCTCGGGGTTGCTACTCATCCACTGGTAGACATAGAGGAAGGAGTGGTCGCTGTTGGTCAGCTGGAGCTGATGGGTGGGGTGCAGGTCATTGTACTGCAGCACAAGGCTCAGGCTGGTGGTATCCAGCGTGGGCTTTTTTCTGGCTGATTCTTCATTTTTGCGGGTCACGGTCACCTTGCAGGCGGCGCGTTCGCCGTGGTCGGAGATGGCGGTGATGATGGCAGTGCCCGCATTGCGGCCCGTCACCTTGCCGTCGCCATCCACCGTGGCAACATTGGAGTTGCTGCTCATCCAGACGATGAAGTAATAATCGCTCTGTCCGCTGGTGTACAGGTAGCCCTTGGGGCGGGGGTCATCATCGGTGATCTCCAGCTCCATCTCGGTCAGCTCCAGTTCCAGCTTGGAGCCGGTTCCGGTCAGGCCTGTCAGCACACCGGGCGCGGCCTGCGCGGGCAAAGGGGCAGCCAACAGGGCCCCGCTCAGAGCCAGCAGGGCCAGAAGCCGCCCCGCGGTTTGGAATTTCCATTTCATTGGGTCGAACTTCCCTCCTTGTTTCATCCCATGGGATCAAAGGAATGCCGCACACATGGAAAAATTTCGCGTCCATGATTTTTCTCACTATTGATTTATTTTACACGTCCGGCCAATGTGGGTCAAGTTTTTCGCCCAAAGTGCTGTGCTTTCGCACCCGATTTCGTCGGGAATTCCAGTTTTTTCCGATTTTTTTGTGCAGAACATCAGGACCAAAAAGCGCTCAGTCACCTCCGGTGACAGCTCCCCTGATCGGGAGGCCAGGTTCACGCGCTTTCTTCGGTGTAATACTGTGCCTGGGCGTTCCACAGTTCGTAATACTTTCCATCCGGCTCCCCCAGCAGTTCCTCATGGGTGCCCTGCTGGACGACCTCGCCGTGGTCGAACACGGCGATCTCATCACAGAACTTGCAGGAGGACAGCCGGTGGCTGATATAAATTGCAGTCTTATCGCCCGCGATCTCGTTGAACTTTGCGTAGATCTCCGCTTCAGCCACCGGGTCCAGGGCGGCGGTAGGCTCATCCAGCACGATGAAAGGTGCATCCTTGTACAGGGCCCTGGCAATGGCGATCTTCTGGGCCTCGCCGCCCGAGATGGTCACGCCATCCTCGTCCAAATCTTTATAAAGGCAGGTGTCCAGCCCCTTGGGCATCCGGGCCAACCGGTCGGAAAAGCCCGCTTTTTGCAGGCAGTCGGCGGCACGGGCGACATCATAATGCTGGGCCGTGGCAACATTCTGGCCCAGCGGCAGGGCGAACAGCTTGAAATCCTGGAACACCACCGAGAAGATATCCATGTACTCATCGTAGCGGTACTTACGGATGTCGATGCCGTTGAGCAGGATGACACCCTCGGTGGGGTCGTATAGGCGGCAGAGCAGCTTGATGAAGGTGGTCTTGCCGCTGCCGTTCATGCCCACCACGGCCAGCCGCTCCCCCACCTTGAAGGTCATGCTCAGGTGACGCAGGGCATATTGCTCGCTGCCGGGGTACCGGAACGAGACATCCAGGAACTCCACGGTATACTGGCGGTCGCTCCGCTTTTCGGTGGTCAGGCTGCCCTTGTACATCTTGTTGGGCAGGTCAAGATAGTCATAGAGCGTTTTCAGGTAGGGGGCGTTGAATCTGCAGTCGCCCACGGCGGTGAACAGCCCGCCGATGCCCACAAAAAAGTTGGTGGCTGCACCCACATACTGGGTCACAGCGCCCAGACCAAAGGCCCCGCCGTAGGCCTTCAGGCATACAAAGAGGTAGGCAAGACCCATGAGCAGAGCCGAAGCGGCGTTGCCCGTGGCATTCAGGATGCCGAATTTCCCCTTGCGGGCCCGCTCAAAGGCAGGCATGGAGACGTCGGCGTGATCTTTCAAAAACTCGAACTGGTCGTACATCCGCACATCCAGCGCCTTTTTGTCGTCCCGACATACCCCCATGAGGAAGGCCCAGAGCCGGTTGCCCCAGCGGCCCTCCTCCTCGATATCCGGGCTGCTGATGCCCGCGCTGGAAGCGCACACCGGCGAGAGCCACGCCACGGCTAGGATCAGCACCAGCACTGCCGGAACACAGAGCGGGCTGTTGAAGACTGTCAGCGGGCCGGCGGGCACCCTGGCCGTGAACAGCCCCACCGACAGCACCGCGCCGCCCAGAATACGGAATACCGCCGCGGATACACTGTCCAGCAGCGCCACAGCGTTGGGATTGCCGCCGCTGCAGAAGCTTTCGCTCTGCTGGATGAAATTGTAGAGGTCGTAGACCTGCTGGCTGTCCTCGTCGGCATAATCCATGGACATCTGCTTTTCCATAAAGCAGTCATGGCCCAGCTGCCAGTTCAGCTGTTCCCGCTCCACGCTCTTCCAGTGGAGCAGGACCGACCGCACCAGCGTGAGCAGAGCGGTCACGCCCAGCACCCACGCCACATCCACGGCAAGGGCCTGCGGGTCCCGCGCGTCCGACAGCTCAGCCACCAGCCGGGCCGAGAACCAGACCACGGCATAGGGGCTGACGGCATCCGCCAGTGCCCACAGCACGGTGGACAGCACAAATCGGGGCGTATTTTTCCAGTAAAAGCGCCAGGCCCGCAGGGTCAGCCGGACGCTTTCCTTCAGGGTCATTTTTTCTTCGTTCATACAGCCTTGCCCTCCTTGTAATATTTGCTCTGCACCGCAAACAGCTTGGCATAGCCGCCGTTTTGGGCCATCAGCTGGTCGTGGGTTCCCTCCTCGAGCACACGGCCGTTTTCAAGGAAGAGAATGCGGTCACAGAAACGGGTGGAGGCCAGTCGGTGGCTGATGAACAGGCTGGTGCGGCCCCGGGTCATCTCGTTGTACTTCTGGTAGATATCATCCTCGGCGATGGGGTCAAGGGCGGCAGTGGGCTCATCCAGCACAAGAATAGGCGCGTCTTTATACAGGGCACGGGCCAGCATCAGGCGCTGGGTCTGGCCGCCGGAGAACTCCACGCCGTCCAGATAGACATCCCGGCCCACATGGGTCTTGATACCCGCCGGGAGGGATGTGATTTTTTCCGTCAGCCCTGCCTGGTCAAGACAGTACCGCACCTTTTCCTCGTCGATGCCGTCCATGGCCTGGGCCACATTCTCGGCCACCGTGCAGGAGAGCACGCTGAAATCCTGAAAGACCGCTTCAAACAGCTTGTAGTAATCCCGGCGGTTATACTGCCGGATATCCTGCCCGTTCAGCAGAACACGCCCCCCGGTGGGGTCAAGGAAGCCGCAGATCAGCTTGACCAGTGTCGTCTTGCCAGCGCCATTCAAGCCCACGATGGCCAGGTTCTCGCCGGGGTGCAGTGTCAGGCTCATGTGGGCGATGGTGTTTTTCTCCGCACCGGGGTAGCGGTAGCTCACATCCTCCAGCTGCAGCTCATAGGGCATATCCAGCCGCTTTTCCAGCGGGATGCCCTCCTCAAACCGGAAGGGTTCCGGCAGCTCGAGGAACTCCCGGATGGTGGAGATGTCCAGGCTCTGCTTGCGCAGGAGGGCAAACTGCTCCATCAGGCCTGTGACCCACTGGGCAAAGCCGGAGGCCGCACCGAAGTAGAGCAGGAATTCCGACACCGGCAGGCCCCTGGTCACGGTGAGCCAGAGCAGATAAGCATAGGCCGCACCGTTGCGCACCAGCAGCAGGGCCAGGTCGATGAGGTTGGCGGTCAGGTAGGCGCGCTCCCGCTTTTCGAGAAAGGCATAGTTGAGCCGCAAAGCAGAATCGTACAGGTCAGTGAGCCACTGCCGCAGGCCGAAGATGCGAATATCCTTGCCGAACTCGCGTCCCTCGGCGGTGTTGCGCAGGTAATGCAGGCTCCGGGTGATCTTTGCCCCCTCCTCCCGGTGGCGGTAGCCCCACTCGTTGATATTCCTGGTGGAAAAATAGCTCACCACAGCGGTCAGGGCCGTCAGGACACAGAGCCAGGGGTTCAGCCCGGACAGCAGAGCCAGATACACCCCGAAGCCGATGAGATTTGTCATGATATCCGTCCAACTTTTCCAAAAAGCCTCGCCGGAAGCACGGTTGTTCATACAGGCATCGTGGCCCTTCTGATACATCAGACGGAAGGCTTCATCCAGCAGGTTGGCATAGGCCGTGCGGGTGCGCTTGGTGTTGATGCGCTTCAGCAGCTCCAGCCGCACGCCGCACCGGCCAAACATGGTGAGGTGGTCGATGTAGTAGCACAGCGCGGTCAGGGCAAACAGCAGGATGGTGAACCCGCCGATGGCACCCAGCAGCTGGCCCAGCGGCGCGCCGCTTTCCAGTTTGCCCAGCACCGCCGGGCTGATGAGCATTTCGGCAGTGGTCTTGCCTGCCGTGCAGACGGCCAGCAGCACCACCAGCAGCGGCACGCTCCGTCGGGTGTCCCAGGCCACCGAGAGCATGTAGGCAGTGTTCTGCCAGACATTGTATTTGGGCTTTGGCTTTTTGGTTTTCTCGTTCTTTCCCATTTTGGAATCCCCTTTCACTTGTCTGGCAATGATCCTAACACAAAAAATCGCCCCCGACACATTCCGGGGACGAAACGCCTGATTTGGGGGATGAATTGCAGGAACCTCTCCGTCAATGCTTCGCATTGCCACCTCTCCTAGTAGGAGAGGCAAGCCAGTAGCAGCGTGAACTTGGCTCCCCAATCAGGGGAGCTGGCGCGGAGCGCCTGAGAGGTTTACACCTGTGGAATCAATATCTCCGTCGTGAATGCCCCATCCTCGCTGTTGCGGCTGAGGTAGCCATCCAGCTTTTCCACGATGGCATCAATGCGCACCAGCCCGAAGCCGTGGCCCTCGCCCTTGGTGGTGACAAAACGGCCCGCAAGCTTTTTCTGCTTTTTAGTTGCCGTGAAATTGGTGAAGGAGATATAGAGCTGTGTGCCCTTCATATCCATATATACCCGGATGAGCCGCTCCTCCTCGGGCAGCTCCGCACTGGCATCCATGGCGTTATCAAAAAGGTTGCCCAGGATGCAGCAGAGGTCAAGCTCACTCATTTTCAGTTTGACCGGGATATGGGCATCGATCTGCACCGGGATATTTCGGCTCTTGGCAAGGGAGATCTTGCTGTTGATGATGGCATCAGCCATGGCGTTGCCGGTTTTTACAGCCAGATCAACAGTGTTCAGGTCGGTATCCAATGCATCCAGGTAGGCTTTGATGCCGTCCAGATCCCCCTGTGCCGCCAGCACCTTCATGGTCTGGATGTGTCCCCGGTAATCGTGCCGCCATCCCCGCATCTGGCGGTACATGTTGTCCACCTCTTTGTAGTGGGTCTCGATGAGCTCCCGCTGGTAAGCGGCGATGCGTTTATCGAGGAGCTTTGAAAAGAATTTAAGTTTCATCATTAAGTCCTCTCAATGATTGCCCGGTTCAGGGGCTCATAGGCACCCCGGGGCAATGGGAGGGCGGTACCATCGGCCAGCACGACTTCCTTTTTGGTCACACGGCGGATCTGTTTCAGGTTCAAGATCATCCCCCGCCCCACCCGGAGGAAGCCTTCGTCCAGCTGGGCCTCGAACTCACCAAGCGTCCGCTTGACGGTGTAATCCTGCCTGGCATGAACCGTGACGTAATTCTGGTGCACGTCCAGATACCGCACCTCATACAGCGGCAGGCGCACCAGCTCGCCGGAAAGCTCCAGGTTCAGGCACCGGGCGTTGCAGCGGTGCTTTTCCCAGGCACGGTCGAGAACAGCAAAGAGCTTTTCGCGGCTGACCGGCTTCACCAGGTAGTGGAGGGCGGCCACGTCATAGCCCTCGGCAATGTAATCGGAGTAGCCGGTGATGAACACGATCTGCACGGCTTCATTCTCCTGCCGCACCGTTTTGGCCAGCGTCACACCGTCCGTGCCCGGCATTTCCACGTCCAGAAGTAATAGGTCAAAGCTTTTGTCCTCTGCGTAGCGAAAAAGAAAGGCATCCGCCGAGGCAAAGCGCTCACTCTCCACCTCAATGCCACGCTCTGCGGCCCACTGGTGCAGAATGCTCCCCACAAATTCAGCATCGGTCGTGCTGTCATCACAGATCGCGGCACGGTATGACATAGCGGGCTCCCCTCTCTTTCCGTAAACTCTGGGTAGAAGTATGACACACTTTGTCCGCAATTGCAACAAAAAGAAGCGGCTGACACGACAGCCGCTTCTTTTTGTACGATTTCATTTTATGAATTATTTTCAGTTGTGCTGTTTCAGGGCACAGACCGCAATGCTCAAAGCGCTCCATGCCGCCTGATACATCAGGACAGCGGCCACCGACAGGGTGCCGATGCTGCCCGCGTAGGTCAGCAGAACACCGATGACCACCGAGAACCAGACCGAGACCATCTGCACCGTGGTGGCGCTCGTCTCGGCGTTCTGGGCCTTTTCCGCCGCGCGCAGGCCGCCGATCAGGCTGGCAAAGCCCTTATCATGCAGCATACAGCAGCGAGCCGTCTCGTCCGGCTGGGCAGGGGTCAGCGCGCTGCACTGCTCCTGATCCAGCAGGGTGATCATTCCCTCGGGCAGATGGTAAGCCTCGGTGATGTGGCGGGCCGTCAGGCTGGGGTCTTCACAGGTGACCAGCAGGCGGATGTTCTCCCGCTGCAGCACCTCCAGACCGCGGGCGGCGTTGCGGCCGCCCACATAGTGGAGCACGAACATGGCGTGCAGACTGCCAGAAACAGCCAGATACAGGATCTGCAGCGCGCCGTTTTGGGAGTGCTCATCCTCGTACTCCTGCTCAGGCAGGGGCACCCCCTCCCGCTCCATGTACAGCCGGTTGCCGATGAGCACCCGGTTGTTATCGCACCAGGCGGCAAAGCCAAAGCCGTGGTGGACCTCCAGATCCTTCACAGGGTACAGGATCTCGGTGCGATCCTCGATGATCTGGCGGAACAGGCCCCGCAGGGTCTCACAGCTGTGGTTGAGGATGCTGGCCGCATAGAGGATGGCACGGTCGATGCGGCCGCCCTTGAAGATGCGGATATCCTCCAGATTCACGCTGTCGGCGGTAAAGAGCTCGTCGTCATCCACCTGCACGGTGTCCACACCGCCCAGCTCCTCAATGGCGGCCCAGCCGGGCACAACGGCACCGGCGGCGGCTGCGGTCTTTTGCAGGCGCAGAGAAGCGATGCCCGCAACCAGGGTGGAGGACAGCGGTGCACCCATGCAGAGCATGGAGGTCAGGGCTGCGGCCATGCCGTTGGGCCCGCCGCCAAACAGCAGGAACACCAGCCCGCTGAGCACAGCGGCACCCAGCAGGATCAGGGCTGTCTTGCGGGCGCGGCGCTCACTGGCGCGCTCCCCGAAGCTCTGCTCCACCAGCGCCTCGTCCCACTGGACAGGGCGGCTGAGCAGCACCCAGGGGTCTTTCTGATCCAGGCTCCGGGCCAGCACCCGGATCAGGTCCTTATCCCGGACGCGGAATGCGCCCTGCAGCCCTTCGGGGGATCGGGCGGCAAGGTCATAGCCGTTTCTGACGGCAGTCAGCAGGACACGGCTGCCCAACAGGGCCAGGAACAGGCCCAGTGCGGCCACGCCGGAAAGCAGCGTCCAGCTGGAGTTCTGATAGCTCTGGGCGTTGAGCAGGGCGACCGCAGCCTGCACCAGCGCACCGCAGGCGGCCAGCGCCGGCATGGTGTCTGCACTGGGACGGCCCTTGAGGCCCTGCAGACCATCCCGCAGGACAGGCCAGCCCACAGCCAGCGCACCGGCCAGAAAGAGCAGGTTGGCGGCATAGAACGCCGCCGGGGCGATCACGGGGTCAAGGGAGGCCACAGGGGCCAGCAGCCCCTCGGCAACAAGGCCAAAGTGGAGCAGCACCACGGCAAGGATGCCCTCCAGCACACACCGCAGCGTCAGCTCCGCGCCCATCCGGCGGAGCTTCTCTCCCACCTGCTCGGGCGTTTCCGGCTCGGCTTCCTCTTCAGGCTTCTCCGCAGCCTCCGGCGCGGCAGGGGCCGCTTCCTCAGCGGGCTGGGCCGGGGCCTCCTCTGCCGGGGCGGCAGGCCGGGCGGGTGCTTCGTCCTCTTCCAGCCCCATCAGCGGCAGGCTCATGCTGTCGTCCTTGCTGGGGGCCTCGGTGCGGGTAGGGGCCTGCGGCTCGTTCTCGTCCGCGCCCTTGCCAAAGAACTGGAACGCCTTTTCCGGTTCCGGCTCAACCTCTGGGGAGGCTTCCGGAGCAGACTTCGCCTGCTTTACCGATTGATCCTCGGCAAACACCATGGGGATGGCCGGGCCCTCAGGCGCTGCGGGAGCTTCCGGCTCCACGGCCAGCACCTCTTCGGGGGCATCCTGCACCTCCTCCACCGGGGCGGGCTTGGGGGTGCCATAGAGCATGGCCTTGAGTTCGGCCATCTCTGCATCCTCCTGCTGCTCCTGCGGGGTCAGGGGTTCCCGGCGGCGGGGCGGCTCCGGCTTTTTCTCGGGCTGGGGTGCGGGCCGGGGTTCCGGCTTCGGCGCTGCGGGGGCTTCCGGCGCGGTGGGCAGAGCCACAGGCTCTGCTTCCTCCAGCTCTCCGGGCTCCAATGCCAGCTCCAGGCCGGCCTCGGCTTCTTCCTCATGGCCCAGCACGATCTCACCCGTGGGCGGCAGCTCATTCTGCACGGCCGGGGCAGCGGCAGGCTCCTCTTTGTCCTTTTCGCGGTGAAAGAGCTTGCCCAGCAGGCTGCCGGTATTCTCCTTTTCCTCATCGCGGCGCTTCATCTCTTCGGGCACCTGTGCCACGCTGGTGCTGAAAAACGTGCGGAACTTCTCGTTCTGCGCATCGATTTCTTCCTGTGTCAGCTCTTTGCGCTTATCATCCTTTGGCATCCTAGTCCCTCCCTGTTCTGGTCACGGCGGTCTGGCCGCTGTTTCTTACTCTGCGGCGCGCTGGCTCTGGATCTCGTACAGGATGATGCCAGCCGCCACCGAAACATTGAAGCTGTCCACACCGGTACCCTGAGCGGCCATATCCAGCCGCACCACACCGTCACAGAGCTTTTTCACCAGCTGGGATACACCGCTGCCCTCGCTGCCCAGCACCAGTGCGATGGGGCCGGTCAGGTTGTTCTTGCGCAGGGGCACACCGTCCATATCGGCACAGTAGACGAACACCCCCTGATCCTTCAGGCGGCGGATGGTCTCGCCGATGTTGGCCACGCGGGCCACAGGCAGGCGCTCGGCCGCACCGGCGCTGGACTTGATAACGGTGGGGGTCACGGACGCGCCGCCCCGCTTGGGGATGACGATGCCGTGGGCTCCGCACAGCAGAGCAGAGCGCATCACCGCGCCCAGATTATGGGGGTCCTCGATGCCGTCACTCAGCACCAGGAAAGGGGGCTCCCCCTTCTCTCTGGCAACGTTCAGCAGGTCCTCCACGGTCACATATTCGATCTCGCTGGCAAAGGCGGCCACGCCCTGATGGCTCTCGGTGCCGGTCATCAGGCGCAGCTTGTTGGGATGCACCCGCTTGACCGTGGCCCCGGCCTCCTTGGCCATGGCGGTATAGTAAGCTGCCACGGCGGGGGCCATACCCTCCGCGATCAGCACGGTATCCACGCCGGAACCGCTCTTGAGCAGCTCGGTCACGGGGTTTTTGCCGTAGACCAGGCTCTCATTCTTGGGCTGCTCCTCCGTGCTGCTGCGGCGGGGGCGGCGCGGCATTTTCTGTTCGTCCATTGATGTGTTCTCCTTCCATTCTATGGCAAGGCGGGCCGTTTGAGCCGCGCCATGGTTTCGTTCTGTTTCAGTTTTACTATATTTTGACACTGATACATTCTAAAGTATAGCATACCCCGGCATTCTTCGCAATGTTTGCCGAAGGCAAAAGTTTTCCACATTCAGCAGGCTATACAATCGGTAATTCGGCTCCAATTTTTCCACATGTTGAAAACCCGGTGGAAAATGTTCAAAAATCAAGTTTGTACGCCCACTTTCCGGGTGGAATTCCACAGTTTCCACCGAGTTTTTAACCGTCCGGGTTCGACACGCAAACTTTTCGCCGTACTTTTTGTAAAATTCAAGTCGGAATTATGACAATTTTTTGAAGGGAGATCCAGTGGTTTTTGCCAGAATCTCCAACATCAAAATGCCCAATGTGAATTTGTGTTGAAAACGCCGCGGGAACCGCCTTGATTTTATCCTGTAATTGGGGTATACTACCCTTAGGTTCGTTAAAGGATGCGCAATCTTGTATCCAAAACGGCTTTTTCACCCCAAAATGATTTTGCGGAGGTAATGAATAATGTTGGTAAATGCAACCGAAATGCTGATCAAGGCACGCGATGGCCACTACGGTGTGCCTCAGTTCAACATCAACAATCTGGAGTGGACCAAGGCAGTCCTGACCGCCTGCGAGGAAATGAAGAGCCCCGTCATTCTGGGCGTTTCCGAGGGTGCTGGTAAGTACATGACCGGTTTCAAGACCGTTGCCGCCATGGTCAGCGCCATGGTCGATTCCATGGGCATCACTGTTCCCGTTGCTCTGCATCTGGACCACGGCACCTACGAGGGCTGCAAGGCCTGCGTTGAGGCCGGCTTCTCCTCCATCATGTTCGACGGCAGCCACTACTCCATCGAGGAGAACGTGGAAAAGACCAAGGAGCTGGTCGCTCTGGCACACTCCAAGGGCCTGAGCATCGAGGCCGAGGTCGGCTCCATCGGCGGCGTTGAGGACGGCGTTGTGGGCGCTGGCGAGATCGCAGACCCCGCTGAGTGCGCAAAGATCACCGATCTGGGCATCGACTTCCTGGCTGCCGGCATCGGCAACATCCATGGCGTTTACCCCGCCAACTGGAAGGGCCTGGACTTTGAGGCTCTGGACCGCATCCACAAGGCTACCAACAACATTCCTCTGGTCCTGCACGGCGGCACCGGCATCCCCGACGAGATGATCCAGAAGGCCATCAGCCTGGGCGTTTCCAAGATCAACATCAACACCGAGTGCCAGCTGGTGTTTGCTGAGGCCACCCGTAAGTACATCGAAGAAGGCAAGGATCAGCAGGGCAAGGGCTTCGACCCCCGCAAGCTGCTGGCTCCCGGCGCTCAGGCCATCGTTGACAAGTGCAAGGAGAAGATCGAGCTGTTCGGCTGCGCAGGCAAGGCCTGAGCCGAAGCGCATCTCCTGAGCACATTCCCGCCCCATAAATGATACTGCCCCGCTGTTCTGTGCATCACAAAACAGCGGGGCATTTTTTTGTAAGCCAGTCCGCAAAAAGGGGGCTGCTGCACCGGTTTTTCCCGTGTGCCGCAGCCCCTCTTCTTTACTGGTTCAATTTTGCAAACGCTTCCCGCACATCGCCGGAGAAGTAGAGCGTGCCCAGCGCGCACACGGGGCCGGTGCCCCCAAGGGCGACCGCCCGGGCCACACCGGCTTCAATGGTGGGAGCAGGCTCGGCCCTGCCGCCCCGGGCGCGGATCTGTTCGGCCAGCGTCTCGGCGGACATGGCGCGGGGGGTATGGGCCGCTACGGTGACGAACTGCCCGGCCAGCGGCAGGAGCAGTGTCAGCATCTCGTCCACATCCTTATCCGCCATGATGCTGAGCAGGAACACGAACTTCTGCCCCGGAAAGCGGTCCCGCAGGCTCTGCACGGTGGCCCGCATTCCGTGGGCGTTGTGGCTGCCATCCAGCAAAAAGACGGGCGAATGCCGCAGCAGCTCGAACCGGCCCGGCCAGCGCACCTGTTCCAGACCGGCACGGATGGCGCTGTCCGGGATGTTCCAGCCCCGGCTGCGCAGCACCCGCAGGGCCGTAATGGCCGTGGCGGCGTTCCGGGGCTGATAGCTGCCGATCAGGGGCAGGCGGATGCCGTTCAGGCCGTCAAAATCAAAGGTGACAGCATCCAGATCCCCGTCCTCGATGGTCAGCCTGCTGAGATCCACGACAGTCAGCGGCGCGTGCCGCTCTGCCGCCGTACGGGCGATGACGGCATCGGCCTCGGGCACACCGCCATAGCTCACCACCGGACTGCCCGGCTTGATGATGCCCGCCTTGGCCGATGCGATATCGGCCAGGGTGGGGCCCAGCTCCTTTACATGATCCATGCCCAGCGCCGTGATGACCGCGCACTCCGGCGGGTCGATGACGTTGGTGGAATCCAGCGTGCCGCCCAGGCCCACCTCCAGCACCACGATGTCGCATTTCGTCTCAGCGAACCAGAGCATCCCCAATGCCGTGATGATCTCGAACTCGGTGGGGATATCGGTCATGGCATCGGCAGCGGGCTTCACACGCTCCACCAGCCGCACCAGCGCCTCGTCCGGGATCTGTTGGCCGTTTACCTGAATGCGCTCGTTGAACCGGTTGATAAAAGGCGAGGTATACAGGCCCACCCGGTAACCCGCCGCCTGCAGGCAGGAGGCCAGCATGGCCGCCGTGCTGCCCTTGCCGTTGGTGCCCGCCACATGGATGAATTTCAGCTGCTCGTGCGGGTTCCCCAGTGCGGCCAGCAGGGTCCGGGTGCGGGTCAGGCCCGGCTTGTGCCCCGCCCACTGGACGGCATGGATATAATTCAGCGCTTCTTCATAGTTCATTGTGCAATGCCTCGGATCGTTTTGTTTTCCAGCAGCAGGCGCACCAGCACGGTGTTCACCGCCGCCAGGACCAGCGCGTTGGGAATGCGGGTCACCAGCACGCTCCACGGATAGTTATAGAAGAGGTGGAGTGCCAGCGAGTTGATGACAATGGAGCCCACCGCATGGCCGGCAAACACGCTGATCTGGGTGCGCAGGCCCAGCCGCAGGTTGGGCAGGGCGCGCCAGAGAAGGCCCGCCGTCAGGCCGATGGAGCCTGCCCCCAGCGTGATCAGCGGATTGATGGCGTAGCCGGAAAGGGTGCCGCCGATCATATCGGCCACCGCACCCACGGCAAAGCCCTCCACCGGCCCGAACAGCACAGCGGCCAGCAGGGTGGGCAGGCTGCCCAGGTTGAACCGGACAAAGCCGGTGGAAATGCTCAGCACCCGGGCAAACACGATGCTCATGGCAGTGAGCAGGGCCAGCATGGTGAGCTTGCGGACGGAATTTCTGGAATGGTTCATATCAATTGTCCTCCCCTGTTTCGGGAACCGCGGGGCGGGCAATGCAAAACGCCCTCCCCTGTGACAAACCGCACAAAGGAGGGCGTGATTCAACGGTTCACATCCAGACGGGGCCGCAGACGGCCCCATCTGCACCCAAGTCCATGCAGCAGCGGGATGCAGGCCATGCACCGCGGGTCTTACCTTCGTCCGCAGCACAACTCCCCGTTGATGCGGCACTTAACGCGCATGGCCTTACTCTGTTGATGGTCTTATTATATGCCTTTTTCCGGCCCATTGCAACCACAACTCCCATCATCTTTCCCAATTCGCGGGGCAGATTTTTGGCGGGGGTGCACAATTCCGGGCCTATACAAAAAGCCCTCCGGTGCGTCTCGTCCCGGAGGGCTTTGGGGTACAAAAGCTCTGGTCAATTACTGCACATCGGTCAGCTCAGCCAGCTTGTGGAAGATCTCGGTGTTGTCATACACGCCGCGGAACTTGTCTGCACCCTGACCACGGGCGTAGAGGTTCACCATGGCACCGGTGTGGGCGTAGGTGGTGTGGTCCACACCAGACTTGTGGTTGATGGTGTGGCAGATGGCCATGCTGAAGGGGATGTAGGTGCCGTACAGCTCGTAATCCTGCTGGCTCATCTTGCTCTGGCTGGAAGAACCAACCTTGAGGGTGCGCTCGTAAGCGGTGCGCAGGTTCTCCACCTCGTAGTCGGTCAGCAGCAGCTTGCCTGCGTTGGCGGCGTCGGGGTCGGTGGGCAGGGTCAGGCCGAAGTTTGCCTTCACGTCCTGCATAGCGGTCTCAAAGGGAGTCTGATTCTTCACGTAGTTGTTCACATAGGTAGAATCGAACTTTGCGTAGGACATCTTCTGGTGGGCCAGATTGGTCAGGAAGGTATCGTAGTTGGTGGTCTTGTAGCCAATGCCCAGACCACCGGTCTCGTGGTCAGCGGTCACCAGGATCAGGGTATCATCGGGATGCTGGGCGTAGAACTCCACAGCGGCCTGCACCGCGTTGTGCATCTCGATCACATCATGGATGGAGGCAGCGGCATCGTTGGCGTGGCAGGCCCAGTCGATCTTGCCGGACTCCACCATCATAAAGAAGCCGTTGCTGTTGTCCAGCAGCTCAATGCCCTTGCGGACATAGTCGGTCAGCTGCCACTCTCTCGGAGCGGCATCCATGGCGTAGTTCATGGACTTGCCGTCGGCCAGGTTCTCGGCAATGATCAGGGTCTTGCCTGCCCCGGCCTTCAGGGCAGCAGCACCGGCCTGGGTGGTGACAACATTGTAACCGGCCTGTGCAGCCACCTCGTGGTTGTTGGGGCCGGTGCCATCGCCGTTCACCTTCTGGAACTCGCCGCCTGCGAAATACTCAAAGCCAGAGTTTGCCAGCTCCACGCCGATCTGATAGTAGTTCTTGCGGGTCTTCTGGTGTGCATAGAAGGCAGCAGGGGTGGCGTGGTCAATGTTCACCGTGGAAACGATGCCAACCTTGTAGCCCTTCTGCTTGTGGAGCTTCTCTGCAATGGTCTCATAGGGCACATCACGGGTCCAGGGGCACATATTGATGACACCGCTCTCGGTCTTTTTGCCGGAAGCGATGGAGGTGGCAGTGGAAGCGGAGTCCGGGCAGAAGGAGGTGCTGTCGTAGGTGGTCACGCTGCCCACCTCCGGGAACTGGGTAAAGCTCAGCTCTGCCTCGGTGATGGCACCGTTGTTGGTGACAGTGCCCTGATAGAACCGGGCAGACTGGATCTGGGCAGTGCCCATGCCATCGCCGATGAACAGGAAGATGTATTTGGGCTTCTTCTGGAACAGGCCAAAGCAGTTCTCCTCGTCAGCTGCGGTGGAAGCAGCCGGAGCGGCAGCGTTTGCAGCCACGGGGGCAGCAGTCATCAGACCGGCGGCAGATGCCACAGCACCCACTTTCAGGAAGTTGCGGCGGGACATTTTATGTTCTTTCATACGATAATTCCTCTCTTATCCTGAGCCCTCCCGGGCCCTGTTGCAATGTATCTTGGGAACGGTTCTATTGTACCCGTTCGGAGAAAGAGGGGAAACCATGGTAAAGCAAATCTTAGGTAAACCTTGGGCAATGAAAAACAGGCATTGGTAAAAAACAGGTGGTCTTTGTAAAATCGAGCCTTTCCTGCTCGCGGGCTCTTCCACTCCGTCAGGATTCGCCCCGGATCGGTTGCATCCGGTGGGCAAATCGTGTATACTGTAACCCGATTTTTATTTGCGGAGGGAGGGGTGCACATGTCCGTTTTATGTCTGGGCGAAGTCTGGCTGGAGCTGAACGCCGCCACGGCTCCGGAGCTGACGGAGATATTCCGGGCGCAGACCGGCGGCTGGGGCGCAGACTTCTGCCGCCAGTACGCCGCATTGGGCGGGCAGGCGGCTCTGCTGGCCCAGCTGGGAGCCGACCCCTTTGGCCGTAAGCTGGCGGCCCGGCTTGCCGGGGATGGTGTTGATTGCTCCCTGCTCTGCTTCACGGATGCCTTCCCCACACCGGTGGTGTTCACCGGAGCAGACACCGCTCTGCCCTACCGTGCCCACACCGCCGGGCTGGCCCTTGGGCCAGAACAGCTGGAGGCCGCCCCGTTCCGGGGCTCCTCTGCCTTCTGCTTTTCCTCCGCCGGGCTGGTGGACAGCCCCCTGCGGCTGGCCCACCTCGAGGCCCTTGCCGCCGCCCGGGATGCCGGGGCGCTCTGCTGCTATCTTCCCCGGCTGGCGCAGGCCGCGCCCTACTGGCCGCAACGGGAGGCCCTGTGCCAGACCGCCCTGCAGTTTCTTGACCGGGCAGACGTTCTCTTTTTAAAGGAGAGCGACCTGCTCCTCCTTTTCGGCTCCCGGGAGCTGCGCACAGCCCTGTTTGCCCTGTTCATCGGCCATGTGCAGCTGATCTTTTTCTACAAAAAGGACAGGATTCATGCCTTTACACGCAGTGTTATGGCTTCTGCCGCAAAAAAAGACCAGAGCCCCGCTCTGGTCTTGTATCGGATGGAGAAAATGATGCTCCCTGTCTCCGCTCTGCCCAGATTAAAGGAATCTGAGCTGAACGCGCTGATCGGATAATCCCCTGCCGCTGAGATGGCGGCGAGAACCAAACAAAAACAGCCAGCGCCGTGGAAAGGAGGAGAAAGCGGCGCTGGCTGTGTATGAGAACTCCCAAACATTTGCGGCTGTCAGGAGATGGTTGGTAGTCTGTCCGCTGCCTTGGCTATTGCCTCGCATCAGCAGGGGACAGTATTTTTTAAAGGGACCGCGCCGCCCGGTTTCTGCCGGAGATGCGCGGTTTTCATTGCCTGCATGGCATCTTGGGAGGATGTTTTTCTGTTCCTCCCTGACTGCACCCTTATTGTACAGGATAAAAATGGAGTTTCTTTGTGAGGAATTTGAACAAATTGAAAATAAACGGAGCCGCTGCACATCATTTTGTACAGCGGCTCCGTTTTTTACGATTTTTCTTTAATTTTCGGCCAGATTACCGGTGTAGAGCTGGTAATACTTGCCCTTCTTGGCGATCAGCTCGTCGTGGCTGCCGCGCTCGATGATGCGGCCCTGCTCCAGAACCACGATGCAGTCTGCATTGCGGACGGTAGACAGGCGGTGGGCAATGACAAAGCTGGTGCGGCCATACATCAGGCCGTCCATGCCCCGCTGGACCAGTGCCTCGGTGCGGGTATCAATGGAGGAGGTCGCCTCGTCCAGGATCAGCACCGGGGGATCGGCAACCGCGGCGCGGGCAATGGCCAGCAGCTGGCGCTGCCCCTGCGACAGGTTTGCACCGTCGTTGGTCAGCATGGTGTTGTAGCCATCGGGCAGACGCTTGACAAAGCCATCGGCATTGGCCAGCTTTGCGGCGGCAATGCACTCCTCATCGGTGGCATCCAGGCGGCCATAGCGGATGTTCTCCATGACCGTGCCGGTGAACAGATGGGTATCCTGCAGAACGATGCCCAGAGAGCGGCGCAGGTCGTCCTTTTTGATCTTGCGGATGTTGATGCCATCATACCGGATCTTGCCGTCTGCGATATCGTAGAAGCGGTTGATCAGGTTGGTGATGGTCGTTTTGCCGGCACCGGTGGAGCCGACAAAGGCGATCTTCTGGCCCGGGCGGCCATAGAGGTTGATCCCGTGCAGAACGGTCTTTTCCGGCACATAGCCAAAATCGACATCGGTAAAGGTGATGTCGCCCGCCAGCTTGTGGTAGGTGGTGGTGCCGTCGTGGTGGGGATGCTTCCAGGCCCAGATGCCGGTGCGCTCGGTGGTCTCCACCAGCTCGTCATCCTTGCCATACTTGACGTTGACCAGGGTGACATAGCCCTCGTCGGTCTCGCTGGTCTCGTCCATCATCTTGAAGATACGCTCCGCACCGGCCAGTGCCATGATCACGCTGTTGGCCTGCATGGACACCTGGCTGATGGGCATATTGAAGCCCTTGTTCAGGCTCAGGAAGGCCATCACGGTACCCAGGGTCATGCCGCCGACATTGCCAACGGCCATGGCCGCGCCCGCCAGAGCACAGACTGCATAGCTGATATTGCCCAGCTGTGCGGTAACGGGCATGATGATGTTTGCGTAGCTGTTGGCCTGCTTGGCGCTTTCCTTCAGCTTATCGTTCAGCTGCCGGAAGCCATCCAGAGCCTTCTGCTCGTGGGTGAACACCTTGACGACCTTCTGGCCCTCCATCATCTCTTCGATGTAGCCGTTCACCTTGCCCAGATCCTTCTGCTGGGCCACAAAGTACTTGCCGCTCATGGAAGTGATCTTCTTGGAGCAGAACAGCATCAGGGCCACCATCAGCATGGTGACAACGGTGAGCTCCCAGCTCATCAGGCACATGCTGATGAACACGGACACGATGGTGATGGCGCTGGACACCAGCTGGGGGATGCTCTGGCTGATCATCTGGCGCAGGGTGTCCACATCGTTGGTGTACACCGACATGATGTCGCCGTGGGGGTGGGAGTCAAAATACCGGATGGGCAGGCTTTCCATGTGGGTGAAAAGCTGGACGCGCAGGTTGCGCAGGGTGCCCTGGGTCACGTTGACCATGATACGGGCGTTGAGCCATGCGGCCAGCACGCCGATGGCGTAGATGCAGCCGATGCGCACCAGTGCGCCTGCCAGCGGGCCGAAGTCCGGCGTGGCCTGCTTGGTCATGGGGACGATATAATCATCGATCAGGGTCTTGAGGAAAAGGCTTGCCTGCACATTTGCCAGCGCGCTGACGATGATGCAGACCAGCACAAGGATGCAGTGGGGCAGATAGTGCTTGAACATCTCATCCATGATCCGCTTGAGCAGCTTGCCCGGGTTCTCGACCTTCGGCTTGGGGCCGCCCACCCCACGGGGGCCGGGGCCCTTTACTTCTTTCACCTGTGCCATTACTGCTCACCTCCCTGCTTGTCAAAATCGCCGCCGCCCTGGGTCTGGCTGTTGTAAACTTCCTGATAGATCTTGTTTGTCTTGAGCAGCTCCTCGTGGGTGCCCAGGCCGTTGATCTGGCCGTTGTCCAGCACCAGGATGCGGTCTGCATCCTGCACGGAGGAGATGCGCTGTGCAATGATGATCTTGGTGGTGCCGGGGATCTCCTCCCGGAAGGCCTTGCGGATCTTGGCATCGGTGGCGGTATCCACGGCGCTGGTGCTGTCGTCCAGGATCAGCACCTTGGGCTTGCGCAGCAGCGCGCGGGCAATGGTCAGGCGCTGCTTCTGGCCGCCGGACACGTTGGAGCCGCCCTGCTCGATCCAGGTATTGTACTTGTCGGGGAAGCGCTCGATGAACTCATCGGCGCAGGCCAGCTTGGCCACCCGGATGCACTCTTCCTCGCTGGCATTCTCATCGCCCCAGCGCAGGTTGTCGAGGATGGTGCCGCTGAACAGAACGTTCTTCTGCAGCACCATGGAGACCTCCCGGCGGAGGACATCCAGGCTGTAATCCTTAACGTCCACGCCGCCCACCTTGACAGAGCCGGTCTCGGCATCATACAGGCGGGGGATCAGCTGCACCAGACTGGATTTTGCACTGCCGGTGCCGCCGATGATGCCCAGCGTCTCGCCCGGCCGGATGCTGAAGGTGACATCGTTCAGGACAGGCTGGCCGGAGCCGTGCTGATACTTAAAGGTAACGTGCTCGAACTCGATGCCGCCATCCCTGACCTGCTGCACCGGTGCCTTGGGGGCGGGCAGGTCGGTGGTCTCATCCAGCACTTCCACGATACGGCGGGCAGAAGCGGCGGACATGGCGATCATCACAAAGGCCATGCTCAGCATCATCAGGGCCATCAGGATGTTCATAATGTAACCGAACAGGGCGTTCAGCTGGCCGGTGGTGATTGCACCGTTCAGGACGTAATGTGCACCGAACCAGCTCAGGGCGATGTTGCAGCCGTACACAGAGACCAGCATGGCGGGATTGTTGAAGCTCAGGCGGCTCTCGGCGTGAACGAACTGCTTGTACAGGCTCTCGCAGGCCTTGGTGTACTTCTCGTTCTCAAAGTGCTCCCGGACAAAGCTCTTGACCACGCGGATGGCCGAGACATTCTCCTGCACGGAGGCGTTCAGGTTATCGTAGTTCTTGAACACCTTATCAAAGATGCCGAAGGTGGGGACCATAATGCCTGCCAGCACTGCCACCAGGAACACGATCGCCACCAGGAACACCATGGTCAGCGAGCGGCTGACCATGGAGGCCATGATCAGCGCGAAAACCAGATGGACGGGGGCACGCACGCACATGCGCTCGATCATCTGGAACGCGTTCTGCAGGTTGGTCACGTCGGTGGTCATACGGGTGACCAGACCAGCCGTGGAGTACTTGTCGATGTTGGAGAACGAGAAATGCTGGATGTTCTCATACATCGCATCGCGCAGGTTGCCTGCAAAGCCGGTGGATGCCGTGGCAGCAAACCTGCCGGCCAGCACGCCCAGCAGCAGGGCAATGGCCGCCACCAGGAAGGTGAGCAGGCCGTACTTGACAACGGCGTTCATATCGCCCTTTTCAATGCCCTGGTCAATGATAAAGGCCATGATGGTGGGCAGCAGCACATCCATGATGGCTTCCAGAGCAGAGAAGATCGGTGTCAGGATCGCGGCGCGCTTGTACTCGCCCAGATGTGACACAAGTTTTTTGATCATCTGTTGTAATCCTCCTGAAGTTTATTTGCAGGGGTCATTCCAGCCCCTTGCGCAGCTTGTTCAATAACCGCAGAAGCTCTGCGTTTTCCTCTTCCGTCAGCAATCCGGCCACAAACTCATCGGTCTGGTGCAGGGAGAGCATCGTCTTTTCGTGGACGCGGCCTCCCTCTTCCGTCAGGATCAGCCGCTTCAGCCGGGCATCCTGCGGCACGCTCTGGCGCTCGATGTAGCCCTTGCGCTCCATCAGCTGCAGGATGTTCGTCACAGTCGAGCGTGTGATGGAGAACTCCCGCTCGATATCGCGCTGGTACACGGGGTCGTTCTTGTGCCAGTAGAGGTAGCTCATGATCCAGTCGTGCATGGGGGTCACGTTGTCCACGTTGTTCTCCCGATGGAACTGGTTGATCTTGCGGAAGATCAGGTTGTTCACCCGGCGCACCTGTGCCGGGATGACCTGCGGCGGCTCCCATGGAGGATTGCAGCAGGGCTGTTTGTTGCTTTCATCGTGCATAATGGTTTTCCTTTTGAATTGTTTGTGACAGGATTGTTTCCTTTATAACTGTTTGATGCCGTACAATATCATAACGCACGATTCGATCATTGTCAATAGGAGACGCAAAATAAAATCCAGAAGCGCCCCACCGAACGGCAGGGCGCTTCCACTGGGCGCTGATTTTGCTTCTGCTGGCTCAACAGCCCTTGCTTTCTGACCAGAATATGCTTTAATAAAAGCAACTACGGGCACTGCGCCCCCGAATACTGCAAGGAGAACCCTATGGAACAACGGAACACCCGCCTGCGGAACGCGGGCTTCGTCACCTTCTTTTTCAGCGGCATCTGCACCATTTCCAGTGGTGTGGTGGTCAGCCTGCTGCAGGAAGAATACGGCTTTGCCTACGGCATGACCGGCACCCTGCTCAGCCTGCTGAGCATCGGCAACCTGCTGGCGGGCCTGCTGGCCGGTGCGCTGGTGGGAAAAATGGGCATGAAGCCAAGTGTCCTGCTGCTGACCATCGGCTATGCGGTGGGCTACGGCCTGATGGGCCTGACCGGCCTGCCCATTCTGCTGGCGCTGGCCTTCTTCATTGTAGGCATTGCCAAGGGCAGTGTCCTGAACACCTGCACCATCCTTGTCAGCGGCAACTCTGCAGACCGCACCCGGGGCATGAACACCATGCACGCCTGCTACGCCTGCGGTGCCCTGCTCTGCCCCTTTCTGATCTCTGCCGCTGCCAGGGTCAGCACCACGCTGGCCGTGCTGGCGCTGGCAGCGCTGGGTCTGGTGCTCTGGCTGGTATACCTGTTCACCCCCATGGCAGGCCGCGCCAAGGCCAAAGAAGCTGTCACCGATTGGAGCTTTTTGCGCTCCTCCCGCTTCTGGCTGCTCACCGGCCTGCTGTTCTGCCAGAACGCCGCCGAGCAGAGCGTTGTGGGCTGGATGGTCACCTACTTCAAGGACAGCGGCATCATTGCAGGCACGCTGGCGGCCTATACCGTCACCGTGATGTGGGGTGCCACCCTGATCGGCCGCCTGCTCATCGCCTTTGTGTTCCCGCTCCGGCAGCCCCGCAAGGCCATGGTGTTTATGGCGGTTTTCTGCACAGCCTTCTACTTTGCCATGATGCAGACCCACAGCCAGCTGCCTGCCATCCTGCTGCTGTTTGCCTTTGCCTTCTCCATGGCCGGTATGAACCCCACCGCCGTGGCCAGCGCCGGTAAAATGACCACCGTGACCAGCATGGGCATCATGCTGCCGGTGGCATCCAGCGGCGCGATCCTGATGCCCTGGGTCATCGGCAAGGTAGCTGAAAGCGCCGGTCTTGCTGTTGGTATGGCAACCAACATCGTGCCCTGTGTGGGGCTGATCGTCTTTGCAATTCTGGTGTCCAGAATGCGGGAGGAGTAAACCTCTCCTGGCAGGAGAGGCAAGCAGCAGGCGACTGAGCGGTTCATCCCCTCGCCTTTGCGCTGAACTCACACCCACAGTAATCCTGACGGTAAAGCCCGTACTCCTCCGAGAGCTGGAGAGAGCGCAGGTAGCCGTTCTGCTTTTTGAAATCCGAGGGCAGGTGCCTGATGCCGAATTCGGCTTCAAGCTCCTGCCCGATTTGATTGATGCGGGCAGCATCCTTGTGGGGGCTGATGGAGAGCGTGGTGGTGAACCAATCAAAGCCGTGCTCCTTTGCGTACTGTGCCGCCCGGCGCATCCGCAAACGGTAGCAGACGGTGCACCGCCCGCCCCGCTCCGGCTCGTTTTCCAGCCCCTGCACAGCCGTGTAGAACTCCTGCGGGTCGTAGTGGTCCTCGATGACCGTGACCCCCAGCGGGTGCGCCTGCGCCACAAACTTTTTCAGCTCCTCGCCCCGGCGGTAGTATTCTTCGGCAGGCCAGGTGTTGGGGTTATAGTAAAGCACCGTGATCTCAAAATACCGGCACAGCTTTTCCAGCACGGCGCTGGAACAGGGCCCGCAGCAGGCGTGGAGCAGCAGCTTTGGCCGCTGCGGCCCCAGCGTTTTCAACACTTCGTCCATCTGCTGTGCAAAATTCAACTGTTTTGACATCGGTTTCATCCTTTGTTATACTTGCTTTGATTCAAATAGCTCCCTCCTGCTGCCTCGCCAAAAGAGCCGCAGCTGCCGGAAGGGGCATCCCGGTCATATTATATCACATTTTATCTAATAGGAGAACTGCGATGACAAACGAGAAGATTGCCCGCATCAACGAGCTGGCAAAAAAGAGCAAGACCACCGGCCTGACCGATGCCGAAAAGGCAGAGCAGCAGGCCCTGCGGCAGGAGTATGTTGCGGACGTAAAGGCCAGCCTGCGCGCCCAGTTGAACAACACCTCGATCAAAGAGCCGGATGGCACTGTGCACAAGCTGGGGAAGAAGAACTGAAGCAGCATCACGAAGAGGAGTGCCTGGCGGATCATTGAGAGAAAAGTGTTTCTTCCCTCTTTTTTTGTTCCGCGTTTCGTGCTATACTATAATTGTATTGTTGCGGACATTTCCGCGGGCGGTACAGATTCCCAAGGTGGCGTATCCCGGGCAAGGTGCACGGAAAAGGCTGTCTTTTGAAAAAAGGATAAAGAGGTCATTTATTATGCTTACTGCAATTACGGGTATCAACTGGGGCGATGAGGGCAAGGGCCGCATGGTCGACCTGATCAGCCAGGAGTATGACATCGTTGCACGGTATCAGGGCGGCAACAACGCAGGCCATACCGTTAAAAACGAGCGCGGCAAGTTCGTGCTGAACCTGCTGCCCTCCGGCATCCTGCGCCCCAACGTTGTCTGCGTGATGGGCAACGGTATGGTCATCGACCCGCACCATCTGGACGGCGAGATCAACAAGCTGCGGGAGCAGGGCATCACCATCACCCCCGATAACCTGAAGATCTCCGACCGGGCCACCATCACCATGCCCTACCATGTCGATCAGGACGGCCTGGAAGAGGCCCGCCTGGCCAAGACCGGCGCACAGTTCGGCTCCACCAAGCGCGGCATCGCCTACACTTACGGTGACAAGTACATGAAGAAGACCCTGCGCATGGGCGACCTGCTCCACCTGGACGACAGCGTGAAGAAGCGCCTGGTGACCATGGTGGATTCCAAGAACCTGGTGATGGAGGGCAGCTACCACTCCGCCCCCATCAGCGTGGACGAGATGTGGGCATGGCTGGAGAAGTATGCCGCTATCTTCAAGGATTACATCTGCGACGTGGGCCAGTATCTGGCTGACGCAGATGCCGCCGGCAAGAAGGTGCTGTTCGAGGCCCAGCTGGGCGCTCTGCGCGACATCGACTTCGGCATCTACCCCTACACCACCTCCTCCAACGTCATCGGCGCTTACGCCCCCATCGGCGCAGGCATCCCGGGCCACAAGCTGACCAACAGCATCGGCGTGATGAAGGCTTACTCCTCCTGCGTGGGCGACGGCCCCTTTGTCACTGAGCTGGCCATGACCGAGGAAGAGAAGCACGCCCTGCGCGAGGCTGGCCACGAGTACGGTGCAGCCACCGGCCGTCCCCGCCGCGTTGGCCCCATCGACCTGGTGGCAAGCCACTACGGCGTGTTCTGCCAGGGCTGCGATGAGGTTGCCCTGACCCTGCTGGACGTGCTGGACTACATGGAGAAGATCCCCATGGTCACCGGCTACAAGCTGACCGACGGCACCATCACCAAGCGCTTCCCCATGGGCATGGCTCTGGACACCGCACAGCCCGTGGTGGAGTATCTGCCCGGCTGGCACTGCGATATCACTGCCGCCCGCAAGTGGGAGGATCTGCCCCAGGAAGCCCGCGATTACGTTGAGTATCTGGAAAAGGCTATTGGCTGCAAGATCACCTACATCTCCGTGGGTGCCGAGCGTGAGGCCTACATCCACCACAACGTCTGATCCGCGCCACAGAACCCGCCGCATTGAAAAGGAAACGTGACTATGTTTGATATCATCACGGACAGCGCCTGTGACCTGACCCCTGAGACGGCCGCAACGCTGAATATTGAGATCATCCCCTTCTATGTCTCGCTGGACGGTGAGCACTACCGCAAGGAAGGCAAGGAGATCGCCGTGCGCGATTTCTACCAGTTCATGGTAGATAACCCTGCGGCCTACCCCAAGACCAGCCTGCCTTCGCTGGAGGATTTTGAAACCGCCTTCCGGGCCCATGCCGAGGCGGGCCGCCCGGTGCTCTGCATCTGCTTTACCAGCAAGATGAGCGGCTGCGTGGGCAGTGCCCGCAACGCCCGGGAGCTGGTGCTGGAGGATTTCCCCGATGCTAAGATCGAGGTCATTGACAGCACCGCCGCCACCGTGACCGAATCCATCGTGGTGGAAAACGCGGTGGCCATGCGGGATGCAGGCTGTACGCTGGACGAAGCCGTGACCTGGCTGGAAGCGGAAAAGATCACCAACCAGATCTTCTTCACGGTGGGTAATCTGGACTATCTCATCAAGGGCGGGCGCATCGGCAAAGTCACGGGCCGTGCCGCCAACATTCTGGGCATCAAACCCATGATCCTGTTCAAGGAGGGCGAGATCTTCTCCGCTGGTGTGGCCCGTGGCCGCCAGAAGAGCTTTGAGAAGGCCCTCGACCTGCTGATGACCTATCTGGCCGAGCACAACGGCACACCCGATGACTACTGCATCACGGTGGGCTACGGCTACGATGCCGACGAGGGCAAGCGGCTCTGGATGCAGACCCGCGCCGCCCTGCGCGCCAAGTACCCCACTTGCGAGTGCAATGTGGTCCTGCTGCAGATCGGTTGCACCATTGCCGTGCACACCGGCCCCTATGCGTTGGGCATGGGCGTGATGCGGCGGTGGAAAAAACAGTAACTCCCTCAGTCGCCTCCGGCGACAGCTCCCTCTAGGAGGGAGCCTTACGGCAGCGAAAAGCCTCCCTCTGAGAGGGAGGTGGCATTGCGTCAGCAATGACGGAGGGAGTTCCCACATAGTAAAAAAGAAGCCCCGACACTCGTCGGGGCTTCTTTTTGTTTTTCAGCCTTAATTTTTACGATGCACGATCACAGAAGACGGTGACACGGGTCTTGCCGCCATAGGTGCAGGTGTACAGCACCAGGGCGTAGCCGCTGTGTTCCACTTCCTCCACACTGTGGGGGTCAAGCACTTCGACCTTATTCACGACGTACTCATTCACGATGCCGTCCATATCGGTGAAGGTGACGCTGTCCCCCGCTGTGAGGGAAGTCAGCTTGCCGAAATGGCTCTCGTAGTTGTGCGCCGCAATGACCAGATCATCGGTGCGGGAAGAGCCGAACTGGCGGCAGGGGGCGATCTTCAGGCGGGGGTAGCTCCACTCGCTCATCACCGGCAGGTCAATGCCGATGGCGGGAATGGAGATCTCACCCACATATTCGTTGCCGTCGATCTCCACCACCGGGAGCTCGGGGTCCAGGGGGCCGCTCTCTGCCTCCGGTTCCGGGGTCTCCACCTTCTGCTGAAGGTCGGCTACCACGGTCTGGGCCTCGGCACCGGCATGGGCATCCTCGTAGCGGTTGTAGGCGTACAGACCGCCAGCCGCCAGCAGGAGCACCACACCCAGCACGATGCAGACAAGCCCGGGGGATACTTTACGCATTCTTTTCACGTTTCTTGCTGCGCTCCATCAGGTAGGCTCCCACGGCCACCAGCACCAGACCGCTTGCCGTCAGAACAGGTATGGGCCAGTTCAGCTGACCGGTCTGGATCAGTTTGGGACCTTCGGCCGGGCGGGCATCCGCCACCACGCTGGCCGGGGCGGTGGGCTCCGGTGCACTAGGGGTGGTGGTTTCAGTCACGGTCGGGCGGGCATCCGCCGGGGCCGGGTTCTCCGGCGTGGAAGGGGTGGGCGGGGTGACGGGATCGGGGTCATACGGGTCCGGGTAGTACGGGGTCTCGATGGCCTTGTAGTTGTTGTTGAAGGTGATGCTGCTCACCTTTTCGTCCATCAGGTCGGCCTGTGTGTGCACGGCCATCCGGGCCACCAGCTTGTCGTTGTCCCACACCACGGAAACGCGCAGATAGTACACGGTTTCATCGTAGGTACCGCGGGTGTTGACACCGGCGCGCTGGCGCACGGTGTAAACGTAGTAGCCGGGCTTGGTATAATCGATGGGGCCAAAGCTGCCGGTCTCGCCGTCGGTGATCTCCAGAGTGGTCACCTGGGGCAGGGGCGCATTGTCCACAGCCTCAAGTTCCACAGTCAGTGTTTCCTTTGGGAGAGGTGTTTCCCCCGTGGACTGAATGGAAACCGGAAGCTCCTGCAGCTGTGTATGCTGGTCAGCTGCGGTGGCCGCAAATGCCGCCGGCTGACACAGGCAGAACCCCAACGCAAGCGTCAGGAGTGCTGCCGCGATTTTACGGAACCTCATTTCATCCTCTCCTTTATGAATCCGACGCGGACGGGATCATCCACGCCAGAAGAATGGTGCGTGCATCGGTAAACTCCGTTGAACAGGTGGACAGCGCCAGCACCTGAGCGTCATCGCCCGCCGCTTTCATGGCGGCCAGCGTTTCGGTGTTCAGGTTCAGGGCGTTCTCCTGCGCAAAGGTGTACAACCCCTGCAGGTCGCTGTCCCAGCGCTGGGGCTGGAAGATCGCGCTCTCAGACGAAGGGACCAGCAGACATGCAAAGGTTTTAAGATCATAGGTGCGGTCGGGCAGAATCAGCTCACCGGTGGTGTTCTCTGCAAAGAACTCTGCGTCCTTGTAGAGATCCAGATCACCAAACATCTTGCTCTCTTCCATGTGGTGACCATACAGCAGAGAGTAGGGGTCGGTGAAGTTCTTGTCGCAGTTCACATCCAGAAAGATGCTGCCTGCCAGCGAGAAATCACCGTAGACATCGGTGTTCACATAGGTAAAGTTGTCCTCGCCCTGTACCACAGGGTAGTCGATGGCGGTGTTGTCCAGTGTGACCCACGCGCAGACATCCGGGTTGATGCCCAGCAGCTCCTCAAAGCTTGCGCCGTTATCCGCGCCCGCCTTGGGCTTGAACTGCAAAAGCTCTGCCTGAACATTGTCTGCGGCGGCGTACACCTGCGAGTTGTCCCACAGGGCATAGGCTGAATACGCCCCGGCGACCACCAGGAACAGCACGACCACCGCGCTCACCAGAAAGTCGGCTGCCCTCAACGCTTTTCTCTGCCAGTTGATACAGCCCACCTCCTAGCTGGCTTTCTTGGCTCCCCTGTTAGGGGAGCTGGCGCGAAGCGCCTGAGAGGTTTCTACCGGAAACTGAACCTCTCCGTCAAAGCCTAACGGCTTTGCCACCTCCCCTAGTAGGGGAGGCAAGTCAGGCATTACGTTCCAATTCAACAACACGTTTCTGTATTGTATCATGGATACGTTCGCAAACAGAATCGAAACAGCGGTCGATCTCAAGATTGGAAAACCTTAAAATCATAACACCATACTTTTCAATGATCGTATCACGTTCTTTGTCGTAAGCCTCACCTTGATCTGTATAGTGCTGTGAACCGTCCAGTTCAATCACTAACCGAGCTGCCGGACAGTAAAAATCTGCAATAAACGAGTTAATTACACGCTGTTTGTAGATTTTTACCGGATATTTTCGGAGAAATAAATACCATAATTTCCGCTCATGCTGTGTCATTTCACGCCTGAGCTCTTTTGCCCGGAAATTCATTTCTCCATTGTAGGGCAGATTGGTGATAGACATAGGCCAAACCTCTCCGTCAAAGCCTTGCGGCTTTGCCACCTCTCCTAATAGGAGAGGCAAGAAGGGTGCTGCTTCACGGTCAGCTTTCGTGAACGGTCAACGCTGAGGCGTATACTTGGCTCCCCTACTAGGGGAGCTGGCGCGCTAGCGCCTGAGAGGTTCTTACTCCTCGTCGCGGCGGCGCTTGTTCAGCATCAGGGCCACACCACCAATGGCAACAATGGCCAGCATTGCAATGTAAGGTGCATTGTCCAGCACAACGCCCATGTCGGGGGAATCAGGATTGGTGTTCTGGAAGGCTGCAGTCACGTCAGTATTATTAACAGTACCCTTGATCTTAGTAGTCTCAGTGGTATCAAATGCAGTATCAGTAACAGTAACAGTGTACTTCACATTGTCAACAGTAACAACAACAGCACCAGCTTCTACCTGAGAACCATCCTCGTAAATTTCATACTTAATACCAGCAGGCAGGTTGGAAAGTTTCAGAGAATCATTGTGACGCAGAGTAACAGTATATTCCTTATCCAGTTCCAGATATGCATTCTGAGAGATTGCAGTAGTGCCATCCTTAAGGGTTGCAGTGTTGCTCAATTCTGCAACCTGAGGTCCCTTATACAGACCAGTATCAGTATTATTCTGCAGGGCATCTGCCTTAGTGAACTTAATCTTAAAGGTAAAGTCCTTGCTCAAGTTGCCAAGTGCACCATGGACAGTCTTGCTCAGGATCAGGCTCTTAGAATCATAGCTATTCTTGAAAGCATCCTTTGCCTCAATCTTATTACCCTCGCTATCATACAGAGCAACAAAATAACCAAAATCAGCAGTAGCAGTAGAATCAACTTCCTTTGCATTGACCTTGCTGATGACCATCTTCACGGTACCACGCTCAGCAGTCACAGACTGGTATGCCTTGTCCATGCTCTCAACGATGGTAAAAGTATACTTACCAACAGACTTGTCTTCAGTCAGCTTCGCAACATCCAGCTTAAAGGTGCCAGTATAGACACCATTATTTTTTTCATTTTTTTCGCCACCCTTAGAAGTATAATTACCTGCGTTAAATTCCACCGATTTAGTATCCAGTGCTGTACCGGTAGTTTCCGTACCCTCATAAACATTAAAGTTAAACTTCATGCTATCGGGTGCAGTACCACTAACAACCGTCAGAACCTTGGTCAGGTCAATTTCAGCCTTACCATCAACCGGCACAAACATCTTCGCATTGTATTCGCCAGCTGTGCCCTCATAGCTAGCATCAACTTTATTGCCTTCCGTCGCAAACGCTGCGGTTGCGCCGACGGTGAGCATCATGGCGGCAGCCAGAACGCCCGCGAAGAATTTCTTCAGTTTCATTGTTATTCCTCCCTAGTAAGAAATAGTTCGTACTCCTGTGCCACGGCCCAAACTCCGCGGTTCACAGGCAGGATGCCGGCAGCTTCTTCCGGCCTCCGTGGTATTACAAACTGCGTCGCCGCAGTAGTGTAATTACTTTTGCTTGCACATCCTCCAGCGGAACCGGGCCAAAATCCCGGCTGTCCTCGGATTGTGTGCGGTAATCGCCCAGCACAAAAACGCAGCCCTCCGGCACCGTGTAGGGGTACTCCAGCGCGTCTTTTGCGTAGGTGGGGTAGAGGATCTCGCCACTCTGCACCGCGCCGTTCACCACAAGGGTGCCGCTGTCGTCCAGAGCCACAAGGTCGCCCTCGCGCCCAAGGATGCGGCCCACCCGGAGCTTGCCGCCCTGGGTGTAGACCACAACGTCGTTTTTTGCGTAGGTTTTTTGCAGGCGGTAGCAGATGAGCAGGTCGCCATCCTTTACCGCGGGGAACATGCTGCTGCCCTTGGCCTGCGTGAGCAGGAACACCTGCGTGAACAGCACCCACGCGCACAGCAGGATCACCACAACGCGGCCCAGCAGGCTGATAAAATCCTGCCGGTTCTCAGCGTCCAGCCTGCGGCGGCGCACCGCCTTTGCCCCCTGCTTCAGGGCTTCATTGTCCAGCGGGTGCATCGGAATGCGCCTCCTTTTGGGGGTCAGAGCTGTCAGATTCCGGGTTAAACCTCTCAGTCACGGCTGTCGCCGTGCCAGCTCCCCTAGTAGGGGAGCCCTTGGCAAAACTGTCAACTTTGGTGGGAGCCAGGTTTACGTTCCCGGGTTCACCACTGGCGGCGGTCGTTGTCGTTGCCCTATCAGGGGAGGTGGCAAAGCCGTCAGGCTTTGACGGAGAGGCTTCCAGCAGCACATTGTACCTTGTGCGCTCGGCGCGGATGGCGGCTTCGTACAGGGCGTAAAGCTCTTCCAGCTTCTTCCACATTGCCGCTTCGTCCACGCCGCCCAGCAGGTTCTTGCGGAATTTCACCGTCCGGAACCACTGGATGATCGCTTCCTGCTCCGGGCTGATACAGCTTTCCTCTGCACCGGCCAGCCGCTGGGGCGCTTTCTTCTTCGCCATGCGGTCAGCCCCCTTTAGTCATCTTCCTTACGGCGCTTGCGCAGCATCAACAGGGCAACGCCGCCAGCCACCACAGCAAGGATGACGATGTAAGGCAGGGTGTCGAGGAGGACACCGGTGTCGGGGATAAGGGTTGCACGGTTGGTGACAACAATGTCGTCCGCTTCCACAGCCGTCATAACTGCCATAGCAGTTTCCGTACCCGTCTCACTTGCTGTTTCAACTGCATCTGCACTCTTTACAGTAATGTAGGTAAAGGATACGTTGTTACCACCGTCCTGCTCACCAGTATATCCGGTTGCCGTCACTTTATAATGCGCTCCGGGCGCAATTTCCGTAACCGTAACGGTTGCACCAACAGGTACATCTTTCAAGGTGATTTTCTGGTTATGCTTTAGTTTGAAGTTACTCAGATTAACATTGCTACCGTTTTCATCCACGGCATCAATCTGGCTCGTAATGTTCTCACCATCATTTGTAACAGTTGCCGAGAACTCAAACTCTTTGTTTGTATCTCCCAACAAACCCGTCACCTGCTTGGTGATTGTTACATCGGTCTCTTCGGAAATGGGTACATACTTTGCGTAGAATATAGTATCCTTCGTAATTGTACCTTTCTCAAAATCAAATTTATTTCCGGTACAAGCCTCGTTTGTATACCATCCGTCAAATTGGTAGGTTATCCTTCCCACCTTCTTTTTTGCCTGATACAAAGGAGTTGTTACCCACACACTTCCATTCAGGCTATCCTTATCCGGACGGCGTGCATTCTTCAGCGAAATAGCTTTATCCTTTTCTGTCTTGTAAACCGCCGAGTAATCCGCCTGTAGGTCAAAACCCGTTTTTCCTGCATCCTGAACCTTGTAGCTCACATTGATATGCACTTCATCGTGGAACTGAAGAACGCCATCCAGATGGTACTGATTTCCATATACAGGTTTAATCGGAGATGCATAATCGCCGCTTGTATACTTACTCTTTAGAGTTTCATCACCCCCCCAGTCGCCGTCTGCACCATTTTTGCCGGTATTTGCGCCATCATATACCACTACCCGATACCACTCAATCGTGTAATAAGGTGCATCTTTCGGTCTGCGTGGATCCGTCTGATAATAGTAATCCTTATACGTTCCATCTTCTTGCTTGATGGGAATCACAGGGAACTGTGCCGAATCTACAACAATTTCGGTTCCAAGCTTAGCAGCAATATCAGAACTTCCATAAATAATTCCATTTTTTTTGCTTGCAGGCTGATCTATAGCAATCGTACCAATGGCCATACCATTCCAGACGCTGTTGTGCTGTTTCGCATCCTCATAGCTGGTATCCGAATAACCCGGAATTTTTGTATATACATACAGGTTATACTTGTTGTTCTTGCTAGCCTTTACAACTGTAATATCCAATGTATCATTGTTATGGTTGTCATCATGCTCCTTAGACCATCCATACGTATGGCGAATCTTAACCTTTCCTTCGCTGTTCAGCTTTAGTGAAACAAGCTTATAGTCGTCTCCCTTTCCGTTGATGGTTTTATAAGACTTGTTATTGTAAATAAAGGTTGCATTGCCGCTTAAAACCTCCCAATAATGGTAATAACCGGGTTTGCCATTATCGCCTCTCAGTTTTATGGTCGAGCCAACCGGGACCTTCACATCGCCCTGAATACTGCTGATCGTAGCAATCCCATCATTCACATTCGGGTACTCAACGCCATCGATCTCAATGCTGACGATCTCAATGCCGTCATCATCGAAGTCTTCACTTCCCTGATCCGGATATTCCAGCGCAATCACAAAGGGGCTGAAGCTGGAGGTCTCAAAGGTCAGGGTTCCGTTGGTATAAGTAAGGACATCCAGTGTCTCCACAGTGCCATCAGCGGTCTCGTGGAGCACTTTCAGCGTGTCGGCAGTTGCACCTTCCATTTCCGGCAGAGCAGCCAGACCGGAGATGGTAACGGTAGCCTTCTGGCCCTTGGCAGGCTGCACCGTGTTGCCCTTGGCGTTCTTGGGGGAGATCTTCAGGCCCAGAATGGGCATCATTTCCCCAAAGCGGTCCTCGTGTTTCTCGTAGAACTCTTGCATGGACGTATCGCCCATGTGGTTGACGCTGAGGCTATGGGCGGCAGAAGGCAGATTTTTCACTTCCACCGGCAGGGTCGTGGTCTTCAGTTCGCCGTCCTCGTCCTCGTAGGAAGCAGAGGCCTTGGTTTCCAGATCCACAGGCACGGGGTTCTTGTCCACCAGATCCTCGTGATCCACGTCCTCTTCCTCATCGGAGCCCACGGTGCCGTCCTTCCATGCGGCGTAGACGTTCACGGTGGTGGTCTTGTCGTCCAGAATGTTGCTGGTGGGGTCGGTGAGGTTCAGGCGCACCCGGTTGCCAAACTCGTCCAGCGTGTACCAGTAGTCAAACTGCCGCAGTTCGCCCTTGGGGTCCCGGTTGGAGGAGGGGTTCTCGATGTAGCTGCTGTAGTCCGCGATGGTCTCTACCCGGGGCACAGCCTGAATAAAGTACAGGTTCCACAGAACCTCACCGTTCCGGGCCAGATACTCGCTCTCCGTCATATTGTTGATCTGTGCCTGAGCGGTAATGTCCTGCAGGTCGTTGGCGTTCAGCTCCCTCAGCCAGAAGCGGTAGACCACCATATCCTGCAGCTTTTTGATCTCGTCGCCGGAAACGACCACTTTGTCATCAGGCTTTTCCACCACGTCGTCCTCGCCGGACCACTGGGTCTCGGTGCTGGAGCTGGTGTCGGTGCTGGTGCCGTAGTCAATAACGGTACCCCACTCTGTTTCCTTAACGTTGGGGCCGCCGTCGAGGTTGTCCTCGCCACCCTCACCGTCTGCAGGACGGGTGGCTTCCTCCTCGCCAAAACCGGCAGCTTCGCCGCCGTCTACAGGCCGGGTGGCTTCCTCCTCGCCGAAACCGGCAAATTCGTCGTCAGGATAGGATGCCTCGCCGTCATCTACGGGCCGGGAGGCCTCTTGATGAACCTGAGGATCGATCAAACCCTCCGTTGCAAACACCGGCACAAGGCAGGTGCAGATGACCGCAAGCGCCAGACAAAGCGCAAAAACGCGCTTCACCAGCCTATCTTTTTTTCCGTGATGATTTTTCCGCACAGTGGAGCCCTCCCTGCATCATAGTATTTTTGGCAAAACCGGAGGAAAAGATATCCAACTTTTGTCGGTTTTCTTTCCCTTGGCAGGTTATTTTTACCAGACACATCATTATTGTAATTATAGCATGTATATCCAGTATTTTCAATAGTGAAATTTTATTTTCCCTTCCCCTTTTCAGACAAAATATTCTGCGATATACAGCACGTTATGAACCGTCGCAATATCATTGCGGGGAGTAGAACAGTCCGACTTATCCGCACGCCCGCCGCATTGTTATATCACGCAGTTTTGTGTTGTATCTTCGCAGTTTCACTCTCTATAATACATGAAACGCAGATTCCTTTCACTTTTTTTCGGGATTTTTTGAAAAAAAGTTTTCGGAGCCCTCTCAGTCTCGCAAAGCTCGACAGCGTCCGGGTTAAACCTCTCAGTCACGGGCTTCGCCGTGACAGCTCCCCTAGTAGGGGAGCCCTTGGCAGGCCGTCGCGTTTTCGGGGTCTGGCGCTTCGCTCCTTTTGGCAGTGCTGGCGTAATGTTCACCTCTGCGGCAGAAGTCGCTCTTGGAGCCGATAGGCGAAAAGATCGAAAAATGAATCTCATGCCAAGGCCTCCCCTACTAGGGGAGGTGGCATCGAGCGTCAGCGATGATGACGGAGAGGTTTTGCCCCCAGCAGCCGCTCCCGGTGGTAAACCTCTCAGTCACGGGCTTCGCCGTGACAGCTCCCCTAGTAGGGGAGCCCTTGGCAGGCCGTCGCGTTTTCGGGGTCTGGCGCTTCGCTCCTTTTGGCAGTGCTGGCGTAATGTTCGCCTCTGCGGCAGAAGTTGGTCTTGGAGCCGATAGGCGAAAAGATCGAAAAAAACGCCCCCATCACTCAAAGGAGCAATGGGGGCGCTTTACCATATTACAATGGGTTCCGCTTACTCAGCCTTGGGGGCTTCGGGAGCCTTTGCCTCCTCAGCCTTTGCGGCGGGCTCTGCCGGAGCGGCAGGAGCGGCAGCGGGCTTCGGAGCCTGCTTCACCACGGGCTTGGGGGGATTCGGATCGTCCTTCAGCGGGAAGAGGATGATGTGCTTGGGGCACTTCTGGGCGCACATGCCGCAGCCCTTGCACTTGTCGTAGTCGATGCGGGCCACGCCGTCCACAACGTGGATGGCATCGAACTTACAGGTGCGCTCGCACATGCCGCAGGCAATGCAGGAGGTGGTGCACAGCTTGTTTGCCACAGCACCCTTATCCTGATTGGAGCACATGACCACAGGCTTGCGGGGGCCGCCTGCGTCGATCATAATGACGTGCTTGGGGCAGATGTTGGCGCAGGCACCACAGCCGGTGCACTTGTCCTTGTCCACCTTGGCCACGCCGTCCACAATGTGGATGGCATCGAACTTACACACCTTGGTGCAGTCGCCCAGGCCGATGCAGGCAAAGGTACAGGTCTTGGGGCCGCCGTACAGGGTGGCAGCAGCGGCACAGGTCTGGATGCCCTTGTACTCGTAGCTGGGCTTGCAGTGCTCGGAGTTGCCCTGGCACTGGACCACAGCCTTCTTCTCCACAGCGCTTGCCTCGCCGCCCATGATCTTGGCAATGGCGGCAGCAGCCTTGGGGCCGCCGGGGGCGCACTTGTCGCAGGGAACGCCGTCCATAACAACGGCCTTTGCGTAGTCGGCACAGCCGGCGTAGCCGCAGCCGCCGCAGTTTGCACCGGCCAGGCAGGCAGAAACTTCTTCAATACGGGGGTCTTCCTCAACCGCCATGAACTTTGCGGCCAGCACCAGAACAACGGCACCGATCGCGCCCACGATGGTACAGAGGATCACAGCAGATACAATATTCATAATCCTGTTCCTCCCTTACAGCGTCACGTTGAACAGGTTTTCGACGAGACCGCCGAAGCCCATAAAGGACAGGCTGGTGATGGCTGCTGCGATCAGGGTGATGGGCAGGCCCTTGAAGGGTGCCGGGGGATCGCAGGCTTCCACACGCTTGCGCACGCCGCTGAACATGACCATGGCCAGCATAAAGCCGACACCTGCACCCACGGCACAGACCAGAGCCTCAATGTAGGCAGCGGCAAAGCCAAGGGTAGCAACGTCTGCGCCGTAGTCGTCCACGACCAGAATGGTCACGGCCAGCACGCAGCAGTTGGTGGTGATCAGGGGCAGGTAAACGCCCAGAGAATTGTACAGTGCAACAACATACTTCTTCAGGAAGATCTCGATGAACTGCACCAGCACTGCAATGACCAGGATGAACACGATGGTCTGCAGGTAGCCCAGGTCAGCGGGGTTCAGAATGAAGATCTGGATGGGGAAGGTGACAGCCGTTGCCACCAGCATAACAAAGATAACAGCGCCGGACATACCAATGGAGGAATCCAGCTTCTTGGAAACGCCCAGGAACGGGCAGATACCGTAGAACTTCACCAGCACGTAGTTGTTCACCAGGATCATGCTGAAGAAGATCGCAGCAAGTTTGACTAACATCTTATTCTGCCTCCTTCTTCAGGTTGTCGAGGTCGCAGCAGCTCTTGCGCTCGATGCGGGCATCCAGCTTGCCTTCCAACCAGACGCAGCCGGCCATCAGCACGCCGTAGCAGAAGAATGCGCCGGGAGCCTGGGTCATAATGCTCATCTTGGCCATGCTCTCGGGCAGGACCTGGAAGCCCAGCCAGGTGCCGCTGCCCAGGATCTCACGGATGGAGGCCATCAGCACCACGGTCAGGGTGTAGCCGATGCCCATGCCGATGCCGTCCAGTGCGGAATCCACCACATTGTTCTTGCAGGCAAACATCTCGGCACGGCCCAGAATGATGCAGTTGACAACGATCAGGGGCAGGAACACGCCCAGTGCGTTGTACAGGCTCTCCATGTAGGCCTGCATGAACATCTGCACGATGGTCACGAAGCCTGCAATGATGACGATGTAGCAGGGCAGATGCACCTTGCCGGGGATCACCTTGCGCAGCAGGGAGATCATGATATTGGAGCACACCAGCACGAAGGTGAAGGCGGCACCCATGCCCAGAGCGCTGGAAACTGCAGTGGTAACTGCCAGAATGGAGCAGGTACCCAGAACCAGACGCAGAACGGGGTTTTCTTTGATAATGCCGTTGGTAAGGATGCTTACCTTGGACTTATTTTCTTGTGCCATTTCTTACCAACCTCCTTTTATGCCAGCTCGTTGAAGCAGTTGATACAATCATTGATGGCAGCAAACAGAGCGGTGGACGAAATGGTTGCGCCACTGTACGCATCGAAATCCTGATTCATCACAATGTTCTTGGTGCCGTCCATGCCGTTGAACTGTGCCAGGAAGTCATCGGTGGACACATTGGAGCCAATGCCCTTGGTCTGGGTAGAAGCGTCTACCCAGATGCCGGTCTCGGCGCCGTTGGCGTCAAAGCCCATGATGACGGTCAGGATGCCGCCGTCAAAGCCCTTTTCCTCGGCCTTGATGGCAATGCCGCCGTCCGGAGCCTTTACCACGCCGGTAACATTGGCGGTGGTGTAGTCGGTCACTTCCTCCAGCGTAGCTGCGTCCGAAACAGAGGGCATCACGCTGACATAAGCAGCCAGCGTGGTGCGGCGGGTGTTCTCCTTGATAACGGGAGCGGTCATGCCGTTCACCAGAGCCAGCAGCAGGCTGACGATCAGAGAGATGACGGTCAGCACAACAATGGGCTTACCGGTGGTTTCCCAGCTGGAATTTGCAGTCTTACTCATTTGCCAGCACCCTCCTTCGCTTTCTTTGCAGGCTTCACATAGCCATACGGGGTCTGACGGGTCAGATCATTGATGTACGGGACCCACAGGTTCATGAACAGCAGTGCGAAGGACACGCCCTCGGTGTAGCTGCCCCAGTAGCGGATAGCAAAGGTAACGATGCCAAGGCACACGCCGTACACCAGCTTACCCTTCAGGGTAAAGGGGCTGGTAACGTAGTCGGTAGCCATGAACACAGCGCCGAACAGCAGGCCACCGCTCAGCACGGCAACCAGTGCGCTGTGCAGATCCTTGGTAGCGATCAGGTAGAACACGAACACGCTGCCAACGTAGGAAGCCGGGATGGCGATGCTGATGGTCTTGGTAGCCACCAGATAGATCAGACCCAGCACGATAGCCAGTGCGCAGGTCTCGCCCAGCACACCGCCGTGGATGCCCATGAACAGATCCAGCAGGCTCAGCTTGGAGGGATCTGCCACAGCCAGCGGGGTAGCCTTGGACAGCTGATCCACCGCTGCATCCGGGAACACCCACTTATTCATGGAACCGGCAAAGCTGATAAACAGCACGATACGGCCCACCAGAGCGGGGTTTGCAAAGTTCATGCCAATGCCGCCAAACAGCTGCTTGACAACAATAATTGCCACCAGATCGCCGATGATCAGCTGACCGATGGGCATACCCACGGGCACGTTCATGGCCAGAATGATGCCGGTGACCACAGCGGACAGGTCGCTGATGGGGTTTGCACGCTTCAGCAGCTTGCAGTACAGCCACTCAAAAACCACACAGGCCACCACAGAAACGGCGGTGACCAGCAGGGCACGCACGCCGAAAATGATCGCAGAGGCAACCACGCAGGGGCACAGTGCAACGATCACGTTAGCCATCAGGCTCTGGGTGGTCTCGTCACTGCGGACGTGCGGGGAAGCCGAAACAATAAGCTTCGTATCCATTACTTATTGCCTCCTTTTTTGATTTCACCAAGGTAGAACGCCTTTGCCAGACTCATCATCTGGGTAACAGGGCGCTTTGCCGGGCAGACGAAGGAGCAGCTGCCGCAGTTGAAGCAGTAGTCAGCGTGCAGCTTGCCCAGCTCCTGCACATCGCGGGCGGCGTAGGCCTGATTGACCTCCACGGGCTCCAGACCCATGGGGCAGTACTCCACGCAGCGGCCGCAGCGGATGCAGGGGTTGACCTGTGCGGGCTGTGCAGCTGCCTTGCTCAGCAGGATCAGACCGGAAGTGGTCTTGGTGGTGGGGTAGGAAAGGTTCTCCACAGCGGGGCCCATCATGGCACCGCCGGCAACCACCTTGCCCAGCTCGCCCTTGACGCCCACATAGTCCAGAATGTCCTGATAAGCGGTGCCCACGGGCACAACAACATTCTGGGGTTTTGCGCAGGCATCGCCGTCCACGGTGATGGTACGCTGGACCACCGGCATACCGGTAGCCAGATACTTGCCCAGCGTGGAAACGCTGGTCACGTTCATCACGATAGCGCCTGCATCGGCGGGCAGACCGCCGTGGGGCACCTCGCGGCCGAGGCACTTCTCGATCAGGATCAGCTCTGCGCCGGTGCCGTAGACACTGGGCAGGGGCTTTACCTCAATAGCGCTGTCGTCCTTGGTCTTTTTGCACAGCAGGTCGATGCACTCGGGCTTGTTGTTCTCAATACCAATGATGCACTTCGGGATGCCGGTATACTGCAGCACAGCCTTGATGCCGCGGATGATATCATCGCTGCACTCCAGCATCTCCTGCGTGTCGCTGGTCAGCCACACCTCGCACTCGGAGGCGTTGATCAGTAAAGTATCCACCGACTGCTTGGGCTGCAGCTTCACATCGGTGGGGAAGCCTGCGCCGCCCAGACCTACCAGACCGCACTCGCGCACGGCGGCAAGGAAGCTGGCCTTATCGGTGACTTCCGGTGCCTTGACAGCCGGGTCTACGGTCTGCTTGCCATCGGTCTTGATGACAACAGAATCGCACATACGGCCATTGGACAGACGGAAAGGTTCCACTGCAGCTACCGTACCGGAAACGCTGGAGTGGATGTTTGCGGAGACAAAGCCGCCCGCCTCACCGATCTTGGTGCCGACGAACACTTCATCGCCTTTTTTGACCAGTGCCTTGGCGGGTGCGCCAATGTGCTGGCTCATAAGGATGCGTACCTGCGCGGGCAGAGGCATCGGGATAGGTTTGCTTGCAGCAGTTGCCTTGTCATGCGGCGTATGCGCGCCAAGCGCCGCACGTTTCAGCTTGTTCAACATGGAATAAATCCCCCATTCTGCTTGAATTGCCACCCCTGCCCTCATGCGGGCGCACTGCGGCAGGGACAGCAGCTGCTTAACACAGTTATTGTATCATTTTACAGCCGGAAGTTCAACGACAACAGCACCAAAATGATGCAATTTCCTCAATTTTCTTTGCCATTTTTAACGATTAGTCGTATCTAACCAATTGTTTTTTTATTAACAACCACCAACTTCACGCAACTTTACTACCGTTTGCCTTTCTACCGGGATTATGGTATACTGTTGCTAATGACCCTGCGGAACGTCCCCTGCTCCGCATTTGAACGACCGGGCCATGCCCGCCAAGGAGGATCGGATACCATGAAAGTTCTCAAAGCTCTGCTTGCCATCTTCACGTTCTTAGCCGCCGCACTCACCTGCACGCTTCTCTTTGTGCAGGACAGAAACGCCCCCCACTATATTAAGATCTACGAGAACGAGCAGTAAGCGGTTTCTCTGACAGACAAGATCCCCCGGAAAGCGGCCCGCGCCGCCCTCCGGGGGATCTTTATGCTTTATGGTTTTTTCCTCTGTATCGGGGAACGCTCAGTTCACGTCGAACAGGCAGACCGCCTGATAGACAGTGCCGTTAGAAGTGGGAACGTATGCAACGCCGATCTTTTCTGCTAAGTTGAATGCACTGGTATCTTTGAACAGCGAATCATACTTGAAGCTGGTCTTGGAAGCGGGGTTATAATCACTGGTGATGGGACGGTAATCTTTGGTCATGCCAACCACAATCTTCACACTGCCCAGTTCAGCAGTGATCTTACGGTAATTTTCCCAGTAGGTCGTGTTATTGATCTTGTTATTGGTATACTCCAGCCAGTTCTCCAGCAGAGCCTTCGTCACTGCGCTGTACTTTGCACTGTACTCAACCTGGCCCAGACCCTTATTGGCAGCCATGTTATTCACGGTCATCACCACTTCGGGAGTACCGTCCTCCGGCATTATGCTATCCGGGTCGGTGGTGCCACCGTCGCAGGCGGTCAGCATTGCCAGTGCCAGAACACCGGCCAGAACAAGTGCCAGAACTTTTTTGAAACGTTTCATTGCAATGCCTCCTTGATTTTATTTAATCGTTATCTTCACACCCGAGCAGGAATCTTATGTAGGCAAAGGTGCGCTCCTGCCCCAGATCCCGGACCATCAGCAGCAGCTTTTCCAGCAGTGCCCTTGTTTCGGGATGGAGCAGATAGTGATCCTTGCTCTTTTCATAATACTGCCACGGGGATGCGTCGGTGTACTTGTCGCCCAGATAGATCTGGCTGGCCGCCACGCGGTCGCAGACCATCTCGCAGACATAGCGCAGGGGCATTTTCATGCCGCCCAGGCCGGATTTGTTGGTTGTGTAGTCGATCCAGTATTCCAGATGGTGCTTGTTGCGGCCCTTATGGTGGAGCCATGCCGAGGAATAGCCCCGGGCGGCGCGCTCTGCCTCGTTGGGGCTGTGGTCGCCCTGATAGTAGATGCAGCCCGGGATGAACTCGGTGGGGCTGTACTTGCTCAGGTCATGGGTCAGGCCCTGCTGATAAAGGCCGCATTCAAAGCAATACTTCATCACCAACAGTTTATGTCGGGTGATGGTCTCAAAGTGTCCCTTGATGTTCATTGGAGGGTACCTCCCCGGAATCTTACCGTTACCCTGCCCTCTTTCAACCTGCGCAGATCGTCGCTCTCCGAAAAATCCTCCCGGTCGCGGGTCAGGTTGGGGTTGTAGTAGGGGTCATCCAGAATGTTTTCCTTGCCGTGGATGGTGTAGAGCCGCTGCTGTTCCGCCGCAAAGCGGGCAGCCTTGACGGGGTCTTTTTCATCCCCGCCCCGGCTCTTGCTCTCATAGTGGATGAGCTCGGCGTAGGGGGTCCAGGCAATGCGGTAGCCCGCATCCCGCACCCGCAGGCAGAAGTCCACATCGTTGAAGGCCACGGCGAACTGCTCGTCCAGCCCGTGCATCTCGTCATAGACGGCGGTCTTTACCAGCAGGCAGGCACCGGTCACGCCGGAGAAGTCCTGCACGGTGGCGGCGCGGAACATGTAGCCGCTGCCGCCCTTCTTCTTATACTTGTGGCTGTGGCCCGCGTAGCCGCCCAGACCCGTCACGATCCCTGCGTGCTGGATGGTCTCATCCGGGTACCAGAGCATGGCACCGCAGATCGCCGCACCGCCGGGGTGGGCGCACTGCCGGAGCAGCTCCGTGAGCCAGTCGCCGTTTACCACTTCCACATCGTTGTTGAGCAGCAGCAGGTAGTCGCCCTCTGCCGCTTTCCGGCCAAAGTTGTTGATGGCCGAGAAGTTGAAGCCCTTGCCCGGGTAGGTGACCACCTTCAGGCCATCGTACCGCTGCCGGGCCTTCTCGTAATAGGCAAAGGTGGCCGGGTCTGTGGAGTTGTTCTCAATGACGATGACCTCGAACCGGTCCCAGGTGGTCTTTTTCCAGATGCTCTGCAGGCACTTTTCCAGATCCTCGGTGTGATCCTTGTTGGGGATGAGGATGCTCACCTTCGGCTCCCCCACAATGTCCCACCTGACCCGATAGGTGCTGGGGTACAGGCCATCCTCTATGGTACCGGTGCGGCCGGTGCGCTCCAGATGGTCGGCCAGCGCCTTTTTTGCCGCTTTGGCAACGTAGGGCTTGGCATCGGTGCCGCCGGAGGTCGAGCCTTCGTGCACCCGCCAGTAGTAGAGCACCTGCGGCACATGGGCCGCGCCGCCCACCTGCTCAATGAGCCGGAGGAAAAGGTCGTGGTCCTGACTGCCATCACATTCGGGGCGTTCCCCGCCCACCTGCTCGAACAGCTCCCGCCGGAACACGGCCAGATGGCAGATGTAGTTGCAGCAGAGCAGATAATCCGGGGCGTAATCGGGCTTGAAGTGGGCCACCAGCGGCTTTTCGATCTTTTTGGTGAAGAGGGCCTCGTCGCTGTACAGGAAGCCGTCCGGCTCCCCTGCCTCACGCAGCTGCCGGATCGCCTGACCCATGGTGTACATGGCGTGGGGTGCAAGGATGTCATCGTGGTCGGCCAGCGCCAGATATTCCCCCGATGCCAGTTCAGCGGCGGCGTTGGTGTTGGCCGCAATGCCCTTGTTTTCGATCTTTTTGTATACGATGTGTTGATATTTCGCCTGATATTCCCTTACGATATCCCCCACACTGCTGTGGGCGGCATCGGAGGCATCCGCCAGGCAGAGCTCACCATTGGGGGCGGTCTGGTTCACGAAGGAATCCAGAAACTGCCGCAGAAACACCTCAGGAGTATTATACAACGGTGTCAACACGGAAATCGTCGAAAGTTGGCAGTTTTCAAAATTTTTTCCTGCCATTTCGGCTCTCTGGGCTTCCAGCACCTTTTTGGCGGGCAGGTAGCGGGCCTTTTTGCCAAAGCACCGCCGCCTGACAAAGCCCGCGCCCCGGGCCAGCATGGTGCCCAAGCCCTCGTCCTTTGTCAGCTGGACCGCATAGCCTGCCAGCTCTCTGGCACGTTTCAATCGCACATTCATGGCTCAGGCCTCGCCGCGCTGGGTGGCCTTGTAGGCCGCGCAGACTGTCTCGGTATCGCCGTTCATTTTCAGGTGGCCGTGGCTCAGCCA
>OJQZ01000201.1_pt1 | contig 59298 bp, 53 predicted proteins | sample 1599071 | NCBI WGS metagenome assembly OJQZ01 (sample SAMN03922525, study PRJEB24848) | human gut metagenome | isolation source: stool sample | host: Homo sapiens | place: Germany | collected 2010-05
GCGAGATAGCTTTTGAATTTTGTTACCATATTATATTGATTTATAATGAATACGGCAACAATATAATAGAATATATCGGGCATTATACGCAGTTGCCTAATGGATGGACTGTTGCACCTATGCAAGTACTATGCTCTTTGGTTGATGGTGATAAGCAAAAAGGAATAGAACGAATAAATCTTGATGTCAAATATTTGCGTGGTGAGCGTGATGCCAAAACTTTGACTTCTGGAAAATATGTTACTGCAAATTCACTTTTGATTTTAGTAGATGGCGAGAACTCTGGTGAGGTATTTAGGACTTCGATTGACGGCTATCAAGGTAGTACTTTCAAACAGTTGCTTATCAACGAAAATATGAACGAAGAATATGTACTACAAGCAATCAACTTGCATAGGAAAGTCTTGCGAGAAAGTAAGGTTGGTTCTGCTATTCCCCACTTGAACAAGAAACTATTCAAAGCAATAGAAATTCCTATTCCACCTTACAAAGAACAACAAAGGATTATAAAGGCTATAACCAAGGCTTTTATGTCTTTAGATTTAATAATGGAGAGTTTATAGGCTCTCCATTATTAAATCTAATTGTGTAAAGATTCCATGGATTGCATGAATAATTCGCTTTTGTTCTGCCTTCGATGGTATTGGTATCTCTAATTTTGAGTATTCAGAAATCCAATATCGTTTATGGGTGTCACCTACCAATTTGGTTATGCTCATAAACATTGCCACATAATCAACTTCAATGTCCTTATGTACTTTTAGAATCTTCATTGCAGATGACTTTACCTTAAAAGGGAAATCAACTAGTTTCGAATCAGTTGTAAAATCATCAAAGATTATACAAGGAAGATTCGAGTATATACCAGTAGCCTCGTTAGTGTAACCAATAATAAATGATTTACCGGCTGTCAGAACTGGGGTTGAATAAGAGTCATCATAAGCTGTCGATTCTACAATATAAGCTGTAGACTGTTCATAACCTATAATTTGGTCAAGCCTACAAAACGTCCATCCATCAGGCAACTGCGTATAATGCCCGTTATCACAAGGTGTAAAGTCGGGATTTATACGTTTCAACAATTCGATAGCAGGTTCATCGTTTGGGTCTTGCGGCACAAGTTTTCCGTGAATGGCAAGATCAAGAATCTTGCTCTTGGTTTGCTTTATGATGGTTTGCAAATTTACTTTGCTATGTTCTATTTGGTCGATTAAAGCAAACAATTTCTCTATTTCCATTACAATGCGCTGTTGCTCACTAAGAGGTGGTAAAGGAAAAGCCATTTGTTCTAAACTGTATTTTGGTAATCCTTCACGACCACTACCCGTAATCTTCATAGATTTAGCGAAGTATGAAGATAAAACTAGCGCATGGAAATATTCAGGTTCAACTAAAACAGAACGCATAATACAAACGTGTTGACTAACATTACCACAATTAAAATCAGCAGGAACTACAGCGCATCTTCCCAATGAACCACCAGTAATATTCAACAACAAGTCGTTAGCAAGTACCTCCGTACCTTTCATCTTCTGATGAACTTCTTCGGAAATATATTTGATATCATCATAAACAAGCCTGTCATTATATACATTTTGCGAGCGGAAAAAAGGGATCCCGTTCGCAGAATAGTTACTTCCCCTTGGCGTGCTACCGGAACCTATCTTTGAGCATATTTCTTCAATCGTTGTCCACACCCATGAATTCGGTATTTCAAACGGCACGTTCTCATAATGTGGCATATACCATTTTATATACGGCTTGTTTGCTCAGCCCCAATAAAGTTGCAACCTCCTTGAATGATAGATATTCTTTATCCTTGAAATAGGATATGGGTTGTTCACTGATTACCGTTTGGACTTTGGTTTCTATTTCTTGTATTCTCTTCTGCCGCACCGCTTCTTTATATGCAAGATTATTGCACCGATGAGAACAGAAGCGTGTCGTTAACTTTTGGGCATAGAATGTTGTGCCACACCATTCACATACCTTCTTGATTTTCATTTTACTTGTTGCCATATTCGTTACTTTTAGAGGTTTATTTCTCTTGTAATTTCTCCATTTTGTTCAACTATCGTAAATCATAGTCAACCATAGTAAACTTTCTCCACGACCTTTCCGACCTAAAATCGGAGAGTAACAAGCGAGCAACAAATACGGTACAAAAATGAGCTGAAAAAGCCCTATAAACGATAACCATCGCTTATAAGGCTAAAAAGAAAGGCGCTCAAAATGAACGCCTTAATAATCGTTGATGATAGATGCTAATTGTTGGTAACCACCACTTACTTTCCGATGCAGTTTGTCAAGAACTTTCCAATTCACTTTTACAGAATCTCATACATTCTTGATTATTAATGTATTAGAAAGTAGTTTTGGCACGTGCGATAGCTGATTTTGGCACGCGCGTGCCAAATCGCGTGCCAGCGATTTTGGAGTAATTCTGCATGTCAGCCAGTTTTTGGCTAAATACCCCCTTTTACTTCCCAATACAATATTCGTTGTATTTTCCAATTCACTATTTTGAGAATTTTCTAACTATTTGATTATAAATATACTCAAAGGTTTAATTGGCACGTGCAATTTCTTTTCTTGGCACGCGCGTGCCATTTTGCGTGCATCGATTCTGCCACTTGTCCTCCAGACCCCTGTTTTACAGTAATTCTGTTCGGGTTAAAAGAAAAAACATGTCTTATGCTAACGATGCAAAACGGAGTTGACGCGTGCCAAAATAACAACCTTTTCCGGTTAACTTTTGCGTCTGTTTCCGTGTTTTTCTGCAAGGACAATATATTTTTCATCTTTTACCGTTAATTGTAATCATCACATTGCATTTTTCTACCTGTTTCTCCTTCTATGCTCACAAAAATGAATAAGAACAAGAAGGTTTGGATATATAGACAAAGGACTGGTCTGGTCCGTATGTCTACTCAGATCTTTCCAATGGAGAGCTTCTTTTTCTTTTAACCCGAACCATTCTTGTCTGTTTGCTGTCGTCACGCCTGAAGTTCGCATTCTTGGTGAAACGCTTTTCATCGCCACCTTCTACGTTATTGAACATCCTCTTCTAGCCTTTCAGAATCCTAGTGTACGTCTTTTGCAACTTCTGCAGATGTAGGTGAACTGCTTCATGCTTGTTGTATGCCACTATACTGGTTCTGTTGACTCACCTTGTGAACTCGACAATGCCACTTCTTTTTCCGTCGCGAAGCTACTGCCAGCACATGGGACGATCACTCTCTGCCAATACCATCCTTCAGAATCTTCCTTATTTTGATGTGCAGGCCATAAAAATACGAGTATTCATTGCCTGGTCATGGCTTGCCCCTGTTTACTGTCAGTTATTGTTGCGCGTAAAAATTGAAGTTTAACATTAATCGATCACAATCATGAGACAGAATTCAGTTCAGATCAGTGGCTTTGTTTGCAAGCCAGAAGTACGTCAGTTCGCTAACAGCGCAGTATGCCGTTTCAACCTCGGAATCTCTCGCATCGAGAAGAAAGGCGAAGAGTCAGTCACCAACAACGCTTACCTTCCGGTTGAAGTTTGGAAGGCAGATGCTTCAGATCTCGCTTCTCTTACCAAGGGTGCAAACGTTGAGCTCGCAGGCTGGCTCAAGGCTGACAGCTACACAGACAAGGATGGTCAGTCGCACAACAGGGTAGTGCTGGCTGTAAGCAGCTTCTCCATCGTACAGAAAGATACGGAGGACAGCGGCGATTAAGCCGCTCCTTCATATCCAAACCAAGGCACCTTCGGGTGTCTTTTATTTTTGTTCGCATATTATTCTCCTCTTTTTTCAGGTTGAGTGTTTTTCTTTTAACCAGAGAAAAGGCTCTGCACATAGACTACTTTCCAGGCTTGAAACAAGTATGCTGCAAAGGTATGAGTTATCCTTTGCCAGCTGCAAGGTCAAGCTCTGTCTGGATAAAAATCTCCACACCTTCAGGTAGTATTTTGATGCAGAACCTTGCGCTGTCAGGCATAACACCTTTGGGTAGCACCATATTGTTTAACCCAAGCCCGGAAGTAGATCTTCTACAGAAGGGAAGTAAATAACTTACCATTATGGCAATCAAAACAAAAGCTGCTCATGACCTCCTGAAAGCGACAAAGGTGTCCGAGGTCGAAATGGTCTATAAGTCTAAGAGTTCGGAAAAACCACGTCTGACCTCAAGTGCTGACATCTATAAGGCTCTTATTGATGTTTGGGATATGGGACAGATTGAATATCGTGAGAGTGCAAAGCTGGTGCTTCTCAATTCAGCAATGAGATGTCTGGGTATTATCACTATTTCTGAAGGAGGTCTGCGTGAGACAAGTGTAGATGTCCGTATGGTCATGCAGGCGGCTCTTCTTGCTAATGCTTCGGTTCTTTGTCTTGCTCATAATCATCCATCAGGAAACACCCGACCAAGTGCCGAAGATGACCGTCTTACCGAAAGACTCAAGAAAGCCTGTGATGTCCTCGGTATAACACTGGTTGACCACATCGTAGTTACTGGCAATGCCTACTACAGTTACAATGATGAAGGTCGTTTGTAGTTCAGCTGGTGCGGTCTCAGAGCCGCACCTTCCTTTTTGTATTCAGAACCGGTAACAGCCAGGATTCTGTGTTCCTGTTTTAGACTGTCCAGAGTCCATCGCATCCATTTTGTCCATTTTCATCCATTTCGCTCTTCGAAACCTGGATCTGTGCGATTCCATCGATGACCTTCTTCCGTCGTACCCTGAACCTTCTACTACACTGTCTGACCTTGTTGACCTTTCCTGTTTGAGACGGCTTGCCCCATGACCGGGCTCCGGAATGTCTTGCGATGGCTTGAGCATGGCTGATGCGACAATGCCATTTAGGGCTCTGTCCGTGTTCTGACGGATGATCCACATATAGTGACTGTTTCTGTTTCCTGCGAATCTGTCAGTCACTGACCATTTATTGATGCAAAGGTATTTCCGTCCTTCCTCAGACTGTCAAGAGCAAGCAGGTCTTCATGGAAATCTCCACACTGGGGTAGTATTTCCATTACGTCACTTGACAGACTGAACGGACGACGCTGGTGCGGCATCATAAATTGTTTCAGTAACCTTAATACAGAATCGCAATATGGAAACACAACTCAATTCAGTCACATTAAGAGGAATCATCGGTTCCGTCAGGACACAGGATGTACAGGGCCACAAGATGGCACACTTCACAGTTGCAACCAACTATGCCTACAAGCTTGCTTCTGGCGAAGCTTGCATCGAGACCACCTGGAGCTCGGTCGTATTCTGGGGCAAGGCAGACTCAAAGGTCATTGACCAGATTCAGAAAGGTCAGTCTGTCGAGGTCACAGGTCGCATCCGCACCCAGCGTTACACAGCTGCCGACGGTTCAGAACGCAGTACAACGGAGATCCTTGCCAGAGATGTCAGAATCATCGAAGGTCATCTCCTTATGGAATCAGCCCTGTAGGATCCAGGACCGGCTCATCAGAAGCCGGCCGCCTACAGCGGTTTCTTACTTGCTTGCTTTTGCCTCCCCTGTCTGGGGAGGTTTCTCTTTGCAACAACCGTATGGTTCATGATTGTTGTATGCCTGCAGAGTATTTCTCTTTTAACCAGAGATGATCATCTCTACCTTGTGCGTCCTCCGGAATTGGTTCATATTGTTCTGCAAAGTTAATCGGTCATTCCTGTCAGTCAATTCAGACAGGGTCCATGGGACTGCGAACAATCTTCCTTCCTTCAGAAGAGTATTCTTCGCCTCTGTTTTGCCTTAGCGTCATTCCCTGACTTTTCAAAGCAGAAAAATATTTCATTCCCGAGGCCGAAAGGCAGAAAAGAAGGGAAGAGAATAAACTTCTGAATTATGGCAAACATCGCAACAACAACTTTCAAGGTCCTGGGTTCACGCAAGGCAGTGAATGACCTTTGGGCGACTCTCCAGCAGATGGAGGTCAACAGTAAGAACATCTGGCTCGGTGACTTGGCAAAGCACTATGGCATCGACTATGAGGCTAAGCACATCATGGTTCGTGGCAGTATCTACTGGGCAGAGTATGAGGAAGACCCATCCAACGACTACTATCTCCTGTCCTTTGAGACCGAGAGCGCATGGAGTGAGCCTAACGAGATATTTGAAGAGATAAGCCACCTTCTTTGGGATGAGCTCGAAATCAACTACCGAGTGACCGAGTGCGGTTGTGAGGTGTTCCATGTCCATCAGGAATCTGTCTATGATTTCTTCCCTGAAGAGTGTTGCGTCAGTTCCTACGGAGAGCCTTTTGAAGAGGCTTGTGAGGATGTCTTCGAGACCATCGGTGATGCCATCAGCGAGTGGTGCACAAAGATGGGAATAGAGCAGGGAGAGCGTACCAATGATGAAATGGTAGACTTCATCAACTCCTATGAGTACGAGGACTGCGACACTTACTTCTATATCAATCCGTTCACATTTGATTAACAAACCCGAAGGTTGGCTGTCCATGACGACAGCCGCCTTCACAAAATCATAATGACTATGACTGCATTAGAGCAAAACCGCCTTATGACTCCAGAGTTGGAGCAGGCTTTGAGTAATTCACCTTTGTATTCGCAGGACGACAAGCAGAAGGATGCTGTCTGTCATGCAATCTTCAGCATCGGTAATGTTAGATGGTATGTCCTGGAAGGGGAGAAGGAGAGTGAAGATTTCACTATGTTTGGAATCGTTGCCGGTCTCCAGGCAACCGAATATGGCTACATGTCTCTCAATGAGATGGCAGGAGTAACCCTTGATGCCAGGAGCTACGGGCTCGGAATCATGACCGTTGAACAGGATAAGGAGTTCGAGCCTTGCAAACTGGCAGACATCCAGGACGGAGAGCTGCAGAGGTTCCTGTCTGAGATGTATGACTAAGATGGAAGCCGTGGAGAAATCCGCGGCTTTTCCTTCTGTGGATCAGGAAAAGCCGTGATCTGGTTTTAATCAACAGGACAGTAGTCCCATGAATAGCTTGCATACATGGTGTCATGCACGCCCTCCTGGATCAACTTTTCTATCCCTGCCATGTCCATCTCCTCGTCATCATTGGCGAGAAGATAGCTTGTCATGTTCTCCTTCGTTGTAAAGATGTGTGGTTCTTCCTCAGTCATGAGGAGAATGAGTTTGTTTTCAGTGCTCATTTTCAGTAATGTTTATTGCTGCAAATGTGAGCAATCAAGGTTTAATTTGCAAGTACCCAAACGTTTATAAACGATTAAGTGATCGTTCGGCCTGTTTTAATCTTCGCCCACACCTGACACTCTGGCTATGGAGGTTTGCATAGAGTCATGATGTAAGGTCACACAGGTTGTGTTGACTTTACATTACGACACAATGCTTCACCGGAGCGACATGAAGACACTTCCGATAGTCAGAGACTTCATTTGTGTCACTCTGATCCATGGCCTTCGCATCTTGTCCCACCCTGAATTGAGGTTTTCCCGAGTTTTAGAATACTAATTATATTAGGATTCGCGTGCGCGTAAAACTCTTTACTCGCAAAATGGCTCATGGTTATAAACTTCGTCTTTCTCTTTTAACCAGAAGATGACTCTCTGTTTCTGGCCTTGGGAATTGTGCATATTGTTCTGCAAAATAACTCGTTCCTCACAAACCGTCAAATCCGACTGTCGGCCTGAAGGCTGAAAACAATCTTCCTTCCCTGAAGTGAAGAGTATTCTTTTCCTCGTATTTGTCTCAATGGTTCGTCACTTCCTGCTCAAAGCAGAAAAATATTTCAATCCCTGGCCGAAAGGCCGAAAAGAAGGGAAGAAAAATAAGTTCAGCTATGAGACAGACAGACCCAAACATACAGAAGCAGCTTGACAAGCCTATTACATGGTTCTTCAAGTATTTCCCCGTACGTATCAAGAACGTGAGCTTTGCAGACTTGGTTGCTCGCAAGCTTGTCTATGACTTCAAGGATGGCGACGAACTCAGCGTGAAGATGGTGGCTGAAGAGACTGCAATCCAAATGAAGGACAAGTATGGGGACAAGTGCTCAAACATAGTGTTCTCATGTGTTCCGGCATCATCAGCCGTGAAGAATGAGATTCGCTATAAGAAGTTCTGCAGCAAGGTATGTGAACTCTGCGGCTGCATCAACGGATATGACCATGTCAAGGTCGTGGGTGAACGTCTTTCAGTTCATGAGAACCGCGGCAAGGAGAAGGAAATCCGTAAGGTCAACATAGTTGAGTTTGACAAGGAGTGGTTCAAGGGAAGGGAAGTGATATGCTTTGATGACATCATCACAAAAGGTCATTCCTATGCGAACTACGCAAATCAGTTGGAATCATTGGGAGCAAGTGTACTTGGAGGTATGTTCCTCGCTCGCACCCATTATAACGTAAATAACTATTGAATATGGATCCAAAATTCAGCGAGGCAGCTACGGCTGCCTTTACGGGTCATCGTTTCTTCGATTTCTCGCGTAAAGAGGAGATCAAGGCACGGCTTACGGCAAGTGTCCTGGATGCCTACGAACATGGTATTACCAGGTTCATGACCGGCATGGCCGTTGGCTTTGACATGCTGGCAGCCGAGGTGGTGCTGTCAATGAAGGGTCTCTGTCCTGGTATAAAGCTCATGGCAGTTGTCCCTTATTCAGGTCAGGCTGAGAGGTTCAGTGACTACAATCATCGTCGTTACGATGCTCTATTGGCCCAAGCAGATGAGACGATCGTACTCAGTGACCAGTACTATACCAGATGCTTTCTGGAGCGTGACCGCTTCATGGTTGAGCATTCGTCAATGCTCATTGCCTGCTATGACGGTAGGGAGAAGGGTGGTACGTTCTGGACTGTCCGGCTGGCTGAGAGTCTGGCACGGAGGGTAGTAAATGTATATTAACCAATAACCGCTTTGTATGGATGATCTATTAAGTATCATCCTGTTTGTGGTTCTATTTTTTGTTCTGAAACCAGTTGTCAAGGCCATCTTCCGTGGCTTTGGCAGCTCAGATCATTATAGAGACCGCTAAACAGGAGTAGAGTCGTATACACCTATCTGGGTTGAAACCATTGCCGCACCTGCAGTTTTGTACGGTGCAGGATTCTTGTTGTCATTTGTTTAGTGGTGCTGATGAAGAAAAAGGGTCAGGAATGATCCTGGCCCTGTCCTAGGTTTTACATTAATGAAGGCAAATCCATGAAGGACTCACTCAACATGTTTCGTCAACAAATATAATATATTACTTAGAGAACCATGAGGATTCGATTATAAACTAATTATATAGGCGTGTACTTTATCTTTTGGTAACCAATGTATGATTGCCTTTCCTGGGCCACCCATTTTTGTGTCGATATATGCTTGAAATTCATTCATAAGATCATTGTATTTTGTAATCTTAATGTCTCCATATAATAATGATTGGTGGTTGGTGCCATCAAAAATCGTTACTGGACTCTGAACTGGAATGAGGAGTTTGCCCAAGCATTTGAGAAGGAAAGCCTGCATGTAATTTGGCGTGAATTTTCCACTATGAACAAAACGATTTGACCACTTGTTTATTCTCACAATAATGTTTTGATCAACAGGGAATGCTATTTTCCATGTTGATTTGTCATTTTTAGCTTCAATGAATTCCCATGCTATTTGAGTGAATTTGTGGATGCTCTCTCCTGTGTTAGCATTACATATATCACGATAACCGATTATGTTTTTCCCGATAATCTCAATGAACTGTCTAATCTGGAAAATAACATTTGGCTTTAAATCTCGTAGATAGATGTTTGCAATATCAGGAGCCTCTTCGATGAAAAGTAGTTCCGTAGCAGCACTAAAAATGTCTCTTGTCATTAATTCATAACTAGAGTGTATGTGAGGCGTAAATACAGTTCCGGCTCTATTTTTCAGGGTTTCTAAGGAACAAATGGTATAATCCATTTCTGAACCTAGGAACAAAAGTTCATGCTCATATCTGTCAATATTTGATTGGTTCATGACAGATTTGAGGTGATTAACATATTCTCTCAATATGTATGTCTTGTATCTGAAATGAGAAATGAGATTAGTTTGACTTTGTATTGCTTTCAAAGGCAAGAGAATAGGAATCATAGTCTCTTCTTTGTATGGCTTCGGTGGTAAGACACTATTAGCATAATTCAAAAACCAATCTAAAAAGTCAAAAACCTTCTTCTTGAATGATTCGCGAGCTTTTTTGGTTTTAGGGTGATTACGGTATTTGAATGCTTTTTTCCATTCGTCCATCACCAGTATGTTTATCGAGCCTGCTCCGGTGTTGATTGTCTTGAAAGTGGCCATGGTTCTATATTGATTATTATTGAGTTCTTTTCTTGATAGGTCCTTGATGTCTGCCTCTGTTGAGTTGTACACCATGGCGATTGAGTACACGGAAGACACTGGTTCTGCTCTTGTAGCCACTTACCTTCCAGATGTCGTCGATGGAGTGACCGGAGTTGTACATATTGACCACGGTCTTCTCCCTGTCGAGCTTCAGTCCAGCTTTCAATGTCTTTGGATGTGTCTCCTTGCGAAGTCTTAGGACTCGACCTTCGCTACGTCTTAGCGACATTACTTCTGAAGATAATTTTCCTATTGAGGTGAGAACGTCACCGACAGTTGTCTGGGTGAACAGCTCGCCTCGAGTGTCTATCTTGTCTTCTAGGCTGACAAGTCTGATGTCGTATTGCTGACAGAGATCCAGGAAGGCACCGAGTTCACGGATGCCTCTTAAAGCATGACTAAGTTTTGTTATAACGATGGTGTCATGCTTCTCCAACTTGGTAAGCATCTTTCGCCATTCAGGACGGAGTTTTTCTTGTATGCCTTCTTCTAGGATGATAATATCACATCCGAAGTTCTTCATCCAGCTTAAAGCTTCTTCCTTGTTCTCCAGAGCCTTGCTTTGGAAGATATATCCGATTCTTGCCATGATATAGTTGGTATTTTGCCGCAAAGGTATTCATTTTTTGTCACGTAACAATGGTACTGTTCTTCTTTTATGTTTATTTAAATGAATTGGTACTTATAAAGTTAAACTCCAAATATCAAAAAATGGTACTTTTGGTATTGTCAGTAAAATAAGGTTAAAGTGCCAAAGCTATTGGCGAAGATTAGAAATAAAACCATATATTTGCACCCTGAAAACATAATATAAATGATTATAAATGAACTATTTGGAACAAATTGGACTGTTTGGTCTGGATTGGTCCTCTTGTGTCACAAAGGGTGTGCTCGATAGTACCAAAATTAAGACAAAACTATTGATCGTTACTTCATTCGTAAGTACCGTTCTGCTGTCATGTTCAGTTGACAATGAATACAATTTCAAGAATGCTGAAGAAGCCATATCTAAGTACCAAAGCTATGCTTCTGAATTACATGAAAAGTCTTCATGTACTACGGTTGAACTTATTGATGGAATCTGTCATTGGCAGGAATTGAGTGACACTGTCTATAACTATATCTCCAGGGATTCCTTGTTTGCTGCTCATGCACATCTGTCATCAAACTTTGCAGTAACAGGGGACTCAATAAGAACTTGCCTTTTACGGCTTTCTGATTCTATGGATAGATCATATAGTGACATTCTGCTGATCAAGGATAGGACTAACCCTTTCCGTAATGATACGACTCTTTTGCTTGCAAGCGTAGATGCTCTTTCGTTTTATGATTCTTTCGGAAACATCAACCTTAGGCAGAAGGATAGGGATGAGTCTATTTCTTCATATCGGGAATACCTTGCTGCCGTTGTGTCTGAAGGAATCCATACCAACGATGAGTTGTACAGATTTATAAAGCTTGAAGATGTTCTCTTCAGAGGCTTTCTTGAACATTTGTCTGAGTATGGCGAACAATCCCTATCAGACATTACCTCTGATACAGAATCAATCTGCCGGCAGATATATGAATCTGCAAATTCAGGCGAGTTGAATTCAAAAGAAGTTATGGTAATGCTGGCAGTCAGGACAAACCGCAGGCTAATTCAGAATGCACAGGTGTGCATAGAAGACATACGGAAGGGAAGGGTAAAGACCGATGCCATGCTTGCTGCATATCAGTGGATGATAATACAGCCCTTCGTTACCATGGATGGTTTTTCTGTGGCATTGCTAACCGATCAGCAAAAGGAACAGCTTGCAACTATTGCCAGCGAGTTCCAACAATCACTTCTATCCTCGAAACATGATGATGCCACAATCAAGCTTATGAAAGAAGAGCTTCCAAAGCAGATACTCAAACTCTATATATCTTCATTATGACACGTAACGCCATTGATAATTTCCGTTCCCTGGCACCGCTACTACTGCCAGAACTCATTGATCTCAATCGTCTGGAATCGATTGATGACTATGATGACTTTGCTATGATGACCTTCACATTGGCAGAGCCTATGTCCATTGAGGAGGTCATGGATTGTCTGGAGGATCAGATGGAACTGACCATACTCTATCACATGGTAACCTCCGATGCCACTGATGCAGGTCAGCATTGTTGTGCATATTCCAACCCTTCATTTGAGCATATGTACAAGATAAATGCTCAGACTCAGGAGGATGGTCTGGCACATACCCTATACGTCTATGTCTATGATTCCCTTGAAGTGATGCTGGAGTCTCTGAAGGATGACATGGAACAGCATTCGCATATAGGTCATTTCAAGACCAAATTGGAGATGTCACGTTTCATAGCAGATTTCATGTAATGCCACTGATGAACGAACCGATTTACCAGCTCCTTGTGGCAAACATACGTCGTTACTCTGTGTGGCTTACAGTTGCTGATGCCAATGGTCTTCAGCCAAGTTTGAACTGCCCAGGAGGTGACTGCGTCATGGGCATAGTGCCATGCCTTATGCTTGCAGTGGACATTCCACGTGGCAACCATCAGCGTGGTCAGCTCCTCAGTATTCCAAGGTACCAGCTTCATCAGGCAGCACGAATGATTGCCGCAGAAGACCCTGGTTTCAGAAAGAGACTTGCCACTCTTGAAATTGACAGGCATGATGTGGAGAGGATTATACAGAAGGCTTCCTATGGACTCATCAAGCCGCAGCTTTCTGATGACTGGCTTTCTTCTCCCTTCTTTTTCAAATAGACATATGTATAACTCATAAATATCCCTTCAACAATGATGATTCTACTGAAGATCTTTCAGCTGATATATCCTCTCGCGATTCTACTTGTGCCAATCATTTGCTACAAGACAAAGTTCAGATTTCCCAAGAAGTTCTACCGTAGCATGGCCTTTTCTCCTGCCGTAAGAAGAACATACATGGTGGCATTGGCAGTCATGGTACTGCTGTTCAATTTCACGTTCACCCGAACTGATGGCGTTGGCTGGTGGCTACTGCCTGGGTTCATCTATGGACTTATACTTCTTCGCGACTCCTTCACGTCTGCCACGCTCCGTTGGCTCCATGAAGACCGCATTATACAATGCTTCTGGTATGCTCTCATCATGTTTACGATGATTGTACCGGAGCTCTACACTCTGACTGTATCTCTTGCCTTGACAATGTTGGCAGCAATGTTCTATCCTTCACGCAGGCTGCTGAGAATGGTAGAACATCCTGACCTTTACCCGGAGTTCCAAGGAACGGAGAAAGAAATTTTAGACTACTACTATTGATTTCAATGCCGTCTGCGGTTGGCAGTCCTCGACCCATAACTGTCACAGAAGTGATGGCATATCTCACTTTTAACAGTAATAACTCATGACTAAGAAGAAAACAAAAGTTCAGGAGCCTCAGTGCCCTGACTATATCCACTCTCTGCCAAAGGAACTGGCAGACCTACTTCACCAGAGACAGGAGGATCGATTCTCAAAGTTCGAGGCCTTCCGCTACCTTATCGAGAAACAGAGCATCCGCAGCCTCGATGAACCGGAAAACAAGCTGGTCCCATTCACTGTAACCATTACACAGCTATCCATCGAATGGAAGTGGCATCGTCATACTGTCACTGCCTTCCTCGATGACCTGCAGGTTCTCGACGTTCTTAACGTGGAGAAGAGCCGCGAGGGTTTCAACATCTGTTTCACCAAACTCTCTTTCCCTTCTGTCGCATAGTGCGGCCTTCGTCGCTCAGACTGCTGCTCGACTCTGGCCGTTTTTGCCCTCTCAGATTCCTTTGATCAGAAATCCGTTCGATGCTTTGAAATGTCCTTTGGGGCAGACTTCATTTTTAGGCGCGGGCTTGCCCGTTTTGCCATAAAAGGAGGGGAGTGGGTAACCTATTACCCTTTCGCCTGTCAGACGAAAGGAGAAGTGCCAACCAAGGGCAGCAAGCTGGGCACAGGAAGAAAGAGTTTCTTTTTAAGAAAACCACTATGGGTAATTCAAAACAATCAGTGCATTTTGAAGCCAGGAAGGGCTTCACTACTGCACAGAGCAATGAACATTTCCGTGCATGGACGGAAAAGGGATGGAACAATGCGACTGACTTGACGAGGATTGACCGTTCCCGTCTGCACCTGAATTTCGAGGTGGAAAAGGGAGGATCAATCGGTCCGATGCAGTCTTCTGTCTCGATTCCACAACGAATCAAGACCATGTTGGATGCTCGCGGAATTCCTGATCCTAACGAAGGACTGGAAGAACCACGTTACAGGACTGTGGTAGATTTCATCATAACTGGATCTCATGACCAGCTCTGTAAGCTGGCATTCGGAGACCAGGAGATTGACTATTCCTATGGCACAAAAAACGAGAATAACTCCGATGATGCCAAAACCCTTAACAGTAATGTCATCAGAAAACCTGAGATAGAGCAGTGGGCAGTGGACATGTACAATGTACTTGCACGCAGGTATGGAGAAGAGAATATAATATCGTTTGTTGTACATCTCGACGAGACCACACCGCATATACATGCCAATCTCCTGCCTATCACTGATGACGGCAAGCTGTCTTTCAAGAAGGTTTTCTGTGGTGCTGACAAGTATGAATACAGGCTTCGAACTTTAGCACTTCATGATGAATTTGCCAAGGTTAACGAGAAGTGGGGCCTTGACCGTGGAGACAGCATCGAGAAGACTCATGCTAAGTACCGTCCTACTGAACAGTACAGACGAGAACTGTCCTCTGAATGTAGTACACTTGAGAAGGAGGTATCTGACAAGATTGCCACTCTCAATGATCTTTATCAGGACATCAGACTGGCAGAGAGAAGAATCAAGGGACTTCAGACCATGATACAAAACCTTGAAGCCAGCCGTGACGTTGTTGTACAGGAGATAGAAGATGTGCACAACAGGTTGATGGCCTCAGAGCAGGATCCTGGTTCTCAGCAGACGCTTGCCCGGAAAGAGGAATCTCTTCAGAGAAAGTTGGAGATCATTCTTGAAAAACTGGAAGACAAGAGATCCAAGTTGGATGAAGCTGATAACATGCTCGCTGAACTGCAGGAACGTCTTGCACGTGACCAGTCTCGGCATGATGAAATGCTAACTCATATCGATAGCATTAAAGGAGATTTCGTCAAGACATACGGAGGCCCTGTCGGTAGTGAAGCCTTATGGTGTGTCCTCAATGACTTCAATCGTGTGAAGGCCTCCATGACCCCTGAACAGGCTGAACTCTTTGAAGGTACCTTCCTCCAGGAGATGGCGCAGAAGGGAACAAAGATCGTTGTATGTGCGGCATTCCTGGCAGCAGGAATGGTTGATGATGCCACAACCTTTGCAGAGAAAAGCGGAGGTGGAGGAACATCTTGCGACAATAACTGGGGTCGTGATCCGAATGAAGATGATTTCAAGTGGTTCCGTCGTTGTCTGGCACAGTCGCGTAAGATGATGAGATCTTCGGGAAGAGGTGTGAGACGTTAGTCTGCCAACCTATCAATAGAAATAATTAAATAAACGAATACACTTATGAAGCATATACTGATAACAGCATTTGCCATGATTATGGCATTGACTGGAGTTCATGCGCAGGAGCATGAACGGCAAATCTCACTTTCCTGTGATACACTTTACCGCTATGTCTGTGATTGTGGCTGCCATAATCACCCTGTCAATAACTACAGCGGACTGAACTCTCTTCGTGAGCGACTTGCCAACCGCAGTTGGGATGGAAGCTCAGACCGTTCATCCACTTGGGGATTGTCACTCAATGGCAGTTCAGCTAATGGGATCGATTATGGTAACAATGATTCAGACTCTTATGGTAACATTGAGAATGAATCTTTTGCCGATGGTACCAGTAATCACATGTCGGATGATGGACGTTGGATCCGCTGGGATGATGTTGATGAGAAGTCGATGGAGTACCTTTCAAGAATGGTGAAAGGTGAGTTGTGCATCGGAGCTCCTGTTTATTTCTTCTTCAATCTTGCCAGCACAAACCTAACAGACAAGTCTCAACTTGTTAATCTGGATGCCATTGCGGAATTGTCAAGACAGTGGCATCTTAGAGTTCGTGTGACAGGAGCCGCAGACTCTGCTACAGGTACTGCAGATGGCAATGTCTCTTTATCTCAGGCACGTGCTGATTATATATCCATGAGACTACAGGAAAGGGGTGTGCCATCCGATGTGATCCAGACTGTGGCAAGCGGTGGCATTGAAAAGTTCAGTCCGGCAGCGGCAAATAGACAATGTAAAGTTGAACTGTATGTGAACTAGTTTTAGTGCATTTGTTTTGGAATAATTTGCAACATGATATTGTCCAAAACTGCTTCTTAGTGCCAATAAATGTGGTCTTTGCTTGGCAAAAGTTGAAAAAACGGATGGTTTAAGGCGCTTTCAATCATTTTTTTAGGTGTTTGTGCCATGTATATCACCGAAAATCCGTAATTTTGCAGTGCCATGTGCATGCGCGCGAAGTTGTTAATAATTAGCTCGTATGACCGACAAAAGACCAACTTAATTGCCCTCCTACAAGAGGGTATTAAACATATATATAAGCTCCCTAGTGGTGTCACAAAAGGTTTGGTCGCCTGTCGGACACTGCTTCGGAGCTTTTCTTGTGTCTAATTAGAAACAATGAAGAAGTTAACATCTTTCGGTAAACTAGTAGCGGCATCTTTTATGTTGGCCTCTGCTTTGACAGCCTGCGGACCTGTCAACACCAATTTTGATTCTCACTTTGATGAGGATGGTTATCTTTTGAGAGATTCATCAGCTTCGACTTTCCAGATTCAGCAGCCTTCAAAGGTTAAGTTCTATGTTGAAGTTTCTGGTAGTATGAATGGTTTTTTCAGAGCGAACAAGGCAACTGATTTCAAGGCTGATCTCTGGAATGTTGTGACTTACTATTCTCCGATTGCACAAGGCGTGACAGTACTTACTAACAACGGTGATATGGGAGCAACCCTACAGGTGCCTGACTTTCAGACAAAAATGAATACAGGTTCTTTTGTTTCTACGGCTTCCACAAAGGTTCCTGTTATGCTCCAGACAATCATTAATGGTCTTGATGCCGATAACGGAGAGGTAGCAGTCCTTGTTTCAGATATGAAATATAGCCCAGTTGGCTCCAAAGCTCCTGAGGCATTGATGTCTCAATACAGTACCGATGTAAGACAAATTCTGGGAAAGTTCGGAAAATCTGCATCTTTAATTGGAGCTACTTCGAACTATCTGGACAATAAGGGAAATGATGTGACATTAAGATCACCATACTATTTCCTTATTCTTGGTAAACCGGAATGTGTCGCTGCAATGAGAAATGGCATTTCTACTCTCTTGGAGAACAACGGACATTTCGTCGACAACATAGAAACTGGATTTGACTTTGGCCAACCAAAATATTCTTTCGGAATTTCAAACATGTGTGATCAGCTTGATGATGAACCAACATTTACTGGTTACGAGGAGGTGGCTGATGGTGACACTTGTTCGGTTAAGTTGAAAGTTAATATAGAGGATTATCGTTGGATTATGGCTAATGAAGATTGCTTCCGCTCTGCATTTAAGGCGAAGGCAACTTATGGATCTGAAATAAAGGTCGGCAAGATTGCCTTGGATGTTCAGAACATCACAGGAGACAACAAACAGCTCAATAGAAAAGCTGTTGCAACAGTAGATTTGAAGGTCTTCAACATGGCTACTGATTCAGAGGTTATTGAATGGACCTTGGAGATTCCTGACACCAACTATACTCTCTTTACAGAGTTCTTCGATAATGCATCCCAAGAGAATGATCCTACGAAGTCTTACTCTCTGATCGATTTCGTAAAGGGTATGTTCTACGGCGGTCTTATAAACAAAACACTTAGTCCAAATTACATCCTAATATCAAAGAAAGGTTAACATATGAAACTCTTAGATCTGTATGAATGGATTGCTGGTTCTATGTCCAGCTTTACAAAACCATTCCAGGAGAACGAAGCCTTGTTTAATCAGGCAAAAGCATTTTGGAGACATCTAGAAGGCTCCACTATGATTACTATTGCGATTTTTGTAGTTCTAGGTATTTTACTTGCGGCCATTTATTACAAGCCGTATAATGACAAGCCTGGCAGACACTATAGGCCAACGCACTGGTTGTTTTTTATGATTGGAACATTTGTACTTACCCTTCTTGTAACATGGGGTTATGAATATGTTGCTGTGAAGCCAGTTCTCAAAGGTGCACTAATGTTGGAGTTTAAGGTTGCACTTGGCAACGCTATATATGCTACAGGTTTATTTTTGTTGACCTCTTTAGTTTGGTGTAATACTCCATTGCCAACTAATGCTTACAAACTCTTTAAATTCTAATTGAAATGAAAAAAGTATTTGTATTCTGCATAGGTGGTACAGGCATTCGTGTGATGAAGAGTATCACAATGCTAATGGCCGGAGGTATGAACACCAATGGCTATACCGTAGTACCTGTTATTCTTGATCCTCATTTGGATCTTGAAGAAAAAAAGAATCTTCATTCTTTGATTGACAGCTATAAGGATGTCTATGAGAAGTCCATCAATAATGGCACTTCAACACTCAATCATTTGGATGGTTTCTTCAATTCGGAAATCCGTACAATCAACGAGTTGAATAATCAGACCAATGACACACAGCAGAACGCTGGTAGTAAAGAGAAGTTCCGCTCATACATTGATCTCGCTAATCTTGGTGCCGATGATTTGAATAACTATCTGGTTGAAACATTGTTCTCCACTAAGAATCTTGACAATCCGCTTTCTGTCGGTTTCAAGGGTAATCCAAATGTCGGTACAGTTGTGCTTGGTGAGATGATTGAGGGAGCAGACTGGTTCAAAGCATTCAAACTTCACTGTGAAAAGGGTGACCGAGTCTTCATCATTAGCTCTATCTTTGGTGGTACTGGTGCTTCGGGTTATCCTCTTCTCGAAAAGAAGATTCGTCTTGCGGAGAATGAACCTGCAGTCAAGAATGCGCTTATGGGAGCTGTTACAGTCCTCCCATATTATGGATTGAAGGATCCTTCAACTACAGGAAGTGACATTGACTCTGCCAATTTCTATACTAAGACCAAGGCTGCTCTCGCATATTATCAGGGCACAGTCAAGTCTGATTATCTGTATTATGTGGGAGAGAAGAGTCTGAAGCAGGTTTATGACAACGATGAGAAGAAGCAGGATGATAAGGCTAACTTCATCGAGTTGGTTGCTGCTTCTGCTTTGTTTGATTTCTTGAAGAGAGAGAAGCCAGACAACCAGCAGTTCCTCACAAGGGCAATCGAATCAGACGAAGAATCCTTGGATCTTGTTTCATTAGGACGTGGTTACAAGGATATCGTTAAGAGCGTTTCCGATTACATGCTTCTTCGCAACTTCGTAGTTTCACTTCCTTCAGAAAAGTTCTTCCCTCTGAGCAAGAATAGAGGTTTCAACGAAGAGTTCTATAAGGATTCTGCGTTCCAGGCTTTGAATAGATTCACAGAGATTTACTACAGATGGTATACTGAACTTGCGCAGAACAAGCGTGCGTTCGCTCCTCTTCATTACGATAATCCTAAGCAGATGGGCGGTTGGATTAAGAGTATTGAGCTCGATGCAAAGGATGATTCATATTACCTGCTTAGTATGATTCAGGCAAGTAATCAGGATAAGTCTAAGGATCATAGCAACAAGTTCAGATTCTTCCTGAAGTTCGCTTATGATGCCATTGATAAGTATACCAGTAAAATAAACAAGTAAGATTATGCCAAGAATAGATCTAAATATAGTTGACCGTGGTGTTCAGGGTACTGAATGGATTGCGGAGGATGTAGGCTTAACTGCCGAGCATCTTGATGAAGTGATGGAACAGAAGACCGATAACAGCGGTGCGCTGAACTCTCTTCCTACTCCGTTTGCTCGTTTCTTTGTTGCTCGAGAGGCTTTCCGTCGTGTGATGGAGGAGCATGTCAACTCAAAGAAAGAAGCTGGTTATGCATATCGCCAGCTTGTTTCTGACATTCTCGATGTGTATGAGCTTCTTTTCAACATGAAGTATCATAAGAATAACAGTTGGAAAAGTGGCGAGAAGCTTGAACTTCGTGAATGGAAGAGCAAGGAGAACCTTGCATACATCAAGAAGCACATGCCTATCTTGTTCAATTCTATTGACAACTATTATAAGACTGATATTGAAGAAGACAAACTGTACTTCTTGGTATTCACAGAGGAGGGTAAGGATAAATTGTTGGCTTGCAGTTCTCCTTTGACTGGATTCGTGACTCCACCAGATATGGATAAGTCTCAGGTCAAGAAGGATAATACTTTCAGAATCAAGTTTTCTGGCGAACAGTACGAAAATCTTCACATCCGCAGAAAATCTGGTGGCGAGTATTTCCGCGACATAAAATTGTTCGAAGATAGAGAGCAGGACTTCAAGAATTACATGTATAATGTCCTGTTTGGTTCAGACGAGGTTCATACTAAGTATAAGGCAATCAAAGAGTATATCAGAAGTTTCAGAAATGACCCTGATATTAGGAATGACTACAAGTTGAAACTGGCAAATGTCAAGACTGACATGAACGATGATCTTGTTGTAAATGGCATGTACTTCATGTCTTCAGACGAGATTGACATCAACAGCTATTTCACTTCTACATTGATTCGTCTCCCTTACAGGATAGCTCGTGATAGATTCAAGACTGTAACTTTCCAGAATGATAGCAATGATCGTTCATATGACTATCTGCTTCCTTTCAAACCAGAGGTAGTCTCTCTGTTTGAGAATGGTGTGATTGATTCAGATGTACATATCAACCGCAATACTGTAACCGTTTACTTGAGATATAACGGCAAGGTTTACGAAAAAGAGTATGGCAAGGACCAGTTGAAGGCTGGCATGGGACGTATTGTTGATATGGATGGAGCTAAGATCAACTTCGATCTGGGCCTTTTCCCAAATATCTTGTCTCATAAGGAACAGGAGAACAACTACTTTAAGGTTCTTGTGGTTGCTGCAGACGAGGATCCTGATGCTCCAAACTTCAATATTGATCAGATTTCTCTGTCATTCTTCAAGAATTTTGGAGAATCGTTTATGCCTATCCGTGAGCTTGATCCTACTTCAACAGGAGCTCAGTTTGGTGTTCTCCCTGCTGTCGTTCGTTCACGTCAGAAATCTGATAGCCATGAGGGAGGAACTAAGTTCTATGAACTCTTCAATTCCTCTTTTGATGTAATCGAGGTTTCCGTACTTGGTGATACAGGTTTGATCATACCAATATGGGAGAAGAGCCAGGCAACAAATGATACATTCACTTATGCTATCGACCTGGGTACTTCTAACACCTTCATGTCTCGTTGTAAGAACAATGCAAATGGAACTCCAGATCTGTCGAAGAAGCCTGAGCTCTTTAAGATGGACAGACCTATGGTAAGCTTCCTTCATGAGACTCCAAAGGATCAGCAGCTCTCACTTTCACGTAGAATCGAAAACTCTATTTTTGAGAAGGCAAAGAATAAGATCAAGACAGAGTTCTTGCCTGCAGTCATTGATGGAACTGACTATAAGTTCCCAATCCGTACTGCACTTTGCGGAATAAAGAATCTTGCTGATGAGCCAAAGCTTTTCGACAATCACAATATCGCATTCTTCTATGAGAAGTTGATGGCAAATGATGACCAGAATATCCATACAGACATAAAGTGGGACAAGAACGATGCAATGCTGCGCGTGTTCATTCGAGAGCTCCTTCTTATTGTCAAGTGTGATATTCTCCAGAGAAACGGAGACCTGGATAGAACGCATCTTGTATGGTTCCGTCCATTGAGTTTCATGGGTAATACACGAAGCATCTATAAAGATATCTGGAACACTGAACCAGAGAAGATTCTTTGCATCCAGCCTAGCCAGATTGATTGCTACTCTGAGTCAGAGGCTCCATATTACTATTTCAAGAACAATGACGACATCAAGGATTCTGCTGCTGTAGCAGTTATTGATATCGGTGGTGGATCAACTGATTTCGTATACTTCAAGGACAATGAACCTCAGATGGCGAACTCTGTCCACTTCGGTTGCGATGTTCTTTGGGAGAATGGCTTCAATGCCTATGGTAACGTTAGAGATAATGGTATATATAAGAAATATGCCGATACTCTTCGTTTTAAGAATCGTCAGGATCTTGAAGACCTGAACGAATGCTTCAAGCATGTTGATGATGTTACTACCAAGGATGTTATCAATTTCTGGTTAAGCAACTCAGATTTCTGTGATATCAGAAAGTATCTTGCTCAGGATTTCAAGCCTGTATTTGTATACCACTTGACATCTATCCTTTTCTATATGGCATCGATGTTCAAGGAGAACAACTTTACTGCTCCACGTACTGTAGTGTTCAGCGGTAATGGTAGTAAGTATATTGACAGCTTCATCTGCAGTGAGAGACGAGCATTGAAGAACCTTATCGATCTTGTGTTTGGACGAGTATTCGGTGGTGAGCATAGTGTGAACCTCGAGCTTCCAAAGGAGCGTAAGGAATCTACATGCTATGGTGGCTTGTATCGTGATCCTAATGCTGCAGATGTGCCAGAAAAGGTATATCAGGGAGACAAGTCAAAGAAGTATGATACTGTTGGTGATATCAATGCAAACTACTCAGATCTCAAGGCTGCTCTCCTTGACAAGTACAAGGCATTCAATGCCCTATACAAGGACGTGCTTGACATGCTGAAGAAAGAGCATATCATTGATAACACAGCAGACACTGCGACTTATGTGAAGGAAGCTGAGAAGGATATGGGTACTCCACTTGATACCTATTATAAGACTCAGATTAAGGAGAAGTATCAGGATGAAGTAACTTTGTATGATTCTGTGTTCTTCTTGCCTATTATCAATAGAATCTTTGAAATGACTAAGATCTAAAAAATGAGTTCACTCGAAATAACGCTCTATATTTCTGGTGGTGCATTTGTACTTTTCTTCATTGTACAGATGAGCTACTTCATCAGCACAATAAAAGCTAGGAATGTCTTCGAGAATTTTTTCTCGAAGACTTCAGCTTATTCCGTGACTTTGCAGGGAGATGAGAAGGATCCTTATCCTCAGATAGAACCAGTTGGTAAACCAAAATCTGATTTGAATAATCTAATTGAGGAAATCAACATCTATTTGTACAAGACTAAGGGCACTTCTGATTACGAGTTTATTCGTAATAAGGTTGAACGAAAACTGAACATGCGCTATGATCAGTCAACAGTTCACCTGTCTTTCCCAACATATTTGGGCCTTATGGGAACTTTTGCAGGAGTTTTCATGGGAATCCTTATGTTTCTTGTCGGATTTGATGCAGGTAACATCAGTGATGATTCGATTAAGAACCTTTTGGTTGGTGTCTTGGTTTCCATGAGTACCAGTCTTGTCGGATTGCTTCTTACTACAATCAACAATGGAAAGGCTGGTTCTGCACGAAAGAAGATTGAGGATGACAAGAATGAATTCTATGATTTCATTCAGACCGAAGTCACAAAGACAGCCAGTGCCAGTCTTGTGTCTGCAATCAGTAAACTTCATGACACCGTTGACAAGTTTGAGCCTGCCTTCACAACTGTTATCGACGGCTTTAAGGCTGCCTTCAAGGAATGTACTGATGCTTTTGGTCAAGACTTTAAGGAGAAGGTTGCGGCAGTTACTTCCGCTGTTGGTGTCATGGGTGAGAACATGGACAAGATCAATAAGAATATCGAGCTTCAGCAGAAGGTGCTTGACACGCTTAAGAGTGGAGAATTCGTTCGAGGAATGGATAAATACATCGAGGCTTCAAATCACTTTGTCAGCATTACGCAATCCCTCAATAAGTTCGAGGAGGCCCGTCGCATGATGTTGGCTGCAGCTCAGGAAGCAATCACTCTTCAGAACCAGTATAATGAATCCTTGAATGTACCTCGAGAAATAGCAGTTCGAGTAAATCAGATACTTGATCGTATCAAAGACTTTGAGAACAGCGTCAACGAGGCAGGACGAGCTCTTACAAAGAGAGATATCCTTGGTAACGATGTTATCAATGCTATCCAGGATCAGATAAAGGGCATCTCCAAGAAGGGTAAGATTGCAGACAAGTTCCTTGAGATGGCAGATGGAAAGCTGGAGGATCTTTATACTAAGCAGACTGAGGTTCTTGATCAGATGAATTCTAGATACAAGTCAGCTATTGAAGGTCATATCGAAGGATTTGAAACAATGCTTGCCAATCAGACAGCAGAACTTGAAAAACGTCATGAAGCCTTTAGGACGGCTATCGAGGAACGCTTATCAATCGAGGATGTCAGACAGGAATTCACTAACCTCAAGAAACTGGATTCAATCGAGAAGAAGCTTTCTGAAATCTCATCCTCTTCGGTTACACCAGAGAACGTTCGTACAGAGGTTGCCACTATCAAGTCTGAACTTAGTGGCCTAAAGAGTGATCTAAAGAAAGAGTTGGAAGCAATCAATAAGAATACCAAAGAAAATAGGGGCGGATTCTCTTTGTTCGGAGGTGGCAAATAAACAAGTTAAGTAATGGACGGTAACAACAACGGTTCGTTCTGGCCGAGTTATGTGGATATTATGACGACACTGTTCGCCATAATGCTTGTTTTGTTTGCAGTTTCCTTTAGTAAGTTTAAGATAAAGGAGAACCAGCTTCAAGCTCTGGTAGATGAGTACGACGACATTATCACTGTCTATTCAACAGTTAGTGAAATTGATGCATCAGAATACTTTGATTATAACAAGCAATATCTGAAGCACTTGTTCACTATTGATGTCGAGTACGATACTAAACAATATAAGATGGATCGTCTCCTGCTTGATAAGGAAGACAAGGCTAAAGCTGATTTGAAACGAGACAGTGTCGTAGCTGCAGGAAAAATGATAAAAGAGACTATCGAAAAGATAGAAAGGCTGGAGAATGCAGATTCTCTTAAAAACAACATCAAGTTCCTTGTAGTCATCGAAGGACAATCATCCAGAGTTCGATTTGATGATGGAGACTGGATGAACAATTATACTCTATCATACCTTCGTGCTCAGTTCCTGAACAAATTCTGGATAGACAAAGGCATTGATTTGTCTTCAATTCCACGATGTGAGCTTATTATATCTGGTAGTGGAGAGCAGGGTGTTCCTCGTGTAGTACCTGATGAAAAGGCACTTAAAAAAGAATATCCAAATGCGAAGGATTACCAGAAAAAATGGCTTGAAGAGGAAACAAAGAACCAAAGATTCCTTGTTCACATTGTTCCTGTAATCGGTAATATCGACGTGACTAAGAGCAAGCTTGATGCAATTCAAGGAAGAAAGTAACACTGTAGTCTTAAATGGATATCAAGGAAGAATATGAGAGTATTTTCGGCGTTACTGTGCGTCCGAGCCTATATGATGCTGACGATGCTGAATACCAACAGCTTCGCCAGCAGATTGTCAATTCTCCCAAAGAAATCTATGCAGCAGAATCCTTGCCTTTTGATGGAGTCTGCCTTACTTCCTATGAGGAGTTTAAGAGACGTGAGACTATTGAGGAAGCAAAGAAGCAGGGTATCCATTTGTTCTATATTAAAGAATATGATGGCAGCAAGCTTGTTCGTTATGGTGTCGGATATTTCCGGGTCGATGATTCCTTTTTCGTGGTGCTTAAGGACTCTTTTTTCAAGACATCTAACTATTTCGCTGAATTAACTAACTGCATCTCTGACCCAGGGTTGAAAGCAGCGTTTCTCAATTCTTTTAGATTTGAAGATGGCGTTCTACACCAGTATGTACAAAGGTATTATCATTCTGCATCTCTTGCTGCAAGTTATATTCTTGGAAGAAAAGTTTCTTTCAGAGAATGGAAGGATGAGAACGGAAAGTCCCTTGACGCATACTATCCGTTGTTTAGAACTGCCAATATAGATGAAAGGGAAGACAAGACATTTCCAAACTATACTGCCCCTGTTATTCAGAAACCACAGCCGGTAAAAGAATCGGCCTCTTCTGTCATATCGAAGGTTGTTGAATCAGTGCTACAAAGTAAGAAACATGTTTTCTATCTAAAGCTGTCTGGAATTTGCGATGCTTCTGGATATTATGAAAAGGAAGACAATAGGTTTGTTGTCCTGAAAGGTAGTCGCTTCAATAAATCGGTTTCCCCTTCTTTTGCTTCTACACCTTTAGGGTTGTCTCGAGAAAGATTCATCGATGCTGCATGTGTAGAGGAGGGGAATGAATTCGTTGTTAAAGAAGATACCCGTTGTAAATCACCGAGTGCAGCCTCTTCATATTTACAGGGTAAGGCCGCTTCTTATGTCAACTGGATTGATTCAGACGGCAAATATCTGAAGGATCTTTATCCAGATAGATTTGTGCAGGCGGCTACTAACGTCAAACCTGTTCCAGCGGTACCAAAGCCAGTAGTCGCTGATCAACTGCATATCTTCTTCATAAAAAGAGATGGTACTGTCGGAAGAGATTGTGATGCCTCAGGTACGTATGATCCTACAACTCAAAAATTTATTATAAGGGCAGGATCTGTTCTTGCTCTTGACATGTCCACCACTTATAGATATTCAGCTGCAGGTATTACAAGAAGAAATTTCCTTAATAAATTCTGCGCTAAAGAGGGAAGAGGATATCGATTAAGAAGAGATCAAATCTGTGATTCGCCATCAGCTGCAGCAGCCTTGGTTATGGGCGGTTCAGCGAATGGATGGGAAGTATGGAAAGATGTAAAAGGTTATTCTTTAGATTCAGTTTATCGCCGTTGACATGTATAAGTATTTGATATCGTTTATAGTCGCTGTTTTCGTTGCTGCATTGTTTATCGGTCAATGCAGTAGCGATGATTATGACTATGATGAAGAAGAATATGAAACTACCGATTTCCCAGAATCTGAACCAGCTGAAATAAACACAACTCAGAGGAATATAGGAGATGCAGTAAAGGTTGATAGTCATTCTTTATCTGACTCTGAACAATCTACTACTAACATTGAATACAATCCTTCAGGATTGGAAATTCCGAAGCTCTCAAAATCCATGTCTGAGCAGATTGTTTCTAGAAAGGGATATACTGCATCCTATAACATTTCAACCAAGAATCCAAATTGGGTAGCATGGAACCTGACAAGAGAACATGCATCAGGAAGTGTTCCCCGTTACAAGGGTTATATCGATGATTATGAGATTCAAGGCTATGTGCCTAAAGAAGAAGATTGGTACAACATGCCATCGTCTTTGAGCCATGGCCACATGTGTCCTGCTGGTGACAATAAATGGGATGAAAAGGCGATGGAGCAGACTTTCCTGCTTTCTAACATGTGTCCTCAGACCCAGAAGTTGAATTCCGGTAGTTGGAACAAGCTTGAAGAAAAATGCAGAGATTGGGCACGTAGGTATGGATCAATATATATTGTATGTGGACCAGTATACGAATCAGATTCTCCAAGTACAATGGGTACTGCAAAAATATGGATTCCTGATGCTTTCTACAAGGTTATTCTATGTATGGAAGGAACACCAAAGGCTATAGGATTCATATATGCAAATGATGAACAACCCCATAATATGCAGCAGAGTGTGAGAACAGTTGACGAAATTGAGACTATTACAGGCATTGATTTCTTCTGTTCCCTTCCAGATGATATTGAGAATTCCATTGAGGCGATAGCTAATTTCAATAATTGGTAACATGGCGAAATTGAAAGATAATCCATTGGCATGTGGACTTTTGGGCTTTATCCTAGGGGCAGGTGGAATCCTTGGAGGTCAGGCTTTGGTTACGGATACCAAGGCAGATTCTTTCTTCAATACCAACAGTCAGAAGAAGGAGACTAATTTTGATAAGATTCCATATGATCCTGACGGGGATATAGTTATTACACCTTCAGGGGATAAGTATCATTATGAATGGTGCTACACTTTAAATAAGGCAAAGAAAATCAGAAGAGCTAACAGACATGATGCAGAGGCTGCTGGCTTGGAACCATGTAGCAGATGCCAACAATAAATAATATGAAGAATACTAGCGCAATACTAAAACTTATTCTGTCAATATTGCTGATAATCTGTTTGGCAGATATGCCTTATGGATTCTATCAGCTCGTTCGTTTTGCTGCTGCATGTGCTTTTGCATATATGTCATACGATTATTTCAAGTCAAAGAAAGATGGCTTGGGATTCCTTTTCGCAGCACTTGCATTATTGTTCCAACCATTCTTTAAGATAGCCTTAGGAAGATTGCTCTGGAACGTTGTCGATGTTATAGTAGCTGTTGGACTAATCTATTTACTTATCAAAACATTCAAAAAGAAGTCATGAAGAAAATAGTCTTATTGTTGTTGACCGTATCTTTCCTGTTTGTGAACTGCTCATCTAAACAGACTCCAGTTGATAAGTTAGAGGATCTTGCTTTTGAACTCAAAGAGAATAGTGCGGAATTCTCAGAATCAGATTGGGATAAAGTTATTGCTAAATATGCGGAAATAGAAGAATCTCTTCAAGAGTATGAATATACAGATGAAGAGCTTAAAGAAATTGGAAGATTGAAGGCTCAGTGTTTGAAAGAGATTTCCAAAACTGCTGCCCATTCATTAAAAAATCAGCTGCACAACTTCCAAATGCAGATGGAAGGCGCAGCTGAAGAGTTCCAAGATTGGGCAGATGAACTGCAATCAATATTCGAAGAATAACATATCGGAGTTATTCTGATTCACGCACATTCATGTATGCTGCTAACCAGTTATCGGACCATGAAACTTGCCCTTCCTGGTCCATTGTGATGTCGCTTATCTCAACGTACACAGTCTTCTGCTTTCTGACATACTTGTCTTCGTAACCATTGGCGGCCCATTGGTTAGTGGACAGTTTCTGTTTCTCATCAAGGTCCCAGGTGGTAACTAGATAGCCGGTATATGGCTCGACATTGTTGGTCAGCACAAGACTTTCTATAGTGATTCCGTATACCTTCTCATACTTTTGGATCTTCAAAGGAATGTCGGCCTTTTCTCTCTCAACAATACATTCCTGAATATATGAAGCTTTTTCTTCTGGAGATAACGTTTTCCCCTTTGTTGAATTACTATTGTTGAAATAACCTATTGCAAAGATGGCAATGAAGAAGATGTTCAGTAAGTACGAACAGATGTTTAGAACTTTTTTCATAGAGCAGTGTATTTAAAGAGTTTATAATTTTTCAATTCTAAAGAAATCAATGAATGTGTCTCCAAGTGAAGTTGTCCTTTTGGACAAGCAGCCTTGTAGCGTCATCATCCCATTCAATGAATCCGTATTAGTTAGACCATCAAAGAACAGATCTCTCATTATTATTGAGTCATATTCCTTAATCCTGTTTGGGTAATAGTCATCATAAATTCTCATAGGTGAACCCATCATGATGCTATCGCTAGGGTTGTACTCAGATGGGTCTTGCAGGAATCGAAGCAATCTTATGTGCTCAACAGTGTACTTTTCAATGCAATTAAGCATGATGATGACCTGCTCTTCTGAATAATCAATAATTGCAGCATTCTTAACAGCATTGGCAAGATAAACCTTCTTTACAGAATTGGTTTTAAGTGCCAGCTGTGCAGACAATAGTAAAACTGTTGCAAAGACCTCATTTTTGCTGAGATCTTCAAAATTGAGATTCTCAATTTCATTAAGTTTCTTGTCTACTGCATCTTTCCATTTAGTAAATCGATCTTGTAAAATGCCGTTCTGAATCTCATCGGCAATAGCTACCAGGATTGAAGCACCTGGTATTGTAGAGATAACGCCCTTGGCTGTACCTACGATCGCATCCTTTACTATTGACATTCTATTATTCCTATTTAAGAACCTTGAACCCTAATTCCTTCTCTAAACCTTGAAATCTCTTTTCAAGATTGCAGAAAATAGTTGGAATCTGTTTGTGTGTGAAGTATTCTCCAAACAGAGCCAGATCAAGCAGTGCAGATAAATCAGACTCTACACTTTTGGTGTAACCAGATACGACCTTTGCTCCAGTACCTTTCTTGAACTGATCCAGTGTCACATCTGATCCTAACAGTGTTCTGCAACTGCTGAAGTGAACATATCTGTTCTCAAACAGTCCATTACTCATCTCAGCGAGTTCATCCAAAGACAGATCTACTTTCTCACCTTCAAGATGGATTCTCTGTGTTTCACCATGGAAGTTGAAATAGAATACATCATAAGCCTCATACTCTTTCTTGCTGAACTGCTTGAGATAGTATGATAACTCCGCTCTTGTTGCAACTCGCCTGTAAAAGTAGGGAACCTGATACATCTCACTGACATATCTGAGCAGAGGCTCACTGTTCAATGTCAGACGGTTGCTTTTCTTAGTTACCTGCCATTCTGTCTCGATACAGATAATACCATGCTTCATGCCTCTATAATTTCAATGAAGTTAATTTCACCATTGGTTTTGTAGTTTCCATGGCTTGTTCCTCTTAAGACACTTTCAGCTTCAAGTATGGAACCTTTCTTGATCTTATGGACATGCAGGATGTCACCAACCTGTAGGCTTCCGTTCTCGACAGCTGAGACTTCTAGGACATTGTTGCCATCGAGTTCCTTTACCAAAAAGATTACCTTTCTGTTCAGATACTTGATTGTAAGCTGAGTTCCAGGATCCAGAGCCTGGATGTAGATACTCTCGTCTTCAAATCCCCAGTCACTTTCGATCTTCTGGAGTGCCGTGTACTCATCCCATGTAGAGAAGCCTAGATATAGAGCAATCGTGTTCAGCGTGTATTCACTGGCTTTTCTATCATCATTGATGTAGCAGAAGAGTCTCTTCAATGTGGTTACTCCGATGTTACGCTTGGTCTTTTTATATACCAGACCAGCGAGCAATGCAAAGTCTCCTGCCTTATCAAACAACAGTCCAGACTCATTCTTTATGTCCTCTATGATTCTTTTGTTGAGTATCATATCACAACCTTTATGAACGAATAGTTATCTGACACATTCTCTGCCATGGCATCAAGCTCCTCCTTCTTGGTCTCATCATAGGATAGAGCCTTGTTCATGTTGATCTCCTTATGGAAACCGTCTGTGCAGAGAACAAAAACATCGCCGTCCTCAATCTCGATCTTGGCTATCGGAGCCTTGTCTACAGGTTCTTCACCCATAATTGACTTGGTTACTACCGATGCGTATTTCTCGATGCTTGATGCGCTGAGCGTCTTTATCTTCGCCAGTTCATTGACGATTGAATGGTCTTCTGTTCGATAAACTTCTTCTCCGTCTCTGAAAAGATAAATTCTGCTGTCTCCCAGCCATGAGATATGGGCATAGCCATCACAGACAAGTAGGATGGTAATCACACATCCCATCTTTTTCGCTGCCAGAGCCATGCGCTTCAGCATAAGGGCATCATTCGCGAATGGAATGGCCTCTTTGAGCAGATTGGCTGGGGAGGACTTTCCATAGTTTAATTCCACATAGTCGAGAATGGATTCCGCAACGACCTTGGAAGCTGCAGCACCTTCGCTGTAGCCTCCCATGCCGTCTGCGACTATGTAGATTCCGGAACCGTCAGGAAGAGAACCATGACAGACATAGTCCTGGTTCTCCTCACGACAGCCCTTGTTGGTATATTCGTATACTGTCATTATTTTACTGCTTGTATAGTATCGCCTCCGTGCTTGGTTACACGAGGTCTGATTACAATCTTGGTAGGTCGCTGGGTAATGGCCTTATCTGAGGCTTTGTTTGCCCACAGGTATGCTTCTCCTGAACCGAGTGCAGCCATTTCTGTCGCCGTTAGTGTCTGGAGTGGAGTAATGGCCTTCTGTACATGCTTAACCCATGCAGGTGAGCTGAATCTGTGCATTATCACGATAGAACTCAACTCTATGATTTCTGTAGGAAGACTCATCGGATCCTGGCTTGCAATCATGATTGACACACCCTTGTGACGCATCTCTCTGATAGCAGTGGTTATTGAGCCGACAAGATCCCTGTCGTTCATGTACTTGTGAGCTTCATCAAAGACAATGAACTTGTTGAATGCTCTGCCATCCACCTTCATGACTGAAGAGAAGATGTTAAGCATTACGACGAACAGACCAAGAGCTTCCTCCTTTTCGATGAACTCATCTCGAAGATCGACGATGATAAGTCTGCCTGGTTTCAGATACTGCTGCAGCTTGTTGCCGTCGGTGATATATTCGGAAGCGAAGTCAAGCTTCTGCTCTGCAAGTGAACGTTGAGAAGTGCTCATGTGTCCGTCCCTTGCGACACCGTCACGGATATTCTGCAGGCTCATGTTGTTGCGGCACGCTTTCATAATCTGCTTCAACTCCTTGATATAGGTGGAGTCATTGCCCATAGCTCCAAGCAGGAACATCCAATCTTTAACAGCAAGCTCTGAAGAATCGAAGCCGATAGGATGAACGTCGATGTCTGGGTATTCTTCCTTTCGAAGTTCAACTTGGCTTTCAGGAGCAAGAAGAACTACGTCCTTGATGCTGCCAGGTTCTGCACCGTACTCAGCCTTCAGCTTTGCCAGCTGACCTGCTTCGTCATTCGGATAGACCATAGAAGTGAACTCTGGAGCGTAGTCCATGCTTTCACTATAATGGAAGATGACACTGGCCATTGGAGCTGGAAGCTTGTTGACCTTAGAGAACTGCTTCAGTACCATCTCTGTGATGGAACCGATGGTATAACTCTTTCCTGCACCCTGTACGCCGAAGAGGCTGATGGTATTGCACTCATTCAGGTCAAGTCCGATCACACGTCCGTTGCTTGCACCCTTACCGATGATACCAAACTGAGGGCTGTCACCGTTCTTGCCGATGATGGCATCGTATGAAGGCTCCACATAATTTGGATCAACTGGCTCAGGCTCTACCACAGGCTCTGGAACAACAACCGGTTCAGGTTCGACAACAGGCTCTGGTTCCGGCTGTGGCCCAACAACTGGTGCTGGTTCAGGTTCAACTGTTGGTTCAACAGGTTTTTCCGGTTCCTTCTCAGGTTCTTTCTCCTCTGGAGTGTCGTCGAAAGAGACTGATGGCAATTCCTCTGCAGGCTTCTCTTCCGGAGTCTGCTGAGTCTGATAATCTATCTTGCTGTCATCCTTGATAACCTGTGTTTTCTTAGGGATGATAATTTCATATTCAGGATTGTCCTCCTTCTCATCAACCTTGACTGGCTCTGGCTCCGGTTCTGGAACAGGAGTATCTTCCTCTTCTGTAGAATAACCAGGATAGTAGGTTGGCTCAAAGAAATTGACGATGTCCTTGTCTAGAGCTTCAAGAACTGCTGTTCTGAGTGTCGCATTCTCATCGAGTACGTCTGCAATGACTGGCTTACCCATGGTGTAGATAAGAGCATCGCCGTAGAAGGTCTTCTTCTGTCTCTCAGTCTGAGTGAAGTCGAAGATTACACCGAGCTCCTTGAATCGGATGGTATAACCGTCCGCAAGCTTGCTCAGGAAAATGAGGTAGCGGTGAGCAATCTCTGGATCAAGCTGTCCGTATCTCATTGAGCGACGGATATAGAACTCCAGGAATGACTTCAACTCAAGTACCTTCAATTCTCTGTCGAGTCGGTCGATACCGTCGGCAGCCATCTCGAAGTGTGAACGGAGCGCGAAGATGGTATTCTCAACCTGGTTGACCATCTTCTCATGAAGTTCATCAGCGTTGTAGCCTGCATTTCTGCACTTGATTTCGACAACAGTGAAAAGAATCTCCTTAGTCTCTGTGTCGATTTTTACTACGAGGTTGTCCGCACGCTCCTTGTTGTCGTTGTCAAGCTCTACAAACAGTTCCTTATGAAGGTCTATTGGGATAAGGAATGACTCCTTTGTTATTCCCTTCTTTTCAAGGAATCTCTTTGTAAGGGTAGTACCGATTACCTCAAAACCCTTTCTCTGGGTCGCGTTGACCTGCATGATGAGCGAACTGCTGACAGAACGCACATCTTCAAGGATCTGCTTGAAGTTATCGTACTTCTCCAGGTCGATTCCATATTCATGGAAGAGTGGAATCATAAGAGCACCGATCTCACTAGTTGGTTTTGTAGTGAGATATGAGGAAACACCAGTAGCATCCTCACCTGGAACATAGTCAAGCAGGTAAGGTATATCGCTGTCACCCATGCAAGGCAGGTCATAGAACTCAGGTCCCATATTCTTATCGAATGTGATGACCCAGTCACTGCTGTCATGGATGAATGACAGGAGCATCATATCATTTTCCTTCAAACGAAGGGTAGTAGCAGGAACTGACTCCTCGATGGTCGAAGAAAGCAGCTTGCCTGTAGTCTCCTGAAGTCTTGCGAACAAGCTCACTTCGAGGTTGGCAGACTCAGAAACAGGATTTGACAGAGTCTTGTTGCTGAAGAATCTGTTCCAGACAAAAGACTTGCCTTCCTTGGCTGCATTGACCACATTCCTGCAGATGGTGCCATTCAGATAGAAAGAACGGCTCAGTTCATCAGGACGTACCAGTTCGGTATGTACTGCGAACGGATTGACAAGGAATGATAGATGAGCCTGGTACTTGTCATGGTCGTCAATGAAGTCACTTACCTTGTTGAGAGAAAATCTGAGCTTAGGGAAGAGACGGTTCAATGATGCCTGAGAGAATACCTCTGCCTCAGGAGCCGTGCGTCCGAAGCCTTCCGGATCGAGAAGATCCTTGAATGCTTCACCTGACTGGAGCATGTTGTCATCAGAGAAGAGACGGATCTCGTAGGACAGTTCCTTGCCGAGACCAAGCTTCTCCAGCTCAATGAGAGCCTGGGCAAAGACAGTAGCATCACCTGCATTGAACAGGTTGATGATGAGCTTGTCTGTATATGGATGAGAAAGACCGTAGTTGAACAGGTGGCGTACAACCAGAAGGAGGTTCACGTCACTGTCGATTCGTTTCTCTCTGGCAATGTTAAGGAGCATTGCCGTATATGATTTAAGCTGACGATAGCCAGAAGCAAATGCCTCGTCACTGCCGGTTGCAGGCTGAGCATATGCACCCCATCCAAAGGTGAGCTCTCCGATATACTGGAATGCCTCCTTCATGGAGTTCTCGCTTAGAACGAGTGGTGCAATCTCCATAGGAATCTGACCCTGGAAGAGCTTGTCAAGCTTCCTGTACCATGACTTCCTGTGCTTAGGATATTCGATTGTCTTCTCCTCCCAGTCCTGATAGAGTTCAAAGAGGTTGACCATCCAAGCCAGACGGAGTGGATGAAGAGGGGAGATCATCTTCAGGGTTGTAGTTGTTCCATCAGGCATCTCGATAGTCAGCTTGACTGTATCAAGGTTCTGAAGGCTGATGATGGCCTCTTCGCTCAGATCCTTCTCCTGTGTCTCCCTGAGCCACTGGTCGTACTCTGCAAGATAGTCCTTGATGAGTCCCAGGTTGCTGGTGAAGTCTGTTGTGCTTGTAAGACCATTGCTGTTTGCTGTTGATTCCTTTATGACTGTAAAGAGATCCTGTCGCAGAGCATAGAGGGTATCAGGAATGTCAAGACCTTCTGCCTCTACAAAGAGAGGGTACTGTCTTGCGGTATCTGTAGGATCAAGAAGAAGGGTATCAGTAGGATTACCGCTGAGCAGAGCTTCCACATGACCAAAGCATTTGTCATTCTTCAGGAATGTGCGTTCCAGCTGGATAAGCTTGTTAGGAAGCTGTATCTGGTAAGCAAATGCGTTGCCGAAGTCAAACTGATAGGTGCTGTTAAGCGTGCCTTCGATCCACTGGCTTCTGTCTGATGCAGGGTCTGGAAGAGCAATCGGTTCATCCTTCGAAAGCAGGACGCTGCGATAGTGGATTACAGCCTGGGTGTAGCTGTTGACCTTACCACGCTTGTCAATCTTGCCTCCGTCTTCAATCTCACCGTCACTCATTATAGAGAATGGCTCAGACTCATTGCAATAAGCCACATGCTTCTCCAAACGGTACTGTTCCATCTGCAGATTAGGATTCTGTTCCTTGGCATCGAGCCAAGCTGCCTGTACGCGCTCCTCCTTGAACTCCTTCAGGGAGTCAAGCACGATGCCGTTCTCATCGAGGGCTCTGACGCGAAGCATATAGTCTCCGTCCTCGAACATGCCGGATGCAATGTTGAGTGACAACTTGCGTGAAGCACGCTTGTTGGTTCCAACCTTTGCCTTCTTTACGATACCGACCTCTGAGAAGTCATCGATATTGACCAAGGCAATCTCGAAAGAATAGATGTCAGGGTTATCCTTTGGTGAAGGGTCAGTAGTAATGGTAAAGGCTACCTTTCCCTTCTTTTCAGGAAGAATGTTCAGGACAAGGTCACCAGTCTCACCATCACGAACGAGCTCTTTGTTTGGGTCAATGCCAGGATTGACATCAACCATAACCTTCACTGGCTTGTTCTCAGAGTCCTTTTCCACCCAAGGAAGGGAAGCGTAGTTGAACTCTGGGTGATTGTCATGAATGTTCTCGAACAATGCAAGAGCATCATCGATATTCTCCTCTGATGTGAAGAATCGCATGAGATCCTTCTGTACTGTATTTCTCTGTAGAGGAAGGCTTACAATTCTGTCAGCTGCAGTCAATGAGAAGTCAGCCATAACAGAAGATACCTTCTCCAGATTGATCATGAATCTTCTTCTGACAGATCCCTCGGTCTTGATAAGGTCACGGTCAGGAAGCATACCGAAGAGACAGATGCCGTTACCCCAGGCTTCATCCTCGAATTGCTTGCTCTCAATATAAAGGAGGTAGTTGACAAGGGCAGTTCTTGATGGTCTGATCTCATCAAGAAGCTCCTTTATCTGAACCCAGATATATTCCTTCTCCTGCGGAATCTCGGATATGAGCTTCCATACGAATGAATCCTGAAGGTCAGCAACAGAAAGGTTCTGGAAAGTCGCATCGCCATAGGAGTCCTCTGCCGATGTGCGGCTATTGGAAGGAACCAATATCAGAACAGCCTTGTCCGGGTTATTACGCAGCTCGATGAGCTTGGTGGCATGGATATATTCGTCTCCCTTCTCTGTCTCGGACAAAATATAAACCTCCATGGCCTCGTTGATAGGTCGAAGCAATGGCAGAAGAGTCCTGAGCTCCTTGATGGCCAGTCCTGTGATCTTCATACAGTGGCCAGCCTTGGCAGCCTTCAACTTTGCTGTATATGATTCAACGACATGCTGGATGAACCTGTCGTAATATAGAGTCTTGATATTTTCCATTAGTCTTCCAATTTATAACGTGGACGAATCTTCTGAAGGATGCAGGCATCACTCATATCTGTATAGAATCCGATCTGACGCAGTTTGTTCTTGAACGCATCCATGTTGGCACGGAATGCTGCATTGAGTTCCACGTCAGCATCAGCGAAACGTTCTTCTCCGATACCGTTAATGATGAGTCCGTATCTCTCGCGTATTGCAGCAGCAAGCTCATCAATGGAGAGGGAATGAGTCTCATATCCTCCGCTTTCCTTCTCTCTGAGGACAAGAAGCTGAACCATGGTCTCCAGGAGCTTCGAGCCGATGGCTCCACGTCTGTTGTGACGCTTAGAACGGCTGTCAGCAAGGAGCATAGAAGAGGAGTTCTTCATGCAGACAGAGTCTATGAACTCACGCAGATACTTGTACTGGCTGGCACCAAGGTTGGATTTCTCCAGTACATGGACGAACATGTCGAAATAGTCCTTCTCAGGGAAGAACTCCAGCATCTCATGGAAGTCGTTCTTGTCGAACTCCTTCTCGTCGCTGTTAGGAAGGCTGTCCTCAATATCATTGAGCTCCTTCTCATAGTATTCACCCTGCTTGTCATTATCCTCCTTCAGGATGCGCAGAGCTTCATCGACACTGCATTTCTTTCTTCTCTGGATGATGTCAACCATGTAGGTAGCACGGATGTACTTGCCGTAGCTGTTCTCCATACGCTCCACATCCTTGCAGGCATATGGAGATACGACGCTGTCAAGGTTGTCTGTAAGGTCAACGACCATAGACCAGTCATCCTGGACATTTCTTGTTCCTGCTTCCACCATCTTTGGAAGGAGGTATGTCACCTTCATGGTGTAGAGGGCAAGGTGAAGACCGCAGAGGATTCTCAGATAGTCGATGAACACCGCTCTAGGCAGCTTGTCTTTATAGATAAGCAGTCTGCGGATGTCATCCGTGAAGAGTGCGGCCTGTTGCTTAAGGAGAGGGAGAGGAATCTCATCAACTTCCTTGTTCATGCTCTTTCTCTCGCGAAGAGGCTTGGTAAGATAGAGAATACCGGTTGTGTCAACATCAAGCTCCTCCTGGGCAACAATCTCTCCAGAACTTTTGTCCCATCCCTTGCTCAGATACTTGACCAGACCTTTCATGACCTCAGGATTACTCTTCAGCATGAGGTAGAGCTGATCTGACGCACGATAGTCACGGCAGTACTTGTTGTTCTGAACTCGGAAGCTGAGAAGGTGGAGAGGCTTCAGGGTAGACACATGCTCCTTGATGACATTGCCACGGTTGACAAGTTCAAGGAGTGAGCTGCGAAGCCAGTCTTCAACGCCGTCAGGGTTGTCCTGCACACCCTTCAGCAGTCCCTGGCCTTCAAGTGTGTTAAGGTTCTCCTTCAATATATCGATAGTGTATTCCTTACGGAAAGCCATTGAGACAGGCTGTCCGTCAGCATACATCTTAATGAACAGGTTGGTAAGAACACGATCCAGTCTTACCTGCTTGAAGTCTACAAAGAGCAGATCCTTATTGAGGAATGCTACTGTACCTTTTTTCAATTTCAGTATCATAGTCGTATTCTTTAAGCATTAAGAGGTTCAATGATAATGTGCTTCTGGTCATCCATGCGTACAACCGTGAACTTGCGGTTGTTCTTGGTAACCAGGATCTCTGTATAAGTCTTCGCCTCCAGAAGGTTCTTGAATATCTGGAGCTCGATGAACTTACCCTTCAGGTCATTGACAGAAGGGCTGAAACCGGCTCTGATATACTGCAGCATCTCATACAGGTCAAGGCTGACGGTCAACTGGATGAACTTGTCAGTCTTGTGACGGAACGTGAGACTGTCGCTCTCATACTCGATGTACTTGGTAAGATGGTCAGTCTTGTTCACAAACAGTTCAAACTCATCGAGAGGGAAGCGGCGATAGCTCTTTGATATAGGATCACCGGCGTTAGAGCTTGCGAGAAGCAGATAGCCCTCAGTGAGACCTGCGTTGTCGCAGCCTTCACTCGCAGAGATGGCTCTTGCAAGATCCTGCATGGTATCTCTCAGAGCAGACTCGTTCTCACTGCTGAGCTGTTCCTCGAACTTGCTTGCGAAGCGGTATGGAAGTCTTCTGCGGAAGTCAAACATACCCTCAAAGTACTGATGACGGACATATGACTTGTGTCTTCCTGTCACCTGCATCCTGATGATGTCTGTCTTTACCTCGTAAGCTGGAATGATGCAGTTCACCTCATTGAAGTCTTTCAGGAGCGAACGTGTGCGGTCGCTGAAGATGAGATAGTCATTGGCACGCTTGTTCCTGTAATAGAGGTCACGGTCATAGGCAGGGAGAGCAACACCAGCGATGTCTGTCTCACGCAGCAGCTTGACGAGTCGGTCCTGTGATCCGAGTCCAGGAAGAGGGAAGTTCTGTGCTGGCCACGCCTCAGGTGCAGTGATATTGAAGTAGTAGTACTGCCAGTAGTATTCAGGCAGATTCTCAGTCTTGCAATACTCCACGAGCTGCTTGACCTCCTCACATGAGTAGTCTCTAGTGAGCATCCAGGCAATCATAGAACGGAGGTCACGCATGGTGATATGGAGCTCTCGCTTGTAGACGATGGTTCTCAAAAGCCATTCGAGACGATTGATGACCTCGTCACCTGCACTGCTGTCCTGGAATGTGTCCACATTATATTTAATATAGCAACGGTCTGCAATAGGACATCCCTCGCACTTTGTCCAGAGCTCCTGACGTGTGAGCTTCTTGACCTGCTGAGCAAGAAGACTAGGGGAGTTGCCGTCCCTTGCAGTCACTGAACGCAGGTTAAGGTTGATGACCATAAGACCAGGAAGAAGTTCGGCGTGTCCTTCCTGATAGAAGTAATCCTCGATGTTGTCCTGAAGCTTCTTCAGCTCAGGTCTTGTTGTGAGGAAGTCTACAAGGCGGCCCTCATTGATAGCGATGACCCTGCCTTCGCTGGCCTTGGTGTAGTCGTTCAGACCATTGAAAGGTGCAAGGAACTCTGCAAGCACATCATCATTGAGCTTGTCATCCTCGTCCTGTGAACCGTCGTAGTTGGACTCGAAACGGACTCCGTTGATGTAGAACTGAGAGCCGTTGTTTGACTGATATGGAATCTTGTCAGTTCCCTGGTTCTCAATTCTGTGTATGAAGGCAGTCTTACCGTCACCGGCGTTACCTGTGATGATGATAAGCTTGTACTTCAGATCCTTGATATCCTTGATAAGCTCCTTGTCAAGCTTAGTCTCTGAATAGGTAAGCTCATCGAAGACATGGCTCTTGGCACCAGCACGTGTACCGCTGTTACCGTGACGGCTCTGGCTGTACAGTGAGTTGATGTAATCGACAGGATTTATATCCTTGATAGTTGCGTCATGAGTTATGGTAACAATCTTGGTGGTGTCCTTCAGGATGCCGTTCTCTCCAATCTTCTGGAGAGCGTCAAGCATCTCCTTGGCAGTCTTGAATCTCTTGTTACGGTCTGTGATGATCGCCTTCATTACAAAGTCGGCAATCTCATCTGTCAGCTTGTCGTTGTAAGAGCGTATGTCTGTCGGCTGCATGTGGATGTTCGGACGCATACTGCTGCCCGGCCATGGATAAGCATGTGCCAACAGCTGATAGATGGTGATACCGAGCGCGAAGGTATCTGCAGACTTGTCCCAGTCAATCTTGTTTCCTGAGACAATGAGGTCTGGAGCCATGTAAGGGAATGTACCTCCGAATGACTTGTCATCGGTGGTAGTGGAGATATTGAAGTCAATCAGCTTGTAGAACTGACGCTTGTGCCACATGATGTTGCTAGGCTTGATGTCACGGTGGAATACAGGCGGTTCCTTCTCCTCCTGCATATAAACCAAGGCACCAAGTATCTGGCTGCTCATCTTATATACTTCGTCAACAGGAAGACGGAGGTCTCCGCTGGTGTAGTCCTGAAGGTTCTCGCCTTCGAGGAGTTCCATCAGGGTATAGAAGAGTCCCTGTTGTGTCCTGTCGTTGTACTTGAACTCTACGATGTTAGGGTGATGGAGAGACTTCAATGCCTCAAACTCATTGATGGCGTTATCCACTGAAGCGTCTCTCTCGAAGATCTTGATGGCAAGGAACTGCTTCTGCATATCGTGCCATACCTTGAATACACGACCGAAGCCGCCTCTTCCCAGTACCTCATGAAGAGTCATTGAAGGAGTGACCTTGACACCTGGCTTCATGTCCTTCAGATAAGCGACTGTAGGCTCAGGTGTAACGCCTGTCTGCTGTGATGCCGTCTTCTTCTTCTCATCCTCGATGGACTCGCTGATGAACTTGATGAACTCCTCAGTTTCCTGCCAACGCTTCTCAGGGTCAGCGACGATGGTGTTCTTGACCACTTCGTCCATCCATTCAGGGAGATCCTTGGCAATCTTGCTTGGAAGCATGTCATCAGAGAGCTCTCCACCCAGAGCTGTGGTGAAGGTCACTACATTGTCGAACGGAAGCTTGCCGGTCATCAGCTCATAGAAGATGACACCGAGAGAGTAGATGTCGCTGCCAGTGCATACGTCACCCTCCATGAACTCAGGAGCGGTATAAGGTGATTTGAGGTCTGTAACCTGGTTGACAGTGAAGTTAAGATCAGAGTGCTCGATGAACCATGCCATTCCGAAGTTGGCGAGAGCAGCCTTGCCTCCTTCATAGACATAGATATTCTCTGGTCTTACGTCACGATGATAAACGTCTTCCTTATGTGCCTCCTTCAAAGCCTTCGCTACATCGAGGATGATGCTCAGCTTGTCGGTCTGCTTGAATGTCTTCTGACGGAGCTTTGAACGGAGCGTACTTTCGTCCTGGTATCTGCTGATCTCGTAGTAGTAGGTCTGCTCCTCGTTCATACGGCACTCAGTCTTGACGATGTAAGGGGAGTTGCCGATCTTCTCCTGTGCCATGTAAGCGTTCTGAACCTGGAGTGTGAGCTTCTTCAACTCCTCTGGGCTCTTGCCTACAATATCAAGAGGGTATTCGCGGATCTTGTAGTGAGCGGTTGCTATGAGCTTAGGGACACAGAGATATTCTGTGAACTCCTCAGTCTCCTGAAGGGTCTCGATGATCTGATAGTTGAATATCTCCTTGCGCTGTGAGCGTATTCTTGCCACAGACTCACCGGTAAGCATCTTGACGATGTCATCCTGAAGCTTTGAGATCATTCCTGCAGAACGGTCGACAAGCCAAGGACTGGTGAGGAACTGGATAAGGTCATTGCTCAGTGTGAAGGTCTGCTTGTAGCAGTCGCACTGAGGGTCGAGTCCGAACTTGGACTGCTGCGGATGGCTGAGAGTGACAGAGGTCACAATCTGTCCGAAGCTCCAGTCTGGATGAGCATTCTTGATCTTGCTTGCAAGAATACGGCTCTTCAGTCCTGCAGTCTTGTGTGGGTTGGCCACCTCCTGACCGCTACGGAACCAAGCCCAGTCATCTCCTTCGAGATTGCCTGCCCAATCCTTGTTCTCAATGTGATATATGGCATGAGGAGCGACGACTATACAGTCATACTCCCAATACTTCATGACCCTGTTCTGGCCTGTAATGGCGATATTCAGGTTCGGGATGATGTAGTAGTTGGCAGGAAGCAGTGCCTCCAGGAAGGAGAGCAGCCGCTGTTCGCCAGCATTAACCGGTCCATCATCATGAATAGGTCTCTTGATCTGTCCCATTGATATATTAGTTTTTATTATTTCGAGTTCAGTATATTCTCCAGTTTCTCTATGATTCTGTCAGCCCTTCGGTCAATGAACGACTCACAGAAGTCAATGTATTTGTCAAGTACTCTAATGTAGGTCTCTCTGTCGAGATTCTTATCCCAGGAGAAGACGGTTTCGAAGACCTGCTTAGGCTTGCCTTCTTCGTCAAGGAAATCCTCCAGCATCAGACCGTGTACTATGGTATAGTAGTTCTCCTCGGTTCTGAAGCCTGCAACTTCTTTCTTCTTCAAGTTTATGGCATCGAGAAGCTTCATGTTGCATCTCTTTGCTCCGATCATCATATTATAGAACGCCTGAAGGAAGACATCGAGATAGCCACGACCCATAGGCTTGGTATCTCTCATCTGGTGCAGGCCGAACGGCAGTACCATGGTGTTGCCGATGGTGTGGTACTTCCTGCCCAGGGAGACAGCCTTCTCTTTCAGATCAGCCGGAACATCGAAATCCTCCAGAGCCTTGTAATAGTCATCGAATCCGATTCCGAACAGATTTCTGATAAGATTGATTGTGTCCGTCTTGTATTTGTGCTTGTCCATGCTCTCATATGTGAAATTAGGCCAAGCATCAGCAAAGGCAAGTGTCAGGATGGACTTCATCAGCATCGTGTCATTCGGAGCTGTGGTCAGTCCTCTGTCATTGCCGTATTTCTCATCATGCTCAATATCCTTGAAGTCATAGTATTTGAGCTTTTTTATGTCACCGCCCAGTCTTTCGTCGATGAATGATCTGAGCATGTCAAGTGCGAACTTGTCACAGGCTTTCTCAACAGCCTCACGTTCGAGCTTTTTGTGGTACTTGTCAAGCTGCTCGAAGAGTGAAGGCTTGGCGATGTCCGTCTTGCGGTATTCGCATCTGCCTTTGAGATAACGGTCACGGAAGGACTTGATGAACAGTCTTCCGCAGCCTTCGCCTTTACCTTGGATGCCGTTGGCATAGATGCAGCCTTCACAGATGGTTCCAGTCACACCTCTGAACGGGAAGTTGTCCTCATAGTTGATGAAGCCATCTATGTCAGCGTCATTGGCCATCTTGTGGACCATGTCGCTGATATATGCTATCTGTCCCTCCTTTGGCTCCTCCATCTCTGCAAGTGGAACTGGATAGAACTCGTCATCCAGTCCAACAGGGTGGTACATTCTCTGAACAAACTCTTCGTCCAAAGAACGAGGGTGAACCTCCATCTGCATCTTCTCATCGAGGCTCTGTCTTGCCATCTCGATAAGAGTAGTCTCCTTGCCTGTAGCCTCATTCACGAAGTTCATGGCAGTCTCATTGTGACCGATGAAGAAAGCGGCTGCAGCTGGGAGGTGGAGAAGGAAGACCTGAGTTACGCCATCCTTCTCATATATGTCCATTACCTTGAAGTAGCTATTGAAATGAAGTGTACAGAGATTCCATTCCTTGACCTTTGGATTCTGCTGATAGAGATCATCGACCTCGCAAAGCATGGCAGCATGAGCACTGGCAATCAAGAATCTGGTCTTGTGAGCTGGCTTCAGAAGCTTGGTTGTAACATCAATGAATGAACCTGCACGCAGGATGTCTCCTACGTGGTAGGTGGTATCAATTATTACAGGAGCATCTGTGTCCTTGTAGAAGAACTGGAGTCCTGGAAGTGTCCAGTTGGCAAACTTCTCGAAGAAATCCTTATGGTCAAAGGATGCCTTCTGAGGAAGATGACCTAGTGCCGGGTCATACAGGCTGCCGTCCATGGTTACGATATATGGCTTCTCTGCAATCTCTACATAGATGCCATTCTTCTTCTCCAACCAGTGAGCACTGTTGAAGATCATAGGGAAGATGATGTTGCCACTGACATGAGCAACACCATAAGTGTATCTTGTCTTTGGATTTGTCTTTGACTTGCGTATGGTGTTGCTGAAGATGAAGAAACCGTCGCTCTCCACCTTGTAGACATCATTATGCCATTCCTCCAGTACTACTGTTCCATCAGGACGGAGGATATTCTTCTTGATGCCCATCTCTGCCTTGTAGAAGCCGGAGCCCCATTCCTCGATGTAGGAATACCATTCGCTAACCTCATGACCTTCCTTGTCAATCAGACACCACTTGGCATCCTGATAGACTCTGGCAAGGCCGTTGCTGTCATATTCATGTACTTGTCTTGCCATAATCATTCCTCCTTCATCTGTTTAGACATCCAGCCTTCGTCAACACACATGCAACCGTGGACGGCCATTCTCGGATCAAGCTCACATGCAAGCTTGTGCTCATAGTAATTGTCCATGGCAAAGCGGACTGTAATGGTCTGCTGCTTCTCTTCATCGTCATAGAAAAAGAAAATCTTGCCATGCTCGAACTCTTCATCTGGCTCCTCTGTCTTTGCAAAGAAGAGCTCATAGCCTTTCGCTGCAATCTCAGGCATGATGACATGGGAGATCATGTATTTCTGTCTCTCGATGGCAACATCATTGAGACCATGCTCCAGAATAACGATCTTTTCCTTCAATCGCATCAGACCATAAACGATTCTCATAGTGTAGCCTTCCTGCACACCAAGAGGTCCCTCAGGCATATCCATTGGGGAGTAGTCGAAGTCCTCTGGCTTGAAGAACTCAAAGAAGAGCATGAACTTATGGCTCATGTCATGGTAGAGCGTTCCTGCTGGAATACCAGTAACCTTGCCACAGGTAGGGCAGTGATACATGAACAGTTCTTCACTGAAGATCTTTTCCCTAAGTTCTGGGTCAAGATCCACGTTCACTGAAGTCCAAAGGTCAAATTCACCTTCGGCATGACAGTGAGGGCATTCTATGATTTCTTTTCTTACCTGTGACATGATATATTTAGGTTAGTTATTCCATTTTTCTATTTCTTGCTCGACCAAAGAGATGGCAGATAATTCCAACTTATTCGCTTTATGCCTTTTAGTATGAGCCGATTTTACAAGTTCATCTATTCTTGCCATATCTTTCTCTTCAATAATTGGTATTGGCTGTTGAAGTAACATTTTATGAATAGGTCGACATAGTTTTGTCCCTGCTTGTGTTTGTCTAATCAATCTAAATCCATAATCACTATTCAGCCAAGCAAACAAGTATCCTGGAGGAACTATTGAATTTGCTTTCATTCTTAAAAATTCTCCAGAAACAAGTTGTCCTGCGATGTCTTCATTTGCAAAAATTGCTCTACAGAAAGTTTCATTTTCTCCCAATGTACCAACTCCTGCTATCATGACTTCGCCATATTCAACAAGATTATTGGTCTTAACACCTCGTTTACTTATATGCTTGCCATTTATGATTGTATCAAAGATATCCGACTGATTAACCAGCATAATGCCGTGTTCTTTATCAACTTCAACTCTAGGAAAAGAGCCAGTGGAAAAGAATTCGCCGTTTTCTATGACTTTTTCAATCGGAAGTGTCTTGCATATAATTTTATGCTTAAGCCTTGTAACTCTTTCTGAATGATTAAAAGCATTAATTGTTAACTCAGAAATTTGTTTTCTGTTCCGTATAAATGTTGATACTTCTCGAGATTTTACAGGTAACCCATAAAAATCATAATCATCTTCTGTTAATTCTGGAAGATTTGCCTCTTTGTGTAGAATGGCTTGAGCTTCTTCTAATTCTTTTGCAGCAGAATCCCTTAATGTAGCAGCTTCTTGCATCATCGAATCAATGGACCCCTGGAAATCTAATGAAAAACAAGGGATAGGTAAGCTTTCAATATATTTGGGTTCTATAGATTGAATTACTGCACCAAACATTCCCTGGGTTAGTAATGAATAACCCAACTTAGATGAAAGATAGCAGTACAAACAACCCTCTTTCATCTTTCCATTAGGAACAATTCTTATCACATGATCTGAAGATAATTTGCCTTCATGTACTTTTGTGCAGAAAGCAGTTTCACCTACAGTGCCAGAACGAGTGACCAACGTCCATCCATATTTGAGTTTAAGATCTTCAATCTTGGGTGTATATAGTTTTGAGACAAGCTTAACGTTGTTGTAATCTGCTTTTAGTATCTCTGAACTACTTAAAAATGGAAGCCCATTATTCTTCTTTTTTACATATATTCTTTTAGAACGGTCTCCATAGAATACAGATTCTGTGAATTCGCCAATATTCGTAACTCCAAGTGGGAAGTTAATAACTGACCTTCTCGCAGAATTTCCAGTACTAAGATGATAACTAGAATCCAATCTTAGTGCGTTTGATTGAATTTCGTTAATTGATATGTTTTGTGTTATCATATTTTTCCCTGCTTGAATATCATATACGCCTCCGATACCTTAGGAAGATCATCAGCTAGTTTCTTAACTCTTTCTTTGCGGCTACGAATAACTTCATTCCCGTGATCGTCATAGCTTAGCCATTTTTTATAATTCTCGAATAAGATTTCAGCTCCATCGTCATCCCTCTCATAAACTGGTACACCTCTTCGATCTTTTCCAACTTTTTCTACTATTGCCATAAATACGTCATAGTCCTCATCCTCAATAGGCGTCAACATTTCTGCATCTGTTTTTTTCTGAAGGAAAAGAAGAGATGCTTGAACACCTACTTGTGGAAGGAAAGTCTCAACAGGAAGGTCTACACTAGCAAGAAGTTTGAAGTGACGGAGAATCCAAAGACGAACACTTTCTGTATTTGGATTACCGAGTATACCATCAGGCAAAACAATTGCCATCTTGCCTCCAGGCTTCAAGAAATTATAACATGCTTCAATAAATAGGACTTCAGGGGCTTTGCTGTTTAACTCGTATCGCTCTGCAATTTCTTGATCTACTTCTACCTTTGTTCCGAATGGGGGATTTGTAAAGACCATATCAAATTTCCCCTGAGCATTATTGTCGGATGTCTCGAATGGGAAATTTTTATCTGCGCTCTTCTGAATGCTTCGATTAACTGCTTCTGCAATATGAGGTACATCAGGTTTGCTGCCGAAAGGATAGTCCAGAGAGTTTATGTTGTAAATGTTGGAATGGCCATCACCAGCCATCACCATATTCATTCGAGCTGCCTTCTTCAAGTCAGGGTCAAAGTCAAATCCAAAGATCATGTTCTCAGCATACTCTCTAACTGCATCATCTACTTCTGGAGAGTTATACTTTGCCTCAAGACGTACTTCATCCAGCTCTGGATAGAGATTCTTAGCAATCTTTCTGCGGACATGATCAAGTACCATAACAAGGAAACCACCTGATCCACAAGCAGGATCGAGCACACGACAATTCTGGTCAGGATCAAGCATCTCGACCATACATTTGATGATATTTCTTGGGGTGAAGAACTGACCAGCTTCCTGCTTCAAAGTATTGCTAACAATCGTTTCGTAAGCGGTTCCTTTTACGTCAACTGTAGCGTCAAGGAAGGAATATTTAGCAAGTTCACCTGCAACAAATGCCAACCCTCGGTCTGATAGCATAATCTGTTCATTGCCATCGAATACATCCTGGAACACATTGCTTTCCTTCAAGTCCTCAAAAATTCCTTTGATTCGTTCTGCTACGGCTTTACGGCCTTCATCGGTGTTCTGCTCCTTAACGCCAACCCAGAATCGACGACGGTAGCTAATGCCTGCTTTTGCGTCAGAGAAACGACGCTTCTCATCGTACAGCTTGCAGAAGATCAGATTAAGAAGTTCCCAGAAAGCGGTCTTCTTCATACCTTCATTTCCGTAAATATAATCATGGCAGCGTTTGAATGTCTTTACCAATGATTCATTTGCAGGTTTTCTTGGCATAGCTCTTTCTCCCTGTGCTTCCAGGTCTTCAAGTGTCTGACCGCAAGCAGGGAAGTCTGAGATAGCCTCGCAGGTTGCTTGTCCAAAGCCATCCTCATAGGAATAGACGTACTGAAGATCTTCACCATTGGTCCAACAAGCGAACTCACAGTCTGTTGAAACAAGTATATTTTCTGTTGTTGCTTCAACTCCAGCTTTCTTGTCATTTGACTTGACCTTAGCGTCCTTGGCTACAATGATGAAACGGATGAGTTCATCTGCGTCATGAGCCTTGCCCTCATTGAAAATAGCGAGATCTACCTTCTGGGTCTTGGTTGTTCCAGAGTCAACATCTTCATACTTGACCTTGAAATCACGCTCCATATCTTCTGGAGCGAAACCATACTCTTCAGTCATCATTGCAATCATAGACTGCAATGTCAATTCTTTTTCCGTAGCCTTGACTACTTTGTTGGTGAGAGAACAAACCATTTCGTTCTCACCCAGCACAAGCTCGTTCTGAGAGGTGCTATTTGATACAGATTCTGCCATAATACTGCAAAATTACTTTCATACTGTGCTCAAACCATATCCATTTTGGTCCATCTTCGGTTTCGTGTTGTTTTTGAAGGGGAGAGGATATATTTTTGCTGTTTTACTTACGATAGATTACCACATTCTCCTCCAAAGTTGAGTTAAGGAGATCCTTTACATCAACTTCAAGAAGCTTTGCGATTTCCAATAGGGTTTCCAGTCCTGGCTGAGATGTGTTGGTACACCACTTGGAAACAGTTGCCGGATCTTTCTTCAACTCTCCAGCCAACCATTTTGCGGTTCTCTTCTTCTCAACGAGGACAACTTTCAGTCTATTAATATCTTTGCTTGCCATCATATATAGAATTTTCGGTACCCAAAATTACAGATTTATTTCTATATAAGAGGTATAAGTAAAGGAAAAAAACGAAATAATTTGCGTTTTATGTCAATTTGTTTGTAGTTTGGACACACAACATTGCAATTCTGGAGACTAATTTGCTACAATTACACATAAAAACGAAAGCCCTTGCGTGTGTGCAAAGGCTTCGTACTATAGTTTGTAATCAGGCAAACTGAGTGATAGTTTTCTCTAATGAGAAACCATCATCTTATTTCGCAGCATTATTAATCAGCTTCTCGATGTTGAATGTAAATGTGTAGTCATTCTGTACGTTCTCAATCATGATTGGCATCATGACTGTCATAGTCTTACCGACTAATCCAGGAGCGTTGTTGTCAAGAGCTTCCTGTGACTGGTAAATAGAAGGGATAAGAAGACTTTCTCTCCAACCACCGTACTGTCCAGAAACATAATATACGTTGTCAGTAGGAAGAAGAATGTCTGAAATGCTTGCTCCCTTAGGGACAGTAGTAGCAGGCTGGGAACTGTTTCTGTCAGCATACTTTACACCTGCATGCATCACTCTACCAACCTGGCCTTTTGTATCTACATAGCTGATGTCATCCCAGTTGATCTTAAGTGAGTGACCAGACTTGTTCTTCAAGGTGAAGTTGAACTGCTTGGAACCGACAAACCAGACAATGTCAATATAGTCATCCTCATAGCGATATTTGCTGACTCCTTCCTCGTCGAATGTGACAACCTTGGTTTCTCCAAACTGCTGCTTGGCATCGGCAGGACTTTCAACAGATGACAGACCTACTGAGTAGTTAGCAACATAACTCTTCAATGCACCGCATGAGCTGAGCAGGCATGTGGCTGCAAGCAAGAGGAAAAGATTAAACTTCTTCATTTTCGTATACGTTTATAGTTAATGTTTTGAAATCCGCTGCAAAATTACTGAGCTTTAATCGCTCAGAGTAATATTTGCCTCGACATGGACTAACATGGACAAATTGAGAGGGATAATCGTGCTTTTATGTAACCTTTATATGACACAGAAATCCCCAGCTCATTCCGTATGAACCGGGGATTACACTATCTTGAAAAAGACCTTCTTTGCTGTTCTTGCTCTACGTTCTTTGCTGCTGCCTGCTGTTCAACCTGACTGACAGCATCTGATTGTTGTTTAGTACTAGATTCAGATCTGAATTGCCCGAAATCAGCTTTCTCTCCTTTATCCATCTCCAGTTGAATGGCCTCGATTCTCTGGTTCAGCATACTTGTGCATCGCTTTACGTCATTGAGTACTGTCTTCAGGAAGTCTGGACTTTCCTGAAGTGAGCTGAGCCAGGATTTCAAGTATGCAGCACTGTCATTCTTCACATGTTTGGTCAGTCCGTACTGACTGGCTACCACAGCTGCAGACAACTCAGCGGTCAACTCTTCCTTTGCGTATTCTGCAGAACCGAAACCCGTAGGTTTCAATCGATCAAGTCTGGATTCCGCTCCGGTCGCATGAGCACATTCATGAAGGGTGTTTGATGCGAAGGCTTCACCATCGACGAACTGCTCCCTGGTCGGTACCACAATCTCATCTTTGCTGATAGAGTAGTAGGCTTCATCACCTTTGATCTGTTTGATAGGACAGTAGTAGAGGTTGTCATCAATCATCTTATCGATGGCTGGATGGCTCTTCAAATCACCTTCCTGACGCTCTGCAGGGCCAGTCACCTCTGCCTTCAGTTTCTCATACAACTCTGGTCTGGCTTCTTTCAGATTTGTTTGAGCGGCTACATTGAAGACATAGAAAGTCTGAAGCTTAGGATATACGTTGTATTTCGCCTGCTCCTCTTTAGACATCTGCTTGTAGTCGTCATAAGGGATTCGTTCCTTAGTGTCCGGGTTGACGACAGTAAAAGTTGTAAGGAACACTGGGAACGATTTCTCTCCCTTGTTGACTGAAACAGTCGGTAGCTTATTGCCGTCTTTGTCGAGCAGGGGAGTCTTGCCTCCTTCCTTGTTTCTTGAATAATTAAGTCCGATGATTCTGTCAAAAGTACCCCAGACAGGAATCTCATAACCCATCTTCTCTGCCTGCATCATGAGCATCAGGGCATTACCACCATTGTAGTTTCGACCAGACAGGTTATGTGGCGGTTGCGCTACTCCAGGAGTGAACCAAGGTTTCTTCCAGTCACCCTGCAGATGTTCAATCTTCTCGATCATCAGCTCCGTGAACTTGTCAAGAGCCTTGTCGGTAGCGGACTGTCCATCTGAATTATAGTTCCTCTTTGCCATAGCTGTTACTGGTTAGTATTCTGCTTCTCCCACAAAGAGAGGGAAGTGACACGACAGTTGATGTTTTCCTTGTCATTGAATACGGACAGTTCCAGTTCACCTTCTGCATCAATACCAGTTTTAGGAAGGAGCCATGAAGGACGCTCGGAAGTGAAGTCTACAAAGTGAACCCAAGTATAGGCATAGCTGTTCTCATCGACTTTCTCTGAACTGAATGCGTCAAAGATGCGATAGGAACCTTTTTTTCCCTTCTTTTCAAGGATTTCCTTACCTCCAAGTGTGCCTCGGAATGACATGGTTCCCTTGATGGAATCCTCTTCGCTCACGTTGAAGTCAACCTTTGAAGCGGAGAGGTTGTAGTAGAGATTGTCATCACGCTTACGGAAAGTGAGGGCTCCCTGGATCTTCACTCTAGTACCAGTTGCATAGTCGAAGGTCGGGCATTCGCCATCCTTGGTGACGCTGATGTCGATAGTCTTGTTGATGCCAGACTTAGCGGAAAGCACAGTCTGAATACCAAAGGAGATGTAAGGACGGCCTTCCTTGTCGGCCTTTGATTCTCCGTTTCGGGAGATTGTTCCGATGATGGTTACATTACATTTAATCATGATCTTGTTCTTTTTATTATGTTGTTGTTCATTGAGTTCATTGCATTCTCAAAGTTCTGGGAGGCAAGACTGTTGGCTTCTGCAGATTGAGCTTGTGGTGACACCGACTGCTGTACCTCCTGGGCGTTACCCATGTTGTCAATCTGTACTGCCATAGCCATCAGACCTGCGAACATGGTACTTGCTATCTCGACAATCGGGTCCATCCCATAGTAATTGCCTCCTTCATCAGAACTGAAGAACTTCTTCCAGGAATCCTCTGAATCTGCGCTTGAAAGGATGGTATTGAAGAAATCCTTGTCTTTCGGTTTCTCCTGCACCTGCTCCTTGGCCTGTTCGGATTGAGGGTCTGGTGCCTTCTGCTGCTGAGATGTGCCTGATTCTTGAGACTTGGCCGCAAGCTGTTCCGTACTGGTACTCTGCCCCAGAGTTGACTGCCAGCCCTGTTCCTGCATGACCATCCTGTCATACTTGTCCAGACCATTGGCCTTGATGACAGACTGAAGGCTGGCTGCATACTTCTTACTGGTGGCATAGCCTGCATTCTGAAGGCCATTCGTCCAGCCTACATAATCATCGGGGGAGAGCTTGAAAAGACCTGAATAACGAGCGTTTCCCTTCAGGAATAGTGAATGATGCTCGTAGCTGTCAGAGACAGAAGCATACTGGCAAAACTTCTCGTTAGGCTTGTCATCCGTATAGACAAGATACCGTCCTCCGTTCTGAAGCCAGCTCGATGTGGCCTTGATTCCGAAATGATTGTTTCCTTTTCTGGATAGCTCGCTCTGTCCGCTGGCACTCTCCAGAATGCCCTGTGCAAGAGTCACGGAAGCAGGGATGCCATATCTTCGCATCTGCTCCATGGCTGCCTCTGCATATTTGTCTGCGTATTCGCTGGATTTGCTCATAATGCTTCTGGTTGAAATGTTGTTTAGCTTTGGGGCTGTCCCTGTGCCTGATGCAACAGCATTGACTGTTCCTAAGAAAACCAGGACAAGCCCCATAACAAGATGCTTAACGGTGGTAGCCACGGCTCTGTTCCTCCTGTTTCTGTTCTACCTTAGGCTTGACAGATTCCTGTTCTGCCAGGCGTTTGTTGAGTTCCAGCTGGTCACAGATGGCCACTCGTTCGCCAGCTCGAATGAGTTTCGGAAGATATGTGTCTAGCGCATGGTAGGGGAATCCGGCCATTTCAAGTGACTTGCCACTCTCATCTTTCATCTTGTCACTTCTGGTAAGTGTGATCCCAAGTATGTTACTTGCCTTGCGAGCATCTTCCTTATAAGTCTGATAGAAATCACCAGCCCTGAAAAGAATGAGCGCATTAGGATGTTTCTGCTTTAAGTCATTAAACTGTTTGAGCATCGGACTGAGGACGATTGAGGCAACGACCTTAGTCTCAGCCTTGGTTAGCTCTTCCTTGGCCTTTTCCTCACGACGTTCCTTCTCCTTCTGTTCTGGTGAGTTACGCCGCTTCTCCTCTTCCTGCTCCTTGACCAGCTTCTGCTGATCCTTCTTCTGTTGTTCACGAAAGACATCCTGGAAGAGGGTAGCAGCAAGGTTTCTCTTGTACTCCTGTTTGTCTTCGGCAATCCACATTCTCTGCCACTGCGATGGAGATACCTCACGAGGCTTTAGTTTGTCCATGCCCTCGATTGTAGGAAGACACAGGATCTTGCTCTCCTCTGACTTGGTCTTGAAGATGTTCACCCTCTGAATTTGTGAGAGGTCGATGTCTGTCGCCGTTGTCTTGAAAAGGTCAATCTTCTGCTCAGGATGAGCTGATGCCTGGCTGTAGTATTTCTGGGCAAGCTCCTGTCTGACCTTTTCCGTAAGCAGGTCGTTCCCTTGCTTGGCGGTCACAAAGAAGCGGTTAACATCAGCCTTGTCAGGGTAGACTGCAAAGCCTTTCTCAGCCTCAGGCTTGATATATAATGCCCAATGGTTTTCATCATCACGCAGCATGACAACCTTAGCGTTGACCGTGTCTGTCTGAGCCTCTGCAGGTTCAAGTGTAGGAGTCTTCTCCACTTTCTCACCACGTTCCGCTTTAGCAATCATACCTAGCGTGTTGTTCACATCCGCTTCAATGGCAACGATGTAGTTCGGATTCTCCTTAAGCTCTTTCTGCCATCCGTCTATGAGCGAAAGGCTTTCCTTGGAGATCTTTCCTGGCATACCCATCTGACTCATCTTGACGGCAGAAGCCAGTTCTACAACAAGTCGTTCACGCTGCTGCTGTTCTTGGGTTGGGACATGACCACCCTCTACATACATGCCCTGTCTGCCAAGTCTCTGAGGATGTCCTGTTGCTGTAGCGACCTGTCTGATGGATTCCTGTACATAGTCAGCATAGCTGGAGAAGTGCTTCTGCGCAGGGATGTAGATTACATCCTTGGTCGAGTCATAATGAGCGATGCCTGTTCCGTCCTTGCGTAATGGAATGAGGTTGTCCTTGATGTTTTGCAGGAAGTCATTTATTTCCATACGTCTCTGCTTGTCATCCTTCTCACTGAAATCCCTTGATGATTCAGGACCATGCTCCTTGACAATCTTCTCGAATTCCTCCTTGGCTGCAAATGGGAGCGTGGTCTGCTCGATGTTGAAGAGCGTGCGTATCTCACGTTCACGTAGTGGCTTATATGCACTCTGCTCTTCAGGAGAAAGTTTGCTGTATTCCTCTCTGGAAATCTTCTCCTCACTGTTAGCCTTGTTCTGATACTCGTTCCAGGAATACCATACGAATGGTACTCCTTTCTGTCCTGTCTGGACACTCTCACCTCGTTTCTTGGCTTCGGAGAAGAGGGTATACAGATTGGTCTTATACTCCATCGCATCGCTGTGGAGAGCCAAAGTAAGGGAATTGAAGGGTGAGACTGACGTTCCCTTCGGATAGAACTGTGCGGCGGTCTTTCCTTCAGCATTGAGAAGAACGCCACCGTTTGTCTTTGTCTTTTCAAGGGCTTGGGTCAGCAGCTCGACCTGTCGCTGTGCCGCCTGCTGTTCCTGTGGACTCTTTTCTGTCATATTGATATGTTTTTGATTGTTATCGTTGTGCAATCGTTCTGCCCGTGTCTCTTGATTCCTGCTCGAAACGTTCCTGGGCACTGGCTATCTGCTGTATCTGGTCTGTCTTGGCAAGTACCGCATTGGCAAGGGTACTCATTGGAAGTGCTCCCTGGTTGAAGGCATCGATCACTCGGTCAGGCAGGGTGATAGTGACAGGAATCCTGTCTATAGTGGCGATCATGGTGTTGCCCTGAATTTGAGGATTCTCAATTCTTGGATCCAGCAGTTCCTCCTGGTACTGCCTATAGATGGCCAGTTGTGATGGACCTTCTCTTCTTGACAGTTCCTCATGACCGGCTTTGTTCAGAAGGTTGGCTCCACCCATTCCTATGAGAGTCATCTTCAATAGAGGATTCTTGACGAACATCCCGGCGAAGATGCTTGCAATGGGCATGAGGTTGTCCTTGATGCCTAATGAGCTGGTTCTGCCAGTGAACATGCCGACAAGAATATCTGGCAGCATGGCCAGTATATATCCTGCATTCCTTCCAATGTCTCCAAATCCGTCCAGTCCGAAGCCAGAAAGAAGAGACTGCCATCCTGATGTGTTCTCAGCTTTCTGCTGTGGATGCTCCTGTTCCGGTGTGGTAGTTCCTTCTGAATTTGCAGATTGTTCCTGGGTTACAGGTTCCTGTTCTTCCTTGACTTTTTCCTCATGAACAGGTTCTGTTGTCTTCTTTTGGCTTTTTCTTTCCTGCTCTGCTTTTTGTGCCAGATATTCCTCTTCATGCCCTGGGGCTATGACAAGTGGAACCTTTGGTTTCTCCTTGTTCCCTTCTGTCTGATGTTGCATAGGTTGCTCCTTGTTTTCTGTCGTTGACAATGTGGCATTGAGTGCCAGGTCTACGCCGACGAACTTCAGACCGCTGACTACGCCTGTTCCTCCCATGGTGACAAAGTCTGCAGCTGCTCCAAGCCCCCAACCTACGCCTTTTTCCAGTGCAGATGGACCATACAGAGCTTCGCCTTTCTGGTCTATTTCCTGCTGAAGGGGCGATTTCCTCAGTTCGTTGACCAGACCGAAGATGCTGTTGCCTGCCGCCTTGCGCATGATGTATTCTATCGATGATTTAGGCATCTGGTCTTTGACCATCTTGTCAATCATCATCTTCTCAATCTCTGGAGTTATGCTGATCTTCTTTTCCTGAAGTTCTTTCCTGACCATCGAGATATAGTCTTCCACGGTCTTTGAGTTCCATTCTCCAGTCATTCGCAGAAGATCCATCCTGGAGGACATGGCAGCCATGCCACCATCAGGACCGACACCTCCAGCCATAAGAAAGGCAGGGGAAGACATGTATTTCTGGGCTTCGACAGCCTGCTTGTGCTGAAGATCTGATTTCACTGCATTCATGACAGGAATGACCTTGGTTTCAAATAACTCTTTATCTGTCATCTGATTATAGATTTAGTTGTTGTTTGAGAAGCTGTTCCCGAGTCTGCTGTATGGCATTGTGATAAACTTCCATTTGCTTGGGGAAGTGCTCCTCCAGCCATTCATCCTTTTCAATCTGGTCACGGATGAACATGATGGCAAGCTGACGGCTTATCTCAACACTGGCTTCGCCTTCCTTGCGGTTGTTGAACCACGCCTTAGTCCACCATCTGATGCCGGCCTGGTCGGGGAAAACGCTTACTGTCCTTGGAATGTCGAAGCTCTGAACTTCAATATTCAGGTCTGCCAGAGGGTCAATCTGACCACTGTCGGCTACAGCCTGCTCGAATGCTTTTTTTTTAATTCGTCAGGCCATGTCGAAACATACACTCCGAAATTCAGAGCCAGGTAACCTAAGAAATCCTCAATCAGCAGGTTCTGAACCTTCTCGGCAAGAGGAATGCTGCGACGTCCAAGTCCCATGGGGTTCTCTGCTGAAGGAATGAGCTCGAAGAAATAGTTCTTCATCGAGGCAAGAGTCATGATATTGCGAAGAGACTGCTCCGTTCTCGATGGAAGGGTATAGTTTCCTTCCTTCAGGTCATTCATATATGCAGGGAAGTAACGGAGAAGAAGTTGCTCTATCTCTTCCTGGTCTTTGTCATATCTGGTGTGGAAGTCTCCTTCGATGGTGACAAAATCTTCAGAACCAAACGGCTTGTTGAGTCTTTCCATGCTTTTGATGTTGCCGTAGATCATTGTCAGGAACTCAATGGGGTTCAGTTCCTCTCCCTTGTACTTGACCTCCATATGAAGAAGGTCACCGCTGACGCTGACCACCTGTCCGGCTTTCACATTCTTGCCGTAAGTGGCAAATACATTGCTCAGATGTCCATAAGTCACTTCGTAGTCACCGTATCTGATGATCTGGTAAGCCCCATGGACAGAGTCTGTTCCCATGCCTGACACCATACCGGTTGCTACTGCAGAGAGCAGGTAGCGTGGGGCATTGAAGTCAACTCCATGATGGAAGAACTCCTGCCCGGTAACCGGGTGTCTCTGTTTGCCATAGCCAAGCATGAGCTCGACTTCCTTCTCTCGCTCTTCAAACGGCATACAATAACCGGAAGGCGACTGTAGAATCATTTCCTGTGAATATTTCATATGCTATAGTGTTTATCGTCTTGATCTGTGAATCTGTTCTGCTTCCTGGCTCTGCTGGGGTGTCTGCTGTGACTGCACGGATGCCTGGGCAAGGGCTGGCTGCTGGAGGGTCAGTGCCTGTCTCTGAGCCGAGTTGTTACCGATGATCATCATCGCCATCATGGCACTTGCGAGCTTTCCCATCCAGCCGAATCGTCCGAACATGAGAAATGCGGAGAGCGCTAGTCCCATCATGCTGAGCCCCGACACATTGCCATGAACCAGGTTCCCGAAGAAATTGCTCAGCATATTGCCGCCTTCACCTGATGTGACATTGCCCAGGAAACTGGAAATGCCGTTCATCTGGGTGCTGACACCTCCCATGGTTCCGCTCACGGACTCCGTCATTGTGGTCACGGACTCTTTCAGGTCTCTGAGACCTTCCGTTGCTCCATGGACGGTGTCACTGATGGCCTGCGTATTGTCCTTGCCGATAAGTGCGTCACTTACGATGCCGACAACACTTTCATCGGTGGTGAGCTTCTGCCATCCGACATAGCCCATCGCTCCACCGACTGCTACTGTCTTGGCTGCTGTTCCTGCACCTTTAAGTGTCTGCTGCGGATGAAGGGCTGCCTTTCCAGTCGTTTCGACTGCGGCCTTGGCTCCCTTGCCGACCCATTTGGCTCCTGCCTTTAATACTGATGCCCAACTCATATTCCTGTAGTTTTATGGTCTAACATTCTTTCCGTATCTTTTCCATCTCTCCATGGCAGACTGTGTTATGGAAGGTATGTCTGCCTTGGATGGTTGTCTGTCGTTGATCTCATCCCACACATCGCCAAGTGTTGTGTATTTCACGGCTCTGGTGAGTCTCTGAAGCTTCTTGTTCATCAGCTTCAGCTTTGGTCTGCTGAATTCAACTTGCAAATGCAACAGAATTCTGATTAATAATTTGTTTAAATTT